>Ga0207706_10000219_pt1 | contig 62762 bp, 61 predicted proteins | sample KBSC53metaG_FD_184318 | JGI IMG/M metagenome (GOLD analysis project Ga0207706, IMG submission 184318) | Corn rhizosphere microbial communities from Kellogg Biological Station, Michigan, USA - KBS C5-3 metaG (SPAdes) (version 2) | ecosystem: Host-associated > Plants > Roots > Rhizosphere > Soil ... | reverse complement strand
GTTCGTGTTGTCGTACGTCGAGATCAGCGCCTGCAGCGTCGTGCGGATGTCGTTGAACGCGATCTCCTGCGCGTGCAGGCTGCGGCCGCTCGTCTGCGAATGGAACTTGAGCTTCTGGCTGCGCTCGTTGGCGCCGTAGCGCTCGCGCATCGCCACCGCCCAGATCCTGCGCGCGACGCGGCCGATGACGGCGTATTCGGGGTCCATGCCGTAGCTGAAGAAGAACGACAGGTTCGGCGCGAAATCGTCGATGTGCATGCCGCGCGCGATGTAGGCCTCGACGAACGTGAAGCCGTTGGCGAGCGTGAACGCGAGCTGCGAGATCGGGTTCGCCCCGGCCTCGGCGATGTGGTAGCCGGAGATCGACACCGAGTAGAAGTTCTTCACGTCGTGACGGACGAAGTATTCCTGGATGTCGCCCATCACCTTGAGGCTGAACTCGGTGGAGAAGATGCAGGTGTTCTGGCCCTGGTCCTCCTTCAGGATGTCGGCCTGCACGGTGCCGCGCATGGTCGCGAGCGTCCACGCCCGGATCTTGGCGGCCTCGTCGTCGGTGGGCTCGCGGCCGTTGTCCACGGCGAACTTCTCGAGCTGCTGGTCGATCGCCGTGTTCATGAACATGGCGAGGATCGTGGGCGCAGGGCCGTTGATCGTCATCGACACCGACGTGTTCGGCGCGCAGAGGTCGAAGCCCGCGTACAGCGCCTTCATGTCGTCGAGCGTCGCGATCGAGACGCCCGAGTTGCCCACCTTGCCGTAGATGTCTGGCCGGCGGTCGGGATCGTTGCCGTACAGCGTGACGGAGTCGAACGCCGTCGACAGCCGCTTCGCCGGCATGCCGTCGGCCAGCAGGTGAAAGCGCCGGTTCGTGCGGAATGCATCGCCTTCGCCGGCGAACATGCGCGTCGGATCCTCGTTCTCGCGCTTGAACGCGAACACGCCGGCCGTGAACGGGAAGCTGCCCGGCACGTTCTCGGTGAGCTGCCAGCGCAGGATCTCGCCGTCGTCCTCGTAGCGCGGCAGCACGACCTTCCGCACCTTCGTGCCGGATAGCGACGTCGTCGTGAGCGCGGTGCGGATCTCCTTGTCGCGGATCTTCACGACGTATTCGTCGCCGCCGTAGGCCGATTTCGTCCGCGGCCACATGTCCAGCAGCTTGCGCGAGCGCGCGTCGAGCTTCGCGTCGCGCTGGGCGATCAGCTTGTCGAGCGCCGGCACTTCAGCACCGGTGTCGGAGGTGCAACTCTTGCCGCGATCGGTGACGGGACGAGTTGCACCTCCGACACCGGTTTGTGACTTCGGGGTCGAGGACAGCGACTCCGCTGACGCCGGCGTCGAGTCGGCCAGCATCGCCTTCGCCGCGCGCAGCTGTTGCCGCTCGCGCGCGATCTTCGCCTGGCCTTCGGACCACCGGTGATAGCCGCGCACGAAGTCCGCGATCTCGGCAAGGTAGCGGGCGCGCGCAGGCGGGACGACTGCCTGCTGCGCGGTCGAATGGCGCGCCGCGGAATGCGGCAGCGATCCTTCGCCGAGCACGAGGCCCTCGTTCCGCAACGCGGCCGCCAGCGCCTGGTACAGCGCCGTCACGCCATCGTCGTTGAAGCGCGACGCGACCGTGCCGTATACGGGCATCTCGTCGGGCGGCGTGCGGAACTGCTCGCGGTTGCGCTGGTACTGCTTGCGCACGTCGCGCAGCGCGTCCTGCGCGCCCTTGCGGTCGAACTTGTTGATGGCGACGAAGTCCGCGAAGTCGAGCATGTCGATCTTCTCGAGCTGCGAGGCGGCGCCGAACTCCGGCGTCATCACGTACAGCGAGACGTCGACGTGCGGCACGATCGCCGCGTCGCCCTGGCCGATGCCCGACGTCTCGACGATGACCAAATCGAATCCCGCCGCCTTGCACGCCGCGATCGCATCCGGCAGCGCCTTCGAAATCTCGCTGCCGGCGTCGCGCGTCGCGAGCGAGCGCATGTAGATGTTGGGTGCGTGGATCGCGTTCATCCGGATCCGGTCGCCGAGCAGCGCTCCGCCCGACTTGCGCCGCGACGGATCGATCGACAGGATCGCGATCCGCAGCCGGTCGCCCTGGTCGAGCCGGAAGCGGCGCACGATTTCGTCGGTGAGCGAGCTTTTTCCCGCGCCGCCGGTGCCGGTGATGCCAAGCACGGGCGCCTTCCTCTGCGCGGCGGCTTCGGCGAGCGCGGCGCGGAATGCATCGGACGCGACACCCGCCTCCAACGCGCTGATCGTTCGCGCAAGCGCGCGCGTACGGGCGAAGCGATCGCCTTCCGCAAGTCGGGCGACCGAATCCGGAACGGTTTGCGTGAGGTCGACGTCGGCCGCGGCGACGATCTCGTTGATCATCCCCTGCAGCCCCAACTTCTGGCCATCCTCCGGCGAGAAGATGCGCGTAACGCCGTACGCGTGCAGCGCCTCGATCTCCGCGCCCACGATGACGCCGCCGCCGCCGCCGAAGACCTTGATGTGGCCGGCGCCGCGCTCGCGAAGCAGGTCGAGCATGTACGTGAAGAACTCGACGTGCCCGCCCTGATACGATGAGATCGCGATGCCGTGCGCGTCCTCCTGGATCGCGCAATCGACGATCTCCTCGACCGACCGATTGTGGCCCAGATGGATCACCTCGCACCCGGTGGCCTGGAGGATGCGCCGCATGATGTTGATCGACGCGTCGTGGCCGTCGAACAGGCTTGCCGCCGTCACGAAGCGGACCTTCGCGACGGGCTTGTAGACGAGCGGCGCTCGCGTGGTTAGATCGGTCATCGCGCACGTAGCGGGCAGGGCGATGCGAGCCTGTACGTCAAGCTTACCCGAGGCGCCGTCGGCCTGATCGCTCTCTTCACGCTACATGACGTTTACGTAAACGTCAACCTTTGGCACTATCCCGGGTCCCATGCTGTCTCAACGTCGCCCCGAAACCCCGACCTCCACGCCCATGCCCGCCGTTCGCTGCGGCAGCCCTCGCCGGCTGCTACTGCTCTTCGCGTTCGTTCCCCTGGCCCTCCTGTCCGCGGCGGCGCACGCGGCGCTCCCGCCCGGGGTCACGAAAATCACCAGCGTCGAAGGCGTCGACGAATACCGGCTCGCGAACGGCTTGACGGTCCTGCTGTTCCCCGACGCGACGAAGCCGACAACCACGGTGAACGTCACCTACAAGGTCGGCTCGCGCCAGGAAAACTACGGCGAGACCGGCATGGCCCACCTGCTCGAGCACATGCTCTTCAAGGGAACGCCGTCGGTGCCGAGCGTTTTTGCGGAGCTCGGCCGGCGCGGCATGCAGTTCAACGGCACCACCTCCTACGACCGAACGACCTACTTCGAGACGTTCACCGCGTCGCAGGAAGCACTCGACTGGGTGCTGATGATGGAGGCCGAGCGGATGACCCGGTCCACGTTCAGCAAGGCCGAGCTCGACTCGGAGATGACCGTCGTGCGCAACGAATACGAGCGGGGCGAGAACCAGCCGCAGAGCGTGCTTTGGAAGCGCATGGCGGCCGTCGCGTTCGACTGGCACAACTACGGCAAGCCGACGATCGGGGCGCGCTCGGACATCGAACACGTTCCGTTCGAGCGCCTGCGCGCGTTCTATACGATGTACTACCAGCCGGACAACGCGGTGCTCACCGTGGGTGGCAAGTTCGACGCCGAGCGCACGCTCGCGACGATCGCCCGCCGTTTCGGCGCCCTCCCGAAGCCGACGCGCGCGCTGCCGAAGCTCTACACGGCCGAGCCCGTGCAGGACGGCGAGCGTACGGTCACCGTCCGGCGCGTGGCGGGCACGCAGTGGCTCGGCGCGATGTTCCACTATCCGCAGGGCGCCAACGCCGACGCCACTGCGCTCGAAGCGCTCGCCGAGATCATGACTGTCGAGCCGGCGGGACGGCTGTACAAGGCGCTCGTCGAAGGGAAGAAGGCTTCGTCGGTGGAGAACTGGACGTTCCTGCAGCACGATGCGGGATTCGTCATCTTCTGGGCGCAGGTACCCGTCGGCGAGCCTGTCGAGGCCGCCCGCGACACACTGCTCGCGACGCTGTACGACGTGCCCGCGCATCCGATCACGGCGGCCGAACTCGACCGCGTGCGCACGAAAGCGCAGAAGGACTTCGACGACACGGTGAACGACCCCGAGCGGATGACGGTCGCGCTCGCCGAGGCAATCGCCGAGGGCGACTGGCGGCTGTTCTTCATCCGCCGCGACCGCTGGCGCAATCTCACGCCCGCCGATGTGACGCGCGCCGCGGGCGAGTGGCTGAAGACGTCTAACCTGACGATCGGCATGTTCCTGCCCGAGGCGAAGCCCGACCGCGCACCGCTCGCGGCCGCCGTCGACATTCCTGCGTTGGTGCGCAACTACAAGGGTGATCCGCCGGTGGCCGCCGGCGAGGCGTTCGACCCGACGCCCGCGAATCTGGAGGCCCGCACCGAGCGCTTCCGGCTGCCGAACGGCATGCGCATCGCGCTGCTGCCGAAGAAGACGCGCGGCGAAACGGTCGACCTCGAGCTGCGGCTCGACATCGGCGACACGGAGAGTTTGCGCAACAGCAGTCCGGTGTCGGCATTCACCGCCGCCATGCTCGAGCGCGGCACGGCGAAGCACGATCGGCAGGCGTTCGACGACGCGCTCGACCGCTTGCGCGCCAAGGTCGACATCGGCGGTGGCGGCGCAACCGTGATGGCGTCGGCGAAAACGGTTCGTGCGAGCGTACCCGACGTGCTGCGCCTCATTGCCGAGGCGCTGCGCGAGCCCTCGTTCGTGCCGTCCGAGTTCGAGCAGCTGAAGCGCGAGCGCCTGACCGCGCTCGAGCAAAGCCGCACCGATCCAACCGCCATTGCGCGGCGCGCCGCGGCGCGCGCCGGCAATCCGTATCCGCCGGACGACATCCGCTACACGCCGACACTGGACGAGGAAGTCACCCGCGTCAAGGCGCTCGACGTCGAGGCGGTGAAGGCATTCCATGCGAAGTTCTACGGCGCGTCGCACGCCGAGCTGGCGATCGTCGGCGACTTCGACGCGGCAGTCATCCGCACGCTGGCCCGCGACCTGTTCGGCGACTTCGCGGCCCAAATGCCCTATGCGCGCGTCCCGCAGCCCTGGTACGCCACCGCGAGCGCGCCGCAGACGTTCGAGACGCCGGACAAGGCGAACGCGGCGATGTTCGGCCGCCTCTCGATGCAGCTCAACGACCAGTCGCCCGATTACGCATCGCTCGTCGTCGCGAACCGGATGCTCGGCGGCGATTCCGATTCGCGCATCTTCAAGCGGGTGCGCGTTCAGGACGGGTTGTCCTATGCGGTCGCATCGGTGCTGCAGCCGGCATCGATCGACGCCAACAGCACGTTCGTCGTCTACGCGATCTTCGCGCCGCAGAATCTCGCGAAAGTGCAGGCCGCCACCCGCGAGGAAGTCGCGCGTGCGCGCGACGCCGGCTTCGGCGAAGCGGAGGTCGCCGCCGCGAAGAAAGCGCTGCTCGAGGAACGGCGCATCGCCCGCGCGCAGGACGACGCGCTCGCCGCATCGCTCGTGTCGCAGGAGTATCTCGGCCGCACGTGGGCCGAGTCCGCGCGCATCGACGCGGCCATCGCCGCCGTCACCGTCGAATCGGCGAACGCAGCACTGCGCAAGTACGTCGATCCGGCGGGGATCGGGTATGCGTATGCGGGGGATTTCGCGAAGAAATAATTCCTAGCCCACCAACGCCGTCAACTGGGCGAACACCCCGGGCGCCGCCGCCACGCACATCGCTTTCGCCGTGATCGGCTCGGGCATGAACGGCAGCGCGCGGCCGCCGGCTTCCTCGACGATCAGGAGCGCGCCGATGGCGTCCCAGATCGACAGCTCGAGCTCGATGAAGCCGTCGAGGCGACCCGCCGCGACGTGAGCAAGCTGCAGCGCGCCCGAGCCGAAATTGCGCATCGACACGCCCTCGGCCATCATGCGGCGGCGAATTTCGAGATGCCGATCGCTCGGCGCGCGATCATGATGGCCAAGCGCGACAAACGCGCCCGGCAACGCCGTCGGATGAGCGACGTGCAGGCGCCTGCTCGCCCCACCGTGATCGCACCACGCGCCCGCGCCCGTTTCGGCGCGGTATAGCTCGTCGTGCACCGGGTCGTACACGATGCCGATCCGCGCGCGCCCGCCTTCCACATATGCGATCGCGACGTTCCAGTACGGCACGCCGCGCAGGAAATTGTGCGTGCCGTCGATGGGATCGACGACCCAGCAGCGGTTGAGCGGCCCGGTGAACGAGGCGGCGGTTTCCTCGCCGAGGAACGCATCGCCGGGATACGCGGCGGCGACCTCGCGCCGGAGCAGCGCCTCCACATCGCGGTCGGCATGGCTCACGAAATCCTGCGGACCCTTGAGCTCGACCGTCAGCCGCTCGCGATCGCCAAAGTAGTCGCTGGCAAGCGCGCCGGCGCGCCGTGCCAGCGATTGCGCGAATGCGTAGCGATCCGTGCGCGGGCCGGTCGTCGTCATCGCGCAGAACCGTGGATTTCGCGGTCCCACTTTTCGACCAGTCGCCGCTGCTCGGTCGCGCTGCCGAAGCGCGTGAAATCGATCGGCACGAGCTTGAGCTCCGACCATTTCGGCGCCACCGCGGGAACCGGCGTGCCCTTGTTCGACGGCACGTGGAAATATTTCATCTCGGCGCCGATCCGCTGCGCGGAGACGCCGAGCGCCCAGTCGTAGAACCGTCTCGCGCCGTCCATCCGCGGCGTCCCGTGAATGATGCTCATCGCGTAGACCTCGAGGCCGGCACCTTCGCACGGCGCGACGAGCCGGATCGGGAAGCCGTTGGCGATCTCGGTAACGGCATCGTGCAGCCACGTGACCGCGACCATCGTCTCGCCCCGTGCCGCGGCTCGCATCGAGCCGGCGTCGGTGCGCTGATACGCCCCGACGTTGCGGTGGATCGCGCGCAGCAGCTCGAAGGCGCGCTCCTCGCCGAACAGCTGCACGAGCGTCGCGAGCGTCGCGTAAGCCGTTGAAGACGAGATCGGATTCGGCATCTCGACCTCGCCGCGATATTCGGCGCGCGCGAGATCCGCCCAGCAGCGCGGCTCGGGCAGCTGCTTGTGGGCGAGTTCGCGACTGTTGTAGGCGATGCCGAGGGCCGCCGCGAGCACGCCGACCGCACGGAAGCCGGACCGCTCGGCCTCGCGCACCGCCCAGTCGGCAAGCTCGGGCAAGCGCGGCGAGCGATAGGCTTCGGTCAGGCCGGCGCCCGCGGCCTGCATGTGCATTCCCGCAGTGCCGGCGTACCACACGTCGTGCCGGGGATCGTCCCGCTCCGCCCCAAGCTGCGCAAGCGCGCCAGCCGGGGCTTTCACCGTGAGATTGACCGTCGTCCCCGTTTCGCGCAGATAAGCGGCGGCAAGCGCCTCGCACCAAGGCAGCGGCACGCTGCAGACGACGTTGACCTCGCCCTGTGCGAACGCGGCCGACGCGACTGCGCCGAGCAGGAGCGCCCATGTCAAACGTGACAACGACGAGCCCAGTCGCCCTCCCTCGAACGGCCGCCGGGAAGCGGCGGTCACTCCACGCGCCGGCCGCGCCGGCTACAACGTGACGACGCGCCGCTCGCGCAGCGATTGCTGCATCGCGATGGCAATGCGGGTCGCCTCGGTTGCATCGCGCAACGTGAGCGGCGGCGCGCAATCGTCGAGCACCGCCTGCACGAACTCGCTGTCCTCGCGCAGGAACGCATCCTCGAAGCGCTCGTAGAACGTCGGCGTGCATTCGTGGCGCACGCCGTGCGCATCCGCGATCGTGACGTGATCGAAGCGGCCTTCGCCGCCGACGGTGATCCGCCCCTGGGTGCCGACAACCTCCGTCAGGCACTCGAAGCCGTGCGCCATCGTGCGCGATGCGTAAATGGTGGCGACCTCACCGGTCGCGAACTCGCACGTCGCGACGCCGTTGTCGACGTCCTCGAACTCGCGCAAGCCCTCGTTCAGCGCGATCAGCCCGCTCGCGAACACGCGCGACGCCGCGACTGGCGTGCCGAGCAGCCAGCGCGCCGCGTCGATGTCGTGCACGCTCATGTCGGCGAAGATCCCGCCGCTCGACTTCGAGTAGCGGACGAAGTAGCCGCTCGGGTCGTGCTTGTCGAGCGTGTGCGAGCGCACCATCAGTGGCCGGCCGATGTGTCCCTGGTGGATCCGCGCGTGAGCATGGCGGAAGCTCGTATCGAAGCGCCGCACGAAGCCGATCATTACCTTGAGGTCCGGCTGCAGCGCGGCTTCCGCCTCGACGCGCTGGCATTCGGCCACGTCGAGCGACAGCGGCTTTTCCGAGAACACGTGCTTGCGCGCGCGCAGCGCATCGACGATCTGCTGGGCGTGCAGCGTCGTCGGCGTGACGATGAACACCGCCTCGAGATCGGGCTGCGCGAGCATCGCCGCATAGTCGGTGTAGCAGTGCGGGACGCCGAGCTGGCGCTCGGCCCAGGCGAGTTCGTCGGCACCGGGATCGCACGCCGCCACGAGCTCCGCATTGGGAACGCGACGGGCGAGGTTCTCCGCATGCCGGCGTCCCATCCGGCCGAGCCCGACGATGCCTGCGCGCAACCTCATTGTTCGACGATCCTCTTTTCGCGCCACGACGTCGTCGCGGCCTCGGCGAGCGCGAGCGCCTTGACGCCGTCGTCGATCGACGTGCGCGGCGTGGCGCGCCCGGCCACCACCTCGAAGAAATGCGCCATCTCCGCCGCATAGGCCGCGCGATAGCGCTCGAGGAAGAAGTATTCCGGCTTGTCGGCGGTGACCGCGCCGGACGACCACAGCGTCACCTCGGTGGGCCGATGATTGGCCGCCTGCAACATACCCTGGCTTCCCAGCACCTCGAATCGCTGGTCGTACCCGTACGCGGCCCGGCGAATCGTGTTGATCTGCGCAAGGCGGCCGCGGCGCGTGCGGATCGTCACCGCCGTGGCGTCGATGTCGCCTGCCGATTCGATGCCCGGATCGGTGAGGCAGCTTCCCGTCGCGTAGATGGTGGCCGCCTCGTCCTCCATGATCCAGCGAAAGATATCGAAGTCGTGGATCAGCATGTCCTTGAAGATGCCCCCGGAGCGCTTGATGTAATCCACGGGCGGCGCACCGGGGTCGCGGCTCGTCACGATCAGCATCTCGGGATCGCCGATCTCGCCGGCGGAGATGCGGCGCTTCAGCGTCGCGAACGTCGGATCGTAGCGGCGCTGGAAGCCGATCAAGCATTGCACGCCGGCCACCTTGACCGCCTCGGCGCACGCGCGCGCGCGATCGAGCGCGAGATCGACCGGCTTTTCGCAGAAGATCGCCTTGCGCGCCCTCGCCGCGCGCAGGATCAGGTCTGCATGCGTGTCGGTGGAGGAGCCGATGACGACGGCGGCGACGGCGGGATCGCCGAATACCGTATCGGCGTCGGCAACCGCAGCGCCGTGCTGCTCCGCGAGGCGGCGGGCCGCCGCCGCGTCGACGTCGACGACGTACTTGAGGCGCGCGCCGGGCTGGCGGGCGACATTGCCCGCGTGGATCGTGCCGATGCGTCCGGCGCCGAAGAGTGCAACGTCGATCATGTCATCGTTCCGGTGTCGGAGGTGCAACCCCCGGTGTCGGAGGTGCAACCCCTGGTGTCGGAGGCGCAACCAGCATCCATTCGTGCGCCGGGTCGTTCCTGAAATGCCATTCGCGCCGCGGCCCCGCCATCACGTTCAGATAATAGGATTCGTAGCCGTACGGCACAACGACCGGATGATAGCCGCGCGGCACCATGACGACGTCGCGATTCTCGACGGCCAGTGACTCGTCGAGCGAGCGGTCGTCCGTGTATACGCGCTGGAACGCGAAGCCCTGCGCCGGCTGCAGCCGGTGATAGTACGTCTCCTCGAGCGCGCTCTCGTCGGGCAGGCTGTCGGTGTCGTGCTTGTGCGGCGGATAGCTCGACGAATGCCCGCTCGGCGTGCGCACCTCGACGACGAGCAGATGAAGCGCCGGCTCGGTCTGCGGCAGGATGTCGCACACGAACCGCTGGTTGAGCCCGCTGCCGCGCGCGAAGCGCTTCATCTGCGAAGGCTCGATCAGGCGCGCGGGCGCCGGGCCCGGACCGGGCGCGCTGGCGATGCCGATCTCCGCGTCGGTGTGCGCTCGCACGGCGATCCGGTCGCCGCGCGGCAGGTACAAAGCGTACGGCGCGGTCCCGTCGAAAACGTCCCGCCGCTGGCCGATCTCGTTCCATCGCGTGCCGTCCTGCTCGACGCTGACGGTGCCACCAAGCACGACGACGCATGCCTCGCAACCCGCGCGGTCAAGCGTCGCGGCCTCTCCCGGCGCGAGGCGGTGCGCGGAAAAGCCGACGTAGCGCCAGCCGGCCGAGCGCGGCGTCACTTCGACGATGTCGCGGCCTTCGCGCCGCGCCTTGACGAGCAGGCTCACCGGATTCTCCGCTTCATGACCGACTAGCGATCATCGCGCACGAGCCGCGCGAGATGACGGTAGCCCATCTCCGCATAGCGATACGCGGGCGCGACCACGGGATCCTGCTCCGCTTCGACGACGAGCCAACCGCGATAGCCGACGCGGCGCAGGATACCGATCAGCCCGCGAAAATCGACGGCGCCGTCGCCCGGCACGGTGAACGCGCCGTTGATCACCGCCTCGAGGAAGCTCCAGTCGCGGTTGCGCGCCATCGCGACGACCTCCGGCCGCACGTCCTTGCAATGGACGTGACACACGCGCGCGGCATGCCGCTCGAGCATCGCGACCGCATCGCCGCCGGCGAACGTCATGTGCCCGCTGTCGAACAGCAGTCCCATCGCGTCGCCGGCGTTCTCGAGCAGCCGCTCGACGTCGGCCGGCGTCTCGACGTATGCGCCCATGTGATGGTGGTACGCGAGGCGCACGCCGTGCTCCTGCGTGTAGCGCGCGAGCGCGGTGATGCGCTCGCCGTAGTCCCGCCATTGCGACGCGCGTACGAAGCGCGGGCGCTTGAACAGCGGCTGCGGCGCGCCCTGGATGCTGTCGGCCACCTCGCCGTACACCATGACCTTGGCACCGCATTCGGCGAGAAGCCGCAGGTGCGGACCCACGGCGGCGATCTCGTCGTCCACCGGGCGGCGCGCGAGCTGTCCCGAGTACCAGCCGGACACGAGCGCCAGGCCGTGCGGCTCGAGCACGCCGCGCAGCGCCGCGGCCTCGCGCGGAAACTTGTTGCCGAGCTCGAATCCCTGATAGCCGATGACGGCGCCTTCCGTGAGCGCGGTCGCGAGCGGCGTCTTCCCGCCGAGCGACGGCAGATCGTCGTTGCTCCACGAGATCGGATTGATGCCGATGCGCACGTCGAAGCCCTGCGTCGTCGCCGCTGCGCTCACCGGGATACCCTCTGCATTGACGCGCTTCCGATGACAGCCACTGTTACCGGCGCTGCGGGGCGGCCCTTCGGGCTCACCGGACTACCGTCCGCGCTGGCGCGCTTCGGGGCAATTCGCTCTTGGAAGGGCCGTTCGGGCTCATGGCCGCTGCGCCTTCCGCTCGCGCTCGTAGCGTTCGCGCGCCTCGCGCACCTTCGCCCGCGGCGAGACTTCGGGCACCGCGACGTCCCACCACCAGCCGCCTTCCGCCGTCGTGCGGTCGGGGTCGGTCTCGATGGCAATCACGTACGTGCGATCCGACGCGCGCGCTCGCGCGAGCGCCGCCTCGAGCTCGGCGATGCCCGCGACGTTTTCCGCTCGCGCGCCGAGCGCGATCGCATGCGCGGCGAAATCGATCGCCGGCGGCTCCGGCGTCGCGCGCACGCAGTCGGCAAGCAGATTGTTGAACGGCGCGCCGCCGCACGCCTGCTGCAGCCGGTTGATGCAGCCGAAGCCGCGGTTGTCGAGCACGACGACGACGAGCTTCATGCCGAGCATGACCGACGTCGCGATCTCTGAGTTCAGCATCAGATAGCTGCCATCGCCGACCATGACGATCACTTCGCGGTCGGGACGCGCCATCTTCGCACCGAGGCCGCCGGCGATCTCGTAGCCCATGCACGAGTAACCGTATTCCATGTGGTACCCGCCGGGAACCGCCGTGCGCCAGAGCTTGTGCAACTCGGCGGGCAGCGTTCCCGCCGCACAGACGACGAGGTCGCGAGCAGGGGAATCGGGCGCCGAGCGCTGGACGGCACCGATGACATCGCCTTCGTACGGCTTCGCGACGTCGCGCGCGCTGGTTATGCGCGCGATCTCTTCGCGCCATTCACCCGCCGCCTGCTTCGCCCGCGCAGTCCACGCCGCGTCCGAAGACCATCCTTCCAGTGCGCGCGACAGCGCCGGCAGCGCCGCGGCCGCATCGGCGACCACCGCGAGGCCATGCCACTTCTGCGCGTCGAACCGGTTGACGTTGATGCTCACGAGCCTCGCGTGCTCGAACATCGAATGCGAGCCGGTCGTGAAATCGGAGAGCCGCGTACCGACGCCGACAACGATGTCGGCGTCGCGCGCGAGCGCATTGGCGGCCGACGAACCCGTGACGCCGATAGCGCCCTGTTGCAGCGGGTGATCCCACGCCAGCACGCCCTTGCCGGCCTGCGTCTCGCACACGGGAACACCGTGTCGCTCCGCGAAGGCGCGCAAGGTTTCCGTTGCCTGCGCGTAGAGAACCCCGCCGCCCGCGACGATCAGCGGCTTCCGAGCTGCACGCACGAGCGAGGCGGCCGTATGGACATCGGCGGCGATCGGTGGCGGCCCCGCGAAGCGCACCGATGCCGGCGTGAAAAAATCCTCCGGATAGTCGTACGCCATCGCCTGCACGTCCTGCGGCAGCGCGAGCGTCACCGGACCGCACGAAGCGGGATCGGTCAGCGCGCGCACGGCCCGCGGTAGCGCGGTGAGCAGTTGCGCCGGATGCGTGATGCGATCGAAATAGCGCGACACCGGCCGGAAGCAGTCGTTGGCCGATACGGTGCCGTCCTGAAAGTCCTCGACCTGCTGCAGTACCGGATCCGGCGCGCGGGTGACGAAGACGTCGCCGGGCAGCAGCAGCACGGGCAGCCGGTTCACGTGCGCGAGCGCCGCCGCCGTCAGCAGATTCGTCGCGCCGGGACCGATCGACGTCGTGCACGCCATCATCCGCCGCCGCATGTGCGCCTTCGCATAGGCGATGGCCGCGTGCGCCATCGCCTGCTCGTTGTGCGCGCGATACGTCGGCAGCACGTCCCGATGCGCGTAGAGCGCCTCGCCGATGCCCGCGACGTTGCCGTGCCCGAAGATCGCGAACACGCCGCCGAAGAGCGGCGCGTTCTCGCCGTCGACGCGCAGCGCGGCCACGTAGCGCACGAGCGCTTGCGCCATCGTGAGGCGCACGGTCGCAGACGCCTTTTCGGACGCGCGCGCGTTCATGTCGACGATCCCCCGCGGAAAGTCGTCTCTGACCCCGCTTCGGATCGGCACTCGCGCCAGCTTTCCGCCACCGTCGTGTGAGGCCGCGCCTCGCGCCACGCGTCGATCAGCGCCTCGAAGCTGGCGCGGACCGCGCGCTTCAATTCGGCGTCGTCGACAATCCCCGCGAGCCATTTCGTCGCAGGCTCCTGGAATACGGTGCGGCCAACCGCGAAGCCGCGGCACGTCGTGCTGCCGCGCGCGTCGCGAAAACCCTTCGCGAGCGTATCGATGGGAGCGTTCAGCCCGAGCAGCACGACGCCACGGCAATGCGGATCGCGCTCGGCGATCAGCGCGTCGATTCCCATCCATTGCGCCTCGTCCATCGGCTCGAGCTTCCACCATTCCGGAAAGACGTTCAGGTTGTACAGGCGCGCGAGCGCGCGATACACGGTGTCCGGCTCGCGCGGCAACGCTTTCGGCGGAATGATCTCGAGCAGCAGCTCGTGGCCGCTCGCCTGCACGGCGTCGTACAGCGCGCGAATCTGCGCCTCCTGCTCGAGGCGATGGCCGATCGGGGCGTCGGGGTGGTATTGCACGAGGCATTTGACGATGTGCTCCTGCGGCCACGCGACGAGCGACGTGCCCACCGAGCGCCCCCGCTCGAACACGACCGGATTGGAGCCCGGCAGCTCGACCGGCCGGCCGATCCACCAACCCCGCCCGGTGGCGGCGTTCAGCGCGTCCTGGCCATAACGGTCATCGCAGAGAATTCCCATCCGCCCCTGCAATCCGCGCCCGGCCTCGACTTCCGCGACCGCTTCGACGAGCAATTGCTTGAGGCGCGATATGCGCGTCTCATCGGCGCCCGTTTGCTGTGCGAGGTCGAAGAACTGATTGCGATGGTCGAACGCGAACGCGAAGACCTCGGGCCGCGGCGTGCGCGGCGCGGTGACGCGATGCAGCCGCGCAAGCGTGGCGTCCTGGTCAGGGCGCGGAATGCGCTCGGCGTTCGCAAGGAAATAATCGAGCTCGACGCGCGTCGGCATCGCCGGTGCGCAGGCATGCCGCGACACGACCAGCGCGCCGCACGCGTTGGCGTAGCGCGCGCACGCATCGTAATCCTCGCCGCGCACCCATCCCGAGAGGAACCCGGACGAGAACGCGTCGCCCGCACCGAGCACGTTCAGCACCTCCACTCGAACGCCGCCGCCGTTGAACGCCTCGTCGAGCGAGCGCGGGATGGCGCCGTCGATCACGGCGCAGCCGAGCGGCCCGCGCTTGACGACGAGCACCGCCTCCGTCGTGCCGCGCACCGCCGCGAGCGATTGCATGATGTCGTCGCTGCCGCCCGCGATGTTGAATTCCTCGATCGTGCCGATGACGAGATCGAAGCGCGGCAGCAATTTCTGCAGGTGCGCCGTGACCGTATCCGACGCGATGTAGCGTGTCTCGCCGTCACCGCGCTTGGTGAGTCCCCAGAGCACGGGACGGTAGTCGATGTCGAGCACCGTGCGCACGTCGTGCGCCCGCGCATGATCGAGCGCGCGGTTGCTGACGCCGTCGATGTAGGCGGTGGAGAAGTGCGTGCCCGTGATCAGCAGCGCGCGGCTTTGCGCGATGTAGGCGTCCTCGATCTCGGCGTCGCCGATCGCCATGTCGGCGCAGTTCTCGCGCAAAAAGATCAGCGGGAACGTGTCCTTGTCCTCGATCCCGAGCACCACCGCCGCCGTTAGCCGCGCGGGATCGACGCCGACGTGGCTCACGTCGCAACCCTCGCGCGCGATCGTCTCGACGAGGAAGCGCCCCATCGCGTCGTCGCCGACGCGCGAGATCAGGCCTGCCTTCAGGCCGAGGCGGGAGCAGCCGAATGCGGTGTTCGCCGACGAGCCGCCCAGGTATTTCGCGAAGCTCGTGACGTCCTCGAGCCGGGCGCCGATCTGCTGGGCGTAGAAATCGACGCCGAAGCGGCCGAGACAAACGATGTCGAGCGGGCGGCCGGCGGCGAAGCGGGTGGCGTTGCGCATCGGCGAAATTGTAACCAAGGTGCTGTTTGGAAACGATCACGTTCGTCGGTACCGAAGAGTCTCGCCATTGTGGACCATCATGCGCGCCGGCCTTTCCGTTTGCCAGATCGGTGTCGGAGGTGCAACCCCCGGGTGTCGGAGGTGTAACTCGACAAGGTTGGGGTTACACCTCCGACACCGGGGGTTGCACCTCCGACACCGGTGTTAAGCTCGCGCAAGTGAAGCAGCACCTCGCGCCGCGCGACCTGGCGCTGATCCTCGTCGTCGTCGCCCTCTGGGGTTTCTCGTTCGTCCCGATCAAGGTGGGCTTGCGCGAGGTGCCGCCGTTTGCGCTCGCGGCCTTGCGGTTCCTGTTCGCGGCGATTCCGCTCGTGTTCTTCGTGCGCCGGCCGCGAATGCCGGCCGGCGTCGTGATCACCTACGGGCTCGCGATCGGCGTGTTCCAGTTCGGCCTGCTGTTTCTCGGCATGAAGCTCGGCATGCCGGCGGGGCTGTCATCCGTCGTGATCCAGGTCCAGGTGTTCTTCACCATCGGCCTCGGCATCGCGTTCCTCGGCGACCGGCTTCGCGGCGAGAACGTCGCCGGCGCCGTGATCGCTGCGCTCGGCGTGCTGCTGCTCGCGATTTACAAGGTGCAAAGCGGCCTGGGGACGACGCTTGCCGGACTGCTGATCGTGCTGGTCGCGGCGTTCGCATGGGCGATCGGCAACATCGTTGCGAAGCGCGCTGCCGGGGAGCACGACGACGACATGTTCGTGCTCGTCGTCTGGTCGAGCCTCGTGCCGCCGCTGCCGCTCGCCGCCGCCGCATACGTGTTCGAAGGCGGGATGGACGCAGTGCGCGCCGTTGCGTCGGCAGGCGCGCTCACGTGGGCCTGCGTGCTGTTCATGGCCTACGCCGCGACGCTGTTCGGCTTCGTGTCGTGGGCGCGACTGCTCCACCGCTACCCGACAGCGCTGGTCATGCCGTTCGCGCTTCTGATTCCGGTGATGGGCATCGCGAGCGGCGTGCTGTTCCTCGGCGAGTCGCTCGCGCCGATGCAGGCGCTGGGTGCTGCGCTCGTGTTCGCCGGTCTCGTCGTGAACGTCTACGGAGCGCGGCTGACCCGGAGGCGCCGCTCGATTTCCTCCGCCGCCTCGACGTCGAGATCGGGCCGGTCGTCCGACTCGACATCGACCGCCTCGCGCGCCGGCACCGATTCGTGAACCGCCTCGACGTCGTCGCGATCGTGCTCAGTTAACGTTTCGTCCACCGCCTCGGTGGAATCGCGGCCTGCCGCGGCCCGCTCACCGGTGCCGTAGCGATCGCTGTCGCTGTCGAGATCAGCATCGCCTATGTCGGGGCCCGCTGTCGCGCCTGGCGCGTCGATATCGGGGTCCGACGTCGATCCGCGCGTGAGGGGTAGGCCATCCTGGCGATTGAGTCCCGCGCCCCCGACAATATCGCTGCCGCTATCGCTCGAATCGCTCGGCCCGAGCGCCCGCGTGCCGCATCCCTTGCGCGTGCCTGTCCTGCTTTCGCTGGTGGTGTTCAACGTGCTGCGTGCCATGTGATATCCCCTCGGTCGATGATGCCGTGGAGATTGGACCGCGCGGAATGCGGGTGATTCCAGCCGTTCCCGGCCCCGTGTCACGCCGGGCGGCGCAGCCTCAGCGACACGCGATTGCGGCCGTGCTCGTAAACGTGGCGCACGCCCTCGGCGTACTGCGCTATCAGGCGCAAGCCGAGGCCGCCGACGGGACGCACTGCCAGTTGCCGATCATCGAGAGGCGCGCACGCCTCGTCGAGCGCCGCCGCCAAATCGAACCCCGGCGCCGTGTCCTCGTAATGGAGCTCGATGCCTTCGGCGGTGGCGTGAAGTGAAACGACGATCGGCGCGTCGCATTCGCCGCGATGTCCGTGGGCAATCGTGTTGGCGACGAGCTCCTCGACGACGAGCGTCATGCGCAACGTGTCTTCGCGCCCGGCGTCGTGTGCCGCACAGAATGCCTCGACGAAGCGGCTTATCTCCGGGACCTGCGCAAGGCGCGCGGCGAACGTCCCGGTCGCGCGGCGCGCGGCCTGGGCGTCGTCGAACAGTCGCGTATCGGATGGCACGTCGTCGGGGCGTCCCGCCGGTTCCCGTTCGGCCCTCCAGGGCGCGATCGGCGTATGGCGGCAGGCGCGCGCAATTGTACTTACAATGTCGCCTCCCGGCAGTGCCGCCGGTCCCGAGGGAGCGAACATGCTGCGAATGACATTGGCAATGACGGTCGCGCTGGCCGGCCTGCCGGCCGCATTGGCGCAGGGGGCCGACATCGGCCAGATCAAGGTTGCCAAGGGAGCGGTCACCATCGAGCGCGGCGGTCAATCGGTTGCAACTGCACCGGGCACGCGGCTGCACGCGTCCGACGTCGTGCGAACGGGCAGCGACGGATCGGTCGGCATCACGATGACCGACAATTCGCTGCTCTCGGCCGGCCCGAACAGCGTGCTCGCGCTCGACCGTTACGAATTCGACTCGACGACCAATGCGGGGCACTTCGACGCCTCGCTGCGGCGCGGCACGCTGGCCGTCGTGTCGGGGCGCCTGGCGAAGCAATCGCCGGACGCGATGATCGTGCACACGCCGCTCGCCGTTCTCGGCGTTCGCGGCACCGAATTCGTCGTCAGCGCGCGGTGATCGCGACCGTGCGCGCGTTCCTGCGCGGCGCGGTGCTGATCCTGGTGGTCGCGGCGTGCGGCTGCGCTTTGCAGAACGAGCGCATCGTGCTGCTGCCTTCGCAGGACGGGCACCCCGCCGCGGTGGTGGTCAAGCAGGGCGACCGCCAAGTCGTGCTCGACCGGCCCTATTCGGCCACGCAACTGACGCCCGCCGATCCGTGGCCGTATCGCGCGAGCGAGACGGAAGTCAGCGCAGGGTTCGGCGAGGCGCTTGCCGCGCAACCCAGCCGCTCGGTTTCGTTCACGCTCTATTTCGTCGAAGGGTCGGACGAGCTGACCGAGGACTCCAAGCGCACGCTCGAAAGCGTGTTCGCCGATCTGCGGCAACGCCCGGTCCCCGACGTGCTGGTGGTCGGCCATACCGATGCGGTCGGCAGCAACGCGTTCAACGACGATCTCGCGCGCAAGCGGGCCGATGCGGTGAAGTCGATGCTGGTCGGGCGCGGCGTCCCCGCGGAAGACGTCGTGGCCATCGGCCGCGGCAAGCGCGAGCTGCTCGTCCCGACGGCGGATGGTGTCGCCGAGCCTCGCAACCGACGGGTGGAGATCGTCGTGCGGTGAGGGGAGCCGCGCCAGCGCCGGTGCCCGGCCTCACGCTGGTGTCGCAGCAGACGACGCGCCCAGCCAGCGCAGCGCCAGCACCGTCATGTCGTCCGCCTGCACGGCGCCGCCCGCAAACGCCCTGACGCTCGTACGGATCGCGTCGACCGCTTCGCGCGCCGAGCGCGCATTCGCGAGCGCGGCCCCGACGCGCCCGGTCCCGTAAAGGCCGCCGCGCGTGTCGGATGCTTCCGTGATGCCGTCGCTGACGACGCAGACCAGGTCGCCGCGCGCAAGTGTCGCGCTCGCCGCGCGGTAGTCGTATCCGTCGACGGCGCAAAGCGGCGGGCCGCCGCCGTCGGCGAGGCGCTCGATCTCGCCGCTCGCCTTCACGAGCCACGGGTTCTCCTGCCCGGCATTGCAATAGCCGAGCTCGCCTGTTTCGAGATCGAGAATGGCCGCGAACGCGGTGACGAAGAGCGCCGCCGGATTGTCGCGCGAGACTTCCGCGTTGGCCTCCGCGACGAGCGTGCCGACGTCGGTGACGCCGGCCCGCAGCACGGTGCTCTTGCAAAGCGCCTTGCTGACGGCCATGAAGATGCTTGCCGGCAATCCCTTCCCCGAGACGTCCCCCAGCAGGAAGAACAGGCGGCGGTCGTCGAGGCGATAGAAGTCGTACAGGTCGCCGCCGACTTCGAGCGCAGGCTCCATCGCCGCGGCAAGCGCGACGCGCGAATCCTGCAGCGACTCCGGCCGCGGCAGCGTGTCGAGCTGGATGCGCTGCGCGGCCTGCATCTCGCCGGCGACCCGGGCGCTCTCCTCGCGCTGCCGCTGCAGCACTTCCTGCAGCGCCTTGCGGTTGCGCGTCGCATCGGCGAGCGCCAGCGCCAGCATCGCGCCGACCAGCAGCACCAGCGCGACCGCCGGTGTCGCTGCGTCGAACAACAGGCGCTGCGTGCGAAACAGCCCGTACGCAACGAGCGGCAGAACCAGCGCGCACGCCAGCGCAATGGGCAGTGCGTAGCGCAGCGGAAGCCGCGGCATGGCCGCGATCAGGAAGCCACCGAGCAGCAGCAGCACGCCCGCCTCGACGTACGGCGCCCACGCGGGGCGCACGAGGAACGTTCCGTCGCTCATGTTCTCGAGCAGCTGCGCGTGCAGCTCGACGCCGGGAATCTTCTCGCCCACCGGCGTGAAGACGCTGTCGCCGAGCGCGAGCGCCGTGGCGCCGATCAGCACGAACGAGCGCTTGAGCCGATCGCCCGCGACGTTCTCCTGCAGCACGTCGATGGCGGAAACCGCGCGGTCGACATTGCGGCGCGAGAAATACGGACGCACGCCGCCATCGGCGTCCGTGGCGAACAAACGGTCGCCCACGGCGACGCCGGTCACCGCGCCGCCGGCGGTGTTGACACGCACCGCAGGCGAGCGCGCGGCCACGCGCCACATCTCGAGCGCGAACGCCGGCGCCAGAGTTCCGTTGACGCTGGCGACGAGCGGCACGCGGCGGACGACGCCTTGCGTATCGTCGACGGTGATGAGGCCCCACCCCGACGCGGCGTCGTTCAGCGTCGCGAGCGTTGACAGCGCGCCGGGAAGCTTCATCAGCTGCGAGAGCGCGCGCTCGGCGTCGCCCCCGGCGCCTGCGACGTCGCGCACCAGCATCGGCGCCACGCGCATCGGCTGCGGCGATTCGCCCGACGCGGCCGGCACTCCCGCCAGCACAGCGACCACCGGCGAGACGCGAAACGCCGTCGCGAGCTCGGCGTCGTTCGAAGGCAGCTCCGCGATGCGCTCGAGCAGAGCGAGGCCGATGTTCGCGTGCGAGAGCACGCGTTCCGGCGAAAAGGGGTCGGGCTCCGGCATCACGATGTCGACGCCGATCGCCGCCGGCCCGTAAGCGTTCATCACGTGCACGAGTTGCGCGAGCAGCGTGCGCGGCCATGGCCACGGGCCGAGCGCGGCGATGCTCTTTTCGTCGATCTCGACGATGACGACCGGCGTCGCCTCGGCAATGCGTGGGCTGCGCCGCTGCATCGCGTCGAAGAAAGCGTCCTGCAGCGGAATCTCGCGCGGCAAGGCGAGCGCGAGCACAAGCGCGAGCGCGATCAGGATACCGCTGCCGATCACCCGCAGGCGGGCGGTCCGGAGCGCAGGGGGCTCCGGGGCAATGCCGGTCACAACGTGATTTCCAGGCCGTCGTACGCAGCGGATACGCGCATGGCGTTGCCGGTGCGCGTGATCTCCTCGTAGCGCCGGGTTTCCTCCAGCATTTTCACGAGCGCGCCGTCGTCGAGCGCGGGCTCGTGGTGGAACAGGCAAAGGTGACGCACCTGCGCGAGCTGGCAGAGCTCGACGCCGACGATGTTGCTCGAATGTCCCCAGTCGGCCTTGACCGAGATCGCCTCCGCGAGCGAGTACATCGCGTCGAAGATCACGACGTCCGCCTCGCGGAAGAAGCGCGCGAAGCTCGCGCCCTCCGTCGGATCCTGGAACGTGTGTTCCGAATCGGTCGAATACACGACCGTGCGTCCGTCGCGCTCGAAGCGATAGCCGTACGAGTCGCCCGTGTGGTGCTGGTGCTTGAGCGTCACGCGCATGCCGGCGACTTCGTGCACGCGATCCGGTTCCAGATATACGAACTCGAACGGGGCATTGAACACCGAGAAGTTCACCGGAAACGACGGCGGGTCCATCTGCCGCCGCAGCGCGGCCTCGAGGTCACGGTGCGCGCCATAGAAGATCAGCCGGTTGCCGGGAATGTAGGCCGGCCCGAAGAACGGCAGGCCCATGATGTGATCCCAGTGCACGTGCGAGACGAACAGGTGATATGTCTGCGGCTTGCCGGGCCCATGGCGCGCGAGCGCGGCCTGGCCGAACGGCCGCAATCCGCTGCCCAGGTCGCATATCACGTACTCGGACGTGCCAATGTCGAGCTCGACACAGGACGTGTGGCCGCCGAACGTCCCGCCGACGTCGAACGGAAGCGTCTCGACATAGCGGCGAGCGGCGTCGTCGGATTCGAACGCGCGTCCGCTCCCACCGCGCAGCGCGCGGACGAGCTTGTCGCGAACGCCCGCCGCCGTCAGCGCCACCGGCAGCGAACCGCGCGTGCCCCAGAACCGGATGCTTCGCATCGCCTCGCGCCCGCGTTGGGATCAGGCGGCCCCGTACGCCGCGAGCGCTTCGGGGGACACGGCGGCCAGCGCGTCGCGCACTGTCGGAAAGACCTCCAGGACCTTGTCGAAGCGACTGATCGCAAAGATCTCCGCGACGATCGGTTGCAGGCCGGCGATCAGGATGCGCCCCTGCCGGGCGCGCATCTGCCGCGAGGCGATCATCAGCACGCGCAAGCCCACGCTGCTGATGTACTCGACGCCCGTGAAGTCGAGCAGCAGCATAGCGACGTCGGCACGACCCCACAGCGGCGAAAGCGCGCCCTCGAGGCTTGCCGACGTCGACTGGTCGACGCGTCCGGCCGGGACGACAAGGGCGACGTTTCCGAGCTGGCGGGTTTTCACGTCCACGGTCGCGCGTCCTTCGCCTTCGGGGTGGCAGGCGCGCGATTATACGGCCGGGGACGCTCCTGCGCTCCGCCGCCGCGATCGGCGGACGCTTGACGGCCCGCGGGCTATCGCGTGTACTCGATGGCGATGACGCCAGCAGAAGCGCAATGAGCGAATGGGACGTCATGGCGCGCACGGTCGCGGCGCTCGTTGCCGGCGGCGCCATCGGCCTCGAGCGCAGCTACCACGGCCGGGCGGCGGGGCTGCGCACCTATGCGCTCGTGTGCTTCGGCTCGGCGCTGCTGGTCGCGGTGTCGCAGTACGACACGGGCGCCGACGCCCACGGCCGCGGTGAGGTAACGCGCGTGATCCAGGGCATCGTGACCGGTATCGGCTTTCTGGGCGCGGGCGTCATCGTCAAGGAAGGCTTCACGGTGCGCGGGCTGACGACGTCCGCATCGATCTGGGTCGCCTCCGCCATCGGTGTCGCGATCGGCACCGGCTCGTATCTGTCCGGCGCCGTCGCCGCCGCGCTCACGCTGATCGCGCTCGCGCTGCTGCGCGGGCTCGAGGACCGGTTGCCGGTGCAGGCGTTCATTCATCTCGAAGTCGGGTTCGAGCGCGATCGCGCACTGGACGAGGACCGCTTCCGTGACCTGATCGGCCGCCACGGCTTTGCCGTGCGCGACATTGCGTATCGGCTGCAGGACGCGCCGCAGCGCCTGGAATACCGTGCCGTGATCTGGTCGAACCGGCCGGACGACGTGCGCGCACTCGAGCGCAGCCTGCTCGCGCTGCCGGAAATCGTGCATTTCAGGATCGCGCCAAGCCGCGATTGAACTCGTGCCGGACGCCCGCGATCTCATGCAAACGGGATTTCCCTGACCACGCCATGAACAGTCGCTCGCGCACGCCTATCGCCGTACTGGCCGCCGGTTTTGCCGGCATGCTCGCGTGCGCCCTTGCCCAAGCCGACATCTACACGTGGGTCGACGCGTCGGGAAAGCTCAATCTCAGCAATCAGCCGCCGCCCGAAGGCGCGCGCGTCACCAATGTCTACCGCGAAGATCCCGCCGCCCGCGCGCATGCCGAAGCGGCGCGCGCGGCTTCCACCCGTGAGGAGCTGCGTGCGCTGAACGCGCGCGTCGCGGAGCTCGAGCGAGCGCTGGAGAAGGCCAGGGACGAGCAGGCCCGGCAGCCCGAGCCAGCGCCGCTCGCGTATGCACTCCCGCCGCCGGCTCCTGCGGCCTACGCGAGCGCCATGGCGCAAACGATCGTCGCGCCGCCCGCGCCCAGCTACGCGCCGTACTTTCCGGGCTACGACTGCGCCTGGGTGGGTTGTCTTTCACCCGGGTCGTTCGGTTTCTATCCGAGCAGCGTCGTGGTCGTGAACGCGCCGGGAATGGGACACGCGCATCCGCCGCGGCGCGCCGAGCCCGTGCGCAATCCGCAGCCGCGCTTTCCCAGGCCTGTCGGCGAGCTGCCCGATCCGCCGAACCTGTTTCCGGGAACGGGACGGTAAAGCGTCAAAGCTGGGGTCCGAACAGCGCGGCGACGTGCTCCCACGCCTTTTCGGCCCATGGGCGCGACTGCCACTCCTCGAGGCTGATGCGGCGGGAGCGCGCGAGGTCCTGCTCAAAGATATCAACTTGTTGCCGCGCGAACGTGGCGTCGTAGATGTTGAGGCTGGCCTCGTCGTTGAGCCGAAAGGAGCGGTCGTCGAAATTCGTCGACCCGACCGAGACGAGCAGCCCGTCGGCGACGAGCACCTTGCAGTGATACATCGTCGGCTCGTACTCGTAGATTTCCACGCCGGCGCGCAGCAAGTCGCCCCATAGCGCACGCGACGCCCTGCGGACGAGCGCCGCATCGGTGAAGCGGCCGGGCGTGATCACCCGCACGCGCACGCCGCGCCGGACCGCGGCGACGATCGTGTCGCGCGCGAGCTCGTCCGGCAGGAAATAAGCGCTCGAAAGGTCGATCGACCGCACGGCCCCATTGATCATCAGCAGATACATGAGCTGCATGCTCTGGCTGCCACCCGTCGGCGAGCTCGAGAACATCTGGCCACGCGCGTCCCCTGTCGGCTGGATCGCAGGAAAGTACTCTTGCCCATGCAGGACGTTGCCGGTCGCCCTCGTCCAGTTGTCGTTGAAGACGGCCTGCATCTGGGCGACGACCGGACCTTCCGCCCTGAAATGCGTATCGCGCCAATGCTCCGGATCCTGGGCGTGGCCGGTCCATTCGTCACCGATACCGACGCCGCCAGTGAAGCCGACGACGCCGTCGACCACCAGTATCTTGCGATGCGTGCGATTGTTGAGCTTGTCGATCGTGTACCAATGCGGCGCGTGAAACCGGCGCACCTGAACGCCCGCGTCTTCCATGTTGCGCAAAAGCCGCTCGTCCATCGGCGCGCTGCCGATCCAGTCGAGCAGCACGTGGACCTTGACCCCGGCGCGGGCCCGCTCGGCAAGCGCGTTGGCGAAGGCATCGCCGATCCGGCCGGACCAGTAGATGTACGTTTCGAACGTGATCGTTCGCTTCGCCCCCCGGATGGCGTCGAGCATGGCCGGAAAGATCTCGTCGCCGTTCAGGAGCACATCGAAGCGATTGTCCGGAAGAATGACCGGACCGAGCAGGACCCCGAGCGTGCGCGGGAACTGCGGGTCGGCGACGGCATACAGGTGCTCGAGGTGCCGCTTGATCGGCTTCTCGCCGGTCATCAGGTTGAGCGCGGCGAGAACGGCGACGAGCGTGACGGCAACCGTCGCCAGGATCGTGGCGACCTTCGCGCGCGTCGAGAAGCCGGATCGGGAACCTCGCACTGGCTTGCGTGCCACGCAATGTGTGTGCGCGCTACGCCGCCTGCTTCATGCGCACATGCGACTCGGGAACCGGATAACCGGCGGCGCCGAACGTATCGCCAATGGCCTTGTTGGTGTCGAAATAGACCTGCCAGTAGTGATCGGTGTGCGTGTAGGGGCGAACGGCCAGCACGGCACCGCGCTCGTTGAAGTCGACGATTTCGACATCCGGCGCCGGCTCGCGGATGACATTCGGAATCTGCGCGAGCGCTTCCTTGAGCCGGCGGCTCGCGTCCTGCGCATCGACGCCATGGGCGAGCTGCGCGAGACGGTCCACTCGCCGATAGGGGCTGGCGGAGAAATTCTGGATCGTGTCGGAGAAGATCTTGTTGTTGCCCACGAACGTCACGACATTGTCGGGCGTCGTGATCGTCGTCGCGAAGAGCCCGATCTCCTTCACCGTCCCTTCCGTTCCACCCGCCTTGACGTAGTCGCCGACCTGGAACGGCCGCAGCACGATCAGGAACGCGCCGGCAGCGAAATTGGCGAGCAGGCCCGCCCATGCCGCGCCGATCGCAATGCCCATCGCCGCGATCAGTGCCGCGAAGGATGTGGTCTCGACGCCGAAGTAGCCGAGGATGGCCACCACCAGCACGATGTTCAGCGCGACGGTGACGATGTTCGCGATGTACCGCCGCAGCGTTGGATCGACGCCCTGCCGCTCGAGCGCACGCGTCAGCAGTCTCGCCGCAAGACCGATCAGCCAGCGCCCGATGATCCAGACGGCTATCGCGCCGACGACCTTGAGGCCGAACGTCGTCAGTTGCGCGCTTGTCGTTTCCCAGACGCGTTGCCAATCCATGAGCAACCTCCTTGGGCGAGGGTTTGGGCAATTCTACGGCGAGCATCCGGTAACAGCGCTAGTCAGCCGTGGCTCGCCTGCGCACGCAGGCGAGGCATTCACCGGCAGGCAAAGAACGCGACGTACCGGTCCTCGATGCCGATACCCATCCGCATGATCCTGGGATCGACGAGGTTGCGCGCATGCGCGGGTGAATCCCGCCACGCTGCGAATTCGGCCTCCGGCGTACGCTGATTCCAGCCGACATTCTCGACGCACGTCGGCGAGCCGGCCTTCGCGAATCGTTCCTCGAATCCGTAGTGCGAAAGCCGCTTGTCCTGCGCCATTCGCGTGGCGTGCTCGTGTGCGAGCTCGGACAGTGGCGCGTCGAGTGCGAGCGGCGGCACGTCATGCTGCGCGCGATAGTCGTTGATCAGCTGACCAAGTTTTACGACGTGCGTGTCACCCGCATCCACGTCCGCGGCCGCGCCCGCGTAGTCGATTGCCAGCAATGCGAGCACGATCGTCAGAGTGATTTGCTTCATCTCGAGCATGCGATGGAGGTCCAGCTACGCCTGATCAGCAAGGTCATCATGAGTCGTGCAGTTGCCGGCCCTTAGTGCTTCGGGGCCGGGCCCCAAGCCTGCGAGCCGCCGGGAAGTTCCGGCGGGTGGCCGTTGCGAAGCCACTCGACGATGCGACCTTGTATCGTGCGCGGCTTTGCCCTAAATTGCTCCATCGCTCTTCCTCATACTAAGCCAAACCGAGATGGCTGCCTTGCCGTCCGAAGGTCCTGCTATCGGGGCTGGCGCGTGGAGCGCAATCCGCGGCAGCGAATTGCTGCAGCATCTTCAGGCTTACATACCCGGTGATCGCCTTCGAGCCCTGGTGCGGCAGGAGGCCATCCCCGACCGGGTTCACGGTGCGGGACTCTTCGCGGATATCTCGGGCTTCACCCCGCTGACCGAGGCCCTTTCCGCCGAGCTTGGCGCTCACCGCGGCGCCGAAGAGGTGACGAAGCATCTGAACCAGGTGTTTCATGCCTTGATCGAGGAACTCCGCCGCTTCGGGGGCGAGGTCATCTATTTCAGCGGCGACGCCATCACGTGCTGGTTCGACGGCGACGATGGCGCGCGCGCGGCGACCTGCAGCCTCGCGATGCAGCAGACGATGCGCGAACTGCACGACGTCGTCACGCCCGGGGGCACGCGTGTAACGCTCGCGATGAAAGCTGCTGTCGCCGTGGGATCGGCGCGCCGGTTCATCGTCGGTGATCCGGAGGTGCAGCTGATCGATGTCCTTGCCGGAAGTCTAATCGACGCCCTGGCGATTGCCGAGCACCACGCCGTGGCCGGAGAAGTGATCCTCGAGCAATCGGCGCTGGATGCGCTGCACGATCGAATCGTGGTCGGCGACGTACGACATGACGCCAGCGGCCGCGCGTACATGACGGTGGCGCAGGCAAATGTGCGGGTGCCCGCGTTGGCCAAAGCGGAAGCAGCCGAGACGTTGACCGAAGATGCAGCGCGCCGATGGGTGCTGCCTGCGCTTTACGAGCGCCTCCGGACGGGAAGCGGCGAATTCCTGACCGAGCTGCGCCCCGCCTACCCGCTGTTCGCCCGGTTCGGCGGCATCGACTACGACGACGATGCCGCGCCGGCGAAGCTCGATGCGTTCGTGCGTCAAGCGCAGCGCGTCCTCACCGCATACGGCGGCAATCTGGTGCATCTGTCGGTCGGGGACAAGGGCGCTTATCTGTACGGTGTTTTCGGCTCGCCGCATGCGCATGAAAACGATGCAGAACGCGCCTTGGCGGCGGCGCTGGAGCTGCGCGAGCTGCCCAGGGTCACTGCCGTATCGGAGCTGCAGATCGGCATCACGTATGGGCGGTTGCGCAGCGGCATGTACGGCCACGAGCACCGGCAGGCGTTCACGTGTCTCGGGGATGCCGTCAATGTCGCGGCGAGACTCATGAGCCACGCCCCCAACGGACAGATCTTCGTCTCCGCGGCTGTCCATGATTCGGTGCGGGAGAAGTTCGCCTGGAATGCGCTCGAGCCGATCCACGTCAAAAGGAAACGGGAGCCCGTGCAGTGCTATGCGTTGACGGCATCGGTCAAGCGCGCGCAGCGGAGCGAAGCCGCGATTTCGGAATTGCCGATGATCGGACGCTTGCCGGAGCTTGCTCGGCTCACGGCGGCGCTGGATGCCGCATTGGCCGGAAATGGCGCCGTGATCGGGATCGCGGCCGACGCCGGCATGGGGAAGTCACGGCTGATCGCAGAGTTCGCGCGACAGGCAGGCACGCGCGACGTACTCGTCGTGACCGGCGAGTGCCAGGCGTTCGGCAGCAATACAAGCTACTTCGCCTGGCGAGACATCTGGCACACGCTGTTCGGTGTCGACGATGCATTGCCCTTCGAGGACAAAACCCGCAATGTCGAGGCGGAGCTTGCGGCCATCGATCCCGCACTGGTCGCTCGCGCGCCGCTTCTCTGCGCAGTGCTCAACGTCCAGATCGAGGACAACGATCTCACCGCTTCATTCGATGCGAAGCTCCGCAAGACCTCGCTGGAGACGTTGCTTGCCGACTGCCTTCGTGCCCGGACCCGCGCGGAGCCCCTGGTTGTCGTGCTCGAGGATTGCCACTGGCTCGATCCGCTGTCACGGGATTTGTTGCAGGTGCTGGCGCGTGTCCTGCCGGGACTCAAGTGCCTCTTCGTGGTTGCATACCGGCCCGAGAAGGAGCCCGGCGGCGGGCTCGGCCTCGCGAAGCTGAAGCACTTTCAGGAGGTCGCGGACCGAGCTCGACCCCTCGCAAGCGGCGAACCTGATTTCGCTGAAGCTGCGGCAATTGCTTGCTACGGACGTCGACGCGCCCCCGGCACTCGTGGAACTGATCACGAAGCGCGCCCAAGGCAATCCTTTCTACATACAGGAGCTGATCAGCTACATCCGCAGCCAGGGCGTCGATCCCGCGGACACGACCCGCTTGAAGGATCTGCAGCTGCCCGGCAGCCTGCATAGCCTGATCCTGAGCCGAATCGATGGCGTCGCCGAAGCGCCGCGCCACGCGCTCAAGGTGGCAAGCGTCGTCGGCCGTGTGTTCCGCGCACCGGCACTGCAGGGCGTGTACCCCGAGCTCGGCGGTATAAGCGACATCGTCGATCAGCTGATCGTTCTGACCGTGGCTGACCTCGTCCATCCGGAGATCGAAGCGGAGCAAAGCTACATCTTCAAGCATGCGATCACGCAGGAGGTCGGCTACGAGAGCATGCCCTTCGCATTCCGCTCGGCGCTGCACGAGCGAGTCGCGGCCTTCATCGAGAGAACCGAGGCGGATGCGATCGACCGCCATCTCGACCTTCTCGCACATCACTACTGGCACAGCGAAAACGCGGCGAAGAAGCGAGAGTACCTCGGCCGCGCCGGTGATGCGGCACAAGCGGCATACGCCAATGCGGTGGCGATCGACTACTTCGAGCGGCTGGCGCCATTGGTCGACGGCAAAGACCACGTCGAGCTGCTGCTGAAGCTCGGCAAGGTGCTCGAACTGGTCGGTGGCTGGAAACGAGCCGAAAAGGTGAATTTGAACGCGCTCGCCCTTGCCGAGTCGCTCGATGACGGCAAATGCCGGGCCTCGTGCGAGACTGCGCTCGCGGAAGTGGCTCGCAAGCAAGGCCGCTTCGTCGAGGCCCTCGAACGGCTCGATCGCGCAGCGCGCGGATTCGAAGCAGTGGGCGACGAAAGCGGCACCGGCCTGGTGAGACACCTGGGAGGAACCGTCGCGGCGCAGCGCGGCGACTATTCGAAGGCCGTTGAGAACTACGAAGCAAGTCTCGTCATACGCGAGCGCATCGGCGACAAGGCGAGCATGGGCAGCCTGCTGTCCAATCTCGGGATCATCGCGGAATACCGCGGTGACTACGATGGTTCCCGCAGCCTGCACGAGCGCGCATTGCAGCTTCGCACCGATATCGGCGACCGCCGGGGCATCGGCAACTCGACCGCCAATCTCGGAATGATCGCAGTGCTGCAGAATCAGTTCGCCGATGCGCGCGACTGGTTTCAGAAGTCCATGGTGCTGAGCCGCGAAGTCGGTGACGCCTGGATGGTGGCGCTGTGCGATCACAACCTCGCGAACGCCAACCGCGGGCTCGGCGAGCACGACGCGGCGCGGAACCACTACACGGCCAGCCTCAAGGCCTATCGCGCCTACGAGGATGCATGGGCGCTCGCATTTCTGCTCGAGGACGTGGGCCTGCTGGTGGCCGCGACCGGCAACGCATCGGCGGCACACGAGCTCCTGGGCGCGGCCGACGCGTTGCGGGAAGGGAACGACATGCCGCGTGCGCCTTCGCGGGAGCAGGAAATCCGGCACGACTTGCTGGATCTCGCTGCGAGCGTCCCGCAGCCACAACGCGACGCCTGCCGCGCTCGAGGCCGAACGATGGGGCTTCATGCGGCGGTCGACTATGCACTCGCTCTATGCGGATAGTGTCTGGCGCCCGGTTGGATCGGTCCTGACGCAACCGTCGGCCGAAGCCGTTTGCCGATCCGCCCGCCGCACCGCGGCGCTTGTCGGCTACAAACCCCGAGAGTGTCCCGCCCTGAGCTTTGACGCCGCATCGGGCCGCTACAACTATGTGTGGAAAACCGACAAGCCGTGGGCTAACACGTGCCGACAACTGATCCTCAATTTCAACGACGGGTCGGTTCAACGCGCCAACTTCAAGTTCACCCAATAACTGCTCGATGGGACCGTCGCGGTACACCCGTGACGGTCCGATCAGCTATCGCCGACTTGCCGACTCTCAAAACCGCTCGACCCATGGCCTGACCTCCACCTCCCACGTCCACGCGCTGCGCGGCTGCATGAGCACGTTCATGTACGTTTGCGCGATCGCATCCGGATCGAGCGTGGAGTCGTCGTTGTCGTCGCGGCCGCGCGGCCGGATCGCGCCATCGATGACGAAGTGGGCGACGTGAATGCCCTTCGGGGCGAGTTCGCGTGCCATGCTCTGCGCGAGGCCGCGCAGCGCGAATTTCGCCATCGCGAACGGCGCCGACTCGGCGTATCCCTTCACGCTTGCCGAGGCACCCGTGAACAGAATTGCGCCACGGCCTTTTTCGAGCATCGCCGGCACCGCGCGCTGCGCGACCAGGAAGGCGCCGAAAGCGCCGACCATCAGCGCACGGCGCACGTCGTCGGGCGCGAGCGTCGTAAACGGACCCCGCACGCGCGCACTGGCGTTGTAAATGACGACGTCGGGCGGTCCAGCGAAGCGGCCCACAGCATCGAACAGCTTCGTCACTTCTGCCGGATCCTGCGCATCGCATGGGAACGCGGCCGCGCCCGTTTCCGCACACAGCGACTCGAGCTTGCCGATATCGCGCGCGGCAAGCGCCACCGAGCATCCCGAATGGACGAGTCGGCGTGCGAGCGCGGCGCTCAGTCCCATGCCGGCGCCGACGATCAGAGCTGATTGAAAGGATGCCGTCATCGATTCTCCATAGCTGCGCACGCGCCACCCCGGCGTGCAGTCTTCGCCAACGACGTCCAACGACGTCTACTTCGGCGCTGCAATCAGCCCGCGCGCTGCGAGTTGCCCGATGATGAGTGCCGCGAAGCCCGGCGTCTCTTCGCCGACCGTCGATGGATTGAAGGTCTGCGTCGTGCCAGCCCACACGACCCGCTTCGTCTTGACGTCGAACAGGCTGGTCTCGACGTTCGCGATGTCGTACTGGGTGACCTGGGGTACCGCGACCATCGACGGACCCCACCAGGGACCGTAGTACGGGCCGTACATCGGACCCGGCATCATCGTCGTGTACACATGGGTCCTCGTGTCCACGCCCAGCAGCCGCACGAGCAGCAGCCCCTCGGCGCCCGATTGTGCGACGCCCGCATTCCAGGCCGGCTCGTTGGTGCGCGCGTCGTCCGCAAGGAACTGGTACCCGGGTATGCCCTGAGTCCCGGTCGACGAAAGCCTCTGCGAAAAGATGTCCTCGAACACGCGCCGGTTGGCGACGTTCGATCCCACGCCGACGACGAGGATGCGCTTGAACACGCCGCCCTGGTAACTCGTGTCGTACCAGGCGCTTTGCAGCGACGTCGAAGCGCAGGCGGCGACCATGAGCGCCGCACATGCGCCGAGAAGGACGTTTGCGAGCTTCGACATGGGTGGTCTCCTCGCGGTTGAATCAACAGAAACGAGCATACTCCTGGGCATTGACGCCGGCGGCCGATGTCCAAATACTTCGGCTGCCGCCATCCCTCACGGAGAACGCGATGCCTGCAGGTTCGCACGTCAGAACGACCAACGGACGCGGTCGTCTTTTCGACAGCGTGCTCGACACTGTCGGGGACACGCCCTGCGTTCGCATCAACAACCTCGCTCCGAAGGGCATGCGCATGTACGTGAAGATCGAGGCGTTCAACCCGGCCGCCTCGGTCAAGGACCGGCTCGCGCTCAACATCATCGAGGCTGCCGAGCGCAGCGGCGCGCTGAAGCCCGGACAGACCGTCGTCGAGGCCACGAGCGGCAACACGGGCATCGGCCTCGCGATGGTGTGCGCGCAGAAGAATTACCCGCTCGTCGTCACGATGGCGGACAGTTTCTCGATCGAGCGCCGCCGGCTCATGCGCATTCTCGGCGCCAAGGTCGTCCTCACGCCGCGTGCGGCGAAAGGTTTCGGGATGTACCGGAAAGCGGTCGAGCTCGCGGAGACGCACGGGTGGTTTCTCGCCCGTCAGTTCGAGACCGACGCGAACGCGGATATCCATGAATCGACGACAGGGCGTGAGATCGTCGGCGACTTCAAGGGCGAGCGCCTCGATTACTTCATCACCGGCTACGGCACCGGCGGCACGGTCACCGGAGTCGCGCGCGTGCTGCGCCGCGAACGTCCCGAGACGAAGATCATTCTGAGCGAGCCGACGAACGCGCAACTCGTGGGCAGCGGCAAGCCCCAGCCGCGCAACGCCGACGGCTCGCCCGGCGCGAGCCACGCCGCGTTCGAGCCGCATCCGATCCAGGGCTGGACGCCGGATTTCATCCCGCTCGTGCTGCAGGAGGCGATCGACAAATCCTATTACGACGAGTTGATCCCGATCGCAGGCGCGGAAGCGGTCAAGTGGGCCAGAGCGCTGGCGCAGAAGGAAGGAATCTTTTGCGGCATTTCCAGCGGCGGGACATTCGGCGTCGCGATGCGGATCGCCGAGAAGGCACCGCCCGGCAGCGTGATCCTGGCAATGCTCCCCGACACAGGCGAACGCTACCTGACGACGCCGCTGTTCGAAGGCATTCCCGAGGACATGGACGACGCGGAGCGAGCGATCTCGAAATCGACGCCGGGATATCAAATGCCGTAGCGAATCAGCCGGCGTTCTGCCAGCCTGGAAGATTTATCCAGTAGCGCGTACCCCGGCCTTGTCCCATGACGGCGAGCAGGCTTCGTGTGCATCCCGTCTATTTTGCTTCGGCGATCTGCTTCAGCGTGAACGTGTAACTCACTTTGTCGAGCGGCTTGTGGCACGCAAGGCACTCCGCCTGGTTCACTCCGGGGCGCTGTTGCTTGTCGGTCGTGAACACCGCGTAGTTCCAGTCCTCGTTGCGCAGCATCTCCGGAAAGTCCTGGCCCCAACCCGGGTTCCGCGCCATCGCCGTGTAGAAGATCAGCTTGTCGGGAACGAAGAAACCGTCGCTGCCCGTCACCGGCTTTTTGTCGGCGTCGAGTTTCGCCGCGTAGACCTCCGCGAACAGCACCGACCCGTCGGGCAGCGCCTTGCCTTCTTTTGCCGCCTGCACTGCGGCCTTGTTGGCGTAGTAGTAGCGCACCTGCCCGGTCGCGGGGAAATTGATCGCGTGATACTTCACGAAGGTTTCCTTGTAGCCCTCCGGAAACGTCACGTGGCTCGTCGCGAGATTGGGCAGGAAAGCGGACTTCGCCCCCTTGTCCGGGCCAGGCTGCGAGGAGAAATAGGCCGCGACGTTCGCGATCTCGTCGGCGGAAAGCTGCGCGGCAATCGGATTCATGATCGGATTCTTGCGCGTGCCGTCCTTCAGCGCCTTGAGTTGCGCCTCGAGGTAGCCTGCCCGCTGTGCCGCCAGGTTGGGGATCGTATCGCTCACGCTCACGCCGGTCGCGCCGTGGCATGCAGCACAGACCGTGCTCACCTTCGCCTTGCCGGCCTCGATGTCTGCTGCGTGTGAAAACGGTGTGAGCACGAGAAGGCACGACATCCCGAGCACGATCTTCATGGAGCTCTCCTTGTGCGATCGGCGGCCTTTGGCAAAGGCTCTGCCCGAAGGCGCGGAACAGCGGACAACCGAGGATTATTCCACCTGCGTTCGGGCCAAGTCACCTTTCCGCGCCACGGTCAGTCCGATTCCTGCCCAGAGCGGATAATCTGCCTCGGTACGGCGACCGGTACTGGTCGACGAATCGACCAATGACGGAGGGGACGATGACGGTGGTACGCAACCCCGATCTGTAACCGTCGCGGTGGCGGACGGCGCCGCCGCAATCCGATTCTTCGAAGGTCCCGAGGGGATAACGCTCGAGCTGTTTGCAGTGGGCAGGCTCCGACTCCGACCAGCGGTGATCACCCGGATCGTTCATTACCTCGACGTGATTGGAGAAACGACATGACGAAACCCGCCAGGAACACGATCTGCCTTTGGTACGACCGCGAGGCCGAGGACGCGGCACGCTTCTACGCCAGGACCTTTCCCGATTCATCTGTCGGCGCGGTGCTTCGCGCACCGGGAGACTTTCCGTCCGGGAAGAAAGGGGATGTGCTGACCGTGGAATTCACGGTGATGGGAATTCCCTGCCTCGGGCTCAACGGCGGCCCGGCATTCAAGCACAATGAAGCATTCTCGTTTCAGGTCGCAACCGCGGACCAGGCTGAAACCGATCGTTACTGGAACGCGATCGTCGGCAACAGCGGGCAGGAGAGCGCGTGCGGCTGGTGCAAAGACAAGTGGGGATTGTCCTGGCAGATTACACCGATCGCGCTCACCCAGGCGATAACCGATCCCGATCCCGCCGCCGCCAAGCGCGCGTTCGATGCCATGATGAAGATGATAAAAATCGACATTGCTGCCATCGAGGCGGCGCGCCGTGGCTGAAGCAGCCGGTTGTCCCCGTTCGTGAGTAATGCTCATGGTCCTTCGCCTCGCCCTGCTGAGCGCTGCCCTGTGCTGCGTTGGCGTGCCGGCGCATGCCGACGACGTCGGGTGCACGTCGACCACCTTTCACCTCTTCTCGCCGAACGACAAGGTGTGCGTTCAGGCATTCGACGATCCCCGCGTATCCGGTGTGACCTGCCACATCAGCCAGGCGAAGACGGGGGGCTGGAAGGGTGCCGTCGGCGTGGCCGAGGATCCGTCCCGCTTTGCCATCGCCTGTCACCAAACGGGACCGATCACGTTGCCCGATGGATTGCCGCGCGAGGAAAGCGTCTTCAGCGAAAGCACGTCGCTCGTCTTCAAGAACACCAAGGTCGTGCGGATGTTCGATCCCAAACGCAACACGCTCGTCTACATCGCTGTCAGCAAGCGGGTGCTCGAAGGGTCGCCGATGAACGCGCTCTCCGCGGTTCCCATCATGCCTTGGGCGGGACGCTAACGGGATCGCCAGCGCGTCTTTCAGGAGCGCTTCGGCCCGATGGCGGGCCATGCGGGCGGCGGCAGACGCTTTCGACGCTAACTGCACTTGCTTGCGTCGTTCAGCAGGGGCGCCCGGGCAATCACTCACTCCATGCAAAAGACCCGCCGCGGCGGGTCTCGCGCGCCGCGGACCGGCGCGTCACTGCTGTGAATTGCGGTCGAACGGGATGTTCGTACCGCCGTACGGGTCTTCCCGGCCGGCTGGCGGGGCCATCGGGCGTGCCTGATTTATGTCACTGCGCCTCTGATTGTCGTCGCCACGACGGTAGTCGTTGCGATGCCGGTCGTAGTTGCGGTCGTAGTTGCGGTCGTAATTCCGATCGTAGTTGCGGTCGTAGTTACCGCGATCGTAGTCGTGGTATGTGAAGCCCAGGCCGACCGACGGCCCAACGTAATACGAAGGCCCATAGCCGTAGTAATACGGGCCGTAACCATAGGAATACGGGCCGTTGTCGTAGCCGTATGAGTACCCGTTGTACGGCGCGTACCCGTAGTCGTACGTTGCGCAGCCGGCGAGCGCCACACCGGCAACGACGGCGGCAAGCGCGGTTCTGGCGAGTGATTTCATGTGCTTTCTCCTTCCGTTGACGGTCGCATTGCCGAAGCCGCGCCGCCGTTGCCGGCGACGTCTTCCAGCTTACTTCGGCCGTGATCGTGATTGCCGCAGCAGTTCCTTATTCTCGCGCGGGACGCCTTCCCATATATGCAGGGAAGAGCCTGTTGCGACCACCTTGACGCCGCTGATTTGGCTGTCGGGCGACGGCCGACAGTGGAGAGTCCTTTCTCGGGCTCAGTCGCGCAGCGGCTGGCCCTCCAACCCACACCTGACACGCGTGCCCCAATCTTTACACGTGTGTGCAATGTTACCGCATGTTTATACGGTATGCTGGCCAGCTACGGTCATGGACATCACCAAGAAACTGACGATTCTCGCGGACGCCGCAAAATACGACGCCTCCTGCGCGAGCAGCGGTGCCGCGGACCGGGGGTCGACGGGCAACGCCGGCATCGGCTCCACGAGCCGCATGGGGATCTGTCACAGCTATGCCCCGGACGGGCGTTGCATCTCGCTGCTCAAGATCCTCCTGACCAATTTCTGCCTGTACGACTGTCAATACTGTGTCAATCGTCGTTCGAGCGACGTTCCGCGTGCGCGGTTCACGGTGCAGGAAGTCGTGCAGCTTACGCTCGACTTCTATCGGCGCAATTACATCGAGGGCTTGTTTCTGTCGTCCGGGATCATTCGCTCGCCCGATTACACGATGGAGGAATTGACGCGCGCCGCGCGGACACTGCGCGAGGTTCACGACTTTCGGGGCTACATCCATTTGAAGACGATCCCCGACGCGGACGAACGGTTGATCGCCGCTGCGGGGCGCTACGCCGATCGACTGTCCGTGAACATCGAAATGCCGACGGCGGAGTCGCTAACGGCGCTGGCGCCCGAGAAGAACGCCATGTCGATCAAGATCACGATGGGGCGGATTCGCGTCCGCCGTGATGAAGTGAAGGCGGAGCCGCGGGCCGGGACGTTCGCCCCCGCGGGCCAAAGCACACAACTGATCGTCGGGGCGGATGCGTCGACGGATCATACGGTGTTGCGCACGGCCGAGACGCTTTACGGAGCCTATCGCTTGCGGCGCGTGTATTACTCGGCATTCAGTCCCATCCCGCACGCTTCGGCGAAGTTGCCGACGCGCGCGCCACCGCTCTTGCGCGAGCATCGCCTCTACCAGGCGGATTGGCTGCTTCGACACTATGGCTTCACCGCGGATGAAATCATTGTCGATGCAAGCGGAGGCCTCGACCTCGACCTCGATCCGAAGCTCGCGTGGGCCCTCGCGCATCGGGAGCACTTTCCTGTCGATCTCAATCGCGCAGCGCGTGAAATGCTGCTTCGCGTGCCCGGTCTCGGCACGCGTAACGTCCAGCGGCTGATCGCGGTGCGCCGGCAGCGAAAGATTCGCTACGCCGACTTGGGGAGGCTGCGCTGCGACACGAAGAAGGCGTCGCCCTTCGTGATCACAATCGACTACCGCCCGGCGCTCGCGAGTTGCGAATCGAACGCGCTCCGGCCGGCTTTCGTCGCGGCGCCGCGGCAGACTGGACTTTTCGACGCCCCATGCAACCAGCGCCCGAGTTCGATGCCTGGCGTCTGAAAGCGCGTCAGCTGCTCGCGGCGGGAAGAGCGCCGGAGGACGTTCATTGGGACGACGCGATCCAGGCATCGCTGCTGGACAGCCACGATCCGGCGCAGCCGAATTCAATGCGAAGCGCTCGCGACCTCAACGTACGCGCCGAAGACATCGCCAACGCACGGATCCGCATCCCGTCTCGCCTGCTGGAGCTGTTCGAAGCATGTGCGTGCCATAGCGATCCCCGGCGCCATGCGCTCATGTACCGATTGCTGTGGCGTGCGACGCGCGGCGAGCGCGAGTTGCTCGGCGATGCGGCCGACGAGGACGTCCGCACGTTGACGCAGATGGCGAAATCGGTCGACCGCGACTGCCACAAGATGCACGCATACGTCCGGTTTCGCGAATTGTCGGCCACGGCAGACACCAGCGGGCATTTCGTGGCAGCGTATACGCCCGAGCACCACATTCTCCGCCGGGCGGCGCCATTTTTCGTCAAGCGCTTCGGCACGATGGTCTGGACGATCGTCACACCCGACGGCGCGGCGCACTGGGACCGTGCGCGACTGTCGTTTTCGCCCGTCGATCCTGGGCTGACCGCGCCGGCCGCCGACGCCAAGGAAGCGTTGTGGCTCACCTATTACGAAAGCATCTTCAATCCCGCGCGCCTCAACGTGCGCGCGATGCAGCATCACATGCCACAAAAATACTGGTCGAACCTGCCCGAGGCGGCGCGCATTCCGGTGCTCATCGCGAACGCAAATCTGCGGGCCGGCCGCATGATCGAAACGGTATCGCTCCGCGAGGTGCCGTTTCGTGGCCCCTCACGGCGCCCTACCAGCGAACTAAGCGCTGACAAGTTTGCGATCGATACCTGCCGGCGGTGCGAGGTGTGCGAACGCGCCACCCAGGGTGTGACGGGAGAGGGACCGGCGGGCGCGGCCGTGATGATCGTCGGTGAGCAGCCGGGCGATGAAGAAGACTTGGCGGGAAGGCCGTTCGTTGGACCCGCGGGCTCGCTGCTCCGAGCCGCGATCGCCGAGGCGGGGCTCGCGATCGAAACAGTCTTCCTTACCAACGTCGTCAAGCATTTTCGCTGGGAGCCCCGCGGCAAACGCCGCATTCACAAAACGCCGGCGCAAAAACACATCGACGCATGCAGCGTCTGGCTCGATGCGGAAATCGGGCGTGTCCGCCCGGCAGTGATCGTTGCGCTGGGCGGGACGGCCATTCATGCGCTGAGCGGCGAGCTGCTGAAAGTTGGAGATGCGCGCCATCTTCGCATAGGGCATCGCTCAGGCGCGCAGCTAATCGCGACGTATCATCCGTCGGCGGTGTTGCGCGCACAGGACGAGCGCGAACGCGAACGAATGCGAACGTCGCTCGTGGCCGACTTGGCAAGGGTACTCGACGGTGCCTAGTATTTCCTCAATTCGTGCATCTTGCCGATATCAGGCTCCGTGCGCGTGATCCAACCCTTGACAAGCTCAAACAAAACGACCGGCTTGGGCTTGTCGACTTCCAGGAATTCCGCCGCGTGCATCGTGACGCCGATAAGCACCATGCGGGGATCGTCGGCCGTACCGTGCCGGGGATCGCCTTCTTCCGCAAACCACATCTTCCAGTCCGGCGCGTACAGCTCTCGAATCTGGTCGCGATCGCGCGAGAGGGTGGCCATTCCCGATACCGAGATCCATTCCTTGCTGCTATCCCGGTAATACGCGAGGTTCAGATGGGGATCGTGGTCGAGGTCGCCCAACTTGTCGCTGCCCTCCGCCGTGACGAACCACAGGTCAGCGCCGGCAGCGCGCTTTTGATTGGCCATCGCCCGCGACCGCAGGTGCCCGTCGGTTCGGCGCGTCGTCATCATCGCGATTTCGATGTCTTCTACCAGCTCGTAGAATTTTTCCAGCTCGTGCTTCATCACGTCGTCCTCGCTCTCGAATCGCGCCCGCCCGGCACAATGCAAACCGCGTCCGAGAATGCCGGTTGCGCGCCGGCAGCGTCATCGCGCAGCGGCTGAAAGATGTGTAGGACGTATCCGCCCCGGAATCAGATGAGGCGCCCCGCTTCGTCTTCGGTCGGCACCCGGCCATCTGGCGTGAACTTGTCCACCGCGGCAGGCAGTTCACGTGTCAGCCTGGACAGCAACTCCTGCCGCGAAAGGCCGGTGTGCTGCGAAAGCGTATTCAGCACATCGGGGCCGATCGCCTGCTCGAGCTGATCCGGCTTGAGCTGTTGATTGGGGCCTTTGTTGACCCAGGATTCGGCCGCCTGGCCGTGGCCGTTCTGCCTGAAGCGCTCGACCAGATCAGCAAGGCCGCCGCTCAGCACACTTCCCGCGCTCGCACCCCCGAGGAGCCCGCCGAGGTTGCCGAGCACGCCACCCTGACCGCCCTGCCGATTGTTATCGCCGGGTGGGGTCCCCGGGTCTTGCTTCGCCCCCGCGAGTACTTCAGCGATCTTGTCCCGGTTCTGATAACCCGCGACGGCGAGGAGTCCCAAAAGCGCCATCATGGACGGCATTCCGCGGTTCATTTCGTCCTCCTTCACATTGTCTTGCGGTTGCATAAGGCGGCTTCGTAGAACACGCGTCGGCACCTATGTGCTGCGTGCGCGCCACGACGCCTGGGTGTATTGTCATGTCCGAGCCCGGCCCTGCCGAGCCCTTCAAAAAGAGGAGCCCATGGGAATCATCTGGACGATCGTAATCGGGTTTGTCGCCGGAGTAATCGCTAAGTTCATCATGCCGGGCAAAAACGAGCCCTCGGGCTTCGTGTTGACGACGATCCTGGGCATCGTAGGCGCCGTCGTTGCCAGCTATCTTGGGCAAGCGCTCGGCTGGTATGCGCCGGGGGAAGGCGCTGGTCTGGTCGGCGCAATAGTCGGCGCCATCGTCGTTCTCTTTGTTTGGGGACTCATCGCCAAGCGACGCGTGTAGGAGTCTCTTCCGACGAAAGCGCAACGCGTTTCGCTCGCGCAGCACTCATCTCGCTCCGATATTGTCAACGCCGCGATATTGCCCATGCGGCGTCCGATTCATGGCAGTACGGGGGGATGATATTGGAGCGTGTAGGCCAACGCCCAAAGCAGGAACAGCACCACTGGCAGGTGAACGAGCAACTGGAGGAACGTGAATCCCACGATCTCGCGCGCGCGCAGCCCCAGCACGCCGAGCAGCGGCAGCATCCAGAACGGGTTGATCAGATTCGGCAGCGCCTCGGCGGCGTTGTAAACCTGCACCGCCCAACCGAGATGCACCTGAAGGTCGTTGGCGGCCTGCATGACATACGGTGCTTCCAGCAACCACTTGCCGCCGCCCGATGGGATGAAGAACCCCAGGACGGCTGAGTACACGCCGATGACCAGTGGATACAGATGCTGGCTCGACATGCTCACGAACGCATGCGCGATCTGATCCGATACCGTCAGGCCCGCGCTGTTCTTCGCCTGGGTCAGGATGGCCGCGATGGCGCCATAAAAGGGGAACTGGATGAGCACGCCCGCGGTCGCTGGCACTGCTTTCGTGACCGATATGAGGAATCGCTTGGGCCGCCAATGGAGCAGCAAGCCCAGCATGATGAAGATGAAGTTGTAGGTATTGAGACTTGAAATCGCGATCATCCAGTGCTGGCGGGAAAACTCGTAAACAACCCATCCCGCGGCAAGCAGCGCAAGGGTCACAGTGAGCACCGGCGAGTGCTCCAACCACTCGCCCGGCTGCTTCGGTCCCGGCACCGCTATCTGGTCTTCGCGTGCGAGGTCCATTCCCAAGCTCTCCGCTGTCACCGCGGTGTCCGGACCGGGTGCCGACCAGATCGCAATGGCAACCGAAATGACCAGCAGAACGACCGTCACCACAATCGACTGCCACAGGAAGATCGTTTCAGAAAAGGGAATCACGCCCGTGATCGGCAGTAGCGACTTGGGCAGGCTCGCAGGATTCGCCTGCAATTGGGCGGCCGAGGAGGACAGCCCCATCGCCCAGGTGGCGCCGAGTCCGAGGTATGCCGCGGCAGCCGCTGCCCGGTAGTCCATCTGCAGCTCGCGCCGTTCACCGAGCGCCCGCACCAGCAGGCCACCGAAGATCAGACTGAGACCCCAATTGAGCAGCGAAGCCAGAATACTGACCGCCGCCACGAGCCCGACCGCACCGCGCCCGCTCGTGGGCAAGTGCGCCAGACGGCGGATGAGTCGCGCTGCCGGTGCAGAGGTGGCGACGACGTAGCCACCGATGGCCACGAAGGCCATCTGCATCGTGAAGGTGATCAGGCTCCAGAAGCCGTTGCCGAACGACTGACTGACCGCGCCCGGCGAGGCGCCGTTGACGAGCGCCGCAAGCGCGACCACCACGACCGCGATGGCCACGAAGATGAACGCATCCGGGAACCAGCGTTCGGCCCACGCGGTGAAGGCGATTGCAATCCGTACCAGGACGCCATCCTGCGTCGCGGCGCGGCCGGCCGCTGTCTGTGCAGTCGTTCGTGTCTGCGCCATCGCAATCTCCCGATCGTCGCTACTGGCCGAATGCCGTCGCCGTCAGGATAACTCGACTTGGCCCGCGCCGCTCGGGCGCCGCACGCCGTGGCCCTGTCGCCCTTCGAGCCTGCTATTCGCAGGAGCCGTATTCGCGCTCCAGGCAAACGAACGCATCCGGTGGTGCACCGAGGCTAACCAACCGAACATCGAGTGCGAAAGCCCTGATGGCGGCGAGCGCGCGCCGCATGGCTGCATCGATCCAGTCGTCATCATTCCCGAACGCGCCACCCCCTACGCGAGTTAGGTACACCGTGTCGCACGATGAATCGGCTGCGTTCAGCACGGCCGCCCATAACGTCGCCTCGTAGGTCGCCTCCAGGATCAGTGTCGCGAGCGATTCTGCGTGCTGCGCCGGACTGAACGACGACTCGTTCGCCCGATCGCGATGCAGGTCCGCGACGTCCGCTCCGGATATGCACGCTACCCCGAGCGGGTTGACCCTCGACCGCAGGCAACCGTCCGCTACCGCGAGGAGGCTCTGCGTGGCCGAGTATTCGCGTTCGCGGAAGCCGGTGAGGCGTTCGAACCAATCCATCGAGGATCGAAGTTGTCCGAAGAATCGCCCAACGGTAGAACGGCGCGCAGTTCACGCTGGCGCCTTTGACACATGGAGCGGCCGCTTGCCGGTGGTTATCGTTTGCGTCGCGCTCCGGTCTTCGTCGTACGCGCTGGAGTCCTCTTTGTCGTGCGCGCTCGAGTCTTCGGCGTACGCGCTGGAGTCTTCGTCGTGCGGACGGTGTCCAACCGTTTCTCGGCCTCCCGCTTCCCGACTGTTCGCAAGGCGGCGATCTTCGCGAGCTGCTCCTTGCGTGGAGTCGTCTTTCCTGATTCCCAGCCATAGACCGAGTTCGCAGTGACGCCGACGAGTTTGCCGAAGTCACCAGCGGAAAGCCCCAAGCGGCTGCGATGTGAGCGCAGGCCTTTCGCGACGAAGCGAATTTTTGTCGATGACGAATCCGAGTCTGATGCGGCCGCAGATCCCTGCTGCAATCGAGCCATGGTTCGCGTCAGCGTCGAGACCTGTCGTTCGAGCTGCGTTACCTGGTTCTTCAAAGTCGCTATCGCATGACGGTGCTGATTGGTACCTTTCTTGGTCGATTCGGTTGCCTTTCGGATTTCGCGACGAGACAAACGACCGATTTCTTCGCGCAGAATACTTGCAATGTTGGCCATTCCTGCCCCTGATCGGATGTGAAGGCTGCACTCTAGCAAAGCTTGCCTTCGCTGGCGAAACCTTCTTTCAGAGCATGCATCGCATCGCCGGATGGGGAAGCGGTCATTCGACAATGGCACGTTTGGAATCCTCGGTTCCTTGCTAGACCGTTAGCTACAACGATTGGGTGGACGGAATGGTGAGCTGCACCGAAGGGACGAACGGGACCTTCGCGATGAGCGAGATCGCGGGTAGCCCGCTGAGCGTGAGTGGGGCGCGTCTTGGTGATCGGCATGATCAACCTGCCGCCGATGGCATCGTGCACGATAGCTGGAACGTTCGGCCTGCTGCGGTGATCTGAGGCGTCCAACCGGCAATCAGCGTCCCGACCAAGTGGACGCGATGAGCTGCTACAACAGTCCGCGTGCAGCTATCCGTACGGCTGGCCGAGACAACCGGTAAACCGCGCGATCAAGCCAGTAATGCAGGAATCCGGTCGAAAAGCCCATGGCCAGTAGAACGGGCACCCACGCCGACTCCCTCAACTCCACGGCGAGCGAGCCGAAAAGGCGGTCGCCATAGTATGTGCCGTCGGATGCGATCGCTTCGACTTCCATGACGGGAAGCAGCAGAACAGACAGCACGCCAAGCACGAGAAGAAAAGCCCATGGTCGCCGGTTGATTGCGTGCAAAACCCGCCACACCGGCGAGTCGGATGACGCCGGCTCCGCACAAGCGACTCGAGTGGCCAGCGCCGTCGCTGCCAGCCAGTGTTGTGCGCCCCATACGGCGACAAACAACATGGGCCTGTCCGTATAGAGTCCCACGCTGACCATCAGGGCCACGCCGGCGATGTACAGAATGCGCGGGGGCGAAATGCAGCGAGAGCGCGCCTCCGCGATGAGTAGACCGAAGGTCACTGCGATGACCATTGTTTCCGCCACGATGCGCAACGGGCCAGACATATCGTCGATCCACTCGGTGTCGACCCACGGTCCGGTCCATACGTTCTGGAACAAAGTCGTTTGCAGAACCGCTTCGACGACCACGACGAGTGCGCCTCCCACGCCCAATGCGAAGACGCGATCAAGACGCCGCGTCCAGATATCAGCGCCCCTCCCGCTGCGAACCCGGTACAGACTGAGCACACCGAAGTGCTGCGCAGCGAAGTGGTACGTAACGAGCGCGAAGTCGAGCGTCGTAAGCGCCAACACGCGCTCGGAACGGGAGAACGGGAGATCGTCGTCCCCCGGCAACAGGATTGCGAAGCAGACTGTGGCGATTGCCACAGGAACGAGCACGTAACGTGAGGGTTCGGCGCGCATCAGCGGCCGGTAAGCGGTCGTCGCGTACGCCAGCCATGTCGAGCCCAACCGGTGGCTGATCCAGAACACGGCAGTGAGGCCAAAGATCAGCCAATCCAGCGGGCTTTCACCCGGGTCCTCGTAGCCAAACGCGAGCAACAGGGCAAGTGGCGCCAGCCACAGCGCCGACTGCAGCCAGAAGCCATCCCATACGAGGCCACGCACCCAGCACACCCGCGTTTCGCCGAAGCCCGTCGGGTGCGAGAGAGCCGAAGTGTCGGACACCGGTGTGGCTCTCGCGCGCAGGAGCGTAACGAAATGGGAAGAATACGCTGGCTCGGCGTGGAAAGGCCAGCGGCCGTGAGCGCCCCGAAACGCAGGCGCTCAACCGTCAGAAGGGAAGCTCGCGTGCGGTGTCGAGCTCATGGACCATCGCGAGCAACGGGCTGCGTTTGTTGGCGGGGAGCTGTATCTATCATGGTTCCCACGCCGGTTCCAATCAGAGCTCCGGATACCGGGTGACCAGTGGCAAAGCCTACCCCGGTGTAAAGATTACTACACTCTCTTGCGAGAGTATCGCTCGAAATGGGCAGCGAGCGCGCAGTGCCGAACTTGCGACCAAGGCGGGTAGGGATCGAACCTGCCGCCAACGGTCAGTGGCCGTAAAAAGGAGCGGAGCCCCTCGTCGCGGCCCCGCTGGTAGTGCGAGAAAACCCCGTCAGTGCGTCGCCTGCGAGTGACGGCCTCCGTGCTTCGAGATATTGGCAACCGCGCTGCCGGTGAGGGCCTCCTCTTCTTTGAGAGCGAGATCGCCGATGGAGATGATGCCGACCAGACGCTTGTCGCGATTCACGACCGGCAACCGGCGAACTTTCACGTCCCCCATGTTGCGCGCGACGTCCCCAATCTCCTGGTCCTCGAAGCAATACAGGACCTCGTCGCTCATCACTTCTCGCACCAGTGTGTCGGGCGATTTGCCTTGCGCGACCGCACGAACTGCGATATCCCGGTCGGTGATCATGCCGACCAGTCGATCATCTTGCTGCACCGGCAGCGAGCCCGCATCAAGCTCGACCATCAGCCTTGCCGCGTCGCGTATCGTCTGCGTCGGAGTCACGAGTTGCACATCGCGCGTCATGCATTTGCTTACTTTCATGGCAATACCTCCACGTGAGCGTGGACCGGCCGCAGCCGGCCCACCATGCGTGTGCGACAGTAATTCCTGAGCAGGGTTCGCTGCGCGGTGTGATCGCTCGAATTCAAGTTCTTTGGCGACGCGCTACTGCAAGTCGAGCGCATGTTCTTTCAATGCATGGAGGGGAATAATTGCCAGGGTTTCCTCGTGGGTCGCCGCGAGCACGACGGGCGCAGCCACGCCCGCCTCATACGCCTGGCGCCACGTTGCTGCGCACACACACCATCTGTCTCCTGGCTTGAGTCCGGGAAAGTTGTACTCGGGGGCGGGCGTAATGAGATCGTTGCCCTGCGAACGCGCAAACTTCAGAAATTCAGCAGTCACGCGCACGCATACAACGTGAAGCCCGACGTCTTCGGGACCGGTGTTGCAACAGCCGTCCCGGTAGAAGCCCGTGAGCGGGGCGTCGGAACATGTCGCCAGCACACCGCCGAGAACATTTTGCTCCTTGATCGGCATGGCCACTCCATTAGCGCAGGTGAGGAAGGTGCGGCGTCATTATGCCGTCCGTTCGGCACGAGGGCGGCTGGCGGCGCCCGGAAAGCATAAAGGGGGGACGGGAGCTGTGAATTCGAGAGGCGAGCGAAAATCATTGCCGTGGGCGAGCGGCGCGTACGTCGGCGATACCGTAGGCCAGCAGGATCGGCGCGCTCACCTTATCGGCGTTGTCGACTGTGTTGATGCTCTTCCACCGCACGCGATCGGTGTGCGGATCACCGATGTGCGACTCCATCAGCGTCGACCGGTCGGCCAGGCGGGAGAGATCGGTCTCGTTGCTGTCGAACAGACAATCAATCGACGTCGGCGCCGCGACTGCCACCGCGCACCGCACGAAGCCCGCGCTCTTGATCGTGCCTACGATCGCGGCGAAGCCGCCGTAACTGCCTCCGTAGTAGCACGCGCGCCGGGCGTCGGCTATACCTTCCTCCACCGCCCATCGAACGCCGTCTTCGAGATTGTCCTGCATCGCAAGGCCCCACTCGCGGTAGCTCGACGTCAGGTGCTTCAAACCGAATCCGCCGGTGCCCCGAAACTGCGGCTGCAACACGGCGTAGCCGCGCGACGCGAAGAACTGCACCTCGCGGTCGTAGCCCCAGACATTCGCCGACACGTGCGGACCGCCGTGAATATCGACGACGAGCGGCAGCCGCGTGGCACCGATTTCGCCGGAATGGTCAACAGCGCGGGAATCGACAGCCCGTCGCACGCGCGGTAGCGTACCGATCTCGCGGAGGCCATCGTGCGCGAATCGACGCTGCGCCGATAGGAAAACAACTTCTCCAGACGAAGCGTGTCGAGTCGATAGAGGTCCAGGCTGTTGCGGGAACTCTCCCGCGCGGGTGAGCAACACTTCAGTGCTCGCCGGCAGCGTGCGAAGGAGCGCAACACTCCAGGGACGTTCGAACTTGCTGCGCGTTGCGCACGCGCTGGCTATCGCCGTTGCGATTGATCGCGACCATGATGCCGACGCCGCGGCGTCCTCCATCGACCGGCGCGATCACGGCGAGATAGCGCCCGCTCGGCGACAGCGTCGCGCCGAGGTAGTCCGGCTTGCCGAACATCTCCTCGACCGTGGGCGGAGCGGCCCGTACGCCCGCGATGAGTGGCACACGCAAACGCCTCGCTTTCTTGACCACCCGGTGGTAACGGCGTAGCGTTTTCGTCCGGTTCGACATCCCCTCGCGGAGGAGGCGATGGCGATACTCAAGATCCTCGGTCTATTCTTCGGCGAATCACATCGCCGCACGCGCGTGGCGTCGCAACCGCGCGCAAAGCGCCTCAGTCCCGGCTTTTCTCCTGCGCGATCGGCGCTGGCCGGTCGCGACTCGCGGCCGCATTGACGCACGTCCAATGACCGTAATGGGAGTTTTTACATGACCAAACTCAACGTCAACGGCAAGCAGTACAACATCGACGCGCCCGGCGACACCCCCCTGTTATGGGCTCTCCGAGACCGCATCGGTCTTACCGGTACGAAGTTCGGGTGCGGCATGGCGCTCTGCGGCGCCTGCACCGTGCACATCGATGGCGAGGCAGCGCGTTCGTGCATCACGCCGATTTCGGCCGTGGGCACGCGAAAAATCACGACCATCGAAGCGGTCGGCAGCGACGCCGTCGGCAAGGCTGTGCAGGCGGCGTGGATCGATCTCGGCGTTCCGCAATGCGGCTATTGCCAGGCGGGACAGATCATGAGCGCAACGGCGCTCCTCAAGCACAACCGCAAACCGACCGATGCCGACATCGACAAGGCCATGGAAGGCAACATTTGTCGCTGCGGCACTTACACACGCATCCGCTCGGCCATCAAGCAGGCGGCCGCGATGCAAGGAGCAAAGGCATGAGCGCGCCATTCGACAACGCAGGAACGACCATGCGCGATACCCCGCGGCACCCGCAATTCGCGCTCGTCAATATGAGCCGGCGCCGGTTCGTGCAACACCTGTCGACGTTGGGAGGGCTCGTGCTTGCAGCGGGATTCTCCCCGGCACCGCTTGCGGCCGATGATCCTCCGAAGTACGGTGCGGACGGGATGCCGCACGGCTGGGTGGACAACCCGCTGGTGTTCGTGGCGATCGGAACCGACGGCATCGTAAGCATCGTGTGTCATCGCTCGGAGATGGGACAGGGCGTGCGCACCGGGATGCCGATGATCGTGGCGGACGAACTCGAAGCCGACTGGAAGCGTGTGCGCGTCGTACAGGCTCCTGGTGACGAGCAGCGATACGGCAACCAGGACACGGACGGATCGCGAAGCACGCGCCATTTCTTCGACCCGATGCGTCGCTGTGGAGCCGCTGCGCGGCAGATGCTGGAGGCCGCGGCCGCCGCGCAATGGAAGGTCCCGGTCGGTGAAGTCGAGGCGAAGAATCACCAGGTCATCCATCGTCCATCCGGACGCCGATTGGGCTATGGCGCGCTCGCGACCGCGGCCGCCCGCATGCCCGTGCCCGAGCGGGACACAGTTCGTCTCAAGGATCCTTCGCAGTTTCGGTATATCGGCAAGGGTCTGACACTCCTCGATGCGCCCGATATCGTGACGGGCAAGGCGCAGTACGGCATCGACACACGGCTGCCCGGTATGGTGTACGCCGTCGTCGCACGCCCGCCGGTGTACGGTGGCAAGGTAATCAACTACGACGCCACGGAGGCGCTCAAAGTGCCCGGCGTAATCCGCGTCGTGCAGATTGAAGCCTCGGATCCGCCTCCAAATTTCAACCCACTGGGCGGTGTCGCGGTAATCGGCAACGACACGTGGGCGGCCATGCAGGGGCGCAAGGCCCTCAAAGTCGCGTGGGACGACGGCCCGAACGCGACCTACGACTCAATGGCGTTCAAGGCGTCGCTCGAGCAGTCCGCTCGCAAGGCGGGCAAGGTGGTCCGCAACGATGGCAACTACGCCACCGCCGTGGCGGGTGCGGCAAAACGCGTCGAAGCCGAGTACTACATACCGCATCTCGCGCATGCGACGATGGAGCCGCCGGCTGCAGCGGCGCGAATTGCGCAGGGCAAATGTGAAGTGTGGGGGTGCTTCCAGTCCCCGCAGGCGACGCGGGATCTCGTCGCGAAACGACTTGGCATGGACGTGCAGAACGTTACGGTACATGTGACGTTGCTTGGCGGAGGCTTCGGACGCAAGTCGAAGCCGGATTACGGCATAGAAGCAGCCGTGCTGTCGAAGGCGATGGATGGCAAGCCAGTAAAAGTCGTTTGGACACGCGACGACGATTTGCATCACGACTATTTCCACACCGTTTCGGTCGAGCACCTGGAGGCCGGGTTGGATGCGGAGGGGCGTCCGGTCGCATGGCTGCATCGCACTGCGGCGCCCACCATCATGTCAACGTTCGTCCCGAAGGCCAAGGACGAGTCAAGGCAGGAGGCGGACTGGGAACTCGGCATGGGTGTCATCAACGTCCCGTTCGCAATTCCCAACGTGCATATCGAGAATCCCGACGCCCTCGCGCACACGCGCATCGGCTGGTTCCGATCGGTATCGAACATTCCCCATGCCTTCGCCGTGCAGTCGTTCGTCGGCGAGCTCGCGGCCGCGGCGGGCCGTGATCCGAAGGACTATCTGCTGGAAGTGATCGGACCTGCACGCGTTGTCAGCCCGCAGACGCTCGGCGACACGTGGAACCACGGCGAATCTCCCGAGCGCTATCCGGTCGATACGGGCCGACTACGCCGCGTCGTCGAAACGGCAGCTCGCGAGGCGGGCTGGGGAAAGACGCTGCCGAAGGGTCGCGGACTCGGCATCGCGGCGCATTACAGCTTCGTCAGCTACGTCGCGGCAGTCGTGGAGGTTGAGGTCGATGACAGAGGCACGGTCAGCGTACCTCGCATCGACATCGCGGTCGATTGTGGGGCGACCATCAATCCGGACCGCGTGCGCGCCCAGATGGAAGGGGCCTGCGTCATGGGTGTCGGCATCGCCACGCAAAGCGAGATCACGTTCACCGGTGGGCGAGCGCAACAGGATAATTTCCACGCCTATGAAGTGACGCGAATGCCGAGCGCGCCGAAGGAAATCCACGTGCACATCGTCCCTGGTGATTACGGCAAGCCGCTCGGTGGCGTCGGAGAGCCCGGCGTGCCGCCGATTCCGCCGGCGATGTGCAATGCTGTTTTCGCGGCCACGGGGAAGCGGATCAGGAGCTTGCCGATCCGCGATCAATTGAAAGCCTGAACCAGCGCACCACCAAGTGACTGTACGAAGAGGCGCCGGACGCGGCGCCGCACATTGCGAGCGGCTTGCCGGCGTCCGTCGGCTATTGTCCCTGCGGCGCGAAAGGACGGTCGGTCGGGATACCGACCTCGCGTTGCTTGGATAGGAAGGTGATTGGGGACGCCGATCGCAAGCCGGATCCCCGGATCGACCTGGGTCGGGCGCGGCACCCAGTAGACGTACTTCGAGTCGTGGCGCGCGAGGTTCCCGTCGAAGCCCGCCATGTGCGCGAGCGCGAGCACGCGCGCAGACTCCGCCTCACCAAGCCCGTGTGAGGCGATTGCGTTTCAGGCGACTTCGGTCCACGCGCCCGCCGCGTACGCCCCGCTCAGATTTTCCCAGTACTGTGCGATTCGAAGTTGCTCATAGGTACGGTCATCCGAGATCTTCCGAACTTCGATGAGCGTTGCCTTGAATTCGGACGAGTTCATTCGGGTGGCGGTGGCGCCCGGAACTCCGCCGCACTCGACAAGAAAAACGGACGCATCGCAGCCAACTGCGGACCGAGCGGGGGCGTGGGCGGCTGCGTGAGGCTCGGCCACTTGCCATCACCGGTCGGCAGCGTCCCGGACAAGGGACGTTGGCACGGTCCGCTTTAGCCATCGCAATGACGTCTGCGCCGGACATTCGCGCGAACACGTTGAAGTGGGTGGCGGCCATGCGGTCCGCCAAGGTGATTCCAAATGCTGGCTGCACACGAAAAGTGAATCGAGCTTCCGCCATGAGCCGACGTGCGGCCCGAGCACAGCGGGACTATCATCCGCGGTGCGGCCGGCCCCCTACCGAATGCAATGGCGCGAGGAGGACACGACATGAACACGCAATCGCGGATTATCTCGGCTCTCTGGTCTTTTTCCCTGCTCGCCGCCTGCGCCGGCACACCATCGTCTCCACCAGCGACGCAAGCCGACACCGGCAAGGCGCAGATCACGGTGCTCTACGACGCCTTCGGCAAGGTATCCGCGATGCAGAAGGATTGGGGCTACGCAGCACTCATCGAATATCGCGGTAAACGCATCCTGTTCGACACGGGCAACGACGGTACCGTCCTCGCGCAGAACGCGAAGGCCAAGGGCGTCGACTTGACGAAACTCGACTTCGTCGTCATGTCGCACCGGCACGGCGACCATATGGGCGGCCTGTCCTATCTGCTCAGCGTCAATCCGAAGGTCAAGATCTATGCTCCCAAGGAGGGATTCGGCGTCTACGGCGGGGATCTGCCCGGCACGTTCTATCGCAAGGATCCGTCGCTTCCGCCAGACGAACGATACTACGGCGGGGCACCGCCGGACGTCATGCGCTTCGGCACGGCGTGGCCGAATGCCAACGTGCAACTCGTCGACAAAAACATTGAGATAGGGCCGGACATTCATATCGTTACTCTCGTGTCCGACAAGCCGGGCACGCTCGAACTGCGCGAGCTGTCGCTCGCTCTCGAGACGTCCGACGGTATGGTGATCGTGGTCGGCTGCTCGCATCCCGGCATCGATCGCATCGTCGCGGCCGCCGCAAAGATCGACCCGCGCATTCACCTGGTCGCCGGCGGATTCCACCTGGTGGTTGCCAAGGACGACGAGATCTCGCAGATCGTGACCGGTTTGCGCGAGGTCTACAAGGTGGCCTACGTCGCGCCCGGGCACTGCACCGGCGAGCCGACGTTCACCGCGCTCAAGAAGGCATTCGGGGAACGCTATCTATATGCGGGGTTAGGCACGACGTTGGCGTTCGGCGGCACTCCTCGCGCCATTTCCGACACAAGCGCAACGGTTCCCCTCGCCATGGACCAGGAGGATGTGAACAGCTACCGCGCGTTGCTCGCGAGTAGCGATGATCTTGGCGAGTTTGCCGTTGCGAGCCTTTCGTCTGGCAGGTAACGAGGCAGCGCACGTATCCTCCCTGCCATCACGGGGCACGCCTATTTAGGTTCCGACGCGCACGGCGAAGCCGTCTACGCAGGCCGCAAATATGCGAACTGTCATGCATGAATCGGGCGGATGATGCTCCAGCGACAAATATCACTCGCCCGGCATATACTGCATCGCGCATGACCCTTGGGAGAATTTGAATGAACAAATTCCGTACTATCGGCGTGTCGTTAGGTTTGATTGCGGTTGTTGGCTGTGCAGGCGTGGGCCCTTCGCCGGGCAAGCCCGAGTTGATGATTGTCGGTGGGGACGGGAAGGTCACCGTGGACAACGGCAACTTCGTCCTCGGACCGCCGGGCAACGACGTGGTTTCGATTGTCGACATCGGTACCGACCCGCTCGCGCCGAAGATCATCGCCAACCTGCGCCTGATGAACTCCATCTTCGGGCCGCCGACCAATCTCGCGATCACGCCGGACCAAAGCCTGGCGCTGCTGGCGAATTCAATGGACTGGCAGAAGGACGGGCCGGGATGGAAGTCGGTGCCGGACACGAAGCTCTACGTGATCGACCTTGAGACAACGCCACCCGCTCTTATTGACACGATTGCGGTCGGCAAGCAGCCTTCCGGCATGGCAGTCAACCATGCCGGCAATCTCGCGCTGCTTGCCAATCGCGCGGACAATTCGATCAGTGTTTTGAGAATTTCGGGCAAGAAGGTTCAATTGATCGATACGGTCCAGATCGGCGAGCAGGTGGCTCACGTCGCGTTCACTCCGGATGGAAAGCGTGCGCTTGCGGCGAAGTTTCCTGGCAACAAGGTCGCGGTGCTCGAAGTGAACGGCGAGAAGGTCACCTACAACAAGCAAGACGTCGCAGTTGGCTTGTGGCCTTACAACCTCGACATCACGCCCGACGGCAAGCTCGCGCTGACTGCCGACAACGGTGCAAGCGGCAGATCGGACGGCAGCGTCGACACGGTCAGCATCATCGATCTCGAGGCGACTCCACCCCGCGTCATCGACAAGATTGTCGTGAACGAAGCGCCGGAAGGTTTGGTGATCAGCCCAACCGGCAAGCTCGCGGTGGCGATGCTGCTGAACGGCAATGACGCACCCAGAAACGCTTCGTTCTACAACCGCAACGGCAAGGTGCTTGCGCTGAGGATTGACGGCAAGAAAGTCACGCGCTCGAACGAGATCGAAGTGCGCGGATTGCCCGAAGGCGCAGTGTTCAGCAGCGATGGGCGGTATCTTTACGTCGGCAACTACATCGACCGCGACATCACCATTCTGCGCGTCGAAGGAGATGAACTCGTCAACACCGGGAAGTCGCTCGAACTGCCGAGCCAGCCCGCTTCAATGCGCGGCCGGGCACGGTGAATTGAGGCGATTCAGACGTTTGGTTGGGCTCACGCAAATTAGCCGTGCGGGGGTTCCGAGGGCGAAAACATGGCGGAACTCTGTCGCGAGTTCGATATCTCGCCCAGGACCATAAGGTTGGCGTGGAGACCTACCGAAGCTAGGAACAGACTTGCTCACCGCGGAGACAAGACGCGACACCATTTGCAAAGGACGAGGCGATGATCCGAACGATGACCTTCCTTACAGTCTTCATGGCCGTCACGGCCCTGTCGGGGTGCGCAACCATCGCAGGTGGAATGATTGGCGCGGGCGTCGGTCTTGCCACCGGCCATCCGGTGTCCGGAGCCGTCATCGGAACAGGCGTGGGAATGATGATAGACACGGCGCCTCGCCAATAACGCTCAAGGATTGTTTAGTTCCCCGGCGCCGCACTCATCTCCCGCCGATAGCTCTCAAGATGGTCTTTGCTCTCGTGTCTCCCTGTTCGGCTGCCTTGCGAAACCACTGCAGCGCCGCTGCCTGATCCGGGGAAACGCCGCGACCGTCACGGTACATGACGCCGAGGTCGGTCTGAGCCCTGGCGTCTCCTTGCTCGGCCGCCTTGCGATACCACCGCACCGCTTGTGCATCGTCCTTGGCAACGCCGCGACCTTTGGTGTACATGTAGCCAAGATTGGCTTGAGCCCTGACGTCTCCCTGGTCGGCCGCCTTGCGGTACCACCGCACCGCTTGTGGATCGTCCCTGCCAACGCCGCGACCTTGGGTGTACATGACGCCGAGATTGGTCTGAGCGCGAGCGAATCCTTGCTCCCCCGCCCTGCGGTACCACCGGACGGCTTCGGCGTCATCGTTCGCAATGCCGCGACCCCGCTCATAGCTGACGCCGAGCATGAATTGGCCCGCAGCGTGCCCCTGCTCGGCCGCTTTGCGGTACCACTGCACGGCCTCGACATCATCCTTTGTGACACCGCGCCCATTCGAGTACATGTTGCCCACATTGAATTGAGCGAGACCATAGCCTTGGTCGGCCGAGATGCGATACCACTTCATCGCCTCGGCATAGTCTTGGGGCACGCCCCGGCCGCTCTCGTACAAGTAACCGAGATTGTTTTGACCTTGAGCAGATCCCTGGTCGGCCGATCTTCGGTACCACATCGCGGCCGCGGTGTAGTCCTGTGGCAGGCCCTTGCCGCGTTCATACATGACGCCAAGGCGATACTGGGCAACTCGATCACCGTTGTCGGCAAGCGGTTCGGCAAAGCGCAACGCGGTCTCGTAGTCGCCGCGCCTGTACGCCTCATCCGCATCCTCGATCGATTCGGCAACGGCAGTACCGGAAAGCAGCATTGCCGCAAAGAGTGCCAGCGGAATGGTTTGCAACGCTCCCTCGAACGCGCCTTTCATGTCTCTCGATTCGCATCGCCGACGGGATTTTGCGCGATTGGTCGGAAGGTTCTTGATCTCCGCCCCGCCTGCGGTTCAGCCAGCCGCACATCGTAGAGCGCCGGCAGGTTCATCCAGAACTGCGGACTCGTGCCGAACCAGTGAGCGAGACGCAGTGCAGTGTCGCCGGTGATCGCACACTTGCCATTAATGATTTGGCTGAGGCGATTTGCGGGCTTAGCGCGCGTGCACTAAGCCCTTGACTATGCAGGGGCGCCAATCGCAGTGCTTGCATTACCGCCCTTTTCTGCTGTGGATTCCTCCGTCCTCGACCTTGGGCTGATGGTCGTCGTGTACTTGTACTTGGTCGAAGTGCCACTTACCCTGCTAAACTCGCATTGCACCTGCAATGGCCGTTGCGATGACGAACGAATACTACTCGCCCCCGGTCCTGCGTCGCCTCGAAGCCGAAAGCATTCACGTCCTGCGCGAGGTCGTAGCGGAATTCGAGGAGCCGGTGATGATGTACTCCATCGGCAACGACTCGTCCGTGCTGCTGCGCCTTGCGCAAAACGCGTTTCACCCGCGATGCATTCCGTTCCAGCGGCTGCACATCGACACCGCGTAGAAGTTGCCGGCGATGCCCGCGTTCGGCTATCGGGTGTACAACCGGCGCATTGGCCAGAGCGTAAGGATTCGTGCGTTCCCCTTGTCGAACTGGACCGAGCTCGACATCTGGCGGTACACCGTGCAGGAGGGCATCGAGGTAGTACCTTTGTATTCCGCCGCCGAGCGCGAAGTCGTCCGGCGCGGCGGGCAGTTGTTCCCGCATTGCGCATCCGCACGACGTGCCGCGCGTCGAGCGCTTGGTCGAGACGATGGCGCTCTGGATGGCGGATGCGCCGCTCCTGCCACTAGGCTCGTGTCTTCTCAAGCACACCACGGGGCTTCTTCGGGCCAGCGCTCTCGCGCATCATCGACTTCTCAGGTGATCAGCAGTCGGCGTTCCCGCAGCAGTCGCTCACCCTCCGCACCAAAGACGTTGACGTTGCACGGGGCGCTGCTTTCATGGTGGTCGACGCAGCGACGAATGTTACGGCCGACGCGGGCATGACCATCGAGCGCAATGCGACTCCGGAGTCGCACGAATCTGCGCTGCACGGGCACGTGAGCCGCAATGTGACACGGCAGGCGAGCAAGGTTGCAGCCACCGATCGCGCTCGCTTGCTTAAGCAGCACCCGCTGACGGTGTGGCTCACCGGCCTCCCGGGATCGGGCAAGTCGACGATTGCGCAGGCGCTGGAGCGCAGGCTGATCGATGCCGGTCACGCGTGCTTCGTGCTCGATGGCGACAACATGCGGCACGGTTTGAATCGCGACCTTGGTTTTTCACCGGAAGCGCGGCGGGAGAACGTGCGGCGCGTGGCCGAGACGGCGCGACTCATGAACGACGCGGGCCTCGTGGTCATCACCGCCCTCATATCGCCCTACCGCGACGGTCGTGCGATGGCGCGCGCCATCGTCGGCGAGCCGCGCTTCTTCGAGACCTATCTTGCGGCGGATGTCGCGGTCTGCGAGCGCCGCGATCCACGCGGCCTCTACGCAAAGGCGCGGAGCGGAGAGATCCTCGATTTCACCGGCGTCAACGCGCCATACGAAGTTCCCGACGACCCCTCGATCGTGCTCGAAACCGCCCGCGACACCGCGCAGCGGTGCGTCGACGTGCTCTACGATGCCGTGCGCAAGCTGATCGCCGCCTGATTCAGGCGCCGATGTACCTGGCGGATACTACTATGGGATAGGTCGACACTGCATGCAGATAGACTTCCGGCCATATGCTTCCTTTCACCATCACCTATAGTGCAAGTCCCGTGCGACGCCCAGCTATCTTCATGCATATCCAGAAGACGGCTGGTACAACAATCACCGAAGCCGTAAGGCGACATTACCGGAGCGATTTCGTTTCGCACGGGGACTATCTCAAGCGTGACGCGGCAAGCCTGAAGAAGACCCGGTTTATCTCGGGACACTTTGGTTTCGAGTATTGCCGGCAGTTCATGGACGGTCGCTACTCATTTACATTTCTCAGAGATCCTGTCGAGCGAATACTTTCGCTTTACTATTTCTCTCGAACTCGCGATTCGGCTGAGTATCCCATCTACCGAGCGGCGCACGAGATGGACCTTGCCGGATACCTTCGCGCGGGCTTCGATCGGGAGGACATCAAGACATACTTGTGGAACCACCAGGCTTGGCAGCTCGCGTGCGGCTGGAATGATCCTCAGCAACGACAAATCACCGACTTCACCGGCGAACAGATTCTGGAACGGGCGAGGGCGCATCTGAGGGAGTTCCATTACATCGGCTTTGCGGAAAGCTTTGCCGCCGACAGCAAGGCCATCCTTGCAAACCTCAATGTTCCTGCTCCCGAATCCCTTGTCCCGGCTAATGTCACTCCTCAAAGGCCCCACCGCAACGATCTTCCCGCGGCGACCATCCGCCTCGCGGAGGAGTTGACCTCTCTCGACGCGGCGCTCTACGAGCATGCAAAGGACCTTTGCAGACAAGGCCAGGGCCAGCGGCCATTCGCCGCTGCGAATTAGGTGATGCGACGCAGTTCGCTAACTCCCCCGCGGCGACGTCGGATCGCCTAGCGTCCCTCGGGTCTCGTCAGCGGCTGTTTCCGGCAACGTGCGGTGTAAGGGCGATCGTCTCGTTGCGCTCATTCGCGTCTGCACGAACTACTACAACGACGTCCGCAAATCGCGTTTCGTCGATTGACACGTCGGGACGCCAGGTGCTCTCCGCCGAGGTGAAGGTCGACAAGCAGGGCAAGATCAAGACCGGCGGAACGGTCACGCTTCGGCTTGGCAAGAAGGCGATCGGCGAACGGCGGCTCGAGAAGCAGATCGGCGGCTTCTATACGGCGAACATTTCGATCGAACTCCTCGGCGCCGCTATTCCAGCTGCGTGAAACCGAGGGCGCGCAGGAAGCCGATCGAATCGACGTAAACATCCTTGCGGACGACAAGGCCGTTGACGAAGGGGATCACGTCGACGCCGTGCCAGGAAATCGACTTGCCCGTTGGATTCACAGTCTTTTCACCTCGGGTGAACGGCGCGGCGAGCGTGCCCGTCGCGGTCCATTCCTGCGTGATCAATCCGTCGCGCACATAAGTACGGCGCGCTTCGAAGCGCAGGTCCGGGAATGCGGCAAAGACCCCTTTCAGGATTTGGCGAATAGCATCCTTGCCAACGCCTTTGCCGCCGCTCGTGTGGTTTTCGAAAACCGAGTCCTCGGTGTGCATGGCGAGGATGGCCTCGATGTCGTGACGATTCCACGCGTCCCCATAGGCGGCGACGATCTTCTCGAGCGGATGGCCAGAGCTTTCCGGGAGTTCGGCGTTCACCGTGGTGTCTCCTCTGTCTCACACCCTCTTCGAATCATATTACCCACCCTGCCACGGCACCACGCCGACGCTGCCCGACGTTTAGGCTGACGATGCTCGCGCAGATCGTTGAGGATAACCAGGAGTTTTCAGGATCACTTATGCACAACGATCTATTCGACCGCTTTGCGCCCGTCATCCGTAAGCTTTCGCCTTCCGAGCTCGCAGGCGACCCTTCGATCAGCGACAAACTGCGTATTACGGACAAAGCGCTCGGCGATCGCTCGCCAAGCCCGTGTCAGTGTTTGGGTCCGAAGGCCGACGGCCATATGGCCTCTGTAACGTCGGCGCGGTTTACAGTGTTAATAGCCGTTAGCTCCTCATTCCCCAGCGAAACAGCACGTTGCTGCGTTGGCATACGTCATGCTGTCTGAAACACTCGGTGTCCGGTCGGTCAACTGCGACGCCGCTCTTCTGAAAGTCAGCCAAAGCGTCTTTGAGGATCCACAAACCTTGGAGAAAAAGATGCGACGACTCGTAACGCCTATTGCTTTGATTGCTGCGGTCTCAGCCTCGGCGATTGTTCTAGGCCAAGGTTTTAAGAACATCAGCGAATTTATGACGGGATATGAGGAGACCCCGTCAGCAGTTTCAACCACCGGTATTGGCACATTCTCGGCGCGTATCAGCAATGATGAATCGCGCATCGACTGGGAGCTTAGTTACGCCGACCTCGAAGGGGCTGTCCAACAGGCTCATATTCACTTTGGACAAAAGAGCGTAACTGGTCCCATCAGCGTGTTCCTTTGCACCAATCTCGGCAACGGCCCTGCGGGGACTCAACCTTGTCCGCCGGCACCAGCAACAATATCCGGCACTATCACGGCATTGGACGTCACCAACCTTGCCAATGAGCGGGGAATTAGCGCCGGAGAACTTGACGAACTGATCGCGGCTATTCGTGCCGGTGCAACTTACGCGAACGTCCACAGCACCCGATGGCCGGGCGGCGAAATCCGCAGCCAGATCGACGGCAACAGCGGCCACAATCACTGATCTGACCACTGTTAGTGAGACGTCTTTAGGGCCACGGATGAACGCAGGTGGAAACGATTTCCGTCTTCATCAGCGTCCATCCGGCAGGCTTCCAACCATCCGCTGCGTCCTAATCTTTCGGGCTGATTGCGTGGAATCCCCTGACGCGCCAGCATGACCGCCCGTTTCGGCTCTACCCGGCACGGGACGGTGGTGTGACAGCGGTGTGCTTCTTCAGGCACTGTGTAGAACGTCGGACACGCAGGGTTTCCCCTATCCGCTTGCATGAACCGCCACGCTCGCGTGGGCGGCGGTAAGCGAACGACGATCAGGACGTCTCGCCGCACTTCGATCCTTCTATGAGACGTTCGTCTCGCTCGGTGACGGCTTGTCTTCCGGCTCGGCGGCCTTGCCACGATCGGCCTCGCCCTTCTGTTTCTTTGCGTCCTTCCTCTGCTTCTTCGCGAGTTCCCGCTGCCGCTTCGCGAACGCGTAATTCGGTTTGGCCATCTCGGCGTGGTCCCTTCAATGGGTCGAGCAACCCGCGTCGCGCGAGCGCTTCGGTTTGGGAGCTGTGCCGAGCCTCCCGAATAGGAATAAAGGGCTTGGCGATCGCTCACCAAGCCCCCTGCTTTTGTTGGTAGGCCGTGCAGGGATCGAACCTGCGACCAACGGATTAAGAGTCCGCTGCTCTACCAGCTGAGCTAACGGCCCATCGGGCCGAATTATGCCTCAATTGTGATCGCCGGCCGGCCTCAGTGCTTACCGGGAAGGGCCACCACGCGCGGCGGGACTGCCTCCTCTGGCGCCTCATGCGCAAACTCGACTTCGACCAGCAGGCGCGACTTGACCACCTTGTCGCCGATTCGGCCGGGCTTGAAGTGCGCGCGGCCGAATGCAGCCAGCGCGGCGTCTTCGAACGCCACCGGCAAGCGCCGACCGGAAACCTCTATTCTTGCGACGGTGCCATCCTCGTCGATGAAGATCGCGAGCGTGATGCGCAACGATCCTTGGCGGGCAACTTCCTTGGGATACGGCACCTCGATGTATTCCGCTGCGGATGGCCGGACGGTGAGTTGACTGGCGCGGAAGTATGCGGACTCATCGAATACCGGTGGCATCCGCGCGCCTTTCAGCATCGGCTCCAATTGAGGAGCGCGCGGAAAGCGCGATTTGATCGGATTCAGTCGCTCAGGCGCCACAAACGATTGCTCGATCGCCGACGTCGGGAGGGTCGAGATCAGCGTGGCCGTGATCACGTCCGACGCGGAACCGTGGGCAGGGCCGGATCCGTCGCGGCCGTAAGGAACCGATGCCAGCATTCCGACGTGCAGAGCAAGCGAGATGCCCGCGGACGCCGCCAATACGAGACCATTGCTGAACTTGCTGAGCGCCAATGCGGGCGGACGTAATCCCGATCGTGCCGAAATATCAATCACCGTTCTGGGACTCGCAGTCCAAAAAAGGAAAACCCAATCCCTGGGAGGGACTGGGCTTTCAGACGCAACGAGTGTCACCTATTCGAGTTCTTGCTTCCAATACGTGCGGAACCGCTTCTGCGGAACGGACACGCTCGTCGGGATTACGCCGCCCGGACTCAGCGGGTTGTCCGTAACGAACATGTACGGCACGCCATTCACGTTGACCACGCCCGCCACCGGAGAAGGCAGGAAACCACCGCCCGCTACGCCTTCCGACCGGACCGATTGGCCTTGGCTGTTCGTGTACCCCTGACCCGCCCCTGTCTGGTAGTTGACGCTGTACCGACGCGCGATGCCGAGGTTGCCAGTGCAACTCAGCGTCGTCGAAGTGCCTCTGATGTCACAATTGCCATTCGCATCCAGCTTGCCGGAAGCGCAAGGCTGGTTCGTTCCGAAAACGAGCGAACCTCCGGGCGGTACGAGCGGGCCGTTGATCACCTTTTCGCCGGGTGCGAGGTCGATGAACCAACCCGTCGCGTCGGTGGGTACATCGCTGCTGCCCGTCGCATCGAATAGGTCATCGCTCTCGACATCAAGGGCGGCGCCGGTGGTCCCGATGTTCGGGTCCTTGATCATGTAGACACGATTCTGCACGCCGTACGCAACGTTGCCGGCGAGCGGATGCTCGCGATCGCCGGACCCGATGACGACCGCATCATAAGTCTTGCCGAAGACGACATCCGGCGCGAACAAGAACTTGCGTGCGCCTGCGGTGGCGCTGCGGTCGGCCAGCGTAGCGATCTTGTTCACGGTCCAGTCCGCAAACGTCGCACCGTCGGTGTCGATACGCCAGATCGTTCCGCCAATGTCGGCAACATACGCGCGGTCGTGGAAGCCGTCCTGCGTCCGGTCGAGGACCAGCAGGTCGGCCGGGACGCTGAAGTCCATTCCGGCAACGGTCTGGAAATGTGCACCCGATGGCGCCGACCCCAGATTCTTGCCTCCGGCCCACAGCAGGTTGCCTGTGATGCCGTCGATGGCATAAACCGCGGTTCCCATCGTATCCGCGGTCGGCAGCGGCGATTCGGTATCCTCGGCGGGATCGTAGCCACCGCCGAAGATCACCACGGGATGATCCGTGTGCAGCGGATTGGTGTCGCTCGCGTCTGTCGTGCTGTTCGCCTTGACCCGGATCACCTGCGGCGTCGACCACGTTTGGCCGAGTCCCGCGAATCCCGAATCGCATCCTGTGCTCCCGGTGGGGTTGGGACAGCTCTTCTTCCACAGGAGCTTCGGATTGGACGGCACCGTCACGTCGAGTGCATACACGAATCGACCTCCGCGTCGGCCGCCGATGTACAGATATGCGGCGGTGACGACGTTGGAGGCATTGCGCTGCACATATGATCCCACCGGGCCATCCCAGAAGTAATCGCGCCGCTGTGGCGTCGGTACGATGCCGGTCGGCGTACTGGGGTAGAGCACCGCCGGGCTGTTGTCGTACTGCCGCTTGAGCTTGCCGAAGAACTCCTGCGGAATGAACGCCCACTGCTCGACGCCATCCGTCGCGGCCTGCCCGCCCTTGATCGCGCGGAACACGCCGTCGTTCCCGCCGTAAAAGACGTAGACGTTCGGCGTCGTGCCGCTCGCATAGTTGATGACCACCGGACGCGAATGGAGCACGTCGCCGTGAATCGACGCGCGAACGTCTGTCGTCCGGCCGTCGCCGTTCTCGTCCTGCGTATCGACGCCGCGTACCCAGTTGATGAGGGTCGTGCGGCCGCCGCCCAC
>Ga0207706_10000218_pt1 | contig 62776 bp, 51 predicted proteins | sample KBSC53metaG_FD_184318 | JGI IMG/M metagenome (GOLD analysis project Ga0207706, IMG submission 184318) | Corn rhizosphere microbial communities from Kellogg Biological Station, Michigan, USA - KBS C5-3 metaG (SPAdes) (version 2) | ecosystem: Host-associated > Plants > Roots > Rhizosphere > Soil ... | reverse complement strand
ACCGCCCGCCACTGCCTCCGAGTTCTCCCATCTTACTTCTCACGTCTCACACACTTTTGCCCGTCTCCCGTCTCCCGTCTCCCGTCTCCCGTCTTCCATCTTCCATCTTCCATCTTTCCCCCGCCCTCTCTAACCTTCGGCCTGCCTCCCACGGAGCCATTGCATGCAGCTCACTTCGCTCGATTGGGCGATTGTCGCGGCATCCATTCTCATCTCCTTCCTGCCGGCACTCTTTTTCTGGCGGCGGGCCAGTTCCAGTACGGGCGAGTTTTTCACCTCCGGTCGCGCGGCGCCGTGGTGGCTGGTTGGCGTCTCGATGGTGGCGACCACTTTCAGCACCGACACCCCGAATCTCGTCACCAACCTGGTGCGCGAGCACGGTGTGGCCGATAACTGGGTGTGGTGGTCATTCCTGCTCACCGGGATGATGACGGTGTTTTTTTACGCCCGGTTGTGGCGGCGGTCGGGAGTGCTCACCGACCTCGAGTTCTACGAACTGCGCTACTCGGGCCCCGCCGCGCGCCTGCTCCGCGGCTTCCGGGCAATCTATCTCGGCCTGCTCTTCAATTGCGTGATCATGGCGACCGTCAACCTGGCCGCCGCCAAGATCGCGAACGTGGTCCTGGGATGGCCGATGGAGCGGACGCTGCTCGTCTGCTCCGTCATGACCATCTTCTTCGCCTCGGTCTCAGGGCTTTGGGGCGTGCTGGTCACTGATTCGATCCAGTTCACCATCACGATGACCGGCACACTCGCGGTCTCCTACTTCGCGCTGCAACGCCCGGAGGTGGGAGGGCTGAGTGGTCTCCTGGCCAAGGTCCCTGCCGACACGCTGCATCTCCTGCCGGACTTCGGCGACTGGGGCACGGCACTCACCGTCTTCATCATGCCGATCACCGTGCAATGGTGGTCGGTGTGGTACCCCGGCGCCGAGCCGGGAGGCGGCAGTTACATCGCGCAGCGCATGCTGGCGGCCAAGACCGAAAAGGATGCGGTGACCGGAACGTTGCTCTTCAACGTCATGCACTACGCCTTGCGTCCCTGGCCCTGGATTATCACCGCCCTGTGCTCGACCCTGGTCTATCCTCAGCTCTCCGATATTGCGCACGCGTTCCCCTACGTGGATCCGAGTCTCATCGGGCACGATACCGCGTATCCCGCCATGATGCGTTTCCTGCCGGCCGGCTTCCTGGGCCTGGTCGTGGCGGGCACGCTCGCGGCTTACCGCTCGACCATCGAGACCCACCTCAACTGGGGTACTTCGTACCTGGTGCACGATCTCTACCGGCGGTTCCTCCGGCCCGATAAGGATGAGCGACACTACGTGCTGGTGGGCCGGCTGACCACGGCGGGACTCATGATCTGCGCCGCACTGACGACCTACGCGCTGAGCACCGCCAAGGATGCGTTCGATCTGATCCTCTCGATCGGCGCAGGCACCGGCCTTCTGTATCTGTTGCGCTGGTTCTGGTGGCGGGTGAACGCCTGGAGCGAGATCGCGGCGATGGTATCGAGCTTCCTGGTCGCGATCTGTTTCCATCTGCTGGGTCGGGCCGGACACCCGGTGCCCGGCCACTTCATGCTGCTGATCAGCGTCGCCATTACGACCGTCGTCTGGATCGCGACCACGTTCATGACCGAGCCCACCGAACGTCGCCGGTTGCTCGACTTCTACCGTCTCGTCCGGCCCGCCGGCCCGGGATGGAAAGAGGTGCGCGCGGAGGCCGGGGTGGGTCCGTCTCCCGACAGTCTACCCCAGGCGTTGCTGGGCTGGGTGCTGGGAATCGGCTTCGTGTACTCCGCGTTGTTCGGAACCGGGAGTTTTCTCTACGGCAGGACCACGCTCGGACTCTTCTGGCTGGTGATTTTCTCAGTGACTGGTGTCGGCCTGTGGAGGGTGGTGCCGAGGATGTGGCGACTCAGTCAGACGTCCCAGAGCAGCTGAGGATATTCTTCCGCCTCTACCAGGCGACGCAGCATAGTCGAGACCTGCACCCGATCGTCGGCATGGGTGAGACCGAAGCCGATGCCGCGAGTGGGAAGGACTTGTACTTCGATCCGGCCAGCGCGGAGCAGAGAGTCAATTGCCTCGGGCAGCACCAATTCCTGCTCGGGGCCCGGGCTCGAGGCGACGAATTCCGCGAAGTTCTGTTCCAGCAAAGGGAAGATCGCGGGGGTGAACGCCCAGAGGTTCATCGAGACCAGGACATCGCCGGAAAATTCCCGGCTCGAGCCGGACACGAGCCCGGTGAACTTGCCCCCTTCTCCCGGACGGACCTGGCTCATTTCGGCGATTGAGCGAAGTCTCCCACCCGCGTCCATCCGCAACAAAGCGCGGTTCACGCCCAGCGCACTACTCACCGTGTTCTCCAGCCGATAGCCGAGCACTGCACACTGCGGGGTATCACCAGTGAGCGGGCTAAGGAATCCGAAAGCCACCCCGAGTGCGTCGCGGCCGTAGAAATCGTCGGCATTGAGCACGACGAACGGTCCCGAGACCGCTTTTCGCGCGCTGAGCAATGCATAGACCGTTCCCCAGGGACGTCTCCGCGGCGTCCCGTGTGATGGAACGTCGTCGCCCTGAAAGGCGAACTTCACTTCGGCGTGAGGGGAATACCGGCGGGACCAGCCGTCCAGCAGACCAGGATCGGTCCCGGGCCGGACGACGAAGATCAGGCGGTCAACCGAAGCCCGGATGGCGTCGTAGATGGAATACTCCATCAGAGTCGCACCACCCGGGCCAACTGCTTCCAGCTGCTTAGCGCCGCCATACCGGCTTCCCGCCCCGGCGGCGAGGATCACGAGATTCAGCGCTGTGGCCCCAGCAGAATCGCGTTCGTCAGGAGCTTCGCCGTTCCGCGCCAGAATCCGCGGTAAACCGGATTGTCCGCGAACACGATGACTCGCCCGCTACCCGAGTTCTCCACCGTGGCCCAGACCGAGTTCCTGAGATACTTCTCGGTGTTGTCGGGCCAGGTGAAGCCGGCGAGTGTCAGGTCCTTCCCGACGAACACCACCGGATTGGCGCCGCGCTCGGAAGGCTTGAGCAAGCGGCTCGACTCGATGAAGACCGGCAACTGATCTCGCTCGTAGCCGTAGGTGAGCCAGTGGGTGCGGTCCAGCGTCGCGCGAAAGATGGCTCCGGGAATGAACTCGGGCCGGCTTCCAGCGGCCGCGCTGGGAGAGACGAGAGGCGGCGCCGGCTTGGCGCGCTCGCTTACCAGCGTGTCCTTGGCGGTCGTGTCCTTCGCGGCCTTGACGGTCGAATCCTCCTCGCCCACGATCCGAAGTCCGGTCAGCTTGAGTTCCTTCCGCGAGAGGAGGGTGGCAGCGTCTCCGATCGCGATCACTGCGGCGCCGGACTCGACCCACGCCTTGAGCTTCTCGCCGCCCTCGCTGCCCAGCTCGTTCCACTGATCGTCGCCGTCGCCCCCGGCCAGGATGAGACAGTTGTAGTCGGCCAGGTTGATGCGGCGGAGGTTGGAGAGATTGACCGGCACGACCCGCATGCCGACTTCCTTCTCGAGATAAAACCAGACCGCACCGAAGGCGGTCTGATCGATGCCGTCTCCGGAGGCGAGCAGGATCTTCGGGCGATTCAGCGCTTCGACGCTCTCGCTGCCGACACCGGCATCCCCGCTGTCGGGGAACGCGGAGCCGACGGCGGTGACCGGCACGCCGAGCTGCCGGGACAGGGCAGCGATCCGCTCATGGATCGAGGCGGGATTGCGCTGGACCCGAACGACGAATGTCCCGCGCGGATAAGCCTTGCCGTCGGCTCTCAGCTGCTGCGAGGCCACGCCGACCCGGAATCCTTCATCGAGCAGCCGGTAAGCGAGGCTGGTTCCGGCTTGCGCCTCGTCGGTGAACACGTATGCCGACTGGGCCCGGGCCGGGGCGGCAACCTCGGGCAGCTTGCCGTCAACCGTGACCGTATCGCCGGTGATAGCAGGCGTGTCCTCGGTCCACCAGGCGTCGAGGCCCAGCGTGAGTGGCAATGACCAGGCGGTAATGTCGTAGAAGTCGTAGCCCTCGCTGCCGGCCCGGCGCCCGCGCACCTGGTTGCGATCGTACTTGTCCAGCTCCTTCCGAACGAAACTGGAATCGAACACCGCCTTGGGCTCGAGGATGCTGGTGGCGAGACGCGCCTCGGGTTGAGCGAGATCGACCACGTAACTCCCCGCGGGGAACGTGTGCTGCGCCGCGGCACCTCCCAGGTAGGAGTTCGCCTTGAGTGCCGTGAACGGCTTGGTGGTCTGGACGACCTGGATCTCCTCCCGCACCAGGCGGCGGGCCAGCCAGCGCGCCCGGGCGGGATCGGGTGAAGCGAGGAACACGACCCGCTTCATCGGCCGGTTCTTCACATCGTTCATGCCGGTCGAGTGGAACTGGTAGAAGTCCTGGAGCAGCTCGGCCCTGCTGTCGGCGGCGGTGGCGAGGGTCGTCAACGAGGCGATGTAGTGGTGGGCAATCGCCATTTCGAACGTGGTCCAGGTCCCGTCGTCCTTCCGCTTCTTGAGCTCCGGCCCGCCGTCGGTCTCGAACGTCATGCCGAGTCCGCCGCGCATGGTGGGCCACATGTCGATGTAGCCGGGATAGAAGAAGTCGAAGATGTCCCGCACGTAATACTGCCAGCCGTAGCCGTCGAAGGCGCGGCCGTTGTTACGGCCGAAGCGCTCGAACCATTGATACGTGGTCGGGGGGAGATTCTTGTTGTGCGCCTCGGCCACCGGGGGGAAGAAGTACTGCGAGGTGGTGCTGTGCAGATCGGCGATCACCTGAGGCCGCCAGCGGACATACACGCTTCCCAGGGCCTGACTCTCCGGTTGCGACTGCGCCAACTGGTCCCGGTTCATGTCGAACCGGTAGTGATTGTAGCGGCCCCAGATGGCCCAGGGCTCGGTCTGCTCGAGTGCTGCGGGCTCGTCGGTTCCCACCGCTACCGAGTTGTACCACGCAGCGAAGCGCTCGTGGCCATCGGGATTCTGCGATGGGTTGATCAGCACCACACAGTTCTTGAGAATGGCCTGGGTCGCCGGCTCGTCCGATGCCAGGAGCTGGTAGGCCGTCTGCATCGAGGCTTCGAACCCGGCGGGTTCGTTGCCGTGTACCGAGTGAGTCAGCAGCACGGTGACCGGCGTGCGCTGGGCGATCGCCGCCGCTTCATCAGCCGTCGTCTTCCGCGGATCGGCCAGTTTGGCCAGGTCGGCCCGGATCTGATCCATCCGCGCGATGTTCTCCGGGGACGAAATGATCAGGAGCCGCATCGGTTTCCCTTCCACCGAGCGTCCGATCACCTCGGTCCTGACCCGATCGGGCGCCGCCGCGATCATGCGGTCGAACACCTGCTGCTGCTGGTAGTACATCGTCTGCTGAGAGCCGATGCGATATCCCAGGAGCGTATCGGGACGGGGGACCTGGCTCCGGTAGGGACCGCGGGCGTAGAAGTCGAAGTCCTGGGCGCGGGCGGTCGCGGGTAAGAGCAGCAGGGCGAAGAAGAGGAGGCGCATGGTGGTCGGGTTGAGGTCAGAATTGGGTGGTGGTGGTGGTCGGTTGTAGGCGGTGGGTGGTGGGTGGTGGGGGCTGAAAACCAACGCATTGGTGCAGTCCCCACAACCCACAACCCACTCCCCACCACCTGCTCCCTAGCAAAAAAAATTAGGCAAGAACGGCTTCCTGCCTCCGCTGACGCACCCGCAGGTCCCAGGTTTCAGCAATGACGCCGCCGATGAGGAAGACCAGAGCCGTATAGTAGAGCCAGACGACGAAAAGAATCAGGGCGCCGACGTTCGCGTCCACCGACACCGAGTTGACCAGGGCGAAGCGGAGGTACCAGCCGAAGAGGCGCTTGGCCACCTCGAATAGCACCGCGGTGATCCCCGAGGCGAGCAACGCGGCCCGCCAGGGGAGCCGCCGGATGCTGGCGTACTTGTAGACCACATAGAACAGGCTCACCGCCAACAGGAAGCTCAGGAGCTGGGTGAGCGCCTGGCCCAGGCTGGTCACGAAGAACCCGAAATAAGGCATCGCCTCGACGGCACGATTGCCTCTGGCCTGGAGTACTCCGAGGCCCGCGGTCAGCAGCGTGTTGCCGAGCAGGAGGACCAGTACGGCCAGCACCATGCCCGCGTCGCGCAGCTTGCCGAAAATGTAGGCCAGGACGAAATGCCGCCGGGGCGCGTGGACCGACACGTCGAAGATCTCGTTCAGCGCGGTGCGAATCGCACTGAAGAGCCGGGTGCTGAACCAGATGAAGAGCGGGATCGAGTACAACGAGATGGTCCCGCGGTGCTGGGTCACCCGTACCAGCAAGGCCTCGATGACCGCGAAGGGATCGTGGCCGGGTGTGGTGTCATGCCCCGGCAGAAAGTGCTCGAGGATCGAGTTCAGCTCGCCAGGCGGTGCCGCGGAACTGAGCCGTGCCGCATGGGTCAGTCCCACCAGCAACAGCAGGATGAACGGGATCGCGGCGAGCAGCGCGTCGAATGTGAGCGCGCTCGCGAGGAAGGGAATGTGGTTTTCGTCGGCGATCTGAAGGGTGCGCTGGATGAACCCGCCCACGCTCCCATGCCAGGTCCGGCGCGGGCTAATGCTCAGGCGTGCTGCTCCTCGTCTTCCGCCGTTGCACGGCGCCGGGCGCGGGCGGCCGAGAGCCGCTTTTCAAGATCGTCCCGCACGCTGGTCTCCCGCTCGACCGGCTCCTCTTCTTCCGGCTCGTCGTTGCGGCCCCGGGCGACCGCGTGGGATCCGGTGAATCGCTCGCTCAGCTCGTCCACCGTCTCTTCGGCGAGGGCGCGAAATTTCCGCAGCCGCCGATTGAGTCCTCGGCGGGTCTGCTCCCCGCTCTGCGGTGCGAACAAGAGGCCCAATCCCAAACCCAGCAAGAGTCCAAGCAGCACCGGCTTGACCGAGCCGCTCTCGCGTTCGACGTAGACCACGCCGCGCTCATCGAAATCAATATCAGCCATCGTTTTTACTCCTCACAGCGATCGAGGTAACCATCGAGTACGCCGAAAAAGCTACCGGAGGGGCCCCGGAGCGTCAAACCTCGAAGTGGTCAATTGCGCTGGATCATGACCACCCCGGCGATGATCAACAGCGTGCCCGCGATGCGCCACACATTGACCGAATGCGGGGCATAGCCGGCGACGCCGAAATGATCCAGCAGCAATGAGGCGAGCATCTGGCCGGCGATGATCGTCGCAATCATCGTTGCGGCACCGAGTCGTGGAGCGACCACAACCGTCACCAGCACATAGACCGCGCCCAGCATCCCGCCGGTCCAGTGCCACCAGGGGGCGGTCCGGAACCCAGCGGAGGGGATCGATACCCGCAAGCCGAGCATCACGACCGCGATGGCGACGCTTCCTACCAGGAATGAAACGAGCGTCGCGACGAGAGGATGACCGAGACTGGATCGAAGCTGGCTGTTGATCCCGGCCTGCAGCGGGAGCAGGAGTCCAGCCAGTACCGCGAGGAGCAGGGCGGCAACCATGAGAGGTTAGACCACGTCCCCGTCGTCGGACGGCGCGCTGTCCGAGTCGGCAGTAAATCCCGGGCGTCCCATCGCGGCGTAGGTCAGCTTCTTGCCCAGCTCGACGCCGGGCTGATCGAAGGGATTCACCCCATACCAGGCGCCGGCGTACCCCGTGGCGATCTGGAAGAACATGATCGCCTCGCCAAGGCTGCGCGCCGAGAGGTCGGGTAGCTCGAGCGTGGAGTTCATGCGGCCCATGCGGGCGAGGGCCGCGGCAGTGGCCTCCTGCTCGGCCCGGAGCAGTTCACCGAGGGTGTGACCCGGCAAATAGGCAAGGTCCGCCGGCTGGTCCGGGCGTTGAGGGATCGCCACGTCGTCTCCGAAGTTCTCCACGGTGACAAACGAGACGACTTTGTCGAACGGGCCCTCCATGAAGAGCTGCACCTGACTGTGTTGATCGGTGGCGCCCACCGCGGCAATCGGGGTGGGTCCCCGGTTCACCAGGGAGCCGCGCCGATCCTGAGCCTTGCCCAGACTCTCGGCCCAGAGCTGGCGGTACCATTCGGCGAACTCCCGGAGCCGGTCACTGTAAGGCATGAGCACATGCAGCTTGGCGCCCAGAGTCGCATCGGCGGACCAGAGGAGCGCGCTGTAGAGGGCGGGGCGATTCTTGAGCAGCTCGTCGGGCTGTGCGGCATCCAGCGCCTGCCGGGCGCCGGCCAGCAACTGCTCGATGTCGATGCCCACGAGGGCCGCGGGGAGAAGACCTACGGGAGACAAAACACTGAACCGTCCGCCAACCTCGGGTGGGACCTCCAGGGCCGCGATCCCATCCCGGTTGGCGATCTCACGAAGCGCCCCCCGGGCTGGATCGGTAGTGAAAACCAGATGGCGGTTCACCGCCTGTCCCAGCACTTCCTCGAGCCAGGCTCGCACCACGAGGTATTGCGCCATCGTTTCGGCGGTGCCACCCGACTTGCTCACCACGTTGACCAGGACCCGTCGTGGATCGATCCGGCGCAAGGCCGCGGCGACCGTCGAGGGGTCCACGTTGTCCAGCACGGTGAGCCGGGGATAGAACTCCCGGCCTTCGTCGCTCAGCTCATTCCAGCCCGGCTCCCGCAGCGCATTGAGCAGCGCTTTCACCCCCAGCGCGGACCCGCCGATTCCCAGCACCAGAACGTGATCAAAGGCTTGGCCCAGGCCCTCGGCGAAGCCGCGAATGTTGCGCACGGCCGCTGCCTGATCCGCCAATCGGTAGAAGCCGTATTCCCCTGCGCTCTGCCGGCGCTGGACTTCGGAACGAATCTCGGGGAACCGGCGACGCAGATCGGCGAGCCGGTCACGATGGAGACCATGCTCGCCGTCGAGACGATCCTGGAAGAATCGGGCATACCGCAGTCTCATTCGCCTACCTCGACCGTGAGTCCGTCGTATGCCGGGAAGATGCCTTCAGGGAGTTGTTGCGCCAGTAGGGCGTGCCCGGTCTCATGCGTCAGATGGGTGAGAAAAGTACGCTCGGCCCCAACCGCACGAGCGGTATCAATCGCTTCGCCGATACTCATGTGAGTCGGATGAGGTCGCCACCAGAGCGCGTTCAGGACGAGGACTTTCAAATTCGCCAGCTGGATCCGTTCCGCCTCGGCCACGGCCTTCACATCGGTGATGTAGGCCAACGGGCCAAATCGGTAGCCGAAGACTCGAAGATGCCCGTGCCGGAACGCCAGAGGCAAAACCCGGATTCCGGCGATCGTAACTTCGCGTCCGGGCTCGAGCGGCTGCAGGTCGAGCTGGGGTTTCGAAGTCCCTTCGTAGGGCCGGACTGCATCGTCGAAAATGTAGGGGAAACCGGAGCGCACCCGCTCCAGCGTCTCGGCCGGGCCGTGACAAGGGATGGCACGCCGCTGCCGCACCGAGAAGATGCGGAGATCGTCGATGCCGTTGACGTGATCGGCGTGCTCATGAGTGTAGAGGACGGCGTCCACCCGGCTCAAGCCGGCACCGAGCATCTGCAACCGGAGTTCCGGCGGGGTATCGATCAGGATGATGTTGCCACCGGCCTCGAGCAGCGCACCGGAGCGGCTGCGCCGATCGCGGGGATCCTCAGACCGGCAGACCGCGCAGTCGCAGCCAATCTGGGGGACTCCGAAGGAGGTTCCGGTCCCGAGGAAAGTCAGGCGCATGGTGGTGGGCCGTCAGCCGTCAGCCGTCAGCCTTCGGCGGACGAGTTGAAACCGCCCGCATTGGACCTGCGGGTAGAACATCACAAGCTAAACCTAACTGGCTTTCGGCTGATGGCTGATGGCTGACGGCTGCCCTTACAGCGCCTCGATCTTCAGTAGATTCGTCGTCCCCGGCACGTCGAACGGCACGCCGGCCGTAACGACCAGTCGCTCTCCCGGTTTGGCGAGGCCGCGGGGGAGGATCGCTTGCCGAGCCTCGCGCAGCAGCGAGTCGTAATCGGTGTAGTGAGCGGTGAGGGCGGGGATGGTGCCCCAGACCAGGGCGAGCTGCTGGAAGGTCTCCGGCTCCGGAGTCGCGGCGAAGATCGGCACGGTCGGGCGGTAGGTTGCGACCTTCCGCGCGGTGAAGCCGCTGCTGGTGAAACAGACGATGAGCGGGCAGTGCAACAGCTCCGCCGCGGCAACGACCGCGACGCCGATCGCGTCCTCAGTGCGCGCCGGTTTGCCGGCACCAGGGTGGGCGTGCACCGGGTCCAGGTCGTCCCGGGAGCGCCGCCCGACCGCGGCATCGAGCGCGGGACTCCGGCCGCCGCGGTGGCTCTCCATCTCTCGCGCGATGCGATCCATCGCCATCACCGCCTCGAGCGGGTAGTCGCCGACCGCCGTTTCCGCAGAGAGCATTACGGCGTCGGTCCCATCTAGAATCGCGTTGGCCACATCCGACGCCTCGGCTCGAGTCGGGATCGGCGCGTGAATCATGGATTCCAGCATCTGGGTTGCCGTGATCACGGGTTTCCCGTGGAGATTGGCCTCCCGGATGATTCGCTTTTGAGCGAGCGGGACTTCCTCGAACGGTAGCTCCACGCCCAGATCGCCTCGAGCCACCATGATGGCGTCGGAGGCCTCGAGAATCCCGCACAGGTCAGTCAGGGCGGTGTCCTTCTCGATCTTGGCGACGATGCGCACCCGCTTGGGAACCAGCCGGCGCAGGTCGTCCAGATCGCCAGCTTTCCGCACGAACGAAAGGGCGATGTATTCGACGCCAAGCGCCACCGCCTCTTCGACATCCTCGCGGTCCTTCTCGGTGAGGGCGGGGGCGCTGACCTCGATGCCCGGCAGGTTCATGCCCTTGTGGGATTTGAGTACCCCGCCGTAGCGCACCGTGCCGATGACCCGGTCTCCATCGATCGCGAGCACGTCCACGGACAGCAGCCCGTCGTCGAGCAGGATCCTGGCCCCCACCCGAACGTCCTTGGCGAGGGCCGCATAGGTGGTGGGAATTTCTCCGGCTTTCGTGCTCTCTTCCGGAGCGAACACGACGCGGGAGCCGGGCTCGAGCCGGAGCGGTTCGGGCAAATCTCCGACCCGGATCCGCGGGCCTTGGAGATCGTAGAGCAGGGCCGCGGGTATTCCCCGTTCTGCTCGCACCTGCTTGACCGTGCTGATCCACTCGCGGCGCAGCTCAGGAGTGCCGTGTGAGGCGTTCACCCGGACGACGTTGACTCCGGCCTGAAGCATCGCGGCGACCTTCTCCGGGCTGGACCAGGAAGGACCGAGGGTGGCAACGATCTTCGTGCGACGGATGGGAGAAGGCGGCAACGGTACCTCGAAAGCGTGGCGACGGGAACGGAAGAGAATGGTGCAGTCTAATCATGGCGGGTCACGCCTGCATCATCACCTCACCTCCAACGACAGTGAGGGCCGCACGCCCATTGAGGAACGCCTCTCCATTGCCTCGATCGAGAGCCGGGTCAGCCTGCCAGGCCACGAGATCAGCGTCCATCCCGATCCCCAGGGTTCCTCTTCGATCGGCGAGACCGGAGGCTCTGGCGTTGGCCAGCGTGTAGGCGGAGACGACCTCTTCGAAGCTCAGCCGTTCCTCGGGGTACCATCCCGGCATCGGCGCGCCGTCCAGCATGCGACGCTCCATGGCGGCGTACACGCCCTGCCGTGGATCCAGAGTCGCAACCGGCACATCGCTGCCAAACGCGACCACGGTTCCTCGCTGCAGCAGGCTCTTGAAGGCATAGGCACCGCGGCTTCGAGCGCCCCATTGCCGGTCGGCCAGCGGGATGTCTACGAGGAGATGGGCCGGCTGCATCGAGACAACGATGCCCGCTGCAGCGGCCCGGTTCAGGTCGGCCGGGTTGACGCACTGGAAGTGCTCGATCCGATGAGGAATCGCTGCTGGTTGGAGGCCGCTCATGAGGTCCAGTGCGCGCCGGACAGCGGCATCTCCGATCGCGTGAACAGTGCAGGCCAGCCCAGCCTGAGCGGCCGTCGTCATCGCCTTGCGGGCAACCTCTTCGTCGGTAATGGGCATGCCCCGATCCCGACCGTCCTCATAGGGCTCGAGCATCCAGGCGGTACGGCTCCCGAGGCTGCCATCGAGGAACATTTTCACCCCACCGAGACGCAACCAGTCGGTTCCCGATCCGCTGGTCGCTTTCATCCTGAGGAGGTCAGGCAGCTTCTGCACCGGAGGGTGGAAAAGCACCCGCAACCGGAGGCCGTTTTCGGTCTCCAGGGCTCTAAACGTCGCCAGAGCCTCAGGACCCTCCACGTTGTGAATTCCGGTGACGCCCAGCCGATGCGCCTCGGTCTGAGCCTCCCGGACGGCGGCAAGCAGGTCCTCGGGCGAGGGCTGAGGGAGGTGCGGGGTCATCAGCTCGACCGCCCGCTCCAGCAAGAGGCCGGTCGGATCTCCGTTGCCATCCCGGACGATCCTGCCGCCGTACGGATCCGGCGTGTCCCGGGTAATTCCCGCTATCAGAAGGCCAGCGCTGTTGACCCAGGCAGCGTGGACGTCGAGGGAGTCCAGGTAGACGGGAAGGGTCTGGATCCGGTCCAGACTCCAGCGCTCCGGGCCTTCCGACCACGAATTGGAGTCCCAACCGTGGCCCATTACCCAACCCCGGAAAACAGGTCCCTTGGCGACCCGGTCCAGAGCCTCGTCGCGAGTCCCGGCACCGGCCAGATGGACCCGGTTCCGACCGACCGCCCAACTGGCAAAGTGGGTATGACCGTCGTTGAAGCCCGGAGTTACCAGGCACCCCCTCAGGTCGAACCGGGGCACCCGGGAAGGCACCTTGGGCTCCAGGTCGGTCGCCCGTCCCACTGCCCGGATCCGGCCTGCGTGCCACCAGAGAGCGTCTCCTGTCAGCCCTGGAACGAGAGTCAGGATCCGGCGGGCAAGGAGGAACCCGCTATTGGTGGAAAGGGGGTCGTTGGCCACGGGTCAGGAAGGCGCCTTGAGGGTCATTTTCCACATCCGCTTGGAAGACCGCTTCACGCTTGGGCAGACTCGCGCCGAGGTAAGACACGGCTGTGGAAAATGAGATTTATCCACACCAGAATCCGTGAAACGTAGTGGACAAGCCCAACAAACCCGTTGCCGGACAGCAGACTAGAGCGTTACCTAATTATCCACTTGAAGTGAATGAGCTAACCCGATATTCCACAATGAATAAAGACGCACATCAAATGTGGAAAACCCTACAGGCGACAGTGTCGCTATCGGCGTAAATAATATGCAACTGATGTGAATATTCCCGCTACCGATCCGTTGCAGTCCCCGGAATTTCACGATTTTGTTGCCCCCGCCATGCCCTGACCGGCCGCCATAAGGCATACACGAAAAACGGCGAGAAAATGACCGCCTCCCAGACCAACACAGGGATGACCTTTGGAGTCAGCAGCTCGGCAGTACTGAGTACACCAGGGATGAACTGGAACTGGACTGGGACGGTAGAGAACTGGTCGGTCCAAGGCCAGAACAACCCGACCTTTCCCTGGACGTTGAACAGGTCCAGGAGGGCATGGCTGGCAATGGTCAAAATGGCCCACACCGCGGTCTGCCACCTGCCCCACCACCGGGAACCAAGGGCAATGCCGACAACGGCGCCTACGGTGACTGCGGCAATCAGGGAATGGGAGGCCCCCCGATGTCCGGCCATCGTGTCCTGGACTCCGGCAAAGGCGTGAGAGATCAGATCCCAGTCGGGGAGGGTGGCTAGCGCGGCCCCAAAGATCATGGCGCGGGGGGCTTCCTCGCCATTTCGGGCCATATAGCGGCCGGCCGCAAGACCTACGGCCAGATGAGCGATCGTCGGCATCTTAAACCGGGTGAAATTAGTAGGCGGGGACCCGCAACCTTCGGTCCAGAGGAGGGCCTTACCGGCGGAAAAAGTTAACCTCTCCGTCTCCCCCGGAGTGAATCGGCCCTACGAGGCGAATGGGAGAGGCTTTGAGGAGGTCGGCCAAGTCCCCCTTCCCTTGAACCCGAAGCGCCCCCACGAGCCCGTGAGTCTCCAAGGGATGGAGATCGGCCCGAGCTCGCCAGACGGTCGAGGCGTCCCCCTCGGTCCACCAGGTCTGCGTTACCGCGCCTGACCGGACGGTGGTATCCGGGGCAGCGTGGCCGTCGAAGATGACCAGTGTCTTCCCGTATTTCAGGGTATAGCGGTCGTCCCCCGTCTCGGGTACCTGCTCGATCGTGAGATCGAGATCCTCCATGTTGACCTTCGCCGTCTGGGTGGGCTTCTGGACCCGAAAGTTGTTCGTGGCGAGGAAGCGAAGAGCGAAAACCGGGGCCGTATCGCTGGGCGAGCGAGCGAGAACCCCCCACCAGGCGATCGCGGGCATGGATTTCTTCCCCTTCTCGACCCGGTGCCCGTCTACGGTTACCGCTCCGAAGAAGTACGAGCAGACGACCGAGGGCACCCAGTGAGCGTACTGCGGCTCGTCCGAGATGAGGCGCCTGATGGCGGGATGGAGCTCCCCGGCCTCCGTGGCGGAGACCGGTATGGCCTTGTCGGGCAGGTCCTCCCCTGCCTTGGTGGGATCAATCAGGAACTGGAGGCACCAGCCGCTCGACGTCTCCTCGAGCTTCCAGACCAGCTGAGGGTCGGTCTTCGGTCCGCTCTGCGCCCGGAGGTTGGCCGTCGCCCCCCAAAAGAGGGCCAGGGCGAGGGTCACCCTCGTCCTGCGGCGCCGGCCCCACTGACCGGCCACTACTTGACCTTAAGGGCGGCCTGAACGGCCTGCTTCAAGTCGCTGTAGGAGGAGGGATCGACCGCGTTGAAGCGGAGGTCTCTATAGGCCACCCTGCCGTTCTTGTCGATCACGTACACGGTCCGCCTGGCCCTGCCATCGGAGTTTGCACTCCCGTACTTCTTGGCAACCGCGAGGTCGGGATCACTCAAAAGCTTGAAGGGAACGCCGAGGCTCGCGGCGAAACGAGCCTGCGTCTCCACGCTGTCGTAGCTGATGGCCGCCAAGACAACGTCAGGGCCGAACAACTCGTCGTAGCGCTCGGTGAAGGTCTGCATCTCGGAGGTGCAGCCCTTGGTGAAGGCGGCAGGGAAAAAGGCGAGGACGATCGTCTTCCCCCGCTGTGCCGTGAGGCTGAACCACTGCTCGTTCCCGACACCATCCTGGGTAGCCCAGGGAAGGGAGAAATCCGGCGCCCGGTCACCCGGAGAGGGACCCGAAGCGAGGAAGGCCGAAGCCGGCGCCGCGCCTTGGGCGGCCGCGCCCGAGGTAAGAGCGACGAGGCACCCCAGCAGGAGTGAGAATTTCCGCATGAACATCCCTCAGTTTCCAGCGCCGGAAACGCGACGGAGCGCTGGCTCGAACTCCTGATCAGCCCCGACGCCGGTGTAGGTGACGGTCCCCGAACTGTCCACGATAACCACGAACGAGGTGGCGGGGGCCTGATATGCCCGCGTGCTGACGCCCTTGTCGTCGTACAGGACTCGGAGCGGCACGTTGTGCTGAGACATGTAGCGGCGGACCCGCTCCGGGGTCTGGTTCACTGTGACGTTCACGCCGATGAATTCAACCTTGGCGCCATACTGCTTGTAGGCGGCCTGAAAGCGGGGAAGCAGGGCTTCGCAGTTCTCGCACCAGGTGGCCCAGAACTCGAGCAGCACGGGCTTCTTCCCCAGCCACTGACCGAGATCCACAGGCTTGCCGTCGAGATCGTTGACCGAAACGACGGGGGCCTTACTTCCCAGCTTGATGCCGGATTCTCCCTGTGCCAGGAGCGGCGCTGCGGGGACTGCCGTCAGGAGAACCGCGGTGAGTAGGTAGCGTCCGATCAAGAGACCTTTCCCATCTGAATGAAGTAGTACTCGGCCATGCCGAGGAGCACGACGCCTGCGGCCCGCTTGATCCATATCATCCACGGACCACTACGTGGCATCGCGGCGAGCACCCCGGAGGAGAGCCCGATCCCGATGAGCAGCGCCGTCATGCCGACTGAAAAGACGAACAGGTAGACGAATCCTAACACCGCGCTACGGGTTGCGGCTACGAAGGTCAGAACCGCGGCGAAGGCGGGTGCGCCGCACGGCGCAGCGACCAGGCCGGAAGTCGCACCCATCAGGAACGCGCCACCGGGGGACCGGCTCGTCAGATTCGAAGCCCATTGCAGGAGGCCGGAAGGTGCAGTGACTGAAAACACGTCAAGCATCGCGAGCCCGAACACCAGGAGCAGGTTCCCCATGATGAAGTAGGCCCACGGATTGGAGCTCACCGTGCCGAAGATCGATCCAGTCAGGCCCGCGAGGAGACCGAGGCTCGCATACACTAGTGCCAGGCCCAAGGCGTAAAGAACAGAGTAGAGAATGGTGCGAGACCGGGAGCGTTCCCTGGCGCTGGCTCCGCCCAGGAGGCCTGCCGTGATCGGAATCATCGGGTAGACGCAGGGCGTGAGACTGGTGACGAGGCCTGCGCCGAAGAGCGCCGGAATCGCCAGCAGCGGATGATCGCGCAGGGCCTGGTCGAGGGGGACGGGCATTAGTGGAATGGATAGATGGTAGAGGGCGGTAAGGCGGTAGGCGGTATGAGTAACGGTGCGTCCAGCGCCATCGGCTAGACGGGATTATCTGAGCGCATTGTCGATGCGGCCATACCGCCATCCCGCCATCCCGCCGTACCGCCTTCTCCACCATACCGACTTTCCACATACTGGTTCAGGATCCCGAGGAACTCCGAGACAATGCCGTCTCCCTTGAGCGTGACGAGGAGCCGGCCGTCCACGTAGACCGGCGCCTTGGGTTCTTCGAAGGTCCCCGGGAGCGAAATCCCGATGTTGGCGTGCTTCGATTCTCCCGGACCGTTCACGACGCAGCCCATGACGGCGACCTTCAGCTCCTCGACACCGGGATAGCGGGCACGCCAGACCGGCATCTGCTTCCGCAAGTAGCCCTGAATGTCCTCGGCCATCTGCTGGAAGAAGGTGCTGGTGGTGCGCCCACAGCCGGGACAGGCGGTGACCTGCGGGGTGAAGCTCCGCAATCCGAGGGACTGAAGCACCTGCTGCGCGACGGCGACCTCTTCCGTGCGGTCGCCACCTGGCCTGGGCGTGAGCGAGACACGGATTGTGTCGCCGATCCCTTCCTGCAGCAGGATCGCGAGACCGGCGGCGCTCCCGACCATGCCCTTCATCCCCATTCCCGCTTCGGTCAGGCCCAGGTGCAGCGGGTAGTCTCCGCCCTGAGCGAGCGCGCGATAGACGTCCACCAGATCCTGTACTCCCGACACCTTGGCACTCAGGATGATCCGGTCATGCGGCATGCCATAGGATTCGGCCAGCCGCGCTGACCGGAGCGCGCTCTCGACCATGGCGCCCATGGTCACGTCGCGCGCATCACGAGGTTCGGCGAGCCGATGGTTGTGATCCATCATCTCGGTCAGCAAGGTCTGATCGAGCGAACCCCAGTTCACGCCGATCCGAACCGGCTTCCCGTTCTGCAGCGCAACCTCGATGATCGCGCGGAAGTTCTGGTCGGCGCGCTTGCCGCCCACGTTACCGGGATTGATGCGGTACTTCGCGAGGGCCTTGGCGCAGGCGGGGTACTTGGTGAGAAGCAGGTGGCCGTTGTAGTGAAAATCCCCAATGACAGGGACCGAGACGCCGATCCGCTCCAGGCCTTCGACGATCGCAGGCACCGCGGCCGCCGCCTCGTCGTTGTTCACGGTAACGCGCACCAGCTCGCTACCCGCCTGCGCGAGAGCCGCGACCTGCGCGATCGTCCCCTCGACGTCTGCCGTGTCGGTATTGGTCATGGACTGGACCACGACCGGGTGACCGGAACCCACGGCCACGTTCCCCACCCAGGTGGTTACGGTCTGGCGTCGAGCTGTCGCTGGCATGGGGGAAAGATATAGGGGGAGACGGGAGATGGGAGACAGGAGACGGAAAGACGGCGATTGAAGATTGATGATTTCAGATTGAAGATTGAGGCCATATCGACCGAAATACCCAATCTGCAATCTGCAATCTGAAATCTGCAATTCTCCCCTCTCCCCTCTCCCGTCTCCCGTCTCCCGTCTCCCGTCTCCCGTCTCCCGCTACGATCTATCGAAGTCGGCTTGGTCAATGGCGCGAATGTCTTCTGGAGTGAGCGTCAGGTCGCCGGCCTTGGCGCCGTCCTGTGCATGCTCGACGGTTCGCGAACTCGGGATGGCAAACACTGTCGGTCCCTGGGCAATGGCCCACGCGAGAGTGACCTGATGGGGGGTGCTGGTGAGCCGGCGAGCGATCTGCTGCAGCACCGGGTGAGCGGGCAGTTTCCTGGTGAGTCGCGCGCCACCGGTTGGACTGTAGGCGAGGAACCCGATGCTGCGCGTCGCACAGTAGTCGATGACGCCTTCGCGAATCGCCTCCCGGAAAAAGGGGTTGAGGCGGTTCTGCACGGTGGAGATGGTCGTGACCTGTTCACCGCGCTTGATCTCGTCGACGGAGACGTTGGACAGGCCGATCGCGCGGATCTTTCCGGCCTTCTGGAGATCGGCCATGGCACCGAGGCTCTCTTCGAGCGGCACGTTGGGATCCACCGCGTGGAGCTGGTAGAGTGCGATCTGCTCGACGCCGAGCGCCTTGAGCGAACGGTCGCAGGCCTGGCGCAGCTGCTGAGGACGCGCGTCTCGCTCCCAGCGCCCCGTCGGTCTTACCAGTCCGCCTTTGGTCGCGACCAGGATACTCTCCCGGTTGCCGCGCCATTCACGCAGCGCCCGGGCGATGAGCCGTTCGTTGTGTCCCACGTCATTCTGATCGAGACAGTAAACGTCGGCGGTATCGATCAGCGTCTCGCCGGCGGCGAGGGCGGCGTGAATGACCTTGACGCCGACATCTTCAGGAGGGCGGCTGTCGAGCGAGAGGTGCATGCCGCCGTAGCCGACGATGGTAACGGCGGGGAGGTTCTTGCCGAGTGGTTTGGTGCGCATGGGGAGAATTGCAGATTGAAGATTGAAGATTGCAGATTGAAAACCGCTGATGTTGATCCAACTCAGAAGTAACGCAGTTCAATCTTCAATCATCAATCTGCAATCTTCAATCCCTTTACAAACTCCAGGACCTGATCGCGTACATCGTAGTAAATCGCCATCCCGTGGGCTGCGCCGGGTACGAGGAGCGGTTTCACGTGGCGCAGGCCTTCACTCCAGGCCTTCACGTTGCCGGCTCCATCGAACGGATCCTTTTCCGACGTCGCAAGCAGACTCGGCGCCTTGTGCAGCTCCATCGCCTTCCGAGCCTGAGCACGGCCGTCATCGCCCCAGACCGGCTCGCCCGCCGCACCGAAGGTGATCAGCGCCGCGAGCCCCGGCACCTTGGGGGCAGCGAGCACCGCACCGGTTCCACTGACGCTGGAGCCGACCAGGATGAGGCGGCCGGCATCGATGAAGTTCTGCACCGCACCCCAGCTCGCCACGCGAATGATGTCGTCATTGATGTGCTTGAACCCGACCTTGCCCGCACTGCCCACAAACGCGAGTCCGAAGGCATCCATGGTGAAGCCCACCGGGGTGTCTATTACCAGACGGCCATGAGTACCCTGAATGGAAGCGCCGTGACCCCGGAGGTCGAAGGCCAGCGTCGCGACGCCCAGATCGATCAGGTCTTCCACCAGGGGGGCGTAGCTGTCCGCGGTGGCGGGATACTGATGCGCGAGGACGGCCAGCGGAAAGCCCTTCCCCGGCCCGATTTCAGGATACGCCAGCAGACCCTTCAAGATCAGGCCATCCGCGGCCTGAACCGTCATTTCGAGGGGGGAGAGCGGTGGAGGGAGGGACATGGAATTGAAGATTGCAGATTGAAGATTGCAGATTTGAAATTGGAGATTGATCCTGCTTTTCAATCTTCAATCTGAAATCTTCAATCTTCAATCCCCTTACGCCATTCCCAGCTGCTTCAGCAGCCGATCGTACTCCTGCGCCGTGATGTCGCCGTTGTCGACAAGCGGTTTCAGTGCCGCGACGACCTCGGGACGGCCACCATCGATCCGGCGCTCGCGAAGCTCATGGATGATTTTGGCAAACCGCATGTCATAAACGTCGGGTTGAACGCGTCCCGCCTTCTTGTCGGCACTCAGCTTGGAAAGCTCCTGGGCAACTCGGGCCGGCGTTATCGGCTTGAGTTCGGAACCGCCGGGCTGCTCGGCTGTCATGATTGGACCCTTGCCTAGAGGGAGAATTGCCGGAGACTGAATTGGCGAAGCTAGCGCGATCGCACGGGGAGGGCTAGTAGGCACAAAGTACCTGGTACCTGGTACCTAGTTCCTAGAGGGCGTCTCAAGGTACTCGGCACTAGGTACTAGGTACTCGGTACTGTTTTTCTAGAACCTCGAGCCCGTCAGCTGGATGTCTGCCGACCCCCACGCCGTCAGGAATTGCTTTGAGGCGTCGGTCGTATCCTTGCCCTGGGCCTTGAGACTCTGGACCAAGCCGAAGAGTGCCCATCCGTTGTTGGGGAAGCGGATCAGGTCCTCGCGGTAGACTGCCTCTGCCTCCGCCGGCCGGTTCGCCTTGAGCAGCGCGAGTCCCAACGAGTGACGGACCGGGTAGTACCAGTCGGGCGGCTCGATGTACTTCAGAGCATCCTCCGAAGCAGCGGCGGCTTTGAAGTGGTCAACCGCACCTGACGCGTCACCTCCCCGAAGAGCGATCTCACCCCGCAACGAATGCTCGGCGATCTCGAGCACCGTCGCCGGGGTGGACCACCCTGCCGTGGCGTACTCCGGCTTGATGGTGTTTCTCGCTTTCACCAGAGAATCGAGCGAGGCTTGCGCCTCGGCCTTGCGGCCGGTCGCCGCGTAGGCAACACCACGGGCGTATTGGGCCAGGCCATAGGAATAGCTCAGATCGGCGGGAGGAACCGGCAGAGCCAGGATTTCATCCCAATGCCCGAAGGTAGTCAGGGCCAGGAACTGATAGGGCACGTACGGCTCGGCAAGCGGCACCGCACGAGCCACGTCGAAGGGTGTCGTCTCAGAAGTCTTCTTCGCCGCCTCGATCGCTTCCTTGCTACGGCCAGCCATTGTCGCGGCAAAGGCGAGGAAATGGTAGTTGTGTGGGACGTACCCGATGGTATACACCCCGGGCCCGGGGTTCTCCGCGGCCATGTACGTCATGTCGGTGTGGACCGCGTGCTCATTCGCCATGATGGCGTCGTTGTACCGCCCGACCCTTATGTAGATGTGGCCGGGCATGTGGACCATGTGTCCCGCACCCGGCATCAGGGCCGCCAATCTCTCCGCGCACGCCACGGCCTTGCTGGGCTCCGTCGCTTCAACGGCGTGGATGTAGTAGTGGCAGGCGCCGGGATGGTTGGGATTCTTCGCCAATACCCGTTCCAACTGCGCAATGATGGCTGGAGTGTCGGGACGGGGAGACCGGTCCGCGTTCCAGTAATCCCAAGGCGAGAGATCCATCAGCGACTCGGCATATAACGTCGCCGCGTCGAGGTCGTCCGGATACTTGGCGACCAGCTTGCCCATGGCCCTGGAGTAGGCAGAATCGAGAGAGGCCCGATCGGCTGGCGGCACGGCGGCATACCGGGCGGCCAGCGCCTTGATGTAGTCCTTCTCCCGGGCCGAGGCCTTCGGTGCAACCTGGCTGGCCTTCTGGATCGCGGCGTAGGCGGCAACTCCACCCGCTGAATCCATTCCCGCGTTTACGTGGGGTCCGTGCGCATAGGCGATCCCCCAATAGCACATGGCGCAGTTAGGATCGAGCCGGGTGGCTTCGGTGAAGGCGCGAATCGCCTCACCGTGGTTGAAGCCGTACACCAGTCGAAGCCCCTGATCGAAGTACGACTGGGCAGCCGGCACCTTCGTGGTGACCGCGAAGTGATAGCTGCCGAGGTCATCGTAGAGGGGAACGGAGTCAGCAAGGACGGAATCGGGGACGGGCCGGGCGACCGCGCCAAAGGCGGCGGCCAGGATCAGGAAGGGCAATGACATGGAGTCCTCCAGGGTCCAGGGGCAAGGATCGACGGCATCCTACCGACTGATGCGCATGGCGCCACCGATTCCTGACAGCACTAAGTCTTTAGAGAACGTCCTGTCCGCGCAAGCGGTTTTGAGGGCTGACAAGGTGTCAGGGGTCAGGGGAGACAATTTCCTGCTCCCTAATCCCCGACACCTGACCCGCTGTTGAAGCTGGCGGGGTGGGTAAGAGGACCTCAGCCCTTTCGCCCGACGGGAGCCGTGCTGCCAGGGACTTCGTCCGGCCGAGCCACGCCTGCGTCCTTGTTGCAGGGAAGCCTGACGGTGAACTCGCTGCCCTGCCCTACTCCCGGGCTCGAGGCTGTGACGGTGCCGCCCTGGAGTTCGACCAGTTGCTTCACAAGCGAAAGACCGATCCCCAATCCATCGTGAGGATGGTGGCGCTCCCGCTCGCCCTGGAAGAAGAGCTCGAAGACCTGCGACACCGTCTCCTCTGTCATGCCGAAGCCGTGATCCCTGACCGTGATGACGGCGTCGTTCCCATCGCGCCGAGCCCGGAGATCGATGCGCCCGCTCTCCTTCTGGAACTTGGCAGCGTTGTTCAGGAGGTTGGACACGACCTGGGTAAGCCGAGCCGCGTCGGCGTGGACCACGATCGGAGACTCGGGGAGACTGATGTTGAGCTGGTGGCGGCGGGAATCGATGATCGGCTGGCTGGTCTCGACCGCCTCCGCCACGATGGTATTGAGATCCACCGTTTCGAGCCGGAGGTTGATCTTGCCGCGGGTAATGCGCGACACATCGAGCAGGTCGTCCACCAGCCGGGTTAGCTGCCTGGCCTGGCGTTCGATCACGTCATGACACCAGACCAGCTCGGGGTCGTGCGCGACCTTGTACTTCAGGATGCTGGTAGCATTCCGCATCGGTGCCAGCGGGTTGCGCAACTCATGGGCCAGCTGGGCGAGAAACTCGTCTTTGCGTCGATCGGCCTGACGCAGATGCTGCGTCAACTCCATCTGTTTCGCGACGGCCGCTTCCAGCTCTCCGGTCCGCAGAGCGACTCTCTTCTCGAGCTCCCGGTTCAGTCGCTCCAGTTCCCGCGACTTGCGGGAGAGCTCGGCAAAGACCCGAACCTTGGCGCGCAGCAGCTCCGGTACCACCGGGACTGAGACATAGTCCACCGCCCCGGACTCGTAGCCCTTGAGCTGGTCCATGTCGGTCAGGTGAACCGCCGAAACGAAGATGATCGCCGTCTTCTGATAGCGGGGGTGCTGCCGAATGATTTCTGCCAGCTCGAAGCCGTCTACCTCCGGCATGCTGACGTCCATCAGGACGATGGTGATGTCGTTCTTGAGAAGAAGCTCGAGGGCTTCGCGTCCCGAGGTCGCGGTGATCAGGTTCTCGCCGAGCTCGCTCAGCATGGCCTGATAGCTGAGCAGCTTGCCCGGCTGGTCATCGACCAGAAGGATGTTGACCCTCTCGGCAGTTTCCACGCCCGTCTCCTAGCGGTGGAGCCACATCCGCAGCGCAGACAACAGTTGTTCAGTGTTTACCGGCTTGGCCAGGTAATCGGAGGCGCCCGCGTCCAGACACTTCTCGCGGTCTCCCTTCATCGCCTTGGCGGTCAGCGCGATGATGGGCAGCCGCCGATGGGGAGGCATCTGGCGAATGGCCTGCATCGTCTGGAACCCATCCATCTGTGGCATCATGATATCCATGAGCACGATGGCGACGCCAGAGGTGGCCTCAAGCGTGGCGATTGCCTCGTGGCCAGTGCCCGCGGTCAGCACTTCCATTCCCCGCCGCTCCAGCACGCTGCTCAGCGCGAAGATGTTCCGGATGTCATCGTCCACCACCAGGACCTTCTTGCCCACCAGGTCGTCGTCGGAGCGGTGGAGCCGGTCGAGCATCTCCTGCTTGTCCGGCGGCAGGTCAGCCAGGACTCGGTGGAGGAAGAGCGAAGTTTCGTCCAGCAGACGTTCGGGAGACTCGACGCCCTTCACCACGACGCTGCGGGCGAGGGTGTGCAGCCGGGTGTCCTCTTCGGGGGAAAGTTCCTTCCCGGTGAATACCACGACGGGCACGTCGGCGAGCCGTGAATCCTCCTTGATGTGCTCCAGGACGTCGAACCCAGACATGTCGGGCAGCCGGAGATCGAGCACCGCGCAGTCATAGGACTGGGAGCGGAGGGCAGCCAGCGCTTCCGCGCCGGTGCCCACGGCCTCGATTTGGACATCGTCGTGGCCCAGCAGCTCCGCGATGCTCATCTGCTCGGCTGCGTTGTCTTCCACGACCAGCAGCCTCCGCAGGCGCGGCTCGGTGTAGGCCTTCATGCGGGAAAGCGCCTCGTCGAGTCCTTCCGTGGTCGTAGGCTTGGGCAGGAAGTTGAAGGCTCCCCGGGCCAATCCGTGCTGGCGGTCATCATCAAGGGTGATGATCTGCACCGGGATGTGGCGTAACGCCGGATCCTGCTTGAGCTGGCTAAGAACGGTCCAGCCCAGCATGTCGGGCAAGAAGACATCCAGCGAAATGGCAGCCGGGTGGTGTTCCCGAGCGAGCGCCAGCGCGTCGCTGCCTCGGGCCGCCACCAGGACCTTGAAGTCCTGGGCGCGGGCCTGATGGACCAGCACCTGGGCATACTTCGGATCGTCCTCCACGATCAGCAAGATGGAATCACCCGATGTCAGATCATCCCGGTCATCGGGCACGGTTTCGGTCGGCCGGTCGCCCACCCGAACGGCGGGGAAGGCGGCAGCGACCGTTCGACCGCCGCGCACATCATGCTCTCCGCTTATCGAGGTGGTGGGCGCCATGTAGGTCTGCGGCAGGTAGAGCGTGAAGGTGCTGCCCAGGCCCGGGACGCTGCGCAGGGTGATTTCTCCGCCCAGCAGAGTTGCCAGCTCGCGGCTGATGGCCAGGCCGAGTCCGGTGCCGCCGTACTTCCGGCTGGTGCCGGCGTCGGCCTGCTGGAACGCTTCGAAGATGATTCGCTGCTTCTCCTGGGGGATTCCGATGCCGGTGTCCGCGACCTCGAAGGCCATGACGCTCCCGGCGTGCTGCAGCACCGGATGTTCGGCGCTCCAGCCGGTGACCGCGGGGGCGACCCGCAGCCGGATTCCTCCCTGCTCGGTGAACTTGAAGGCATTGGACAGCAGGTTCTTCAGCACCTGCTGGAGGCGCTTGGAGTCGGTGATCATGGTCCGGCCCAACATCGGGTCGATCTGAATGTCGAGCGACAGGTGCCGGGTTTCCGCCTCGTGGCGGAATGGGCGCACCAGACCCTCCACCAGGCCCTCGACGACCACGCTCTCCGCCATGACGGTGACCGTTCCCGATTCGATCTTCGACAGGTCGAGAATGTCGGTGATCAGATTGAGCAGGTCGGTCCCGGCGCCGTGAATGGTGCGGGCGAACTCGACCTGTTTCGCGGAGAGATTGCCTTCGGAGTTGTCGCCCAGCTGCTGGCCCAGAATCAGGATGCTGTTGAGCGGCGTCCGGAGCTCGTGCGACATGTTGGCGAGGAATTCAGACTTGTACTTGGAAGTCAGGGCCAGCTCGCTCGCTTTCTCCTCGAGGGCGCGGCGAGCCTGCTCGATCTCCTGGTTCTTCCGCTCCACCTCCTGGTTCTGCTCGGCCAGCTGCTGAGCCTTCTGGGCCAGCTGCTCGTTGGTCTGCTGCAGCTCCCGCTGCTGGGTCTGCAACTCGGTCGCCAGCTGTTGCGACTGCTCGAGCAGCGCCTCGGTCTGCATCGTGGCCTCGATACTGTTCAGCACGATGCCGATACTGGCGGTGAGCTGCTCCAGGAAGGCGAGGTGGGAAGCAGTAAATCCGCTGAGCGAGGCAAGCTCGATCACGGCCTTCACATCGCCCTCGAACAACACCGGCAGGACGATGACATTGCGGGGCACGGCCTGGAAAAGCCCGGACCTGATCGGCGTCGTCCCCGAAGGCAGCTCATTAATGACCATACTCCGCTTTTCAACCGCACACTGACCGACCAGCCCCTCTCCGATCCGGAGCGCCTGATGGTGGGCACTGACGGCGTGATCGGCGAAGACGGCGACCAACCTGAGCTCCGGCGAGTCGGCCCCTTCGACCCGGTAGATCACCCCCTGTTGGGCGTTCACCAGCGGGGTCAGCTCGGACAGCAACATCCGCCCCACGGTCGCCAGATCGCGCTGACCCTGCAGCATGCCGGTGAACCGGGCCAGGTTGGTCTTGAGCCAGTCCTGCTCGTTGTTGCGCTCGGTGGTGAGCCGCAGGTTGTTGATCATGGTGTTGATGTTGTCCTTCAGCTCCGCCACTTCGCCGCGAGCTTCGACCTGAATCGAGCGGGTCAGGTCGCCCTGAGTCACCGCGGTCGCCACCTCGGCGATGGTACGAACCTGGGAGGTCAGGTTCGCGGCGAGCAGGTTCACGTTGCCGGTCAGGTCCTTCCAGGTGCCGGCGGCGCCGGGCACGTTGGCCTGGCCTCCCAGCCGCCCTTCCACTCCCACCTCGCGCGCCACGGTCGTCACCTGATCGGCGAAGGTGGCAAGCGTGCCGGTCATGTTGTTGATGGTCTCCGCCAGGGCCGCGACTTCACCTTTCGCGTTCACCGTCAGCTTGGGCTTCAGGTCGCCGTTGGCGACCGCGGTCACCACCTTCACGATGCCGCGGACCTGCTCCGTCAGGTTGGCGGCCATGACGTTCACGTTGTCGGTCAGATCCTTCCAGGTACCCGCCACACCCGGCACCTTCGCCTGCCCGCCGAGCTTGCCTTCGGTGCCGACTTCACGCGCGACACGGGAGACCTCGCCGGCGAAGGCGTTGAGCTGGTCCACCATCGTGTTGATGGTGACCTTGAGCTCGAGGATTTCGCCTTTCACGTCTACCGTGATCTTCCGGGACAGGTCGCCGCGGGCCACGGCAGTGGTGACTTCCGCGATGTTGCGGACCTGGGTCGTGAGGTTCGCGGCGAGCAGGTTCACGTTGTCGGTCAGGTCCTTCCAGGTGCCGGCCACACCGGTGACGTTCGCCTGGCCACCCAGCTTGCCGTCAGTGCCGACCTCGCGCGCCACGCGGGTTACCTCTGCGGCGAACGACCGCAGCTGTTCCACCATCGTGTTGAGCGTTTCCTTCAGGTTCAGCAGCTCGCCGCGGACGTCCACGGTGATCTTCTTGGAGAGGTCGCCGCTGGCGATGGCGGTCGCCACCTCGGCGATGTTGCGGACCTGGGCCGTGAGGTTGCCGGCCATGAAGTTCACGCTGTCCGTGAGGTCCTTCCAGGTTCCCGCGACACCGGGCACCTGCGCCTGTCCGCCGAGCTTGCCTTCGGTACCCACCTCGCGGGCGACGCGGGTCACTTCACCGGCGAATCCGTTCAACTGGTCCACCATCGTGTTGATGGTGTCCTTGAGCTCGAGGATTTCGCCTTTCACGTCTACCGTGATCTTGCGGGAGAGGTCGCCGCGGGCGACCGCGGTCGTCACTTCGGCGATGTTGCGGACCTGCGCGGTCAGGTTGCTCGCCATGAAGTTGACGTTGTCGGTGAGGCCCTTCCACGTCCCGGCGACACCCGGCACCTGGGCCTGACCGCCCAGCTTGCCTTCGGTGCCGACCTCGCGCGCCACGCGCGTCACTTCGCTCGCGAAGGCGTTGAGCTGGACCACCATGGTGTTGAGGGTGTCTTTCAGCTCGAGGATTTCACCGCTCACGTCGACGGTGATCTTCTTCGACAGGTCGCCGTTGGCGATCGCAGTCGCTACCTCGGCGATGTTGCGGACCTGGGCGGTAAGATTGCCGGCCATGAAGTTGACACTATCGGTCAGGTCCTTCCAGGTTCCGCCAACGCCGGGCACCACGGCCTGACCACCCAGCCGGCCGTCGGTTCCGACTTCACGGGCAACGCGGGTCACTTCGCTCGCGAATCCGTTCAGCTGATCCACCATGGTGTTCAGGGTGTCCTTGAGCTCGAGGATTTCACCCTTCACGTCCACCGTGATCTTGCGGGAGAGGTCTCCCCTCGCCACTGCCGTTGCCACCTCGGCGATGTTGCGGACCTGGCCCGTCAGGTTGCTCGCCATCGAGTTGACGCTGTCGGTCAGATCCTTCCAGGTGCCCGCGACGCCCCACACCTGGGCTTGTCCGCCCAGCTTTCCTTCCGTACCCACCTCGCGGGCCACCCGAGTCACCTCGGCGGCAAAGGCGTTGAGCTGGTCCACCATCGTGTTGATCGTGTTCTTGAGCTCCAGCACCTCGCCCTTCACGTCCACCGTGATCTTGCGTGACAGGTCGCCGCGGGCCACGGCCGTCGTGACCTCGGCGATGTTGCGGACCTGGGTCGTCAGATTGGCGGCCAGCAGGTTCACGTTGTCGGTGAGGTCCTTCCAGGTTCCGGCGACGCCCGGCACTGCCGCCTGCCCACCCAGCCGGCCTTCCGTACCGACTTCGCGGGCTACGCGGGTCACTTCCGAGGCGAACGCGTTCAGCTGGTCCACCATCGTGTTGAGCGTTTCCTTGAGCTGCAGGATCTCACCGCTCACGTTCACGGTGATCTTCTTGGAGAGGTCGCCGCGGGCGATTGCCGTCGCCACCTCGGCGATGTTGCGGACCTGCGCGGTCAGGTTACTCGCCATGAAATTCACGTTGTCGGTCAGGTCCTTCCAGGTCCCGCCGACTCCGGGCACCTGGGCCTGGCCGCCGAGTTTTCCTTCGGTGCCGACTTCGCGGCCGACACGGGTCACCTCGCTGGCGAGTGCGTTGAGCTGATCGACCATCGTGTTGATGGTGTCCTTGAGCTCCAGGATCTCGCCGCTCACGTTGACGGTGATCTTCCGGGACAGGTCGCCGCGGGCGACGGCCGTCGTCACCTCCGCGATATTGCGCACCTGCGCCGTCAGGTTGCCCGCCATGGCGTTCACGCTGTCGGTCAGGTCCTTCCAGGTGCCGGCAACGCCGGGAACCACCGCCTGCCCGCCCAGTTTTCCTTCCGTTCCAACCTCCCGCGCCACGCGGGTCACTTCGGACGCGAAGGAGCGGAGCTGGTCCACCATCGTATTGATGGCTTCCTTGAGCTGGAGGATTTCTCCCCGGACGTCCACCGTGATCTTGCGGGACAGGTCGCCGTTGGCGACGGCGATCGTGACTTCGGAGATATTGCGGACCTGAGCGGTCAGGTTACTCGCCATCGAGTTGACGCTCTCGGTCAGGTCTTTCCAGACGCCGCTCATGCCGGGGACCTGCGCCTGCCCACCGAGTTTCCCATCCGAGCCCACCTCGCGCGCCACCCGGGTCACTTCCGAGGTGAATACTCCGAGCTGCTGGATCATCGTGTTCACGATGGAGGCCGATCGGAGGAACTCGCCTTCGAGCATGCGACCGTCTACGTCGAGCCGCATCGTCTGGGTCAGATTGCCCTTGGCGACGGCGGCGATGGCGCCGGTGAACTCGGTAGTGGGCCGGAGCAGGTCGTCGATCAGCGTGTTGACCGACCCTTCCATCTCCCCCCAGGCACCCTTGGAGTAGTCGAACCGGGTCCGCTCGCGGGTCCGCCCTTCTTTCCCGACCACCTGGCCTACCCGCTTCAGCTCGTGGTCGATCTTCTGATAACCCTGCACGATTTCGTTGAACGTGTCGGCGATCTTCCCATCGATTCCCGACCAGTCGTTGGGCAACCGGACCGAGAAATCCCCCCCGCGCACACTCTGAAGGGCGAGCAGCAGCAGACGCCGGTCGAGCGCGGCCTCCGTGCCTTCCTTGGCTAGAGACGCATTCCCGCCATTCTGACCAGTTCGTTTCATGATGGGATTCTCCGAAGATATTGCAGCCTGGAGACGGTCGGGCCGTGGAGTAGGGTGACGCCGACCGGCCGGGCGAGAGACGTCGAGTGACGGTGGAGCTGAAGAGACACGCCCGCGGAAACGGCTTGCGGGAAGCCATAAAACGAGGGGAAGCGACTGCCGATTGTGCGACCAGGCGCTTGGTACATGGTGCCGTCCTGCGGATGTATGGCTGCAAGGGACTCCGATCAGGCCGTCACAGTGTCCCGGTGCCCCTAATGTATTGCCTCTTCAGGCGGTTGGCGAATGCGGGGCCAGCAGCGAGCCGGTAGGCGTCGAGGCGACGGAATGAGCGATGGACCCCCCTGAGGATCCGGCAGCTGGGAGGAGGATCGGAGGCGACGTGAAGGCCGGTCGGGGGGCGTCGCGACGGCAGGGAGCCTTGCACCGCGGCGGGGGCCCCCCCGTTCAAATTTCCGGGCGATCCGCCTCCAAGACCTCATCGGAAATACCCGAGGCAATCGGAATCGCCGGGGTTGACCGTGATTCTACACCCGGGGCGGAGCCCCCCTCCAAAATTCGAGAGGGGGCCGCCCGGGTGGGGGCCCCCCCTTTCAAATATCTCGCAGGTTTGGCGAAGAGACGTTATCCCAACTACGCGGAGATAACCGATTTTCCCCGCGCGGGGAACAGCGGCGAGCATGCCATCGCTATCTGCTCCACATGGCGATGATCGGTGCCGCAACAGCCCCCGATGACGTTCAACCGGGGAAGCCGGTCCAGCAGACGGGCGTGTTCCGCACCAAGCTCCACCGGGTTTCCGCTATCGAGTTCGGGAGACTCGTTGAGTTCCGCGTGGCTCTTGTGCGACGCGTTAGTCCGCAGACCCCGAATCCGCCCCAGCCATGGCTCGCCCGCCGTCAGCACCGACTCGAAGTGGGTCGGGTGGGCGCAGTTGATCATGTAGTAGGCGGGATAGGCCGAAGTCGCCGCATCTACCGTGGCGATCGCATCCTTGAGTGACTGGCCGGTCACCAGCCGCCCGTCCGTTTCGACGGTGAAGGAGATAGCGACCGGCATGCCTGCAGATTCCGCCGCGCGGGCGACCCCCAACGCCTCCTCCACGTAGTTCATTGTGATGGCGGTGACCATGTCGGCCGCACTGGCCGCGAAGGTTCCGATTTGCTCGCGGTGATACGACTCGGCCTCGCTCTCGGACATCTGGAAGGCCGGGTTGTACCCATCTCCCCGCGGACCGACGCACCCGCTGATGACGACCTGGGTACGCGAGTTCTCGAACTCGTCACGAATCCGCTCGAGCAGGCGGATCGCCTTGAGATTGGCATTGGCGAGGCCGTCGCGGCTGTAGCCGAGGCGGGCAGCCCAGTCGGGATTTGCCCGCCAGGTTGCGGCTTCGAGGATCAGGCCGGTGCCAAACTTCTTCGCCAGCTCGGCATAGGTGCGGAAATACTTGCGGAGAGCCGTCTCGCCCTCGGGCCGATTGAGCAGGTCGAAGGCCGCGAAATCGGGCAGATCCAGCCCCTCCAGGAAAATCAGGGTGGTCTCAATGCCACCATCGGTGAGGAACAGGTCGCCCTTGAGCTGGGGCAAGGCGTTGCGATAACGAGCCATGTGACACCTCGAGCGGTCCAGGTCGGTTGCGCCGGGTCCAGGCAAAATCTCCCGTAACAAGTGATGCGTAGCCTGGGTACGTCCCCGGACATGCCAGACCGCCGGTCAGGTCCTCCCGTGGGGCGGGGTCGAGTAGAGGCCCCGTCGCCTGCTATCCTCGCGATAGGTCGCCCAGAAGGCGAAGGGGGACTGCACCGCTCCCCAGAACTCGGCGAGCAGCAACGGGAGCGGGAGCAATTCACGCCGCGCGAATCGCTTTACGATGCGCCCGATGAGCCAGCCGAGCCATATCCGCATTGTGTACCAGGCGGTGTTGTGCCGCGGGATGGCGCCGCGTTTGAAGATGGTGAGGAGATAGACCCCGAAGGCTCGACCATTGTCGGTGAGCTGGCGGCGGAGGCCCAGCATATCCCGCCGGTGATGATGGCGCACGAGTGCCGCCGGCTGGTAGCGAACCACGGCGCCGGCCATCAGGCTCCGGTGGAAGATGTCGAGATCTCCTCCTCCGTGTGACGGCGTACCGACATCGAGAGCCGTGTCGAATCCTCCGAGCTCCTGGAGCAAACTCCGGCGGAAGGCCATGTTGGCGCCGACGCCGAGGTGGTGCGCGCCGATTCGTTGCGAGGCTGACAGCAGGGCGGGGTCCCATTCGCGCGAGGTCGTCCCCTTCCCCATGCCACCGTAACAGAGCTCGAACAGCACTTCGGCCTCGGTGTCCATTGCCGCAGGGAGCACGAGGCCACTTACCGCGCGGACGGCCGGATCCTCGAACGCGGCGCCGAGTCCTGCGAGCCACCTGGGATCGACCTCGGTATCGTCGTCAGTGTACGCCACGATGTCATACCGCGCCGCTTTGTAGCCGCAGTTTCGGGCCCAGTCGAGACCGGGGCGCTCTTCTCGCACGTAGCGGACGCCCGCGGTGTGGGCAAGCTGCCGGGTCGCCTCGGAAATTGAGGCGTTGTCCACCACGATGACCTCGTACGTCGGGTACTCGAGGCGGGCGAGCGATTTGAGACAGCGCTCCAGCGATCGGGGCCGGTCCCGGGTACAGACCACGATACTGATTCCCGGCGTGTCGCGGGACACCACGACATGGTTATCGAGCAGCAGCGCACTTTTGTTCTGGCGGGACAACCTGCGATGCATGGCCGCTTCGATTGCTCCCGCGTGTACCCTGTCCTCCGAGACCGAGAGCGTAACCGATCCCAGGGGATAACCGTGCCGGCGCAGCAGGAGGTAGACGCCGCCGTATCCATGGCACCGGGGAAGGTCGGGCACGCCGCCGGCGATCTCGAGATCGGCGACTCGAATCGGCAGGGGTAGCTCGGGAAAAGGCGACGGCATCAGATGGCTCAGCCTAGTTTGCCGATGAAGGAAGCGAGATCGTCATCCCCGCTGACCTCGATGCGGGGAAGTGCGAGCGCCGAATCCCAAGGGCCGGCCGGTCCCGGCCGGCAAGTCAGACCGATCTGAAACCCGGATGCGCCCACGAGGTGCTCTACCACAGGATCGGTGTCGCCGTGAGGATAGGCGAAGGCATCGACGCCGCGGCTTAGGCCCCGTTCGATGACAACACGAGACCGAATCGCCTCGCGGGCGATCTCGGTGGGAGTAAGACCCGTCATTGGGCGATGACTGGCGGAATGGGCGCCGAACTCGACTCCTTGTGAGGCCAGACCCCGAATCTCATCCCAGTCCATGAGCGGAAGCGGGTCACCGAGGTCGGCATCCCACCGCGCCGAATCCCCGATCAGGTCCGCGACGAGGAAGATCAGTGCCCCGAACCCGTAGCGCTGCAACAGGGGCCAGGCGTTCGCTTCGAAATCCCGATATCCATCGTCGAAGGTGAGCACGACCGGCCGGGCTGGCAGCGGCCGGCGGAGCCGGACGGCGCGGAGCCAATGACCGAGAGTGACTGTGGTGAAACCCGCATCGCGAAGGTAGCGAAGCTGCGCCTCGAACGCGTCGGGGTTGACCCGATAGCGCGCGGTCGCGGCCGGCCCCTCGGACGAGATGCTGTGATACATGAGAATCGGGAGCGTGAGCGGGCCTGGAGCGGCGGTGTAGTTCACTGCCGGGCGGCCCCCCGACCGACGAAAGTGCACCGCCACATGCGGCGCCGGCTCCTCATGCGTCGCGGGTTCCACCACCTCGGCCACGAGCGGAGGAGCGGATGCGCTTGGCGAGTGGCGCCGCTCGAAGAGCTGAATTCGGTAGGCCTCGGTCCTGATCTCCCGCTTGAAGTGGAACTGAGGAATCGCCGCCAGCGTCTCGCCGATCCGGCGCGCCCCGTACGGCACCGCCCAATCGAAGCCCGGCTGGTCCGGATCATCAGCCAGGACATTGGCATGCGCGAGAACGAGATGGCCTCCGGGCTTGAGAGCACCCGCGAGCCTTTCTCCTACGGCGGTGAGCGCCTCCAGACTGCCGAGGTAATAGAGGACCTCACTGCAGACAATCAGATCGAGCGGGCCGGGGAGGTCGTCGTGAACGAGATCGAGAAGCTGGAACTGCACGTTGGCGGCGCTGGCTACGGCTTCCGCGCGCTGCAATGCCACCTGGGAGAAATCCGCGGCAATCAGCCGCTCCACCCTCGGTGCCAGCAGGCGGGTGAACCGTCCTTCGGCGCAGGCGAGCTCGAGGGCGCGCTCGATCCTGCCATCGGGAATGAGTCCCAGGGTCTGCTGGTACTTGGTCTGCTCGTACGGAGTCTCGTAGGCCCAGGGATCCTCACTGCGGGCAAACAGCGACTCGAAATGATGGCGGTCGTGGGAGCGCGACTGATTGGCCTCGGCGGAAGCAGTGCCTGCGCCACCGTGGTGATCGCGTCCCGGCCCCGGACGTGACGGCAATTCGGGAAGGTAGGCCACTCTCTGCGGCGAACCTTCACTCGAGGAGCGAACCGCCGGTGGAGAACCCAGCGCTGCCGCCGCGAGCAGCTCGGGAATCACGGCCCGCGGCAGGTCGGCACGCCGATCGGCCGGCGCATCGGGATGCGAGGTCCGGTACCGCGACACGCACAGCGTCTCATCGGAATCGACAGCCCGGCGTACTACGCTGGTCCAGTCGAGAGTCAACAGGTCAGCCGCTTCGGGCGGGATGACTTCCGCGTGTGATGGAGCAGCCAGCCCACGGGCCTTCGCTGCTTCTGCCAGTCGCTCACGCAGCCTTCCGCCTTCGAAGGGCCGACCCAGAATCCCCTCGCGTACCACAACCCGACACAACTCGAGTCCGGTCTCGGTCGTGATTACCGATCTCAGCCGGTTGGCGGTCACCCGACCGCCTTCGCTGGGCACCGAGATGAGTCCCATCGCGACTCCGCCCACTCGGGGCTCGACGGTGACCGCCGAGTCCGACGTCTGAAACGTTGGCAGCTCGTCGCTCAGTTCGACGACCTTCCATGCCGTCTCACGGTGGGGCGGCGGCTGGTCCCCACTCCCACCCTCATTGTAGAAATCCCCTGCCGGCAGCCCTGTCAGCCCCCACAGTTCCTGAAGAAACAGCGTCCAGCCGATTTGGTCATGCAACCGCTCCGGCATCACCGCCGTCGCGTCCGGAATCGGGTCGGCGAGCGGTGCACCGCCCAGGCAGACCGAAATCCCACTGGGCGCGCGACGGAACTCGAGCTCGCGATAGAGCGTGGTGTCGAAGAACCGTCCGAGGATCGGCCAGGCGAACCGGGCCGCTATCGCGTCCGTGAGCACTCGAGCCGACACGACACCGTCACAGACCGGAAGCAGGACCGTCCCGATTCGCTTGCCGTCCGCCATCACCGCACAATGGACCCTCTCAACTTGATCGGATACATGGATGCCATCGATCGGCTGGGTGATCTCCACAGCAACGGCGCGGGTTCTGCCTCGGGTGAAAGGACGCCGTGCGCGCGAGGAGTCGAGTGTGAGCCGCTCGAGCGCGAGGAGACTACGGCGCGCAAGCTGCCACGAACCCGATTGTTGCTCCAATGTGGCGAGGAATGCGGAGAGATCACCAGCAACCTCGGGCCACAAGTCGTCCCATGCGTCGGCAACTTTGCCGACGCCGAGCGGGACGGTGGTGAAGAGATTGCCGGCGATATCGGTAGGGTTAAGACCAGGATCGGAGTCACTCTTCAAAGCCTGGAATACCGGCTCCAATGATTCCCCCCGTCCAATCAGCATCCCGGCGACCCAGGCGCCGAACCGGAGCCTGGCACCCGCAGCTCCCTCGATTGGTGCTCCCTTCGAGTGCGCGGTGCCCGGTTCTCTCGGATCGCTTCCGTGGCCGCGTGTAATGACGGTGAGCCCATTGGGCAGCAGACGGGCGGTCGAGGTCGCCCCCGATCGCAGCTGGAGGCGGTAGTGGGCGACTTTTTCCGAGACTCGCCCGAAGCGGGCACCCGTCCGCGCAACGCGCTGCCAGAAGTCCCAATCCTCGCAGGTTCGCAGTGCAGGATCGAACCCGCCCGCCTTGGCCGTCAGCTCCCGGCGGAAGAGGCAGGCATTGATGGGGAAAGCGCAAATCTCGGCGAACCGCGGAAAGAGATCGGTCATGGGAGGGGCGAATTCGGTTTCCATGACGCGGCCGTCACCCGCCACCCGGGCCCATCCCCCATGCACCGCGTCAACCGTGCCGGACAAGGTCGCGTCGCCGAGTAGTTGCAGGGCCTGAGGCAGTAGCGAGTCATCGGCATCGAGAAACAGAAGCCAATGATGGCGAGCCGCGGCCATGCCCCTGTTGCGCGCGGGTCCCGGCCCGTACTGCTGCTGGCGCAGCAGCCGGATTCTCGAGTCGTGCGCGGCATAGTCCTGGACGATGGCGGCGGTCGCATCGTCGGAGCCGTCATCCACCACAATCGCTTCCCATGCACGGTGAGTTTGTGCCGACAGGGATTGGAGAGTCTCCCGAATCGTCCCCGCGGCATTGTGGGCTGCGATGATCACGGACACCGCCGGCCGTAAAGGCGCGGGAGCGGGCTTCACCAGCCTTGGGGCTCCGGGGTTTCCCGCCGCGGCACTCGTCGTCATGGCTGCGAGGAGCGCCTGAGGCAGTTCCTCGGCGAGCGCTGGACGCAGATGCTCACCTCGGAAGGGCTCCGATCCAGGCTTGGCGGCCAGCGTCCCGACCTCGAGCGGCCCGAACCGGACGCGGATTGCCGTCGGTCTGGTCTGCTCGACGAGTTGCTCCGCCTCGCCCAGGCCCGTAGCCAGATCGACTTCGAAGAGATGGGCGGACGGCAGGATGGGCGACTCGCACTTCGCCTCGAGCGTCCGGAGTCCGCGCCGGCTGCGCACCCCGTCGCGGACGCCGACCCAGTACCAGCCGTACATCACGCCGGCTTGCGCCTTCCGCCAGGTGCCCCGGAGGCGCAGCCGTTCAAGCAGCGGAAGCGTAGCGGCGAGCCCGCGAACCATCAGGTGCGCGATCCACGGGGCCATGAGCGCCGCCCGACGGAGAATCCCCAGCGGATTCCAGATCGGCGCTTCAGGCCACGCAATCCGCAGCTCCGGCCAGACCTCGGGATGCAGCCGAGCCAGCCGCACATCCGCCTCTCCCTCGGCGCGCTTGCGGTGAATGAGACGACGGTAGTCGCGCAGCTCGTGATGCTTTCCTCCGGCGCCCGACGCGAACAACACCCGGGCCCCGGCCCTGATCAACCGAATCCCCAGTTCGGAATCCTCCCGGCACGGGAAGCTCTCGTCGAAGCCGCCTACGGAGCGAAACAAGTTCGAGGGGATCGAGAGGTCGCCGCTGAAGATTTCCGTGAAACTGAAGCGGTGGCCCGGCCTCTCCATGCTGGCCAGCTGACCTTCCCACCAGGCCCATGCACCGATCGTATCGAGATTCGAATCCGGAGTGCGGACCGGGACCGCCGGGCCGATCGCCACGGCCGGGACACCCGCGTCCTCGTGGACCCGATGATGTTCGGCGAGGAGGGCCGGTAGCGGCTCGATATCGTCGTCGAGGAATACCAGCAGATCCCCGCTCGCGTGCCTCGCCCCAAGGTTGCGAGCGGGACCGGCTCCACGCCCGGGGTCCTGTTCCAGGACCTGGAGGGAGAACGGCCACGAGAGGGTACGCAGCACGGCAGCAGTGTCATCAGTGCAGCCATCCGCGATCACCACCACCTCGAAACGGCTGGCCGGAAAGGAGCCGTCCTGCAATGCGTGAAGCAGACGAAGCAGGGATGCGGGACGGTTGTGGGTGGGGATGACGACGCTGATGTCGGGGCGAGAGCCGTGTGGAGTCATCCCACCTCCCCGCCCCGCCGGGCCAGCGCGCGCCGCGAGGCGAGGTACGCCCGGGGACCCGCGGCGCAGCCCCGAAGCTCAGCGAGCACCAGATCGAGCGGGACATGACCCGGTCGCCGCAAGAGAGCCCGGAACAGCGTCGGGATCTGCTCCCGTAACCACCCCATGGCAAGCCACACGGCCCTCGGCTCGCGATTGCGAAGCAGGTGCCCCGTCAGGTGCGAGTAGACCCCGACCCCGTAGCCGTAGATCGTGTCACGGAGTCCCTCCCATTCGCGACGGTGCCGGTGCCGGTTCAGTGCCGCCGGCTCGTACACGATCGAATACCCGGCCATCAGAATGCGGGTGAACATGTCGTGATCGCCGCCGGATCGGGTCGGAGTACCGGCGTCGAGCGCTTCATCGAAGCGACCAACCAGCTCCATCGTCTCGCGCCGGAGCGCCATATTCACCCCGGCGCCAATCGGGCCAACCAGGAACGGATTGTGACTGGTTCCGTGATACACTGTCCGGGTGAACCCGCGGCCAAACCCATTGGTCCGCTCGAACCATTCCTGCGCCGGTGTCTCCAGCTCGAGCGGCATCGTCAGACCGGTCACCGCGAGGATCCGGCGGTCGTCAAACCCTTGAGTGAGGTGGTACAGCCAGTCGGGATCCGGCTCCGCATCGTCATCGGTGAACGCGACGATCGGATGCCGCGCGTCGCGCATCGCTCGGTTGCGGGCGATATCCAGGCCGGGCCGTTCAACCCTCACGTAGCGCGCCTGAGGGAATTGTGCGACGACCTGCCGCGTCTCATCGCTTCTGGACGCGCTGTCTACAACCAGGATCTCCTGACCCTGATCCCTTAACCGGGAAAGCGCGACGAGACAGTTGCTCAGATCGCCTGGCCGATCCCGAGTACAAACCGCAACAGTGGCGGGGAGCACCGGAACGGCAGGACGCAAATCGCATTCGAGGTAGTCGTGTAACCATTGCTGGAGGATGGGCGCCGACCGCTCCTCCAGCGACTCACGAATCCTGTCTCCCGAGATTCTGCCGTCCCGGACTGCAAGACTCACCTGGCCGACCGGCTTGCCCTTCCAGCGAAAGAGCAGGAGGGCATGGTCATACCTCGCAGGCAGGGCTATCTGGTTCGGAAGATGCTCGGCGTCGAGATCGAGGACGGCGGTGGGCATCGGGCGAGACCCTATTGACGTTCGAGCACTACGACGTCCTGCGCGCCAATCCAGGCATCGAATGCCCCCGACCAGTAACCGGGCAAGGGCTCCTGAACCAGGCGGAGGCCGGCCTCCCGGACCAGGCGGTCAATCAGCGATCGGCGGTACGCGGTCATCCGTTCGGGATCGGACGGCTCGACGGTCGCGAAGTCCTGGCGATGCCCGCCGTACTCATGGTTGAACTCGAAGCGCGGGTTGTTGAAGCCCTGGCGGCGTGGCCGGGAGGGGAGGTAATTGTCCAGCAGGAAGAAGCTGAACACACAACGGCCGCCAGGCCGCAGGACCCGGGCCGATTCCTTGAAATAATGGGCGGTGTTCTCGGGAACCATGTGGGTGAAGACCGACGCTGCGAAGACCAGGTCCTGCGACTGGTCCGGCACCGGGAAGTGATAACCGGAGGCAGCCAGCCGGCCCGAGGGATTGTAGAAGCTGTTGCGCACATCGGCCCAGTAGAACTCAAAGTTGGCATGTGCGGAGTGAAAGGCGCGCTCGAGGAATTCGATCTTGTCGCGATCGATGTCGAAGCCGAGATAGGTTCCCCCACCGATGATGTAGCGAAGCGCGAACGCCACCCGGCCCTGCCCACAGCCGATCTCCAGAACCCGGCTGCTGAATCCCAGCTTGCCGTACACCCGGAGCAGCATGCTCCATTCCTCCCCCCAGCGAAACCACTCTTCCAGCACCGCGATGCCCTCGGAGGCCATGCGGGCGAGAGAGGGCAGCAGGGCCGGTTCGTAGGCGACCCAATCCGGGTGACTCTCACGGCCTGCCATCAGTCGGTCCCATAGGTAAGGACCTGAGCCCTGGCATTCATCTGCACCGAGCCCTGAAATTCCTGACCCCCTTCTACCCGCATCGCACCGCCGGGGCCGCCACCCAGCTCGCGACCGGCCATCCGGTTCCACACGAAGCTCTCCAGTGGATAGATCCCGGGGGGCAGATTGAGCTGAAGCTCCATGGTCACGGCGAAACGTCCCGTTTGAGGCAGATCATGCCCCAGCGACAGCGCGGTGGTTTCAAACACCGGTTCCCCGCTGTCGGGCGATCGGATTCGGACCCCGACACTTTCAGACGCTGACGGGCCAGGGCCCGAAACTGCGCAATGCAGTGTGAGAGTAACCCATTCCCCCGACCGGACCGCCGCCGGCTCGACTCGAACTTCCTCGATGACCACGGCGGTTGGGGTCGGGCGGCGGGAGGCGCTCTGATCAGCAGCCAGGTAGGCAGCGATACACTCCTGGGGGGTGCCCCGTTTGACTACGGCACCCTCGGTCATGAGGATTGCCTCGGTACAGAGGCGGGCGATGGTCTCCAGCTGGTGGGAGACCACGACGACCGGGATGTTGCTTCGGGCCAGCTCGGAGATCCGATCGAACGCCTTTCGCTGAAAGGCCGCGTCGCCCACGGCGAGGGCCTCGTCGATGATCAGCACATCGGGGTCGAGGTGAGCCGCGATCGCGAAGCCGAGCCGGGTGTGCATGCCGCTGGAATAGCGCTTGACCGGCGTATCGAGAAACCACTCGACCCCGGAGAAGGCCACGATTTCATCGAACTTCCGGAGAATTTCCTTCCGCGGCATCCCCATGATGGCGCCCTGAAGGAAGATGTTTTCCCGGCCGGTCAGATCGGGATGGAACCCCGCGGCCACTTCGATCAGGACTCCGACTCGTCCCTGGGTGAGACACCGGCCATGGGTCGGGCGTAGTATGCGAGTAAGCAGCTTGAGCACGGTGGATTTCCCGGCGCCGTTGGGTCCGATGATCCCCAGCGCATCACCCGGTCCCAGCGTGAAGCTGACGTCACGCACCGCCCAGAACTCCCCGCCCCCGAGCGCACCGTCGGCGGCGCGGGCGCGGAACGCTCGGGAGACCATCGCGGGAATAAAGTCGCGCAAACGGTTGTGCAGCTCGCCGGTGCGAAACTTCTTCCAGACCGCGTCAAACTCGACCCGCCCGACCGATCGCGGCCTCACACGTACTCGGCGAAGACGAACTCGGAGCGATGAAAGATCACGGCACTCGCTCCCAGCAGAACGACGGCCCAGATCGCGGCGTACCCCAGATACCAGGGCGCCCAGACCAGATAGTCGCCGTGGGCCGAGGTGAGCGGCTGGAGGAGGTTATGACCGTGCACCACCGCGAGCCGCAGGCCCTCGAGGACGGGCGCCAGCGGGTTGAGCATGGCAATCCTGGCACCCACCGGACCGAAGGCGTCGAGATCGAAGAACACCGGCGTAAAGAAAATCCCGAAGGAAAGGACCAGTTGTACCAGATGTTTCGCGTCGCGAAAGAACACGTTGGCACAGCTGCCGAGCAGCACGGCCCCGGTCGTGATCATGATCAGCATGCAGACGAGTGGAATCACCCACACGAAGGCCGTGGAGAGGTGAACGCTGAAGAATGGCAGCGCCAGCACCAGCGCCAACGTGCCGATGCCGGCATCCACGAGCTGGGTCAGCACCGATGCCAGAGGCAGAATTTCGCGGGGGAAGTAGGTTTTGGTCACCAGCGCCAGGTTCGCGGTGATGCTCGCCGTCCCGAAGCCGAGCCCGCCGACGAAGAAGGCCCAACCGAGCGACTTGACGGCCAGTCCCGCCATCGCCGCGTCATTGGGGGCCTCTCCGCTGAGGCGACCGAAAGCCAGGCGTAGAATCCACCCTGATAGCAGCAACACGAGGGGAGTCAGGATCGCCCAGAAGACTCCCATCACCGCCTGTTTGTACCGGATCCGGATGTCGCGGATGGTGAGCTCGACCAGGAGCTCCCGGAACTCGACCAGGTCGGAGGCAATGGCGCGGATGTCGGCCACGATCGAGGAGGGCTCTCCGCTCTCCGGCACCGAGAGAGGTCCAGGGCCCTGGGCCAGGGCTTTGTCGGCTGGCTCAATCATTCGGAGCTGTGTCTCCGGTCAAATGGCACAAGACCACCGGACTCACTGTCACACGCCTCTGCCAGCTTGCGCATGGGGGACCGGGCCCGTGATGGTTGATGGCGTCTGCCGGGATAGAATCGAAGCATGAAAGCGGCTTTAGGCGGAACATAGATGCTAGCCAAGCGAGGCGACAGAGTGCGAGCTGCTGGTGCGGTAATTGCCCCGAGACGGAACCCGGCTCACGCCCCGCGCTTCGCATCTGGAGGGTTGGTCGTTGGCCGCTTAACCCCGCAACAAGGTGGTTGCACAGTTGCCACAATCTCGGCTGCCACTTGGACGAAAGAGGGTGATGGGGGAGTACTCGGCTAGGACGGCCGCGACCGAACCGCTTCGAGTCAAGAACTCTCCGGTCATGAATCCCGGAGAGCAAAAGCTGTATATCGTCTTGACGATCCTTGCCGTCGCCGCGACCACCGCCTTTGCCGTGTTCTGGCTCCGCCAAGGCGCCCTCGAAGCCGCCTTCCTCGTTGCAACCGCCCTCCTCGTCTTCCACCTCGCTTCCTGGTTCGGCCGCTGGCTCTTTCTCTGGAGCATGCGCCGCCCGACGCCGCTGCCTCCAGTACCGGGGTTGAAGGTCGCCGTGGTGACCACCTTCGTCCCCAACGCCGAGTCCATCGACATGCTCGCCCAGTCGCTCCGGGCGATGCGGGCGATGGACTATCCTCACGACACCTGGGTCCTGGATGAAGGTGACAGTCCCGATGTGGCCGCGCTCTGCCAGCGACTCGGCGTCCGGCACTATTCCCGAAATCAACGGGACCACTTCCAGGCGACCGAAGGACGGTTCGCTAAGGGCACCAAGTACGGCAACTACAACGCATGGCTCAGTGAGATTGGTGCCGCGCAATACCAGATCCTCGCGGCATTCGATCCGGACCACGTTCCCGAGAAGAACTATCTGACCCGGGTTCTGGGCTTCTTCCGTGATTCCCTCGTCGCCTATGTCCAGGCCCCGCAGGTCTACTACAACCAGGAGGCGAGCTTCATCGCCCGGGGGGCCGCGGAGGAGAGCTACGCCTACTACTCAACCCACTTGATGGCGAGTTACGGGATGGGACAGACCATCCTGGTAGGAAGCCACACCACCCAGCGGATCTCCGCACTCATGGAGGTAGGAGGCTTTGCGGCGCATGATGCCGACGATCTGCTGATTACCCTGCGCTATCGCGCCAGCCGGTGGCAGGGAGTCTATCTACCAGAAATCCTGGCGCTGGGTATGACGCCGGTTGATTGGGAGGGATATCTCAAACAGCAGATCCGCTGGGGCCGGAGCGTCATCGACATCAAGCTCCACGTCTTGCCCCGGATGATGGGGGAACTCTCCCTGGCCGATCGCTTTCTCAGCCTTTTTCACGGCGCGTACTACCTGCGGGCCTTCACCATTCCCTTCGCCTACGCGGTGCTCGCCGATTTGCTCTTCCATGGTCGGGCACCGCCGTATCTAGGACCGCTTCCTTTGGGGTACCTGACTGCCTTGATGGTTTTTCTTGGCACCGCTGGCCTCTTCCGCCGGCGCTTCTTCCTGGACCCGAAGCGGGAAGGCGGGATGCACTGGCGCGCTGCTCTGCTCCAATTCGCCAAGTGGCCTTATCAATGTATCGCCGCCTGGCGCGCAGTTCGCCGGACCACCGGTACCTACACCGTGACTCTCAAGTTGCGCGCCGCTGGCTCACCGTGGCTCATGCTGTCGCCTCACTGGGTGGTTGCGATCATCATGGGCCTGGCTGTGGCGACGGCGGTCGAGCTCCATATGCCACTCACCACTCCCATCGTCCTTGGCGGGATGGCCATAGTGCTCACCTCGGCATGGATTGCGTTGTCGGAATTCCTTCCTGTCCCGGATAGCTGGGACGAGATGATTTATCCGAGGAGACGGGCCGAGCTGTCCGATGTTCTGGGCCCCGCGCCCGAGGAAAGGGCCGAGCCGACTTCTCCGAGCGCCTAGCGCGGATCCACCGCCCGGAAGAGACGATTCCCCCACGGAGCCTGCGCGTAGGCATGGATTGCCTCGCAGGCTGCCTGGTCTGCAGCACCTTTGTCCACTCGCAGCAGCAGAGTGGTCGCTCCCCAGGAGTGAACCAGATCGAGGTCGGAACAGATGGCCTCGAGCGGCCGGGCGATCACCCACTCGTCCACTTTCAGATGGCTCAGGAAGACATACTCCGCCTCGTTCTCGGCGAGGTATGGGAGAATGTCCTTCACGTCACCGCCGAGAACGCCGTAGATGGGCACTACCTGGCGGTGGGCGTAGTAATAGAACGCGCCCTCCTTCGCGGCAAGGAAGCGGGCGGTCTCCGGCGTGGAGCTGGCGATGAAGGCGGCGGCCTCGAAGAAGGCCCGCTCCTCAGGCGATCCACAGCGAGACCTTTGCTCGGCGATTGTAGAGCGGCACTCAGAGGCCCTCGTCCTCATTCCCCTGACCAGAGGAACCGCGCCCGCGAGCAGTGCCGCGGCCAGAGCGGCAGGGAGAACCACTCCACCCTTCACGCGAGGAAACCGGGTCCCTATCCTGCTGGCCCCGAAGGTCAGCGCGATCATCGCGAGAGGCAGAACAGGCACGAGATATCGCTCGAGGACGTAAGGCCAGAACGCCAGCAATGCGCCGTGGCAGAGTAGCGCGAGACACGCCCCGGTCCACCATCGCCACAGTCCCCAGAGTCCAACCGCTCCGAAACTCACGATCACGATCAGCCAAAGCAGGTTGTCCACCCGGGTGCCGGCGACACTCGGAAGTGCCAGGATTCCGAGTGACACGACAGCGTAGGCTGGCAGGTTCTGTTTCACGCGTCCGATCAAGACGGAGCCAAGGCCGGGCGGAGATGGCGGTGTGACCTGTTGCGGTTCCGGAGTCGGAGTCGTGTCGGGAACCGCCGCCCCACTTTCGGGTGGTTGCGGTGCGGGTGTCAGCAGCGTCGCATCGGCGATGTAGGAACGCCCGGCGACCTTGTGCGGCGCGACCAGGGTCCAGACCAGCCAGGGACCGACCGTCAGTGCGGCCGCTACCGACAGCGCCACGAAGGCGCGCCATTGCCTCCGAAGTAGCCACAGCAGAGCCAGCGCAGCTATCAGGGTGACCGAAGCGGAACGGGTCAGCGCGGCCCCAATCGCGGAAGCGGCCGATCCCAAACGGAAGCGCGTGCTGACCACCGGGCGATCCGCCAGCCACAGAGCCAGCGCGGTAAGCGCCATGCACAGAGGCTCGCTCCGGAGAGCGCCCGCCATAGCCAAGAGCAGCGGGTTTACCGCGCAGACCCCGAGTGCGAACAGTGCAATCTTCGGATCCCGCCGCCGGGCGACCGAGAACAACAGGGCCAGCGCAACTATTGAGAGCAGAATGTTCGCGACCAGAAAGATGCTCAGCTGCTCGCCGAAGATGCTCCCCAGCAATGCCAGGAATCCGGGATAGATCGGCGGGTACTGTGAATGGGCGGGGAGACCGACGTAAAACAGATCTACGTAGTGGCCGCTGCGGAGGGATCGGGCCAGGAGCAGATAGACCGCGTCATCGTTGCCGGCGGTGATCCCAGGGACCCGAACGCTCCAGGCCAGGAATCCGTGAAGGGCAAGCAGACCCGCGGCGATCCAGCCGGTGCCACGCGGTGAATCAGAAATAGGAAGCCTGCATTTGACTGAGGACCAGCACCGCGCGAAGACGTGCTGTCGGCTGGGGACTGGTCAGCATCGCTTGTACGGCAAGAGAAGCCCGGGGGCCAATGCGCACCAGCGCGTCTGCTGCTGCCTGCGCCGCCATCGGGTCGGGGTCCTCGAGCATGCGCGCCAGGCACGGAATCGCCACGGCCGAAGCGTCGCCGTAGAGGGAGAACTGTCGTGCGGCGCCGGCCCGCTCGAAAGCATTGCCGTAACGCAGGTCGCGCAGCAACGGGACGAAGCCGCCCTTGCCGCGGGGTCCGACCTGGCTTAGCGCCCAGTCCGACATGTTCGCCAGCGTATCGATGTTTCCACCAAGCCGCCGGGTGAGAGCGGGCACCGCCGGTGCGGCCGCTTCGCCCATGATGCCGAGTGCATACGCGGCCGTGACGCTGGTCTCTGTGTTCGTGTCCTCCAGGGCCGAAACGAGAATAGGAACGGCCTCGGCCCCCGCCTTGCTCAGCCAGTATCCCGCCTGATCCCGAACCGGTTTCCGGGGATCGTGCAGACCTCGTCCCAGGTTGGCGAGTGCCGCGCGATCCTTGGCCGCCTTCGGCCCGATGTGATCGATCTCTTTCACCCGCTCTGCCACCGACTCAACCGGCGCCTTCCGCGCGCCGCGCGGCTCCTTCGCCACGGCACGTCCACCATGCCGGCACCCCGCCGACCATGAGACGGCGGACAGCGAGAGCAGCAGCAGGAAACGAGGTCGGGTGATCGGGATCACAGGTTGAAGCTAGCGGTGGTGGATTTTAGGGGAAGGAGCACGTACCCGCCCACGCCTTGTAGTCCCCTGTCCTATCACCAGTACTCCAAGCTCTTACCTGCAACGCGGTCCGCCCCCGATCCCCCAGCCTGCTCGCCTTTCCTAGCTTCACCACCGATTCACACACCGAGTCGCACCGGGCTGTCCGGCGAACGCGCCGAAGCCCGCGGCTCAACGACCAGGAAAGAGGGCAGCATGGCTGGACGATTTGGTAGTGAGCTAACGGCCGGGTTTATCGGGTTGACCCTGGCGATGGCAGGATGCGGATACGACAAGGCCAACAGCGCGAACGATGCCAACAGCGGCAACGGTGGGACCTACATCACCGCTGCGAACGTCGAGGCCAGCGTGACTACGGCGAGCGGTGATCTGACTCAGGCATTGACGACCTTCCGGGCCCAGCTGGGCGGCCAGGCCAACACCGCCGTGGGTGAGAATACGGCTGGCGGCCGGCGGGAGATCAACTGGGATGCCGTTCCGGCGGCGTTGACCAACCTCAACAACTTCCCCGGAGACCAGTTCAATCGCGTGGTGCCCCGCGGTCAGGTGTTCTCGACCGAAGGCATCGGCTTCCGGGTAGACAGCAACAGCCTGGCCGAGTTGAATCCCGCTTACGCCAGTGAGTTCCGCGCCTTCAGTCCGCCCAAGATCTTCATCGCCGTCGGCAGCCGGATCATCCGGGTGAATTTCCAGGTCGCCGGCAGCACCACTCCGGCGCTGACGAACGGCTTCGGCGTCGTCTTCTCCGATGTGGACGTGGAGGGCTCGACCTCGCTCGCCTTCTTCGATGCCCAGGGGCGGTTGCTCAAGAAGGTGAACGCGCCGGTCCGGTCCGATGCCAATGGCCACTCGTTCGTGGGTGTGACCTTCAGCAAGCCGGTCGTGGCCCGGGTCCGTATCATCGCGGGAGCGGCAGGCATTACCGGAAGCAACCAGGACATCAGCGCGGGTGGGGACGCGGACCTGGTCGCAACCGACGATTTCATCGCGGGTGAACCACATCCGATCCAGTAGGTGGTTCGTAGCAAAGGGGTGGGCGTCATAGCTCGGCGCCCGCCCTTCATTACGCCAGGGATCAGGTGGCTCACCTTCGACCGGTCGAACGATGTCAGCTACGCTTCCCTCTTTTTATGAGCCTCGGACCCGTTGGCGGCTCTCCCCGACCCAGTCGGTCCTCCTCGCGATGGTGGTCGGTGTTGCAGTCGGATACCTCTTCCCCGATAGCTCGAGCGGTTTCCACGCCAGCTCGCTCCAGGTCTTCTCCGCCGTTTTCCTGCGCCTCATCAAGTGTCTGATTGCGCCGCTTCTTTTCGCAACACTAGTGGTAGGGATCGCCGGCCACGGCGATGACCTGAAACGGGTCGGGATGCTCGCCTTCCGCTCCCTCGTGTACTTCGAAATCGTGACGACCCTGGCGCTGATCGTGGGTCTCGTCGCAGTCAACCTGGTGAAGCCGGGTCTGGGGATAAATCTCCCGATCGCAGCCACCGAGACCGGCATAGACGTAGCGGCGAAGCCAACTCTCGCTGGCACGCTGGAGCACATCGTGCCGGTCAGCATCTTCGACGCCGCGGCGAGGAACGAGGCGCTGCAAGTGACCTTCTTCGCCATCCTGTTCGCGGTGGCGCTGTCCCAGGTGCCGCCTCATCACAAGAAGGTCATGCTGGGTTTCTGCGAGAGCCTGAGCGAGGTGATGCTCAAGTTCGTCGGGTATGTGATGAAGTTCGCCCCGGTTGGAATCGGCGCCGCCATGGCGGTAACGGTGGGACGAAACGGGCTCGGCGTACTCAAGAACCTGGGAGCGCTGGTGTTCACACTCTACGGGGCCCTCGTCGTCTTCGCTCTGGTCGTGCTGCTGCCGATCGCGATCCTCTTCAAGGTCCCCTTGCGACGCTTCTGGCAAACGATCAAGGAACCCTTCCTTGTCGCCTTCACCACCGCCTCGTCCGAAGCGGCACTCCCCCGCGCGCTCCAGAACCTGGAGAAGCTCGGCGTGCCAAAGCGCATTGTCGCCTTCGTGCTGCCCACCGGCTACGCCTTCAACATGGACGGCAGCACGCTCTACCTGGCGATGGCATCGATCTTCGTGGCACAGGCCGCCGGGGTTCACATGCCGATCGGGCAGCAGATCCTGATGATGCTGACCCTGATGCTTACCAGTAAGGGACTTGCCGCGGTTCCCCGTACCTCCCTGGTCGTCCTCTCTGCGACCCTCGTGCAGTTCGGCCTTCCGCTTCAGGGGGTCGCCGTCATCCTCGGCGTGGACGAGCTGATGGATATGGCCCGGACCTCCCTTAACCTGACGGGCAACTGCCTCGCGACGGTGGTGATGGCCCGGCTGGACGGGTCCTTCGAGCCCCCGCCAGACGAGAGGGCAGCCGAGCCGCTGCAAGAACCGGGATTAGCCGTTTCCACCGTCACTCCAGCCAGCGACCTGATCTGAGTCCATCATGAATCCCATCGGCGCAGCCAAGAAGATGGCCATCAACATTCTCCCGGTTTCCTCGGCGGACCTTGAGGAACAGGTTGCATCCTTCACTGAACTCTTCAAGCAGACGGTGAATGGCGGGGCATCGCTGGGCTATGTCGCGCCCGTGACCCACAACGCGGCCCGTGACTACTGGCTGTCGCTCCGGTCCGAGCTTGATTCCGGGGTTCGTCTCCTGCTCGCGGCCTACGCGGAGGACCAACTCGTGGGCTCCGGCCAGTTGTTTCTGCCCTACTGGCCGGCGGCCCGCCACCGCGCCGAGATCCACAAGCTGCTGGTCGGGGCGACAATGCGGGGACAAGGCGTCGGGCAACAGCTGATGACCGCTCTCCACGAGACCTCCAGGAGGCGGGGACGCTCCCTGATCCTCCTGAACACCCGTCGGGGAGGAAGCGCCGAACGGTTTTATATGCGGCTGGGCTACAAGGAGGTCGGCGTCGTTCCCGGGCATATTGCCGGCCCGGGCGTGCTTCGCTATGACAGTGTGATTCTGTATCTGGAACTCGCGTTGTAGGCGCGGCGCCGGTTCCCTCAGTTGGGCCTCAACGTAGGCCTGAAACTCATTGTCTTAAACACGAAGACACGAAGGGCACAGAGAGTCCACTGAGACTCCGACTTCCGGCTCAGTTGGGCAAGATCAATTGATGTTTTTTGTTGATTCAATTGAGATTAATTAAGTGATCTTCCCAAATTGATCGGGATCGTCCTGTCACGACGAGTCCCTTTGTGCTCTTCGTGTTCTTTGTGTTCTTCGTGATTAACTGAAACGTAACTCTCAGAACCACCGAAGCCGATGCGTGAGCCGCGGTGAAGAGCGCCGGCGGGCGAGGACAGTCGCCCCGGTGGGAGCCAGCTCTTCCAGCCAGTGCCCACAGCGGGGACAGAGGGGTTGGGGACCCGGGACCACATAGAGAGGGCCCTCGGTGTACCCGACCGACCAGCGGTCGCGGAGGTGAGGATGGGGTCGCACCCGAAGCGGGCCCGCCGCGCAGCCCAGGAGTGAGCAGCGGTGCCAGCGCCATTCGTGCTCGTCGTTCGCTTGCATGATCATCTCTCCGTTGTGATGGGGAGAGAATAGCGCTCGGCGATGAGGGACACATTCACTGCCGAGGGAATGCGGGAGTAAGAGGTTGGACGAGGTGAGTGTCGGGCAGAGGATGACAGTATACTCCAAGGATGATCGTCCACCTCATCGACGGCACCTACGAGCTGTTCCGGCAGTTCTACGGCTTGCAACGTTTCAGTCAGGGTCGCGCGCGGCAGTTCGGCGCGGTCACCGGGGTGTTGCATAGTGTGCTGGAGATGATCGAACGGGAGGGCACCTACATCGGTGTGGCAACCGATCATGTCATCGAATCATTCCGCAACCAACTCTGGGCGGACTACAAGACCGGCGACGGCATCGTACCGGCCCTCCTCGCCCAGTTTCATCCGCTCGAAGAGGCACTCGTCGCCATGGGAGTCGCCCTCTGGCCCATGGTCGAACTCGAGGCGGATGACGCCCTCGCCTCCGCCGCGCATCTCGCCTCGGCCGACGAGGCGGTGGAGAAGGTTTGCATCTGGACCCCCGACAAGGACCTTGCCCAGTGCGTCGAGGACGACCGCGTGGTCCAGGTGGATCGCAAGGCCAAGAAGATCTTCAACGCGGAAGGAGTGCGGACCAAGTTCGGCGTCCTCCCCGCCCTGATCCCCGACTACCTGGCCCTGATCGGTGACTCGGCCGACGGCTACCCCGGCATCCCCGGCATCGGCCACGCCACCGCCGCCCGGCTGCTGAATCGCTACGGCAAGATCGAAGAGTTCCCTGACACCGTCCTGGGCGACCAGCGCGCCCTGGCACTCCTGTTCAAACAGCTCGCGATCCTCCGCACCGACGCGGCGCTTTTCCAAACGGTCGAAGAGCTTCGCTGGCGGGGGGCCACACCGGAATTCACCGAGATGGCCACTCGTCTCGGGGATCCGAAGTTGGTGGAGAGGTGTAGGAAGGCGGAGGAGAAGGCGGGGACGGGGTCAATTGAAAATTGACAAATTGCAAATTTGACAATTGAAAGCAACCGCCTTCCCGCCTTACCGCCCTCCCGCCTTAGTCGCACACCCCAATCACCCAAATCACCGGCACCGAATTCCCATTCGTAGGCCGCGGGTCGTTGCTGTCGCCGACGATATTGCCGCACCGGTTCACCGCGTTGGCGGCGGAGAAGTGTCCCTTGGCGGGCGCCAGATCGGGAAGAATCTGAGTTGTGTTCTGAAAGCGGGTGAGGCCGGTCACACCACTCCCGATGCGAAAACCCACGCTTCGGTTTCGATGACTGATGCCATGCGCCTCGGAGTTGTTGCCCAGGCCGAGGGGACGCATGCCGGTTGCCTGGGTCCAGATAAAGGCAACAGGAAGTTGAGGTGCCGGTCGGTCGGATATGCCGACCACGGTCGGGCCCTCGGTTACTGCGAAGGCCTGGCTGCTCGCCCCGCCCAGGGTGCCGAGATCGAGGCGAGTGCCGTTGCGACGCCAGAGGAAGGCATGGGTCGCGTTGCCACCCCTGGGGAATACCCAGCCGGCGACGTCGCCTGAATCGTTGACGGCCAGCGCCTCGCTGGTGGCCCCCATCGGGTTGAGATCAACCACTGCTCCCGCCGCGGTCCATTTGACGGCATGGGTCACCTGCTGGGGATCGGCCGAGAACCCGACGGCGACTCCGGCAGTGTTGATGCCCATCGCGAGGGCGCTGCCCCCACCAAGATCGGGGAGCGGTTTGATGCCGCCGGCCTGAGTCCAGATCCAGGCACGAGAATTAAGGAAGGTCGACGATGTCGCGTAGCCGACGATGGTGCCCGCCTGGTTGATTCCCTCGGCCAGTGCATTACTGAAGCCCGCGAGCTTGCCCAGGCTCTGCCGCTGAGTGGGTGAGGTCCAGCGAACCGCGGTCCAACCCGCATTGGTGCGATACCATCCTGCGACGATGCCGGCATCGTTGATCGCGGTAGCGTCGCCGGTGATGGCGGTACTGGGAATAGCGAGGGCGTGAACTGTATAGGTTGCAGCTGCAGTCAGCGCTTGATCCGGCGCAGTGGGGTCGGAGTTGTTCAGTTCACCGCACGCTGCGAGGCCGACTGAGAGGAGAGCGAAACGGGAAAGACCGCGCATTCTATCCTGCCACGAAGGTGGTCAGGAAATAAGAAGCAGCGATGGCTGATCGGGATATAGGCAAATGCCTGACAAACGACTAGCAGTTTGGCTGACAGACAGTTTGGGAGTTCCGAGGTCCCTGTTCCCGTCTCCCGTCTACGCCTTCCGATACACATCGGTATTCATGTACTTCAACCCCGAATCGACCATCAGCGTCACCACCTGCTTCCCCGGCCCCAGCCGCCGCGCCACCTGAATCGCGGCGAGGACGTTGGCACCTGAAGACGTACCCGCCAGCAATCCCTCCTCGCGAGCGAGCCTCCTCGTCATCTCCTTCGCGTCCTCGGTCTTGATCGGGATGATCTCGTCCACGACCGAGGGATCCCAGAGCGGAGGGATGTAGCCGACGCCGATGCCTTCGATCTTGTGAGGGCCGGGCTGGCCACCCAGCAGGACAGAGGATTCCGCGGGCTCGACGGCGGCGATCCTTATGGCGGGTTTGTGCTTCCTGAGGACGGTTGCGGTTCCCCGAATCGAGGCGGCGGTGCCGACGCTGTGCACAAAGGCATCGACCTTCCCCTCCGTCTGACTCCAGATCTCCTCACCCAATCCGAAGTAGCCGGCGATGCTGTCCTGGTTCTTGAGCTGGTCGGTCCAGTAGGTCTCGGGTTCCTGGCTCATCCGTCGAGCGGTCTCGATCATATCCAGAATCAGCTTCTTCGTCGTTTTCCCGCCCTCACTCGGCACCATCGTCAGCTCGGCGCCCAACGCTCGCATCTGGTCCAGCTTCTCCTGGGCAAAGGCGTCGGAGCTGACGATGTGGATCTTGTAACCCTTGGCACCGCAGACCAGGGCGAGCGACGCCCCGGTACTGCCGCCGGTGTATTCAATCACCGTGTAGCCCGCCTTGAGCCTCCCATCCTCCTCGGCGCGCGAGATGACCGCATTCGCCATCCGGTCCTTCATGCTGCCGGTGGGATTCTCCCACTCGAGCTTCACCAGGACATCGGCGCAACCGGCCGGGACAACTCTCCGAAGCCGCACGATTGACGTGTTTCCTATCGCGTTAAGCAGGTTCATGTGGTCCGCGCGGGGGAAATACCGATGGCAGAGCCGTTGGCTAGAGGCTCAAAGAACGGACGAGCATCCACAAGCAAAACACGAAGGCACGAAGGGCACAGAGGGCCTGAGGGATTGAAGATTTAAGATTGAAGATTGCAGATTGGGTGTGCCCCGCCCTCAAATCGTCAATCTGAAATCTTCAATCTTCAATTTCCCCTCACGCCTTACCAGCCGCGAACAAACCAAACGCAATCGCCAGCACGCCATAGATGGCAACCGTGGACCAGCCCAGTGCGTTGACATGCCCGCCCAGCTGGATGCGGATGGCGACCCAGAGCCCAGCCAGCTCACCGATGCAGGCGCCCAGGGCCAGTCGCGGAATGTGAGTCGCGGGAATGTCGCGGATAAAGAGGAAGACCAGTGCGAGCTGCAGCAGCGCGGCACCGAAGAACTGGGCCATGATGAGTCCGGAGGCATCGGTGCGAACGCCGTACGGCAGGAGGCTCGAAGCAGGAAGGACGAGGAAGCCGATGCCGAAGACTATGCCGAGTATTCCGGCGATGGTGAGGAGGGTCGGGAAGCGCATGGGACCTCTCAACAACAATTGGTAATTGGTAATTGGCTCTGTACTTAAGGTTTCGCAATCAATTACAAATTACCAATTACCAATTGCCAATTCCCACCCCCCTCAGTCGCTCCGCAACGATTCAATCGGATCCACACTGCTCGCCCGCCGGGCCGGCAGGTAGCTCGCCACTAGTCCGATCAATACCATCCCGGCCGACATGGCGAGGAAGGTCCATCCGTCCACGGCCGCTACCCCATACAGCAGACTCCCCAACGCGCGGGTAGACGCGAGCGCCGCCAGGATACCGATCACGACCCCCGCGGCCACCACTCGTGCGCCCTGAACGACCACCATGCGCCTCACCTGGCCGGCGGTGGCGCCCAGCGCCATGCGGACCCCGATCTCCCGGGTACGCTCGGCAACGATGTAGGACAACGTCCCATACAACCCGACCGCGCCGAGGATCAGCGCCAGCGCGGAGATCACGCCCAGCGTCAGCATGGTGAAGGAGAGCTGTACCATCGAATCCTTCGCCAGGCCGGCCATGGTGAAGATCCGGTACATCGGTGCCTCGGGGGCAACCTCCCGCACCAGGGCACGGACCTCGGGCGCGATGACCTCGGCGCGCGGCGTCTTGAGAACGTAGGCGGGCGAGCTGATCCGCCAGGCATCGGGTGTAGGCCCCACCAGTGGGAAGTACACCAGGGCCTGCGGCGTATCCCTGAAGCCATCCTGCATCACGTCGCCTACCACACCCACCACGGTATTCCAGGTTGAGTCCCCTTGCCGCTTCAGCCGGCGCCCGATCGGGTCCTGGCCCGACCAGAGCAGGGTTGCCGCCGATTGGCTGATCACCACACTCCCCGGCACGCTGGTCGTCTCGTCGGTCGTGAATGGCCGGCCCCGGACCACGTGAATCCCCATGGTCTGGAAATAGTCTCCCGCACTCCAGGTGTAATTGAGCAGAGTGCCACTCTCTGTATCACGATTCTCCTGCGAAACGAACCGTCCCGTCTGGGTGCCTTCGTTGAGCGGGACGTTTTCGACCAGACCAACCAAAGAGACACCGGGCAGGTTCCTGAGGCGGTTCATGAAATCGACATGGAATTGGGCCCAGGTCGGGCCGTCGTTCAGCCGCTCCTGCTCCGGGGCAAACTGGAAGGTGAAGACGTCCTTGGTGTCGTACCCGGGATCCACATGTCGCAGCGCCTGAAAGCTCCGCACCAGCAGCCCCGAGCCGATGAGCAGCACCAGGGCCAGTGCCGTCTGACCTACCACCAGGGCGTCGCGCCCCCAATGCCGTTTGCCGGTGGCGCCGCGACCTCCTTCCCGCAGCCGCCGCAGGTCCGGCTCCGAGGCGCGGAGAGCCGGGATGGCACCACAGGCCAGCGCTGAGAGCAGCACGGCGCTCAGTGCGACCAGCACGGTGGCCGGGTTGATGCCAACCTGGTCCAACCGGGGAATGTCGGGCGGGGCCGCGTGGAGGAAGAGCGGCAGCGTAAGCACGGCGAGCAGCACAGCCAGGCCACCGGCGATAAGGGCGACGATCAACGCCTCCGCCATCTGTAACCGCACCAGTTGGCTCCGGGTCGCCCCGATGGCCCGCCGAACCGCCAGGTCGCGGTGCCGTCCTTCGGCGCGCACCATGAACAGGTTGGCGACGTTGGCACAGGCAATCACCAGTACGATGGTGACGGCGCCCAGCAGCACCAGCATCGAGCGAGTGGCCGAGCCAAGCATGCGGTCGAGCAGCGGGCGGACCACGGCTCGGTGCTGCCCGATCAGTCGCGCGTAGCTGGCGGGCCCGCCAAACCGTTCCGGCAGCCGCTTCGCCAATGTCGTCAGCTCGTTGGCAACGGTCTCGATCGTCGCCCCGGGAGCCATCCGCCCGACCAATGGGGTGCCGAAGTCCCCGACCTCAACCTCGGTGGGCTTGATCTCGCCCGCGATCCACAGCAGGGTACCGTCGCTGGGGAACCTGAATTCGGGACCCATGATCCCGATTACCGTGCGGCTCTCCCCGGCGATCGAGTAACTCTTCCCAATCACCGAGGAATCGCCACCGAACCAGGACCGCCACAACGCGTTGCTGATCACCACCACCTTGTCCTCGTCCTCCGCGACCGGCAGGCGACCCAGGATCGGGCGTGCGCCCAGGGTCGAGTAGAGCGAGTTGGTGGGGGCGGACATCCGGATCCGCTCTACCCGGTCTCCGACCCGGAGGGTCGAGGTAAAGGAGTTGTAGGTGGAGATGTCTTCGAGCTGGTGGGACTGGTCCCGATACTGGAGGTAGAACTCCTCTCCCACCGCGAAATCTTCCGGCATGTCCGAGCCCGGCGCGGTGCCGGCGATGTCTACCAGCCGGTCGGAGGCGGCGTAAGGCAGCGGGTTGAGCAGCACGGCGTCCACCACGCTGAACATCCCGGCCACCGCACCGATCGCGAGCGCCAGGGTGGCGACGGCGGTGACGGTAAAGCCGGGGGTGCGCCTTAGCGCGCGCGCCGCATGGCGCAGGTCGGTGGTCCACTCAGCCAGCATGAGGCGCTCCAGGAGGTGAGGGGGTTCCCGGGTTGGACACTGGCTTACGGGCGGGGGTTGCTAGAGGTGTCAGGGGGAGGGCAATTGAAAATTGAAAATTGCAAATTTGACAATTGACCGCCACCTCATCCCGAGCGTAGCGACGGATCTACTGTCCCCATCGACCGGCGACGCCTCAACAATCGGTACTTGGTAATTGCAAATTGGTAATGGCTTGGGACCTACGGCCCGCAACCAATTACCAATTACCAATTTTCAATTACCAATTATTCCGCCCCAAACCGATAGCACCACGCCTCTCCCTCCAAGACCGTCTCCCCGTCCTGGCGCCACACCCGCACCCCAAGCTCCGTCACCGGCTTGGTCGGGTGCACACTCCGCACTTCGACCTCGGCGGTAATCGTGTCTCCGATGAACACCGGGGCCACGAACTTCCAGTTCTGACTTAGGAACACCGTGCCGGGCCCCGGCAGATCCATCGCGACGAGCGCATGGAGCAGGCCCGTCGTGAGTCCGCCCTGCACCACCAGGCGGCCGAACCTGGTCTTCGCAGTGAATTCAGGATCAAAGTGCAGGGGATTGTGATCCCCGGTGATCTGGGCGTAGAGCCGAACGTGCTCTTCGGTCAGGTGAAGCGACCGTTGGGCCTTCTGGCCGACGGAAAGGGGCATGGGTGGGGTTCGTGGTTTGGTCAGATCTCACAACCGAACATTGAGATTTGAGCGTTGTCGGCAACAGCTACCCGATTGCGATTACCAACATGAGCGCGATTCAACCCAACAATTCACTAGAAGGAGCACCACAATGACCACCAGAAACAAGGCTGAGGGCAAAGGGAAACTCTCCTTCGCCAAACATACCCTGCGAGACCTGACGGTTCCCGGCGCCGGTCCCAAGGGCGGGTGGGTTCGTCCCCCAATCACCTGGAGCTGCCCCCAGCCGCCGCCGTCGAGCTCCAATTGCCCGAAGAAGTTTCTGTAACAGCTCGGCACGGTAACGGATTTCAGAACTCATTCACGACTCTCAGGAGATGACACGATGTCGGCACCAACGAAGGCAGACAACAAGGCGAAGGACGGCACCAAGCGGCTATCGCTCGCGAAGCGGACTCTGAAGAACCTCTCGGTTCGGAGCGCGGGACCCAAGGGAGGCTTCATCAGTGGGGTTCCGGAATCGTACGGACGAGCGGCGCGCTAGTCTTGGACCAACAGGCATCGACTGATAGTTACGCAACGAGTTTCCAGAACTCACTCACTAGTCCCAGGAGGACAAGATGTCGGCACCAATGAAGGCAGAGACCAAAGCGAAGGACGGCACCAAGCGGCTATCGCTCGCCAAGCGGACCCTGAAGGACCTCTCGGTTCGGCAGGCAGGTCCCAAGGGAGGCTTCATCATGCGGGACACGATCATCATCAGGACCAGCGGCCGGGCCTAAAGGCCCGCAGGTGTCAGGGCAATTGGCAACTGAAAATTGGTAATTGCCCTGGCGCCGCCCATAATACACGGTGAGGAACACTACGATGACGACGAGAAGCAGGACTTCGCTCAAGGCTCAGGACAGGGGGAAACTCACGCTCCGCAAGGTCACCCTGCGAGACCTGACGGCTCCCGGCGCCGGTCCAAAGGGCGGGCAGGTTCGTCCGTCATATACCGACAGCTGCCTGCTGCCAGCAAGCTACAATTGCCCGGGGCCTATGCCGATTCGCTGAGACGATACGGCAACGATCTCCCTGCTACTTCTTACAGCGGGGCGCACGCGATAGATATGGATTGAAGATTTAACTGCGGCTGGCTGAGAGGGCCCCTGAGCTTTGGCGAGGGGGCCCGTTTCTGTCATTGCGAGGCTTGTCCCGAGCGACGCGAGGGAGCCCCCTTGAGCGCAGGGAAGAGCCCCTGGCAATCTCACGCGCTTTTCTTGTCGGGATGTGCTAACCGATTCCGATTACCACATGAACGAGACTGAACCCACAATGCACGACAAGGGAGCACTCCAATGACGACGAAAAGCAGGACTTCACTCAAGGCTCAGGGCAGAGGGAAAGTGTGGTTCACCAAACTCACGGTCCGCGACCTGACGGTTCCCGGCGCCGGCCCCAGAGGTGGGATTCGCTGGACTACCAATGGCTGCCCGCCGCCCCCGACCGTCTATTGCAAGACTTGGATTCGCTAGAGCCACGGCACAGTAAAAGGATTTCAGAACTTCTCAGGAGGACAGGATGTCGGCACCACGGAAGGCAGCGACCAAGGCGAAGAAGACGGCGGGAACCAGGCGGGCAGCTGTGCTGCGAGATCTCGAGGCAAGGAAGGCAGACGCGATCAAGGGCGGCTTCGGCCAAACGAACAGGTTCGACCCGTACAGGAACTACAGATTCTGACCGGCCTGATTACACATCCGCCGCGCGACGGAGGATTTCATCTCGGGTGATGAGCTGGACCTGATCTGACCTCTGCAGCTCAGTGTCTTCAACACGAAGACACGAAGGGCACAGAGGGCTCCGTTGACACCCCCCAACTCCGAATCAGTTGGGCACGATCGAGCGATGTTTTTTATTCAATGGAGATAGCTGGAGTGGTCTTTCCCAGATCGATCGGGATTGTAGTGTCATGACGAGCCCTCCGTGCCCTTCGTGTCTTCGTGTTGAAGACAGGGAGTTATGGCTGTCGGCGGAGGCCCAACCGAGGCCGCAAAACCTTCTCCCTGGTTTGGTCAGATCGCACAGCCTCCCAATGCGGTTTGGGCGTTGTCGGGATTGCCGGCGCGATTGCGATTACCAACATGAACGCGACTGAACCCAACACGATTCACTGATGCCAGAATACTTTGGCAGGAGGACACGATGTCGGCTCTAAGGAATGCAGAAAACAAAGCGAAGGGCGGCACCAAGCGGCTGTCCCTCGCCAAGCGGACCCTGAAGGACCTCTCGGTCCGGCACGCCGGTCCGAAGGGTGGCTTCATCACGAAGAACACGCTCGCCTCAAGTCCCAGTACGAGCGCCAAAAGTAGTATCAGCGCCCGGTTGTATTAGTCCTCGCTGGATCAGCAATCTGCGCCCCGCTGCTAGGGCAAGCGGGGCGTACATGCAAATGGGTGTCTGCGATCCATCAACGGGAGACCAGGGCAACAACGGAGGGATCATGCCAAAGCAGACGGATGGTTTCATCTCCGGTGATGAGCTGGACCTAATCTGACCTCTGCAGCTCCCTGTCTTCAACACGAAGACACGAAGAACACAAAGGGCTCCCTTGACACCCTCAACTCCGAATCAGTTAGGCAAGATCGAGTGATGTTTTTTATTCAATTGAGATAGCTAGAGTGATCTTTCCCAGATTGATCGGGATTGTAATGTCATGACAAGCCCTCTGTGCCCTTCGTGTCTTCGTGTTGAAGACAGGGAATCTTGGGTGTCAGTTTGAGGCCGACCGAGGCCACCGACTGCGTCATCCTCACCCTGTCCTCGGCGGCTGAACAAATCGCCGCGACTGCCGCTCATACCCATGCGCGAGGGCCAGCACCCGCGCATCCTCGCCCGGAAGCCCCACGACTGAGAGGTTGAGGGCCGGCATCCCATCCGCGCCAAACCCCGCGGGAACCGAGACCTCAGGCAAGCCGAGCCAGTTGCCGTAACCAAGGGTGGTGCGGATGTCCGGCCAATCATCGACGGTGCGGGGAGCGTTGAAGGGCATGGTGGGATACACCATCGCCGCGACACCGGCCGCACCCATCGAATCCGCCAGCATTGCCACGACCTCGGCGCGGGAGCGGGCGAAGGCACTCCCGGCCTGGTCTCCAGTCATTGGCTGGTCCAGCAGCGGTTCGCACTCTTCGAAGGTCTCGGGCAGCACGTCGTAGAAGAAGCGGTAGGCCGGGTAGCCCTGGCGCACCGCCTCTCGCGGCTTGCTGCTGCGCCGGGCGAAATAGTGCAGGAGTGCGTTGGCCGTCGGAGCCGGTGCCTTCGGATCGCCGACCACGTCGCCGCGACGGCCTGAGGCCGCGGCGAAGGCGCTCCGGTAGGTCGCAAGCGTTACCGCCGGCGTGAAGGACTCGACCACGGCACCGGCCGCGCGGAGGTCTCCCACCGCACGGTCCCACATCGCGAGCGCTTCCGCCGTCATCTGCTTGCGCGGGACATGTGCCTCCACCAGTCCGAGCCGCACTCCGGCAAGCGCGTCATCCTTGAGCGAAAGGAGCGGCGTGCTGTCGAACCTGCTCGTAAGCGCCAGCGGGTCTGATCTATCCGGCCCCGCGATCACTGCGAGGAGGAGTGCCGCATCCGCCACCGTGCGCGCGAGTGGCCCGTGGGTGTCGAGGTAGGGCCAGGTCGGGATAACTCCGGTACGGGGGACGAGGCCGAACGTCGGCTTCATTCCGACCACCCCGGTGAACTGCGCCGGGATGCGGTTGGAGCCGCCGTCGTCGGTGCCGAGTCCTGCGAAGGCCATTCCGGCCGCGACCGCGACCGCCGTGCCGGCGCTGGAACCTCCCGGCGTCCGGGTGCCGGTCGGATCGTGGGGGTTCAGTACCTGGCCGGTGTGGCTGCTGGTGCCGTTGCCGTGGTAGGCGAAGTCGTCGGCCGCGGTTTTCCCGAGGACGATGGCACCCGCCGCACGGAGCCGCGCCACCTCGAGCGAGTCGCGTTTGAGCAGTTCAGGGAACAGGCGCGCCCAATCGGCGTTGGAACCGGTGGTCGGCAGCTCCCACATGTCGTAGATCGCCTTGGCGAAGACCGGAACGCCGTCGAGCGGGCTGAGCATCGTGCCGGCGCGGAGGCGGGCGTCGGCTGCGCGCGCCTCGTCCAGGGCGGAGGGCGAGAGGGCATCGATTGCGTGCCATCTCATTCCGTCGGTGCGACAGCGTTCGAGCGCCCGGGTGGTGACCTCGAGGGCGGTCCACGCACCGCGCCTGCGGCCTGCCTGATAGTCAGCGATGGTGCCGTCGAGCGGGTCCTGGTCGATCCGGACCCAGCCACGGAGCGGGAGGACGGCGACGGCGGTGAGTTGGGCCAGAACTTCGCGTCGGGTAGGCGACATTACCCCGGCTTCTGGTCTGGGTCGAAAGGGTACGGAACTCGAATTTGCTGCTTTCCGGACTTACTCCTCCGGAGGGAGGGTAGGATCGGTGGGTGGAGCTTGCGGATCCTCCTCCGGATGGGCAGCTCGCTCCGCCTTCCGCTGAGCCTTCAGCTCGCGTTTCTGCAGTTTGTGAAGCTCCTTCTGACGCTTCTCGAATCCATAATTACGCTTGGGCACAAGGCCTTTCGGCAAGGGAAGAGATGCCGGGAGGTTACCGGGCGACGGGGTAATCTAGTCGGACGGCCCTGACTGCGTCACTTCTCACTTCTCACTTCTCACGCAGTTCACTACCAAGGCTTCTCGGCCGCTGCGGGTCAATCCACGAACGGTCAAGGTCGGGAGTCAACGCCGCTGAGGAACGACCGCACGGCACCCATCGTGGCAGTGGGGTTGTCCCACTGGATGTGATGACCCGCATTCGGGATCACCACGAATTGCGCCCCAGGTGTGAGACTCGCGTGACGCTTCACGATCTCGGGACCCGCCACGTCGAACTCGCCAACGACGAAGAGTACCGGCACCTTGACCTGGCCGAGGTACGGAGTTGCATCGTATTGGCGCAGGGTCCCGCTCGGCGCGAACGGACTGGTTCCGAGCATGTAGGCAGCCACCTCGGGGTTCAGCATTTTGGTCAACGTGTCCATCTCGGCCGGGACCGGCGTGCGGGTAAAGTGGCTTCGGAACTCCCGCATGGCGGCCTGGAACGCTACCGAATCGTAAGGCGCATGCTCTGCCCGGGCTCGCACGGCGCGAGCCATCGAGTCCGGCATGTCAGCGAAGATGCGGCGTACATTGCCAAAGAACCCAGGGATGTCGAGCGTCTCACTGGCGAGGATGAGACTGGCCACCTGCTGGGGGTGGGCGCGGTAGTACTCCAGCGCCAGGATTGCTCCCCACGAGTGGCCGTAGAGGTTCAACCGATCGATCCCGAGGTGCTGCCGCAGCAGATCCAACTCCTCCACGAAGTGCGGGATCGTGAACAGCGTGGTGTCGTGCACCACATCGGAGTATCCGGCGCCGAGCTGGTCGTAGCGCACCACCACACGCTCGTCACCCAAGGCTTCCAGAGATTTCAGGTAGACGCTCGGGTTCCCGGGCCCTCCGTGGATCAGGACGACGGGAATACCCCTGCCCCCGCCGACCACGCGATACCAGATCTCACCGCCTGGTACGGCCAGGCGGCTGCCGTTGGTGAGGGTGACTCGAGTGGTCGTATCCTGCGCGGCCAGCGTGCAGACGGGGGCGACCAGGAGCAACATCAGGGAGATCATTCGCATAAGACCTCCATTGGTCGAATTCACTGCGCAACTACCACGGCTTCTCGTCGGCCGTGGGCCCATAGATCACCGGCAGCGGCACATCCAGCAACCGCAGATAGACCGTCAGCTGTCCCCGATGGTGCACCAGGTGACTGATATGGTTCCGCACCACGACACCCTTGGGTGCCGTGAACAGGACCTTCTCGCCCATCTTGAGCGACCAGGGCTGCCCGAAGGTCGCATCACTGACCTCCGCCAGCGCCTCGCGCGCGTCGCGAACGTTCTCGTCCAGCAACTCGACCAGAGTGACAGTCGTCTCGAATGAGTAACCGCCGCCGCCCGACGCGAGGTCCAGCTCGGGTTTGCGCAGGGTATTGGTGATCCAGCCGGGGATCCACGCCACCAGCTGGGTCAGATGCCCCAGGGCGAACGACTTGGGATGCGGCTTCCACTGGACCTTCTCACTCGGTACCCGCTCCAGGAGCCTCCGCGTGAGCATCATTTCCTGGTCGAATTCGGGGAGGAGAGATTGGCCGATCGTCATAAACCACTCAATCGTACGGTTTAGGAGAAAGGAGAAGGGAGAAGGG
>Ga0207706_10000216_pt1 | contig 63452 bp, 49 predicted proteins | sample KBSC53metaG_FD_184318 | JGI IMG/M metagenome (GOLD analysis project Ga0207706, IMG submission 184318) | Corn rhizosphere microbial communities from Kellogg Biological Station, Michigan, USA - KBS C5-3 metaG (SPAdes) (version 2) | ecosystem: Host-associated > Plants > Roots > Rhizosphere > Soil ... | reverse complement strand
CTTTCGACGTTTTACGGTGATCTTGTGGTGTCTTTACACTTGAAGGTTGCAGAACGGGGCCTGCTCTTTTGCCCGCCTGCCTCGGATCTTCTTGTTCCCGTGCATTGAAAGGGAAACCGTGAGCCCAACTGAAGCGAAAGAGAGCACCAGGCGAGAGATCGCGGTGGAGGTTCCCGCCGATGAAGTTTCTCGTCAAACGGACGCCCTCGTCCAGAAATACCAGAAACTGGCGCGCATACCCGGATTCCGAAAGGGGCACGTGCCGCCGTCCATCATCCGTCAGAGATTCGCAGAGGATATTAAGACTGAGGTTGTAGAGGCGCTGGTGCCTCGGTATTTCCGTCAAGAGGCTCAAAAGCAGGGGCTGACGCCGGTTTCGCAGCCGAGGGTGACTGACCTCCATATTCACGACGGCGAACCGTTGAAATTCAAGGCTTCCTTCGAGGTCCTTCCCGAGATCAGAGTCGAGGGCTACAAAGAATTGCGCGCGGAAAAGCCCGAGATCACAGTGAGCGACGCAGAAGTGGAAGAGGCACTGACTAGTCTCCGTGAGCAGCATGCGACTTTTTCAACGATTGAAGGGCGTGCGCTGGCGGAAGGCGACTTTGCGCAAGTTTCACTGGACGGCCAGCCGAAGTCGGGCGAAGGACAACCGGTGCACATGGACGAAGTGCTGGTGGAGATTGCCGGTAAGACCACGATGCCCGAATTTACAGAGAATTTGCGTGGCGCCTCGGCCGGGGATGAGAAGACGTTTGACGTGAACTATCCGCAGGATTTGTCGGATCAGCGGCTCGCGGGAAAAGCATTCAGCTACACGGTGAAGGTACATTCCTTAAAGCAAAAGAGTTTGCCAGAGTTGAATAACGACTTTGCGAAAGAGTTGGGCGAATTTGCAGACATGGACGCTGTAAAGAAACAAATTCGCGAAAACATGGAAGAAGAGCGCAGGCATCGCGCCGAGCACGAAGCCAAAGACAAGCTGATGGCAGAACTGGTAAAGCGGAACGATTTCGAAGTACCAGATTCGCTCGTGGAACATCAGATTGACCTTCGCCTGGAACGTGGCTTGCGAGCATTGGCAGCGCAGGGAATGCGATCCGAGGATTTGAAGAAGATGGATTTTGCGCGACTGCGCGCGGGACAAAAAGACCAGGCCGTACAAGAAGTGAAGGCAGCTCTACTGCTCGACAAGGTTGCCGAGCATGAGAAAATTGATGTTTCGGAAGAGGAGCTTGAACGCGAAGTGGAAGCGCTCGCAAAGCAGTCGAAACAGACGGCTGAAGCGGTGCGGGCGCGATTGACACAAGATGGGGGCCTCGATAGGATTAAAGACAGAATCCGCAGCGAAAAGACCCTCGACTTTTTGTATCACCAGTCCGCGTGAGACTTTCGACCCTCCCCTAAGACGGCGAACGTTCCATCGGGGCGGGAGTGTGAGCGCAAAGGAGAACATGATGCTGGTACCGATGGTCATCGAACAGACCGGGCGCGGCGAACGAGCGTATGACATTTACTCCCGGCTGTTGCGCGACAACATCATTTTTATCGGGACACCAATTGACGACAATATTGCCAATCTGGTGATTGCTCAGATGTTGTTCCTGGCGCAAGAGGATCCGGAGAAAGACATCCAGCTTTATATCAACTCGCCGGGCGGATCGATTACAGCGGGCATGGCAATCTATGACACGATGCAGTATGTGAAAAATGATGTCACGACCATCTGCATCGGTCAGGCCGCTTCAATGGCCGCATTGCTGCTGGCTTCAGGAGAACCGAAGAAGCGGCTCGCGCTTCCTAATTCGCGAATCCTGATTCACCAGCCGTCGATGGGCGGATTGTCAGGCCAGGCAACGGATATCGATATTCACGCGCGAGAAATTCTGCGCATGAGGGAGATCACGAACCAGTTGCTGGCCAAACACAGTGGACAAAAACTGGATAAAGTGGAGAAAGATGTGGAGCGCGATTTCATTATGAACGCGCAGCAGGCCAAGGAATACGGAATCATCGACGATATCATCTACAAGACGAGATAAGAGGTATGATCGGCGTCACGCCGATCAAGTTCCTAGAGTTCTCGGCGAGGAACGGCCCTCGGGGCCGAACAAAGGTTAAGGAGTAAGGCCGAGTGAAAAACAGAACGGGATCCGACGAGATATTGCGGTGTTCGTTCTGCCACAAGTCGCAGGACGCAGTGGCAAAACTTATCTCGTCCCCGAGCGATTACCCGCGAGCTTATATCTGCGATGAGTGTGTCGCGGTTTGTAACTCGATCCTCGAAGACGACCGCACTGCTACCCCGCCCGCCAGCACACCCAACCAGCTTCCAAAGCCGCAAGAAGTGAAGACCTTCCTCGACGAGTACGTCATCGGGCAGGACCAGACCAAGAAAAAGCTGGCCGTCGCGGTTTACAACCACTACAAGCGCATCTTCATGAACCGGCAGCGCACCGGGGACGGCATCGAACTCACGAAATCGAACATCATGTTGATTGGCCCTACGGGAACGGGCAAAACGCTGCTGGCGCAAACGCTGGCGCGCATGCTCGATGTGCCGTTCGCAATCGTCGATGCGACGACATTGACGGAGGCGGGATATGTGGGCGAGGACGTCGAGAACATCATCCTGAAGCTGCTGCAAGCAGCAGAAGGGGATGTGGGTCGAGCGCAGACTGGAATTATTTATATCGACGAAGTGGATAAGATTGGGCGGAAGGATGAAAACCCTTCCATTACCCGAGACGTCTCAGGAGAAGGTGTCCAGCAGGCGCTATTGAAGATTCTGGAAGGGACCATTGCGAATGTGCCGCCGCAGGGTGGGCGCAAACATCCGCACCAGGAATTCACTCCTGTCGATACAACGAATATTTTGTTTATTTGCGGAGGTGCGTTCGTTGGTCTGGACAAGATCATTTCGCGCCGCATCGGCAAGAAGTCGTTGGGATTCAAGACTGGTGACGAGGCAGTGAAGGAAGAAAGCGGAACCGAAGCGATTCGAAACTATGAACTGCTAAGCGAAATTCAACCGGAAGACCTGATCAAGTTTGGGTTAATCCCGGAATTTGTAGGACGTCTGCCGGTGGTTGGGATGTTGCAGGACCTCGACGAAAATGCACTGATAGAAATTCTTACCCGCCCTAAGAATGCAATCATCAAGCAATATCAGAGACTCTTCGAGTTTGAAAACGTCCGGCTGAAGTTCAGCGATGACGCGCTGCGCGCGATCTCCAAGCAAGCGATGGCCCGGAAGGTTGGCGCCCGCGGCTTGCGAATGATCCTGGAAGAGTTGATGCTGGACCTGATGTACCACCTCCCCAGTCAGAAAAAGGTGAAAGAGTTCGAAGTCACGCGAGAGATGGTGGAGAAACGGAACGTTTCTCTGGCGATGATGGAGAAGGCAGGTTAAGGATCGGCGGCTGGTGTGCTATCGCCATGTTGATGGCTTGATGTAGCAAGCTATCTCTTTGCCGCTAGTTCGAAACCGGTGCGTATGGTGCGGTCGGGGAATTTTTGGGAGACAGAGTGACGCAGACCAAGGAAAAATTCGAAACAAAGAAGCTGCCCATGATGCCCATTCGGGACGTGGTCATCTTCCCTCACATGATGACGCCGTTCGTGGTGGGCCGCGAATCGAGCGTTCGGGCGCTCGAAGAGGCGCTGGCCGCTGACAAGAAGATTTTTCTAGCCACTCAGCATGATGCGAGCGTCGACGAGCCCAAGGCCAATGAAATCTACCAGGTCGGGACGATCGTCAACATCGTGCAAAGCTTGAAGCTGCCCGACGGCAACATCAAGGTACTGGTGGAGGGTATCGAGCGCGGCAAAGTGCTGCAGATCGTCGATACCGAGGGCTTTATGGAAGCGACCGTCAGGGTCGCCCGCTATGCGACGGAAACAAATGCTGCCATCGAAGCATCCATGCAGCGCGTGACGACACTCTTTGAGCAGTACGTAAAGCTGTGCCAGTCGTTGAACTACGAGACCATGATCGCGGCAGTACGGATGGAAGATCCGGCAAAATTGACGGACACCATCGCAGCAAATCTGCAGCTTTCGATCGAGGAAAAGCAGGAGCTGCTCGAGATTTTCGACCCGGCGGAACGGTTGAACCGGATCGGCGACGTGCTTGATATCGAGATCGAAAAACTGAATATGGACCGCACCATCCAGTCGCGGGTAAAGCGGCAGATGGAACGAGCGCAAAAAGAGTACTACCTCAACGAGAAGATCAAGGCGATCCAAAAAGAGCTTGGGCGCGGTGAGAAAAGCGAGTTCGACGAGTTAAAGAAAAAAATCGACGCCGCCGGAATGCCGAAGGAAGTGCGCGACAAGGCCATGCAGGAGTTGAAGAAGCTTGAGGCCATGCCGCCGATGTCGGCCGAGTCAACCGTTTCGCGGAACTATCTGGATTGGCTGCTGGCTGTGCCGTGGAAAAAGAAGTCAAAGGAAATCCGGAACATTGGACGCGCAGAAAAGGTCCTCAATGAGGATCATTATGGTCTGGAAAAGATCAAAGAGCGCATTCTCGAGTTCCTGGCTGTACGGCAACTGGTCAAGAATCCGAAAGGGTCGATTCTCTGCTTCGTTGGACCTCCGGGCGTAGGTAAGACGTCCTTGGGGATGTCGATCGCAAAGGCGACCGGGCGTAAGTTTGTACGTATGTCGCTCGGTGGCGTGCGGGATGAAGCGGAAATCCGCGGGCATCGACGGACTTATATCGGCGCACTACCCGGGCAAATTATCCAGATGATGAAGAAGGCCGGAACGAAGAACCCGGTTTTCATGCTGGATGAAGTCGACAAGATGTCGATGGACTTCCGCGGAGATCCTTCAGCGGCGCTGCTCGAGGTGCTTGATCCTGAACAAAACTTTATGTTCGTTGATCACTACCTCGATGTCGAATACGACCTCTCGCAAGTGTTTTTCGTCGCAACAGCAAACGTAATGCACACAATTCCGCCAGCCTTGCAAGACCGCATGGAAGTGCTGCGCTTGCATGGATACACGGAGCCGGAAAAAGTCGAGATCGCCAAGCAGTTCCTGGTTATCAAGCAACTGGCCGCGGCTGGACTGACGGACAAGAACATCAAGTTCACCGACGATGCGATCACGGCGATTATTCGTGCCTACACTCGTGAAGCGGGCGTTCGAAATCTTGAGCGCGAAATCGGAAACGTTTGCCGCAAGGTAGCGCGCAAGGTGGTCAAGGAAGGCGCGGACTACAGCATCAATATCACCGGCGAGAACGTCTCTGAATATCTTGGTGTGATGAAGTTCCGCGACACGCTGGCACACGAGAAGAGCGAAGTCGGCCTCGTTACTGGCTTGGCATGGACCGAGGTGGGAGGTTCAATCCTAAGCACTGAAGCCACCGTGGTCGATGGCAAAGGAAAACTGACTCTCACTGGCAAGTTGGGCGATGTGATGCAGGAGTCGGCTCAAGCAGCGATGTCCTATGTGCGGTCGCGTGCAGCACGCTTGGGGCTGACGCGGGACTTCTATCGAAACCTGGACATCCACGTCCACGTTCCGGAGGGAGCGATTCCAAAAGACGGACCGTCTGCGGGCATCACGATCGCAACTGCCATCGCGAGTGCGCTCAGCAAGATTCCGGTGCGCCGCGATCTCGCGATGACTGGCGAGATCACGTTGCGCGGCAAGGTTCTTCCTATCGGTGGCTTAAAAGAGAAGCTGCTGGCAGCGCATCGGGCAGGGTTGTTTGAAGTCATCCTGCCGAAAGACAATGAAAAAGACCTGGCTGAGGTGCCTGAAAATCTGCGAACTGCGATGAAGCTTCATTTCGTGGATACCATGGATCAGGTGCTCGTGGTCGCGTTGGAATCTGCGCTACCACAAATCGCTGAAGATGCCGCCATCGCCCCCATCGCCACGCCTGCGGTGGAGAGTCCGACTACGCATCAGTAGACCTTTAGCCAATCATTTTTTTGGCCCGCCTCGGCGGGCCTTTTGTTTTTGGGTGCGGTAGCATTGAGGGGAGGTGTGTGATGGGTCCAGGAGAGAGTGAACCTGGCGGTGGTTCCCGGTTTACGTTTCGCGGGACGTTGGGCTTGATTGCGGCGGTTGCGATCGTTGCCGTGCTCTTGGTATGGCTGCCAGCGTATCGGTTGTTTTTTGGGATCAGCGTATTGATTGGGATGGGTGTCGCCGGCGGCCTTTACCTATGGCACCGATACAAGCCGATCAAAGCAGAGGACGTACAGCATCCAAAGAGACCGTTGGGGCTGGACTGAAAATAGTTGGTTCGGTCGGCCGATCGAGTCGATGGTCTTGATTGAGGTCTTATTGTCCCTGCCGACGGCGTGATGGTGGTTGTGCTCGTATAAACTGGAAGCGAAAGTCCCCGTAATTAAGAACTGATCTCTATGCGCGTGCTGACACGATTCATGCTGGCGGCGAGCGATGCGTCTCACTTTCCTGCCCCGCAGTTGCCCGAAGTGGCGTTTCTTGGCCGGTCCAACGTCGGGAAATCGAGCGTGATCAATTCCCTGCTGGGTCACAAGATTGCGAAGACAAGTTCGACCCCAGGGCGCACGCGAAGCATTAATTTCTTCGAAGTGCGTTGGCCCGGAAAACCAGCGCCAGAGTTGGTTTTCACCGATTTGCCAGGATATGGCTACGCGAAGATTTCCAAACAGATTTCGCAAGAGTGGCCGAAGTTTATCGAGCCCTACTTGCGAGAACGGTCCAATCTGGCGCTCTGTCTGGCGCTCGTAGACGTGAATGTGCCAACGCAGGAAAGCGATCGGCAGATGATCGCCTATTTGCGAGAGACCGATCGCAACTTTGTGGTCGTAGCAACCAAAAGCGACAAGCTGTCTGGCAACCAGTTGCACAAGGCGATCCAAACACTGCGTGAGGCTTATCCAGAAGCGAAAATTGTGCCCTATTCCGCCAAGAGCGGGAAAGGGCGCGACGAATTGTGGCGCGAGATCCGCCAGTCAGCAGAACCGCGAGCTATCGAAGCATAGCCCGATTCGGTACTCCCTCCCATATTGGCAAACGCTCAATATCTCTTTCATCGACGAAATTGTGTTTTGTTGTCAAGTCATCTCGCCTTCTTGCGATAGTCAAGAAGGGAGATCGTTGAACGGTGTCAGCTATGCCTGGAACTCCTTACGAATGGAATTGCGGAACTCGTCAAGAATCATGCGAGGAGGAACGAGGTGCGTCAGGGGCGGCTTATTTGCGTAGCCTGAAGCAGACGGACGGCACAGCGAAGCCAGGTGACAGAACTTCGGATGTAGTGCCGGAAAGGCGTCGCAGCGTGCGATATCGGTGTGACGGGAGTGCAGAGTTCCGAACCGCTGGAACCGATATCCGCACATGGGGAACGCTCGCCGACGTTAGCATGCACGGGTGTTACGTCGAGATGACCGCGACCTCACCGGTTGGTACAGTAGTTGAATTAACGTTGGACGCAGCCGGCATAAGGGTGCACGCGACCGGAGAGGTCAAAGTTTCCTATCCATTTTTGGGTATGGGTATTGCATTGAAGGTGCCAGGGGAAGAGCAAGCAGGTTTACGAGAAATGCTGCAGCGGCTATCGGCGCGCGCAAGCATTTCATCCGCGAACGACAACCCAAGCCGATCTGGGCCCGACGCGATGTTACCCACCTTCGCCGAAGCAGGAGAATTCGTGAAGCGTATCGCTCGATTCTTCGATACCCATTCGTCGCTCTCCAAAGACGAGTTTCTGCGATTGCTCGGACACCGCTCCGAAAGCGGCTAGCAGCAAGGACTTCGCGGAAATGGGTGTAGACTGTGGGCACCTATTCTGGAGGTGGCGCATGCAACGCCTCCTAGCTCTGGTATTCGCGCTGACTTTCCTTCTCGGCGCTGCGGGGTGTGGCAACGTTTTTGTGGGCGGCGCGATCCACACGCAAACGATCAGCGGCACAGTCAGCATTGTGCAATTGACGGTACTCTCGGGCGGAGGAGGTACAACCGTCCAAGTCACCGCGGTAACGCTTTTAGCCAATGGCATGGCGTCTGCAGGTACGTTTTGCGGTGACCAGCGCAGTCAGTTTCCAATGAACACCTTCGTTCAGGCCAACTTCACTCCGGGCCAACCCTGTTCCAATCTGACCATCGTGGTTGGCATCAAGGGATAGTTGTTGACTCTGTCTGTGTCTGAGTGCCGAAGTTGCGGCGCGATCGCCGAGCAAAGACTCTCGTTTTTCGCCTTGAAAACAAAAGCCGCGTGTCGCAGCCACACTTTGTTCTCATTCCTGAAACAACAAATCCGCGACAGATCCAAGAAATTCGCAAGTTTGGATATGATGAAGGACATGGCTAAATATCTGGTAACGGGCATCGCAGGGTTTATTGGATCGACGATCGCGCAGCGACTTGTCGCTAGGGGAGATGAAGTACGGGGCGTGGATAATCTTTCGACCGGAAATCCGGAAAACTTGAAAAATCTGGCGGACCAAATCGAATTCCAGCAGGCAGATATTCTAGACATGGATGCGATGCGACGAGCCTGCAACGGCGTCGACTACGTGTTTCACGAGGCCGCAATTCCTTCAGTCCCCAAGTCGGTAAAAGACCCTCTCGGAAGCAACCAGGCGAATGTAGATGGAACGGTGAACGTCCTGATCGCGGCGAGGGACGCGAAGGTAAAGCGCGTGGTATACGCCGCATCGTCGTCCGCCTATGGCGATACGCCTACGCTGCCAAAACGCGAAGATATGGCGCCCAACCCCATATCGCCATACGCAGTCGCCAAGCTGGCCAGTGAGTACTACATGGCATCGTTCTACCGGTGCTATGGGCTAGAAACCGTGAGTTTGCGGTATTTCAATATTTTCGGCCCGAAACAAGATCCGACTTCTCCCTATTCGGGAGTTTTGGCAAAGTTCATCACGCAGATGCTGCAAGGGGAACAGCCAACGATATTCGGCGATGGCGAGCAAAGTCGCGACTTCACATACGTGGAAAATGCAGTAGATGCAAATATGCTGGCCGCGTCCGCGCCCGCTGAGCAAGCGGCGGGCAAAATGTTCAATGTAGCCACGGGTACGCGCGCTTCGTTGAACGAGACTTTCGAGGCCTTAAAGAAGATCACTGGATACACGGGCAAGCCTAAGTACCAAACCGAGCGTGAGGGCGACGTGAAGCATTCCCTAGCAGACATATCGCGAGCGGAAAAGGCCCTGGGATACACACCGAAGGTTGGATTCGAAGAGGGGCTCCGGCGAACCGTGCAGTGGTACAAGAACGGGAACTAGGCGTCAGGCTTCAATTACCTTGGTGATCTAGGGCTGGTTACGGTTGCGGACTAGAGTGAAGCCATGACGCTCTCGTCTCTGGTTGTGTCCCGCGACTGGCAGGAAGTTAGTGTTCTCGAATGTATTCTTGGCGGCCTCCACATCGATGTTGAAGTAACACCGGATCCCGAGCGAGCGTGGAACAAACTCAGCCGATCCAAGGTGGATGCTCTCATTGTGGATCGCGACCTGGCCGGCACAGACCGCTTTCTACGGCGGGTTGAAGAGGGCAAACACAACGCCAGCACGGTACCCTTGGTAATCCTGAGTGCGATACGTTCCGTAGATTGCCGTGTTGATGCGAACACCCTGTTCCGATTCGAGAAGCCAATCTCGGTGGAACAAGCGGTCAGAACTTTCTCGGCCGCCCGTAATCTGATTCTGAATGGACGGTTACGCTATCACCGGCAAGCCTTGCAGACTCCAGTGACCATCAGTTTAGGACCGAAAAAAAAGATGCAGGCAAACTTGATGAACGTCAGTCAGGGTGGGATCGGAATCCGGGCAGACCGGCGCTTCAACGCCGATGGAAAGGTGCAGATTTCGTTTTCTTTGCCGGGCACAGATAGAACCGTAAAAGCTGCCGGTGAATTAGCCTGGACCGATCACACAGGCCATGCAGGATTGAGGTTTGTGCAGCTAGGTCCGAAGTTGCAGCGGGACTTGGAAGTTTGGTTGGCGCAGCAGTATTTTACGAACTAACGTTCGATGTGATGATCGTTCCGTCTCTGCCGGTTTGTTCTAACTTCCCGAATCCCCATAACACCGGAGTCAACGTTCGTTAGCGGAAGCGAGGCTCGGCTTCCAGGCCGCGGATTTTGTCGAGGGTTTCTTCGGCGGCAGCGCGAGTTGCCAGGTAACACCCGGGAGATTCGATTGCGAAGGTCCGAAACAACATCCGATAGGCAAAGCCAAAACCGATTGCAATCGCGATAGCGACACCGCTGGTCAAGGGCCAGGACGGTAATGAATGGGCAATCGCGAGGAAAACCAACCAAAACAGAAGAACGCCTGAAACAATCAGCAAGCCGTCCATCATCAGCCAAACCTTGCGCATGGAAAGCGGTGTGGGCCAAAACGGCAGCGAAATCGTAAGCGGAGCGTCGGTCCTCGGATTGGCGACATTCCCCGCCATCGGCATCGAAGGTATGGGTAGACTTTGCATGACCGGGGCCTGTTCCAATTCCGGTATTGGCTCAAAAATAGTTGGACTGGCGGCAGCATGATCCACATGCGCGAGCAAGTTGGTGAGAATCCAGTCATTTAGCGCGCGGCGCGATCGATCGGAGATCTGAGCAAATCTCAGCCCTGCTTGTCCAGACTCGTCCGCCCAAATAACGTCTGCTGATGCCTCGATGCGAGTACGAGGATTCAGGAGATCGAAGCGGGTTTGAACGGATTGTCCTGGGTGAAGGCGACCGACCGCATGAATCCCGAGCCCGTTTCCGCTAATATCGCGAACAATGCCGCCGTTACCCTGGTCCAAATTCACATAGACGAGCGACGGGACACGGTAACGGTATGGGCGCTGTCCCACGTCAGCAGAAGACGGAGAGTCGACCGCCCCATGCGAGTGCGTCTGCATGCTGAATATGGTAGTCCGGAGGGGAGAGGGTGCCAGTTAACCGGACTGGTTCGGGGCGGGGCTAAGGAGCGCACACACCGGTTCTCCAACGGGTAAGCGCAGGAATAGCTTCGCCTCTTCAACGGAGATTAAGCCGGCGGGCCGATCGGGCTTTAAGACGCGTGGCGTTCTATTACGGGCGCGCCGGGTGGGGGATTACGGTGGGCGCGGTCCCACTCAATCAGTTCAGTCAGATCGTAGCTGAAAGGCCCGTAAGACTGGAATTCCTGCTCGTCAAATAGGCGTTTAATGCCACATCCGACACAAACTTGATAAGACTGTCCTTGAGCACGGACAGGCCAGCTCATTTTGCGATGCCAGCAGCCTCGGAAAGCCACTAAAGCAGCACCGGCGATCCCGGTTGCTACCACGCCCAGCGGCCAGAGCCACCGGGATTTCTTGTTAGGAGATTCGTCCTTTACAGCTTGGGTCACTGGGAATGCCTACCTGATTGGTAGGATAGGGCCAATTAGTACGGAAGGCAAATAGAGAAAACCGATAGGGCTGAGCAGTTTCCGGCGATAGCTCGGCTGCCCATGCCCGGAAGGACTACATGACCTTAGTCACCATCGGACATTGCCTATAGGCTAAAAGCCCGGTAACTTGTAAGTGACGCCCTCGGCAATCCCCACCAGATAGGGCGGTAGCATGGAACGCGTTGTCGCTTGCCATTCGAAATGGCGGCGCGGGTCTGGGACGTTGCAGACCCAAGAATTCAGCATGGCTACGAGCCCCAACAATCCGAGCGGCATCCCTCCAGAAACAACCGCGGACGGCTGCGCACTGGGGAAAGACGCTCGATCGGAACAAATGCTTCCGCACAGCGAGGCTCTACAAGCCCTGCTCGCATTTTCTGCTCTTCATCAACAGATTCGTGATCGGCGTTCTGGTGGTATCGCGGGAATGAAGGACGATGCGTTCGCAACAGAATTATTCGTCCTCGACGAAGTTCTAGGGTTGGTTGCGGAGCGCGCACGCGCCATCACGGGCGCGGATGGAATTGCGATCGCGTTGGCGGAAGGGGACGCGATCATATGCCGCGCGTCTGCCGGAAGCGTATGTCCTGACGTTGGCGCCAGGCTAGACCCGAGGTCGGATTTTTCCGGTGCCTGCATGCGTGCCGGTCTCGTCGTGCGCTGCGACGACGCGGAGAGCGATCTCCGGGTCAATCGCGAAGCTTGCCGCAAGTTGGGCACACTCTCGATGGTTGCTGTGCCACTTTGCGGGCCTACTCGCGTCATTGGATTGGTGCAGGCCTTCTCCAGAGACGCTTTCGCTTTCAACGACACGGATGTGCGCAGCTTGAACCTGTTGGCTGAGCTTTTGTTGGCCGCACTGAAGCCGGAAGACGAAGAAAGAATCACTCGCGCTGCAGCGGTTGCGACGCAAGATGTCGCCGTAAGTTCGTCGATTAAAAAACCATCGATGAACTGGAAGCCGGCGCCCAAAGCTGCTCCGAAGTCTGTCGAGGTTCGAGAAGGTCTGGCACCGCTCTTTGCTGAGCCGATTGTGTTTGATCCTCTCGATTCTGGCGAGAGAGGCATGCCGGGGTTGATGGTCGTAGCCGCGATGGTCTTGGTGGCGGGTATGCTAGCCGGCGGCCTGTGGTGGAAACTTCGACATCGGACGCAGTTAGCGGCAAGTGCCACGCCTGCAGCACAAGTGGCGAAACCAATCACAAACGTTATCGCGACGCCACCGGTCCTGACGTCGCCTCCAGCGGCGGAAACGATTGCAGAGACCGTTACACCGGAACCACAAGACTTAATGGGTAGTGATTTCGCAACGCAGCAAGTCAGCGAAGATACGCGCCGTCTCACGGTACTGCCAAAGGTGACTGGCGTCCGGCATTGGTCGTCTGCAGACGCGAGTACGGTTGTCATTGACCTACAGGACCAGGTCCCTTATGAGGCCCACCGACTAGCATCTCCAGAGCGAATTTATTTTGATTTGCATGACACTGCGCTTTCGCAGTCGCTAATAGGAAAAGCGATGGAAGTTGGAGATCCCCTGCTCAGCAGGGTCCGGGTTGCGCAGCCTGTCCAAGGTGTGACGCGAATTGTTCTTGACACGACGGCTGGTTCGGATTTCGCGGTGAGCCTTGAGCAGAATCCTTACCGCCTGGTTGTTTCATTACGCGGAGGAGCGGCAGGAACGGCCGTCGCAAAGGCGAAGCCGGACCTCTTCCCCCATGATCCACAGCCCAACAAAGCGAAGGTTGCGCTTTCCGTTGCTCCACCACCGCTTTCTACCGAAGACAAACAACTGCGAAGCAAAGTCGCAAAGATACGCGTCGTGGTCGACGCAGGGCACGGCGGATGGGACTTGGGAACGGTAGGCCGCAAAGGTCTGCTTGAAAAGGATTTGGTGCTGGAGATCGCCCAGCGGCTGGGAAAAATACTGGAGAGCCGGTTAGGCAGCGAAGTTGTCTACACGCGTCGTGATGATAACTATTTGCCGCTGGATCAACGAGCCGAAGTCGCAAACGAGGCTCGGGCTGATCTTTTCGTTTCGATCCATGCGAACTACAGTGACTATCCTTCTGCGCGCGGAGTAGAGACCTACTATACGAACGTGTTTGTCGCGCCCGGCTCCAAGGAAGCCGAGCAGAACACCGCCGCCACCTTGAAGCGGGTTTCTGCTCAGTCGATGAGTCCAGAAGAAGTTCAGGAAAAGCGATCTCTGTCGCGAAAGCTCGCCGCCAGCGTCCAAAAAGCGTTGTTCGGAACCTTGGCGGCGAAAAATCCCACGATCCGTAATCGCGGGGTAAAGGAAGCGTCATTCGTTGTACTGAAGGGGACGACGATGCCGTCGATCTTGGCGGAGGTCTCGTTCGTCAGCAGCCCGACGGATGAGGCTAACTTGCGAAATGCGGAATATCGCCAGCAGATCGCAGAAGCGCTTTATAAAGGCATTGCGCGTTACGCAGCAGCATCACATCGGGCCAGCATGGCCAGCGCAACGCCTGGGAAGTAGTCGACGCGGACATCACTCGTCACTTGGACTTGTCGACTGTCGCGGGAACTTCACCGTATTTCTCGAGCCACTTCAGCTCTTCCCTCACCTTAATTCTGCCGTGCCATGGATTGTTGCCAAGCCCGTGACCCTCACCGGGAAATATCAGCAGTTGGCTGGGTACATCCAGAGTGAATAGGGCGCGGTCGAGAAGGTAATTTTCGAGAACCGCTACCCGAATGTCATCTGCGCCTCCAACCATGTGGGTTGGGGTCTTGACTTTGTCGATCTGGAAAATGGCCGCTTCGTCGTGGTAGCGCTGCGCCGCTTCCCAAGGACGTCCTCCAAGGAAATACGCGTCGTCCATTGTCGTGTCGTCATTGCCCCAGTTACCGACGTTTTCTACCGCTCCTGCGCCAGTTACGGCGGCCTTAAAACGAGTGGTCTGGGTGATCAGCCAATTGGTCATATACCCACCATAGCTGTAGCCCCCGATGGTGAGGTGGTTCGGGTCCGCGATGCCATCTTTGACGAGCGCATCCACTCCCGTAAGAATGTCTTTCCCTGGCCGAGAAACCATCTGCGGCACAATTTCCATCAGGAACTTGTCACCGTAGCCACTGGATCCACGATAGTTGGGCTCGAAAACAAGCCAGCCGTTGGTAGCCGCGATGCGATCCCATTGATACCAGTCTGCTTCGAAGTGGTTTCCGTCGGCATCGGCGGGTCCTCCATGTATCAGAACAAACATCGGTAGATTCTTCGCTTCGAATTTCCCTGGAGGATAAATGAGCATTCCTTCGACCGATGTTCCATCGTCGGAGGTCCAGCGGTAGGGCTTGCCTTTGGGAAGGTTTCGCTCGGTGAACAGTTTGTTGAAGCTGGTGATCGGGCGGGCTTGCGCGAGTTTGTCTACTCCTTCCGCCAAGTAAATTTCCGTAGGTTGGTCGACCGTGGAGTGGGCGAACACAAGACGAGGCGAGTGGTCCGCTCCGCTCATGAGTTCGTACCATCCGGGCAAACCGTTCACCTTTGTGAATGGCTTGTCGGGACCAGCTTCTGAGTAGGTTTGAATTTCAGTACCCAACTTGCCCGTTGCAATCACGCCTCCCGAGGGTATGACAGAATAGTGCGCCACAGCACCGCCGAAGTCGCTGGCCCAGCGCTGCACCTGATTGGTATCCGCATCAATCCAATAAAGACGCGTCTGCGTGTCTTTATACTTCCCTTCTACAGATCCAAGATCGACGCTGAAAAATATGTGGCGATTGTCGGGAGCCCAGCGCAGATCATCCTCTACCGCTTCGTTGCGCGTTACCCGCTTGGGTGGCGTCTGTGCTGACATCGAACCTATGTCAACTGTGTAAATCTCAAACGCATCCACTTTTTCCTGGCGTTGAGAAATCGATGAGCTCGTAAACGCCAGCCGTCGTCCATCGGGTGAAACTTGAAGATTTTCAATCCGCCAGGGGCTTGAACTAATTGCGCGTGCGTCAGGCGTGATGTTCGAACTCGAATCCCCGTCAGAAAGAACTTTTCCCGGCGCCGCAGAATGACGCGCCATCGCATCTGCGATGGGCAGACTGAAGACCGTATCCCCGCGCTCCGAGGCCCGGTACTGAATTACATCTTTCCATTCTTTCTTGTAATCATCGCGCTGTTGTTTCGTCCAGGGAGTGCGCGTTGCGTAGTAGAGAACACGCGAGTCCGGAGACCACGTGAAGGTGTGAACTTCATCTTCACCCTGGGTGACGGGAAACGCTTCACCTCCATTCGGAGAAATCAGATAAAGTTGCGACACTTCGGCCAGAGTATCCGACGCGTCCGCATCCTTTCCGGAAGAAGCTTTCCGTTCAGACAGAAATGCGATCCATCGGCCATCGGGCGACCATTGCGGATCGGAGTCATGGCCGGATTGTGTGAGCTGTGCGAGAGTAGCGTTCCCATGACCGTCGTCCCGATAAAGCCACAATTCCCCGCGATAGAACTGGCCATCCCAATCAGCGCGCTCGGTAGCAATCACGATGGCGCTCCCATCGGGAGAAGGTCGAGCAGCCGTGAAGCCCACCGAGTTGAAATATTCTTCCAAGGTTGCGGGAGGTTTGGCGGTTTGTGCAGTGGCGAAGGTGCTCACGAACAGACATAGGGATAGGACGAGCCTGAAATTTTTCATGAAGGTCTAGTAGGAAAAGCGATTTATACACTGGCCGCCATTGTGTGGCAAATGTGAACGAGTTGCCCTGTGAGGTACACGTGACTGCTAGTCAATGCAGAGACTCAATCGCATCGAGATCATCTTTGAGTCCTAAATATTCCCACCTTTGTAGAGATAGCGGGACGTTGCCGTTCAACCACAGAAAATCGTGAAACGCTCGAAGACTGAATTTGTCACCTTGGCGACTCTGCGCATCGGCGAGGAAGTGCAAAATCTGAGTCTTTCCGATCTGATATGAAATCGCCTGGCCTGGTCCTGATGCAAAAAAAGCTGCCTCCGCGCCTGCTGTTTGGCGATCCATCGGAACTGTACGCTGGAGATATTCAGCGGCTTGATCAATCGTGAACAAGCCGAGGGCCAACTTCACGTCTACTTCCACACGCAGCGCGCGCAGGCGCATGAAGTTGTAAATGATTTCTCGAGATCGCGGACTGTTATCAAACAGACCCGCTTCGAGCATCATTTCCTCAGCGTAAAATCCGATGCCTTCATTTGCGCCCGAGTCGTAATAATGGCGTCGAATAGGGTCTGAGTGTGCCCACGATAGGACCAGTTGAAGGTAGTGACCTGGTACTCCTTCGTGAACTATTTCTCCCCGGGGATCTTTCGCGGCGGAAAGAGCAAAATATCCGAGATTCGCGGCTGGCGGGTTGATATATCGAGTGCTATTTTCTTTCAACCGTGTTGGCGAGGTGAAGTCATCCGCTTCGCCGATGCTTTGCAAAGGGTCCAGGTAATCAGGCATCGCAGCAACGCGATAGTGCTCGACCCACGACGGCACCGATAACAGATCTTTCGCCTCAAGATATTCTCGAATTGCCAGTTCATCCTTGATCTCGCCGGCGATCTCATCGTTCACAGACTTGAATATCTGCAATTGCGGCAATCCCTTGTTGCGATGTTCTTCGTAAATCTGGAACGCCACGGAGCGAGCCCATTCATCGCTTCCAATCTCTAACAGCCGCTCCGGTGAATACGGGATCAGTGCGACGTTTTTCAGAAAGAAGATATAGTCGGCGCGACCTACGGCGGTTTGGGTTGGCAAGGAGTCAACTCGCTGAGTCAGCCAATCGCGGTACGACTCGAGCGCTTGAATTGCTTTCTCTGCGCTGCCGTCGAGACTACTGGCAGACGCGCTATCCAGTTTGGGCTTCAAGGCCGTGATCGAAGCCTGCATCTGCGGACGAATGTTTTGGAGGTGGTCGATGGCCAGTCGCGCAAATGGGCCAACCATTTGAGAGAGATTCTTGCGCGCGAAATCCAGAGTTGCAGGTACCGAGGTCAGCGTTGCAACGATTTGCTCGGTGCGCGCGCGATCAAACGGGGGAGGAGGTAGCAGGAGATGGAAGTACGCACCAACCGTTTGGTCAACGTAGAACAACGGGTTGCGCCGCCATCCGCGATTCACCTCAAGTTCCCAACGCACTCGCGCGAGCGCAGAACCCATGAGGCGATAGTCGACTTGCTGCTGGATTGACCCTTTCGACGCTTTGAGCGCTCGCCAGCGCGACTCGAACGACACAAGTTTTTCCTGATAACGTCGAACAGTTTCAGGAGACCAATCAGGCGTCCAATTGAGAGGACGATTGAGACGAGGAATGTCGTCGCTGGAAACAGGTTGTTCGGCCGCGCGCCACGTCCAGAAATCGTCGGCTAGGCTTTGGAGGTCGTCGGCCTTTGCCAGCTCTTGCGTAACGCTAAGAGCGGTTGCAGCGAGCACAAGAGTGCGCAAAGCAAGAAATCGGTTCATGTCTAGCGATCTGGCTCTGAGTTTTTCAGAGCATCCTGAAGATTCTGGTTGGTACGTGCAGCACTACCTTCCATAAGTCGCCATCCATCATCAAAGTGCTGAAAGCTGACGCTTGCGCTGTAGCGAACTCCACCGTCATACATAGCCGCCCCGACTTCGTTGAGCGGTTGCCACCGCCAAATAAACTGCGCGTCGGCGAAATTGTCAGATTTGCTGATTCCGGTAATTTCCACAACTTCTCGCTTGGCGGTCGGAATATTGAAATATTGCTTGCTCGAGTCTTGTGGCGGAATCAGATCCCGAAAAACTCCAACGCCGAGTGGTGTCAAGACAACATCCCAGCAAGGCGGTGGTTGCACATTGGCTGGGCACGAGGCGCTCGTCCCGATCACCCAGCCGCGGTGTTGAAGAACTAGATAGTCAGGCGAAGAGAAGTCTTTGTTAGAAAGAATTCCAGTACGAAGGAAGAACTGCTGACGGGCCTTGAAGACCGGGGATGCGGCGATGAGATCAGACGCGAGACGCCGCGTCAGGAAATCGCGCGGAGAACAAGCGCAGCACACAGCGAGGCAAATCACCGCGAAAAGCCACCGGGATCTGAACATGAATGGAACTCAGGACCGATTTTGGATTGTAACCAAAGGCGCGGCCCTTCGCGGAAGAAAAGGACTGGCGGTACGTTGTCCGGCGAAACGAGAAGACCAACGGCCGGGAATGGGCGTGCCACAATCGGGACAGCGCCCCTCAGAAGTGAGGCGATAATCTTCGATCAAATAGGCATAGCGCCGAATCAGTGTGCTGTCGCAACGATGGCAGCGAGTGTCTTCGAGGTTGCCCACGCGGCCCGGCAGGTTGCCAGCGTAAATGTACTTGAGGCCCGCCTCTTGACCGATTTTCACCGCGTTGAGAAGGTCGCGCGCACTTGTATCTGCCGGCGAGGTCATCTTGTAGTCCTGATGAAATGCCGTCACGTGCCACGGGATCTCCGACGAAACCGACGCAATAAACTCAGTTAGTCTTTGCAGTTCTTGATCCGAATCATTGAATCCAGGAATCAGCAACGTGACAATTTCTAACCAGACTCCCATGCGGTACAGCGCGCGAATTGTATCCAGAATAGGCTGAAGGCGCCCGCCGAGTTCATGGTATCGACGATCGTCGAAGGACTTGAGATCAACCTTGTAAAAATCGATGTGCGGATGGATGTACTCGAGCACCTGCGGAGTACCGTTCCCGTTGGAGACAAATCCGGTCTGCAGCCCTGCTGCACGTGCGAGTTTAAAGACTGCAATGGCCCACTCTGCCGTTATCAGCGGCTCGTTGTAGGTACTGACCATGACGTGGGCGCCTTGTGCGATAGCGTCCTCGACGAGCGCTTCCGGAGTGGCTGCCATTGGCGCAGCGGTTGCTTTAGGATCACGCAGAGCTTGTGAGGTCACCCAATTCTGACAATATCCGCAATGCAGGTCACAGCCAAGCATTCCAAAGCTGTAAGCAAGTGCTCCTGGTGAAACATGAAAGAAGGGCTTCTTCTCGATCGGATCGCACTGCACTCCGCCCGTGTATCCCCAAGGAACCAGGAGTACTCCCCCACGATTAAAACGAACCTTGCAAACACCTGGTTGTCCATCGGGGATGGGGCAACAGTGACCGCAGGCAAAACACCGGACACGATTGCGATCAAGCTTCTCGTAGAGATCGCCTTCGCGGACATTTTGGTCAACGACTTCGCGAAGGGTAGGCATGACGCCTCAGATTGCTAGGGAGTAGCCGGCGCTACAGACTTGGCGGCGGCATGTTGGTTGGTCCACTCCTCAGCGTCTTTCCGTGCGCTTTCCACGTCCGCCTGTGCCAAGGAAGCAGCGAGCGTGACAACGCGATGTTTGCTCGTTTGACTGTTGCCAGCGCTCCCCAGAAGCGACCAGAAGTATGCTTTCCGCAAGTCCTTGGGCACGCCTCGTCCAACTTCGTAGTACGCACCCATCAGATCTTGCGCGAGAACGTGTCCCTGATCGGCTGCCTTTGTAAACCAACGCGCGGCCTCAGCAGAATCGAGTTTTACGCCGTCGCCAATTGCGTAGTGAGTGCCCATGCTGAATTGCGCTGACGGGTCTCCGTCCTCAGCCAGTTTGCGCATCTGATCGAGCGTTGTCGCAGAAAGTGGGGCGCGAGCAGCAGGTTTTTGTGCGACCGTCTTAAGCCCTGGTTGCTCGATTGGAACCTGTGCGGCGAGTCGTGGGGGAGGAGTGAAAAATCGCTCTAGCCACGGTGCGAGAAGATATCCCAGCACGAGTGCGATCAAGGCAGCAACAGCGATAAGCAAAAGAACGTGAGAACGCTGCAACGGAATGTTGTGAGTATCGTGGTTCAGGCTGTCCGCAAAAGGGAAAGAACGTGAAGAGACAGCGGGTTTAGCTTTTTCCTCACGAATCACAGCAGCCGCGAACTCACCCATGCGCACCATGACCTCTTCGTCGCGCTCATCGAACGCGTGCGGCGAAGGCGAAAAAACTTCGAGGATCCCCACAACCGAGCCGTTAGAGAGCAACGGGACTGCAAGCATGGAGCGTATGCGGAGCAGCCGGCAACTCTCACTGTCCACACGAACATCGCTCTCGGTATCATCGCAACGAAGTAACGTTCGTCGTTGGACGCATTCACCTGAAAAGCCAGAACCAGTCTGAAAGCTCGCGCCAACCGGCGGTGTGGAGGTGCCGGACGTGGCGCGGCACACCATGTCGTCACCTTGAAGTACCGCGATGGCACTTCCGGTCGCAGCAGTGAACGACCGCGCGCGATCTGCTATGAGGCGCAGGACAGCCTCGGGGTCTGCGGCTTGCCCGCGGACCTCGCGTTGAACGGCATCTAAGGCATTCAGAAGCGACGAGCGATCAGCGAGCCCATCCAACTCCTCGTCGGCGACAGCGATGCTCCCCGCAGGTAGCTCATCAGCGGCGCCATTCATCGCGTTTAAGAAGAGCCATTGTTGAAGTTTTTTTAGTTCTTCAGGTGCGAGAGGCGCCAGTTGAATTCCTAATCGCGCACCATCACACCACACGACGATGCCGCTCGCAGAGATCGGTGACGGAGCTTCGGAGAGCACAAGACGAAGATTGACATGCTGGGCGAGATTCGTAGCGGCCGGAGCTTGCACAGCAAAACCTTCTTCATGAAGGTCAAGAATCTCGTGGAGGTCTAGTGCGTTCGCACCATTGAAGCTGGCATATGCCGGCGTGAAGATCTTATTGCGAGAACGTTGACGTCGCTCCGTCGGCCACTTCACGGGTGCCGCAACGGCAGGGGCGTTGATACGAAGGGGCTCCATCGTCGGGAAATCAGGAACTATATTACCCTAGGCGTCGCATGGGAAGAGCCCCGCAACAAAAAAGGTTTGAGAACTAGTCCCCGGCCATCGAAATGGATTCTGGAGGGGATTGTCGGCTGGAAAGGCGAGCGATAGCAGCCACCATCATTCCGGATAGAAACTGCATCGTGGCAACGTCATTGTGGTCGAACGCATAGGGAGCGGAAGAAAGTACCTCAAATACCCCGAGTGTTCTGCGGAAGTGCCGGAGCGGCGCAACCAGAATCGAGCGTACTCCCAAACGCCTAGAACTGGCCAAGTCAACGCGAGGATTTGACTCCGCGTCGTGACACAAAAGAACTTCCCCGGTACGGACGCAGTCGGCAGAAAGTCCAGTGTCCGTCTGCAAATGGACGCCAAGGTCCGGGGCGGTACGACCGGTTCGTGCCCTGCAAACGATCTCATTTCCCTTTCGAAGCGCGATGGCCGCGCCGGTGGCACCGGTGAGCGACTGAGCCTTCTCGGCAATGATGCTGATGCCAGGTTCAAGGTCGAGTTCCCCAGGGTTGAAATCTATGTGGCGCGAGCCCGCAGTCTGCGCCAATGCCACGGGCCGCGGCTGACGAAGCCGCATGTGGTGACGGCCTGCCGCAAAGGAAGGAGCGAATTCAGGTTCGTCCGTATGACCAAACCTATCGTGCTCAATCTGGGATAGGGGGTCTGGCACGCTGAACAGCAGCGATCGAACCAGTTGATTGAGCTCTACGTCGGCAATCAGGTGTGCGGTTTGCTGTCCCCGCAACGATCCACCCAGGATGCGGGAAAGGCTCAGCACTGCTTTGCTGCCGCAGGCAAGGCACCGAGGCGTGTTGTTACTGCTAATCAGCTCGCATTGCACGCAGAACACGGCCGTGGGCAGAGGCAAAAAGCTGACGTCCTTGGCAGCGAGCGAGCCCAACATGTTGATTGAAACCCTCCGGTCAGATTTGAGGAAACCCAAATTTGCAGAAGTACGAAGGTAAATACCTCTCGCCGTAGGAGTAAGTGGCTGTGCTGGTTCAGCCTGTGGATAATCCTCATGCAGATTGTTCGGTATTTTTTGTCCAGAGATTGACGTGTGAACAGGTTTGCGGCAATAATCCGATCAACCGTGCTGGTCGAGGCGGGAGCCATTTTGATTTCTAGGGGAACGAACAATGCAGTGGACCACACCTGAGTTTGAAGAAATCGCACTGAACTGCGAAATCAATTCGTACGCTAGCGCGACGCTCTAGTTCCTGCCAACGCTTTCCGCTCCACGACCTGCCTCGCATACCCCATTGCCCAGCAGCAAATGTTTGCGTGGGAAATGCATGGATTCCGCAATCGACGGAGTAACGACTTCGTTACCTAAACTCTAGCTGCAGCAAACCCTTCGTCTTCATCGGGACTTGGAACGATCTCCGCGGCGCCCACCAGAACTCGATCCAACGCATCTGCCAAAGCGACCGGGAAAACCGACGTGAGCAGGTTCACGTCGAGTTGCAGGTCGCGTTGCGTGTAGAAGCGGCAGATGCACATCGAACCACGTCGACGGCTCGTGGTTGTAACAAGATCGAGGTTCACAGTCCAGGCTGCTACCCCTTGACGTTGGACAGAAGCGCCGGGCTTCACCCATGTATATCGAAGATGATTGTCGGGAAGAACATGGACCAATCCAATGTCTGACCGTTCGCCCGGTAACACCCGAATATTCAAATCGAACCAATCAAAATCGTTGGTCCCGAACGCCGCATTCAGAATGTTGCATATCTGTTCGTAATCACGAGCCACTTTAAGCTCTTCGGTAGCGCGTCGAATGGAAAGATTGTTGATGACAATCTGTCTCTGTTCGATCGTTCGCTGGGCTACCCTCCGCAGTTCGCCAAATTCCAAGTAGCCCAAATGCTGCACCCCTAACCACACGCCCGTTCCAACGACCGCCAACACCAAGCCCAACGAACTTCCAGTTGGCCAAAGGAGGAACAAGCTGAGCAAGGCGAAAAGGGCCGAGACGGCATACAGGACAATCACAACTTGCCGATGGGAAAGCCCCATTTGAAGAAGCTTGTGGTGGATATGTTCACGATCCGCCGTAAACACGGGACGCCCGCTAATGAAACGACGAGCAACGGAAAGGGCTGTCTCAAGAATCGGCAGGCCAAAGGAAACGATGGGGATCGCGACCGCGATGATCGTGGGAGCCTTCTGCGCACCCTGAAGCGCTAAGGCACTCAACATGAAACCGATGAACAGACTGCCGCCGTCGCCGAGAAAGATGGTTGCTGGATTGAAGTTAAACCGTAGAAACCCGAGGATGGCCCCAGCCAGAGCAATGGTGAGCAAAGCAACCAAGGAAGATCCGCTCAGTAGGGCCACCACGAACACCACCATGGTCGAAAACAGCGCCGATCCGGCAGCTAATCCATCGAGGCCATCGATCAAATTAAAGGCGTTGGTAATCGCCAGTACCCACAGGATCGTCAGCGGCAGACCGATCCACCAGGGCAAATCATGGGTCCCGAACAGAACCGGAAGATCCAGAATGCGGAGGCCGCCAGCAAACAGCATTGTGCCTGCCAGGGCCTGTACAGAGAACTTCAAGTAGGGCCCTGCGCCGCGCACATCGTCGTAAATGCCCAATAGAAAAACGAGGCAGGCCGGAGGTAGAAGAGTCCAAACCGCCTTCGACGAGCCGGCTATCGATACTTGCGGATAGCGCCAGCTCACGAGCCAGGCGATCAGAAGGCTGATTCCAAAAGCCAGAAAAATCGCCACCCCGCCCAGTCGCGGCAGCGGATCGCGGTGCAGGTGTCTTTCCTGGCTGGGGTTCGATACCCAGCCGTGGGCGATCGCAACATTTCGAACATTTCGGGTGAGGACAAACGCCAAAAGCAGGGAGAGCCCGAAAATGCCGAGATACAAAATAGTCAACTGGAACCCCCTCGGTCAGATGCTCGTTTTGGCATCTTTACTTACCGAGCGCGTAGCTGATTGGATTGGTTTGCAACGCGATCGCGCGGAAACACGCTATTCGATTCGCGAAGAGCGCGAAATAAGGTGTTTACTCGACGCCTGAAAGGATAACAACTGTCAAATAAGGATGGCAATTGGATTTCGGATAACCTGTGGAAAACTCGGCTCACTCAGAGGCTCTCCGAACATCGGCGGACGTACATGCTAGACTTTAAGTTCCAGACCGTACAGGAGTGAAGCATGGGGCCTAGGGCTAGCAGCGCTGTGGGACAGCGCTTGATGGATTTATTGGTGTGGGCAGCGCTCGCGTGCTTTGTAGTTCCGGCCTTTGGTCAGCAAACTCAGACCGGGGTCTTTCCCTCCCCTGAAACACCTTCAGCATCGCAAACGCCCGCGACAGCTCCCCAGGCCACTCAGCCCAAGCCTGATTCGACTCCGAATACCAACACTCCCCAAATGCCGGCCGGAGAGGCTGCACCCCCCAATCAGAACGCTCCAGAAGCGGACTCTACTGTGTTGCAGCTGAGCCCTGGCGATCTGGTGGAAGTGAGTGTTTATGGCGTCCCAGAACTGGCAACGAAAACGCGGATTACGAATACCGGAGACGTGTATCTGCCGCTAGTCGACTACGTTCACGTAGCGGATTTGAATTTAGATGAAGCTCAGACCCTGATCGAGAAGCGTTTAAGCGACGGAGGTTTCGTCCGTAACCCCCACGTCACAATCTTCGTGGATGAATCTGCGTCTCAGGGAGCGACGATTCTGGGAGAGGTAACTAGGCCGGGCGTGTATCCGGTTTTGGGCGAGCGCAGGCTCTATGACGTCATCTCTGCTGCCGGCGGGTTCACGGACAAAGCGGGCCGGGTGGTGACCATTACTCGCCGGATTAAGCCAGAGGCGCCCGTGACGGTCCATCTGCCGTCCAACTTGTCAGACCAGACCGACGCGAATGTCGCAGTGGCGCCAGGGGACACCATCGTTGTCGGGCGTGCGGGCATCGTCTACGTAGTTGGGGATGTGAATCGGCCGAGTGGTTTCATGATTGAAGATAATAATTTGACGGTGTTGAAGGCGTTAGCCTTGGCAGGTGGCGCCAACCGAACAGCGTCCCTGAACGGTTCGAAGCTGCTGCGGCAGACGTCGAGCGGTGTTCAGGAAATCCCGGTCCAGTTAAAGAAGATCCTGCAGGCTAAGGCGCCGGACGCACAACTTCAGAGGGGCGACATCTTGTTTGTCCCAGGTAGCGCCGCAAAGGCATTCGCATATCGCGGGGCCGAGGCCGCAATTTCAATGACAACCGCCCTTGCAGTGGTCGCGTATCGGCCTTAATGAGGGGCGCGGTTGGGATTCTCGTGTTCTTGGCTTAAAACCTCTTCCAGGACCTTCACGTAGGCACCGGCAGTCTGCTTTCTGGAAAATTTGTTGACGATGTAGTCGCGACCATTCCTTCCTAACTGCCTTCGAAGATCTGGATTAGCCGCGAGTTGGAGGATTGCGCCCGCCATCGCTTTAGAATCTTCCGGTTCCACAAACAAGCCAGCCTGAGCATCTTCGACGATACTGCGCGCCTGACCATCGACGGCGAGAATCAGAGGACGTTCACACGACATGAATTCCAACATCTTGGTCGGGATGACAGTCTTAAATACGTCCGTCTTCCGCAGGAGTACCAAGCACGCATCGGAAGCCGAGATGTATCCGGGAATGCACTCACGGGGTTGCTGATCTAAAAAGGTAAGATTGGCCAATTTTCTTTCGCGCGCGAGGGCCTTGATTCGCTCCTTGTCGGCGCCTTCGCCGATCAAGAGGAAATGCACGCTAGGCGATTGCGAGTACAACTGAGCGGCTGTTTCGATAAGAGTTTCGAGGCCGTGAGCCCATCCCATCGTACCGACGTAGCACACAAGAAACTTCTGTTCGATGCCGAGCTCTTTGCGTATCGAACCAAAATCAGTGGACGGCTGAAACAAGTCAGTCTCTACTCCGTTCTCAACTACTGAAATCTTCCCCGGAGCAATGGACCAGTACTTGATCAGGTGATCTTTGAACGCAGGAGTAACCACGACAATGCGATTGGCCCGGCTGTATAGGAAACCTGCTATGCCGCCGAGCGTTCGATGCAACAGCGAGTTCGAGTCACCCATGCCAACGGCAACAAGCGACTCCGGCCAAAGATCTCGAACTTCGAAGACGAATGGCACGCGCTTGATGCGTGCGATCCACCACGCGGAAAGCCCCACCAGCAGCTGTGGAGATGTGCCGATGACGATGTCCGGCGTCGGAAGGAGCATTCCAGCCAGTGCCGCAGAGATGCAGAAGGAACCGTAGTTGAGGGCTCGCTCAATCGCTTTTCGGTTGGGAAGTGGCCAAAGCCATGTTCGTTCTACTCGCACTCCATCCAACATTTCACGGTATCGCAAGCGGAGAAAGCGGGAACGCCATTCTTTAGGAACGCGGCCAGTTGGATGGTTCGGAAAGCCCGTGAGGACAGTCGGCGCGTGACCCGTTGACGCCCAATGCTTCGCCAACTCTGCCGCTCGAGCTGCTGGGGCGCCCATTTCCGGCGGGTAGTATTGGGAAACGTAAAGAATGTTCACCGTGTCTTTAGTAGTAGCACAACTTGAAAATGCTCTTGTGAGCAAGCGCACGGGCTCGGTTCAACCGATTGCGCGAATATTCTTCCCAGCGATCGGCAGTCTGGGCAAATACCGCCAAGTTTGTGAGTTGATGCATGACGCGCAGCTGCACGATATGAAGCTGATGATAAAAGCGGCTGGCCACCATCGGGAGTCTGGTTCCCGACTGTTCGTACAGCGACCAGAAGCCGTTGTCGTAGCGCGCAAGGTTTTTGGTTAAGGTCTCCACACAACGGTTAAAAAGATCGCGCGCCTGCGACGTTGGAAAGGTGAGTGAGTAATCGTAGACGCCCCACACCGCCCAGATAAAACCGTTCAGGATATGTGTCGGAGGGGTAACGATGTATTCCTCAATCCAGACGTCTTGGAACTCGTCGACGAATAGAACGCCCCCCTCTGCCGAGGTTCTACTCAGAGATTCGAATGCTGAACGGGCCGCGTCAAGATAGTCGTTCTTGCCCGATGCAGCGGCTGCGCGAAGCAATAGTGAAATTCCCTGACCTTGCGCAAGCCCTGAGTACCACGGAGCTCTTAATGTGTCCCGATAGTCCCAATCGAAGTGATGTTGCCACACCGGAATGTTTGCCGAATTTCGTTCGAGGTTGTCGCGAAGCCAGTCGGAAGCCGAAAGGAATTTCTTCTCGGCCGTGGCGTCGCGGGCGGAAACATAACGGTTGAAATTTGCCAACCCCCACTGGGCAATCGCAATGGGGTTGTACTGCGGCCCAATCTTGCCGCGATAGTCGAGCAGCGGAATGCCCGCATCGTCGTGAATCCCGGTATAGTCAGCCTTCTCCGCAAACAACATGTAGTATTCGCCAAGACGATTCGAGACGAGACGTGGATTCGCGGTAGGCGTCTCGTGCCAAAAAGTCAGTTGACTCTTGCCTGGTCCTAAATATGCACTGAAGATGCGCCGGTAGTATTGAAGACGATTGGTGAGCGCCATGCTGCGGATTCGTGCGGTTTGATCGAACTATAGCATGCCAAGACAGCCGATCACTGGGCGACTGGCGGCATCACGTTCACACGCCAGAGCTCAGTTTTAAGATCGGAACCTTTTACAGCGACGGTCGTGACGGCTAGCAAATCCGTCGTGTTGGGTCCGTCGGGAAGAAATGCATTCCCATACTGGAAAAAGTTCATCGGCCAAACATCTTTTTTCCAAGTGAGATTCTTTCCCCACTCAGCTCCATCTCGGCTTCCGTATAAATGCACTTCCCTCGTCTCATTTGTTTCGCTCGGCTCCGCCATAGTGGAGAAAAACAATGCTGCTTGGACGGCGCACCCCTGGATTGATGAGCTGCTTATGGCAGCAACTCTTGTGAGTTCACCACGTCTGTCTAGACGGTAGATGTGATTTTGTTCGAGGGGAGTATCAGACGCGAAGTAGAGCGCATCTCGAGTAGGGACAATAGCAACTGCCCGCGCCTGCTGATTCCCTTCCAGAACTGATTCAACCACTGTCAGATCACAACTGGCACGCAGAATTTGGCATTCGCGTTCATAATCACCAGTCAGAATCCAAAGGCAGTCTTGCCAAGAGTCGTAAACGATGTTGTGGACATGGCGGATTGCGCCCGCTGGAAAGTTGTACGCTACGTTCCAAGTCAGACCTCGGTCGTCCGATGCGTAAATGAAAACCTCTCCGCGAGCTTTGTTGTCGAAATACTCTCCCCAATACACTCGGCCATTTGGGGTTGACGTGATGTGAAGCGGGCGCGTGCCACGCGCAATCCTATGTGTAGTCTGAAAATAAGGCTGGCCGGGAACGAGCGTGACGATGGCACCTGGAACAGCGGCGACGATGTGTCCCGACGGCAGCGCGGTCAGCGCGTGAAAACCATCACGCACCAGCCGATGCGTGAGGCGCGAACGTGACGTTAGATTCCGCCACGCAGCGGGCCGAAACGTCGCAACGCATTTCCATTCAAGAGATTTCTGGGGCTCGGCTGACAGCAACTGATAGCCCCGCGAACCATAGAGCACATCGTCTGACCACGCGAGGGCACGCAGGCGTGAGAACGTACCAACTTTAGTCAGGGCCAGCGGTACCGAATTACTCGGCAGCGAAGGCGGAGTAGTCATGGCTAATTTTCGGACTTCAAGGCCACGAAGGGACCGATAGCCAGCACATCCATCTTGGTACGTCGGAAGCAATCGATCGCTTCGGCCGGAGTGCAGACGATCGGCTCATTCTCGTTGAAGCTCGTATTCAAAATGACTGGAATTCCAGTATGCCGCTTAAAGGCTTTGATCAAGTCGTAGTAAAGGGGGTTCTCATCCCGAGCGACGCTTTGCAGCCTCCCGGTATCGTCAACGTGGTTGACCGCGCAGAGTTGCTGTCGCTTTTCAGGGCGGATCTTGTAAACATGCAACATGTACGGCGATGGATGGTCGTGTTCGAAATATTCGTGCTGCGCCTCAACCAAAATTGCAGGAGCAAAGGGCCGAAACCATTCCCGATGCTTGATGCGGGCATTCAACACGTCTTTCATATTTGGCAAACCGGGATGCGCGACGATAGAGCGATTACCGAGCGCTCTCGGCCCCCATTCCATCCGTCCCTGAAACCAGCCAACGACGTTGCCCGCAGCCATTTGTTCAGCTACGGCCTCAATCATAGGCTCCCGTTCCAGACGCCGATATTTCATCCCAACCTTTTTTAGTTCACCCTCTACCGCAGGTTCCGAGAAATCCGGGCCGAGGTACGCGCTGGGCGCAAGGTCGCGACGCGGCTGCTTTAAGACAGAATGATACGTGTGCAACGCAGCTCCAATCGCGAGACCCTCATCTCCCGCTGCCGGTTGAATCCAGGTACGCCGGAACGGAGTTTCCTTGAACAATTTGCCATTGGCAACGCTGTTTAGTGCGCATCCACCTGCCATCGCCAGATCACTACACGGAACCTTGCGATGAAGATCGTTCAGCATGTGGAAGAAGACGGTTTCAAAACTATGCTGCATGGCATACGCAAGATCCATATCGCGCTGCGTGATCTCTGTATTCGGTTCGCGCGGCGGGCCGAACAGTTTTTCCATCCGATCGGAGAAGTGTCTTGCTAGGCGAACCGTGCCGTCGGGTAACACCTCCATTCCCTGGTTACTACCCAAAGGTTTGAAATATTTCAGATCAAGCTGAAATGTTCCATTTTTCGTTTGAATGATCTTTGCAATTTCTTCGCAGTACGTCGGCTTCCCATAAGGTGCGAGGCCCATCACCTTACCTTCGTCGCCATACTTCTTGTAACCGATAAACTCGCAAATCATGGTGTAGAAGCTACCCAGCGAGTGCGGCAGGAACACGCGATCGAGAATTTCTATTTCGTTGCCTTCGCATCGAGCCATCATGGTCGATACAAAATCGCCCGAGCCGTCATAGCTGAAGCCCGCGGCTTTTTCCCACGGCGAGCAGTAGTACGAGCTCGCGATGTGAGCAATATGGTGCTCAAGGTGATGTTCCTGAAATTTGAGCTTTGAGCTATCGACTTCAAGCGCTTGCGACAGGAGCGTGCGCACGTCGCGCATCGATTCTTTGCGTTGTCGCATATGAATGAAATTCAGAATCTTGGCAGGATTCGCAAGCGCGTATTTAACTTTCTTCGCGAGATTAGCGTCGCTATCCTGGCCGACCGCAACATGATCGACCTCCGTAATCTTGGCGCCAGCCGCATTCAAACAGGCTTGGACGGCGAGAGAAGGAAAACCCCCGTAGTGTTTGTGTCGGTTTAAACGTTCTTCCGCTACTGCGAAGACAACCTGACCGTCCTGAATGATGGCGGCGGACGAGTCCGCATGAAACATATTTAGGCCCAAAATCAGCATGAGATGAGTGGTATTGACTCCTTTGAAGAAATCAAGGCGCGGGCTCGTACGTAGCGCGATTGGTTTGAAGGAACCCGGGAAGGTCGACTTTAAGCGCCCCGCCGGTCGCAACCGATTGCTGAATTCTGAGAGTCGCCAAGGTCGTTGCAGCAATTTCAGTGAAACTGACGGGCGATGGAACTTTTCCTGTCACGGCGGCGATGAACGCTTCTAGTTCGTTTCGATGACCTTTATCTTGCGACCATCGTGACTTCGTGCGGGTCTTACGTCCGTGACGAACAAGTTCAAGCTGGCGAAAATCTTCAATCGTCGCCACCGAACCGCCACCAAAAATCTCGATCCGCTCTTTTGAGTACGAACGATCCCCGTTGGCCAGGTACGAAATTGTCCCTTCCGACCCGTTCTCGAAACGCAGGGCGATGATCAAGTTATCGCCACTATACTGGCCCGGGTTTGTGAGAGAACGCGCTTGGACTTCTGCTATCGGCGACCCGGCAATGAATGTGAGGTAATCGACAAAATGACAAACCTCTCCAAGAATACGCCCGCCACCTTCCCGGGGGTCGTTTGTCCAATGGTCTGCCGGTAGGAACCCAGCGTTGACGCGGTAATGCATCGCAAGAGGTTCACGGATTTCTGATACGAATTCCTTCATGCGAACGGCCATTGGCGCGAAACGTCGATTAAATCCAACCATCAACACCGGCGTGGGTTTGGCCGCAGAAACTTCCTGCGCCACTGCGCGCAACTCTTCTTCGGTCAGACAAAGAGGCTTTTCGCAAAAAACATGCTTGCCTGCTCGCAGAGCGGTAATTGTCGTCGACGCGTGCCGATTATGTCGGGTGGCAATTACAACAGCTTGGATACCTTCATTCTGGAGAACTTCTGATTCGTCAGAGCAACAGAATTGAAAGCCAAACTTATCAGCGACATGGCGGTTGTGAGCGCTGGTCGCGGTACAGACACCCGCAAGGGTGACTCCGCTGATTGATTTCAACTGGGGCAACAAAACGTTCTGCGCAAAAAGACCAGCGCCAATCACTCCGACCGAAACCGACGAACTACTGACCGGCTTCTGCGAAATAACGATCTTCGAAAGCGGAGAGTCGCTCAGGACATTTTCAGATCCTGGGTACGAGATAACCACTCCGAGAAACGGATCGCGCGTCTCGCCGGTAATCACTCGATAGGCCTTTTCGGCGTCATCGATCGGGAAGCGATGTGTGATCAACGAATCCAGATTGAGCTTCCTCTCCGCCAGCAACCGAAGAAATGCCTCCATGTTGCGAGTTTCGGTCCAACGGACATAGCCGATCGGGTAGTCACGGCCCTTCTGCTCATAGGCAGCGTCATAGCGGCCGGGGCCATACGAACGAGATATACGAAAGTCGAGTTCTTTCTCGTAGTAGGTCTTACGTTGGATGTCAAGCCCGACCGTGCCCACCGCGACAACGATAGCGCGATCACGAGCAATTTCGCCGCTCAGGTTAACGGGATCGCTGCTGGGGGTCTCTGCGGTGATTAGAACGGAATCAACACCTGCGCCGTGGGTGTGTTGTTGGCATAAGTCGCGAAATTCGGAACTCGATGAACATGCGGCGTGCGCTCCGTTCTGCATCGCGAGATTGGCGCGCTCAGGCAGGATGTCGAGTCCTAAAACTGTGCATCCCGCCGCTCGCAGCATTTGAGAAGTAAGTTGACCTAGCAGTCCTAATCCGATAACCGCTACCGTGTCGCCGAGCTTCACTTCTGAAGTGCGAATTCCATGCAAACAAACTGCACCCACCGTTGAGAAACTGGCTTCCTCAAAGGACACCGAATCGTCGGGAATGCGAGCAATCAGCAAACGTGGGATGTTCGCATACTCAGCATGAACCGCATATCCAGCCCCGGCGCAGGCGACGCGATCGCCAACGCGGATGTCTTTAACTTCGCCATCCACCGCGACCACTGTTCCTGAACTGCTATAACCCGGCGCGGAAGGCTGGTCGAGACGGCTACGCACCGCATGGACCGTTGAGAGCAATCCATCTCTCTGAATCTTGCTTAGAACATCACGGACCAGATCCGGACGCGCCTTCGCTTTTTGTATCAAGTTCTTCGAGGCGAATTCAGACGATGCCCGCTCAGTGCCGGCGGAAACCAGCGAAGCAGCCACACGCACCAGCACACATCCAGGTAACAGCTGGGGAGGTGGCACTTCCGCAACCGTGATGTCGCCGGTCCGGGCCTGCTGTAAGACTTGCTTCATGCGCTCACCGCGGCTGGGGCGTTGATCGATGACATTTGTCGCGATCCGCCGTCGAGGAACATTTGCATCCAGAGTTCCAGCGTAAGAAATTGCCAAATCTGCATCGACCAATCCTGGCTACCGGCGCGGTGCTCGTCAACATACCGTCGCAGCACGCTTGGCTGGAACAATCCACGTTGCCGCACGCTGGATTCCGACAGCAAATCGTCCACCATGGGCTTGAGATCGTTGGCCAACCAGTAGTCAATCGGAGCGGCGAAGCCAGCTTTGGGTTGTCGCAACACTTCTTCCGGCAGAACATCACCCATCGCTTTACGGAAAATGTATTTGGTGATGGGTTGGACTGTGCCCTTCAACTTCAGAGTTGGAGGGACATTCCACGCCACAAATTCCGCCAGCTCACGGTCCAGGAATGGCACGCGCACTTCCACGGATGATGCCATGCTCATCTTATCGTTGTAAGTAAGGTTCAAGCTGGTCATGAAGATCTTGGTATCGAGATACAGCATTTGATTGAGAAAATCCGCATCCGCGACTCGGTCGAAGGCCGCGCGGTGCTGAGCGTCGGCGTCTGATCCGGCGACTGCGTCACGCAACCGGTCCGAATAGAGCGCCGACTTCTGGTCCCCATCCAGGTAAGTACAATTTTGAATAAACTGGTCCGCCGGAGAGAGTGAAGCACTGCGGGCCATTTTTTTGGCGAGGCGAATGCTGCCCTTAAGTTTGTTGCCTCGCAAGGAAGGCAGCCCCAAGACAGCCGATTCGGCTATCCCACGCAACGCACTCGGGGCCTTTTGATACATTTGCGCCCAGTAATGCGCCACGTGTTTTCGGTATCCAGCAAAGAGTTCGTCTCCACCAACACCAGACAACATTACGGTGGCCTGTTTTCGGGCCTCCCGGCAGACAAGATAGGCAGCAATAATCGCGGGGTCAGCCGTCGGCTCGTCCATGTGCCAGGTCAGGCGGGGAAGAAGGTCCACTACATCGGGTTCGACAACAATCTGTTCGTTGTCGCAACCGAGTTGTGCTGCGAAGCGGGCTGGTACCGCAGGATCATCGAGCGCTGACTCGCCTACCCGGTATTTCGGTGGATACGTAATGGTGTATGTCCGTACCGTCTGTTTCGTCGCACGCGACATCATGGCGACGATGCTTGAGGAATCAAGTCCTGCGCTGAGAAATGCTCCAATCGGCACATCGCTCACCATCTGCTCGGTTACCGACTTTTCAAACCGAGCGCGTATCTCTTCCGCGAGCGTGTCCTCGGATTTCGGAAAACTTGCATTCGCGTTGGGAAATGTCAGGTCCCAATAGGATGAAATGTTCAGTTCATCTTTACGAAATGAAGCATGGTGTCCCGCCTGCAATTTGAAGATATTTTTAAACATTGTCGCGGGATCGGGCACCCACAGAAATGTCAAATATTGATGAAGTGCTACGGAATCGAGCTCTGCGCTGATCCCTGGTACTTCCAGGAGCGCCTTGATCTCCGATGCAAACGCAAATTTGGAGCCTTGCTGCCAGTAATACAAAGGCTTTACGCCGAAGTGATCGCGAGCCAAAAAAAGTTGGCGGGACCCGGATCGCAAATCACAAATTGCAAACGCGAAAATGCCATTGAGTTTTGATACACAGTCCGGGCCGTACTGTTCGTATAGCCGTAAAACAACTTCGGTGTCTGTATTTGAATAAAACCTGTGACCCTTGCCCGCGAGTTCTTCGCGCAACGAACGAAAATTGTAAATTTCGCCGTTGTACGTAATCCAGACCGTACGGTCGTCGTTACACATCGGCATTCTGCCATTGGAGGAGAGATCGAGAATCGCAAGGCGGCGACTTCCCAATCCGACGTAGGAGCCATCTGGAAAACGCTGTTCCCAAAGTCCCGAATCGTCAGGGCCGCGGTGGGTCTGGACATTCGTCATGCGGGCGAGAGTTTCGCCGTCACCACAATTGACCAAACCACTGATACCACACATGAGTTGCTTCAACCCTTCCTGGATCGTAGCTCGTAGATTTTGGCTTTCGTGTGGAACATCTGGACTGCCTGAAATCCACAGTAAATCAGGCCGGGAATGCCGTCCAGAAAGCCGAGCCTTACCAGATAACGATACAGGAAAAGCAGTAAGGGAGAGCCCGGAAGGTCAAAAAGTTGCAGCTTGAGCCAGCGCCGCCGCTCGGCTTGAGTGCCGAAGAACCGGGGCTTTACTTCCCCGGTCGCGTCATTGCCAGCCATCAAAACGCGGGCTTCCCAATTGGAATATTCGTCATGTTTTTCGATATAGCGGGATAGCGATTCGACGTTGTGATGAATGATTGGATTCCGGAGCTGCTCAGTAACACCGTCGACGACGACATGCTCGTGGACTTCCATGTCAGCCATGGAAGCATCCTGGTCTTTGAGGCGGCATTCATAACGTCCCATACCACGTCGAAATAGAGATAGCTTCCAGAAACTGGCGTCGCCATGGCGTAAGGCCCGGCCAAGAAACCACATGCGCAATGCAATCGAGTATCCGTTGACGTGTGGATTCTGGATTGCCTGACGCATCTCTGTTTTTAGTTCTGCGGTGAGAACTTCATCCGCGTCAAGAAGAAGAAGCCAGTCGAAGGCGAACGGAAGAGTTTCCATCGCCCATTGCCGCTTCTTAGGCCATCCGCCGGGGTAATGGAATTGAACGACCTGTGCGCCATACTGCAGCGCAATCGCTTCGGTGTCATCGACACTTTGCGAGTCGATCACAAACACTTGCCCGACGTCTCGCAGTGACTCTAGGCAGCGTGGCAAATTCTTGCCTTCATTGCGGACAGGGATCAACACGCTAACAGGAAGTTTGTCTCCCGCCACAGAAGATGAAGAACTTTCGGTTGATTGTGTTAGTGGCATGGAACGAAAGTTAGAAATGTTGCTCGCACCATTGGTTCAATACGTACAACGACCATGGACGCGTCCACGAAGTTCGCCCCTGCTCGAAATCGTCCCAGACCTGTTGACCGGCATTCGGTCGAACGACGCCCTCGAGCACCCCACGCATCGCGCTCAGGTTTCGTGTGATTTCCGGACGTAGCTCCTGACGCAACCAGTGCTCGAACGGCAATGTGAATCCACGCTTTGGACGATGCACGATTTGCCTGGGCAACGTGCCGCCAAGAGACCGCACCAATAACGGCTTGGGAGTTTGTGAATCCAATTTCATGGATCCAGGCATAGAAAGCATGCGTTTTGCCAGCACGTGATCGATGAGGGGAACGCGTACCTCCAGCCCGTGCGCCATGCTCATGGAGTCCGAATCACGAAGTAGAGTGTTGAGCATATAACAGCGTTCTTCAAGGTATGACACTCGATTGATCGGATCGAGAGCCTGCGAGGCTACTTCGATATCACGAAGCGTCGACGCCAAGCCGTTAGGTCCAGGAGCCGGAGTGTTGGCGAGCAAACTATCCGTCTGCCTCGGCGTAAAGAGCATCCTCGAAAGAAAGTACGGATGAATCAAACGGCCATTGTCTCGTATCAGTGAAGCCAGCTTCCTGTTTTGATCGCTGGTCGGAGTGACAGTGGCGTATGCCTTCGCGAACGATTTGCGAACGATTCCAGGGATGTGAGCCGCCATGCCAGCGAATCGTTCCATGCGCGGCACGTCGCGGAAGCTAGAGTATCCAGCAAATACTTCGTCCCCTCCCAAACCCGAAAGCGCAACCTTGACTCCTGCCTCGCGTGTCTTCTGAGAAACAAAGTGCGTATTGACACCGTCCATGGTCGGCTGATCCATGGCTTTCAGAGCGGCGGGAATGAGTTCTAGAACATCTTGTTGCGAGACAGTGATTTCATGATGGTCCGTTTGGAAATGCTGCGCCACCGCACGAGAATATTCGGCTTCAGAATAGTCAGCTTCGCGAAAGACGATTGAAAACGTGGACGGTTTGATACCGCTGCGTACAAGAATTCCCGCCAAAGCGCTAGAGTCAATTCCACCCGACAGAAACACACCCACGGGAACGTCGCTTACCAGTTGCATGCGGACGGATTCATCAATGAGCGAATAAATTTCTTGGTCCGTTGGCGGCGCACCATCAGAGCTATTTTTTTCGGCGAGATCCCAATACTGCCGACGCTTCAACGATCCTGCGTCCCACACGAGCGAGTTTCCAGGAGGCAGCGCGGAAACCCCTTTGATCAACGTAAACGGGTCATAGACGGAACCGAACGTTAGATAGCTCAGTAACCCTACTTCGTCGAGTTGACGTGGCACGAGGCCGGTGCCCAACAACGTGCGGACTTCAGAAGCAAAAACAAAGTGCCGATCGGACTGAAAATAATAGAGAGGCTTGATCCCCATCGGATCCCGAGCCAGGAAGAGTCGTTGGTTTCTGCTGTCCCAGATCGCAAACGCAAACATCCCGCGAAGTTCACTGACGATGCTCTCTCCCCAGCGGGCATAGCCTTTGAGGATGACTTCAGTATCGGAATTACTGACGAAGCGGTCCCCTTCGTTTTCCAGCCGCGCGCGCAATTGCTTGAAGTTGTAGATCTCGCCGTTGTATGCAATCCAGTTCTTGGTCGCTGGATCTTGCATGGGCTGATGGCCCAGTGGTGATAGATCCAGAACGGCGAGACGGCGGTTACCGAGCCCAATTTCGACGGTTCGAGGAATTTCCGTGCGAATAATGACTGTTCCGTGATCGTCTGGTCCTCGATGAGCGAGCGACTGCGTAGCGCGTTCCAATGTTTCGGGAAGAACGCTGCCACCATCCGCGACGATTCCGACGATGCCACACATTACTGAGCGAGTCCGTTTACGGGAGCTTCGATTTTCGGCTCTTTTAAACCTATCACGCCAATCCCCAGAGGTGTCGTGCGCACTGCTAACACTGACGCGCCAGCGACAGTGGGTGAGGGCAACCTCCCCACCGCTCTCCGCGTTAGACTACTGCGGGGCGAGATTCACTGAGGATTTCAATTTTATGAACCGTTTGGCCGTGCTTATAGTCTTCCTCGCCGCAATCACCGGCGTAACAGCTTCGCAGGAGCATTCCACCGCGACGAGCTATGTGGCACAGCATGCTTGGTCGATGTCTTCGACAAGTGACCTGTCCCAACCAGGAGCCAAGACAATCGCACTCCCGGCGTGCCCCCCCGGAGTTCGAGCGAATGAACCTGGCTATTGGGTGTACGTGACGGGTTCGGGCACAGCCGAAGCTGCTAAAGTCATAGGCGGGACCTGCGCTGGCGACGGAAAAGCGGGTACGTTGCAAGTAACGACGTCAGCCCCCCACGCCGCCGGCTACAAAGTTTCCAGTGCCTCCGACGGGTTGCAAGAGGCTCTCATCGCCGGGCGGATCACGCCCAGTAATCCAGTAGGCGACTCGCAGTCGGGAAAAATTGTAGTTGCACCAGGCGAATACAAACTTCGCGCTACGGTTTCTGTTCGCGCTTCAAACCAAACCATAGATTTCAGTGGATCAATCGTCGAATGCTACATGGACGACCCGTGCATTTACGTGGGCGACTCGGCGAACTCAAACGCGGTTCTCGACGTGACTCTTGTAAATCCGCGCGGGCGACCCATGGTTCCTAACGGCACAAAGCCTTTTATCGAAGTCAATGGGCAAAAAACAAGAATCTACAACGTCAGTACCCGCGCAGGAAAACCTGGCACTTTTGGAAGCTACGTGCAAGTGGACGACGATCAAGGGTTCCTCCTCGATGGACTCTCCACCGGACTTGGCTACGGTGTGCGGTGCGATTCAACTTTCTGCGGAAGTTACGTAACCGCGCCTGGGCCATTCAACAAATGGTCCGCCGTTGGATGGCTGAAGAACCTGAACCTCTCCCCTCAATGCCAGGGAAATGGAATTGATTGGCAGTCCGGCAATACTTTGAGGATTTCGGACAGCGTGGTCCAAGGCTACAACCAGTTCGGCGTGCGCACGGGATCACCGCGAGGTGGCTATGGCCCGACGGCCTTGGAAAATGTGTATATGGAAGTTGGCAACTGCAAGAATAAGTCCGGGAATGTCGGCATTGCCGGAATCATTGCCGAAGGCCAACGGCTGAACTGGTCAGGCGGCGAAGGCCCTCAAGGGAAAATTCCGGTGTTCGCAAACAACGGAAAGAATGACTATCGCTACTACATCGTTCCGCACCATCCCAAGCACGGTTTTGGGAATCCTCTTTACGCGGGTAAAGCGCTCTCTAATGGGACGGGGAGCATCACTGTCACAACCGCGGACATTCCTGGCGCTGACCGCTACGATCTACTGCGAGTGACCGTCGTGGCTGAAGCCCGGGAACAGGCCCCGTACGGCAAAGGTAATTTCGCAGTTAGCACAAATGTAGCCAGAAGCACGGCCTGTTCGGGCGACGTCTGTACATTTACCGATTCACAGGCGGCGCTGGGAACGTACACCGTTGCGCCGGTTACATATTTTCCAAAACTATCTTTTTGGCCCGGAGATTTTGTCCTGGGAGCTTCGAGCGATGCGAACTCCGCTTTTTCGGCTGCAACTTTGACGATTGATTCGCTTTCGGCTCAAGTCGTTTCAGTCGCTGGAACAAACAAGCCGGTCGTGTTCGCGAATTCGTGCGGAGCACTCGGCAACTGGTCCCCTGCCTGGATCGTGTGTTCCGCTCAGAACTATCCTCCATCTGCTTTCTACGAACAGGGCGCGCTCGTGATGGCGGTTAAACCACTTGGGGACGGGGGAAAACGTCCGAACCTGAAGGGCCGTCTGAATTTTTCGACTCTCGGCAGCGCTCCCGGACACATCCTCACGCTCTCCGATTCTGACTTTGCCAAAACCATCGCGACAGCAAACAACCGCCCGGTTAACGATCCCAACGACGCCTTCATTGGGTACGACCAGGGAGGAGGGGGGGATCCCGTTCAGGTGGGCATCAGCTTTGGAGCGCCGAGATCTCTCTCGAGCTACATTGGCAATATCGGCGACGGAAAGAGCTGGAAAGAGCAATTGACCGCGAAGGCGAAGACATTCGCGGTTCCGGTCGTTATTCAAGATGGCTCGACATTAAGCGTCGGAGGCGGCAAGCCGATCTCCGGGATGGACATTAAACATGTTGAAATGAAAGGCGGCAGCGTTCCGTCCCAATCTTGCCTGGACATGAATTTGGCAGCTGCTGGAGTATCGAATGGTATGCAGGTCGTCACTCTGACGCCTCCAGGCCCCCTGGGAGATCTATCGCTGAACGCCTATGTCCCCAAGGCAAATACTGTCACATTGCATTTTTGTAATGTCAGCGCTCGGGAAAGCAAGGTCCCCGCTGGAGACTATTCATTTTTTGTGGTGCGATAGTAGTGTGGTCGTTAGACGATAGACGCCGCGTCGATGGGTAGAATTCAAAACAGCAACGATTGTATTTCGTGTGCACTAGGGATGGCCAGTCATCCGTGATGCAATCGCAATCCCCTAATCAGCGCCTGTTGAGGCCTGTTATGCCCGAGTTAGACACTCTCAGGGGCATTGCCATCCTTGGCGTTCTCTTTCTGCACGGATTTTTTTGGCAGTACAGTTCCCTGCACTTTTCAAGAGCCGCTCGATTGGCGCTGAGAGCAACTCAACCAGGCTGGCTTGGCGTGAATTTGTTTTTTGTACTCTCAGGTTTTCTGATCACTGGCATTCTCCTCGATTCCAAGACACGGCCTGACTTTTACAAGCGCTTCTATGGCCGACGCGCGCTCCGAATTCTGCCCGCATACTATCTTTTGCTGTTGGTCTTGGGAGCTCTAGGGCAAGCGTCTATAGGGTATCTGGGATTGAGCTTCATCTATTTGGCAAACATCACAAATTTGTTTGGCGTGGCGCAATACTATGGCCCATTGTGGTCGCTCGCGGTTGAGGAACACTATTATTTATTTTGGCCGACTGTGGTACGCAAGGTAAGCATTCGAGGTTTGACCACAATTGCAGTTGGCATTTGTATATTCGTGCCGATTGCACGTGCGATCGCTTTCGAGAGAGGTTTTACAGACGGCCTTGCGTCCTACACATGGTTTGTGCTCGACGGGTTGGCTGCGGGCAGCCTGCTCGCAATTCTGTTACGCACCACTACGAGTCACGTCGTCATTTTACGGGTCTGTATTGCACTATGGGTTGCCTCGTTGGCCATGGTGGGCGTTGGTGCACCCTTCGGCATACTGACACGGAACACTCTCCTGGGTGCCGCGCTGCAGCACACCATCATCAGCGCCATCTTCAGCGCTGTGCTTTTAGCATTTCTCTTGATTGGGACGAGCGCACGTAGGAAGTGGGTGAATAGTCCTGTGCTAATTTTCTTTGGCTACATCAGCTATGGCCTCTATCTAATCCACTTGCTAGTATTTCGACTTTATGACAAGGTCGTCCGCCGTTTCTGGCCAGTGTTACTCCCCAGCGACGATCATTTCTATCTGGTCGTTCTGCGTTTCGTATGTGCGGGCGGCGCGGCAATCGCAATCGCCTACTTATCGCGACAATATTTCGAGAACCGGTTTCTGGCATTAAAAGCCAAGCTCGAAGCCGGCAAATAGACAGTCTCTTTTTGATCCGGCTCACGAGTAACCAAGTATCAGTTGTTAATCTTCAGGTTGCTTCAGCGCACGGTCTAAACACTACCCAGAGCGCAGATGTGTACCTATCACGCGTAAAAAAGCCAGTCGAAACAACTGATCGATGCGCTACCTACCTCGCAATCATGGAGATGCGGAATCGGATAGCGATGCCGCATGACATTCCATCAAAGCGATTACAATTATCATCGTTGATGCAAAGACACATCTCCCAGCCAGCATTCGAAGGGCTAGTAGTTTGCCCGCGGGATCAGGCTGAATTGCGCCGGGAAGAAAATTTCTTGGTCTGCGATGAAGGACACCGATATCGAGTCGTAGAGGGAATACCTATCCTGCTCGTGTCAGAGGCTGAGCAGACTCACATCGAAGGAACAAGGGCGTTGGCGATCGCAGAAACCGGGGACATCTCACAACTTCGACAGATTCAAATCATTCCTGGAGAAATTGACCCGTTCGTCAAAAATGCGATTGGAGCGACGAACGGAGGACTGTATCAGCACCTCGTCGGCAATCTAACGGAATACCCTATCCCTGAGCTTCGTTTGCCACCCGGTGAAGGAAAGCTGTTTCTTGAGATTGGGTGCAACTGGGGCAGGTGGTGCATTGCAGCGTCTCGCGCGGGGTATCAACCAATCGGGATTGATCCCTCGCTGAAAGGCATACGTGCCGCGCGTCGCGTTGCGGCACAACTTGGGATAGACGCCTTATATCTTGTAGCGGACGGGCGATATCTTCCGTTTCGGAATTCGGTGATGGACGAAATTTTTTCCTACAGCGTCCTTCAACATCTTTCGAAGGATCACGTCCGGCTCATTTTGGGCGAGGTTCACCGAGTCTTGAAGCCGGGCGGCGAAACCCTGGTCCAATTGCCGAATGCCATGGGAGCTCGTTGTCTCTACCATCAGGCACGACGAGGTTTTCGAAAAGCTCGAGACTTTGAAGTTCGCTACTGGACGATCCCAGAGCTCAAATCTATGTTCTCGGACGAAATTGGGCCGACTCGCATCTCGGTGGATGGCTACTTGTCCCTCAACGCCCAAATTAGCGATGTACGATTTCTTCCTACCCGCTACAAAGCGCTCGTCTATTCGTCAGAGGCTCTGCGGCGTGTGAGCGAGTTTATTCCCCCGCTTTCCTATGTGGCAGACAGCCTCTACGTCACCGCGACTCGCGCGTAAGTTTTAAAGCTAGGTCGACAATCTGATCGACGTGACGCTTCCAGCTAAAATCCGATGCTCGCATCGAACCTGCTGACACGAGTTTATTTCGAAGGTCTGGCGATTCAGCCAGACTCATGATTTGCTCGCTGAGGGATTCATCGGAGAAGCGCGGAAAATAGACGGCCGATTCGCGGCAAATTTCTCGATGGACAGGGATATCCGATGCAATGATCGGGAGCCCGCAGGACATCGCCTCGACCAGCGGATGCGCAAACGACTCGCAATATGCCGGCGTTACATAGATGTCACACGCTCGATACACGTGATGCAATTGAGAATACGGAACCGGTCCTAGCTCGACGATATCAATGCGAACGCCCAACTCTTCGGCCAACCGAGCCGCCGGCTCAGCGCGGTAAGAACCTGGATTTTCATCCGATCGCAGGGTGCAGGTAAGCACCAGTTGCAGTGCCTGGCCACCTCGATTTCGCATTGCGCGCGCGAAGCCGCGAATTAAGGTTTCAAAGTTTCGATAGTAATTGTAGTGGCTGACAAAGAGCAGTCTCGTTCCGCGCGGCTTTGACTCAAGTTTGTTCTTGATGGCCGGACTGAGCGCAGTCTCTCCAGCGAAAAATGCGTTGGAATCAAAACCATGATGAATCGCTAACACATCAGTGCCCGTCCATTTCCGCAGGTCTGCCGCAAACGCTTCACTGGGAGCCACGGTAATATCGGCTGTCTTTACCGCTGACTTTGCCACGTATGACTTCAGCCGAGTATCCATCCAAAGGCGATATTCGCCACGGCGCAGAAGATCGCGATAAAAATCAGGACAAGTGTAGAGGGCATTCCGGCTAAGTAGTATTTGGGGAACTGGACATTTTCGCAACGCGAAATTACCCGCCGAGAGCAAAACATCAGCCCTTGATGACCGCAACAAACTCGGCAACGATCTTTGCTCGAACCAGTAGCGGGCTGCCGTTCCTGAATGAACAGATTGGCAAATAAGTTCAACACCGTTTACGGGATTTAACTCGCGTTTTAACTCCGAGGGCACCAACAGCGTCGCACGAACGCCCGGTCTATCGGCGAGCTGCGGCACAATGTTGCGGACATACGTGATTCCCCCTCCGGCAGTCGCCGCCAGAGCGTTTACGAATAGGTGCATCATCGGCTGGGAACTATCGTCGCGGCGGGATGGGCAGAAACCCTGGGATGCGCGGGCGATGGCCTTGGGATCCTCAGCGGACTCGCGGCAGGCATCATGTCTCGTAGTAAAAACGCCAAAGTCCAAAAAAATAAGCAGAGATAATACCCAACGGCAGTCAACCAATCTTCAAAGAAGGCATGGACCAAACCAGCTAATAGGACCATGGCCAAAGGAATCGCGCAATGATAAGGGTTGGAGGTTTCCCGCATCCATACGCAAACTTGAACAATCATGCGCATTACGAGAAATACCAGCAATGCAAAAGGAAGAATCCCAAGCAATCCCACGTACTCAACCAGCGCGAGATAGCTGTTGCCATGTTCGCGATTGGTACCCTCTTTTGTGTACAGCCCGCCCTTGGAAGGAGCTAGATCGAGCGGTCCCCTCTCGGCGTATTCCCCCATATAGCTTGTGCCGAAGCCTGTACCAAACCAGGGACGCTGCTGGATGACGGTGACTGTTTCCTCCCAAGGATTTAATCTCGAACCCAAAACACCCGTGCTGCTCTTCCCTTTGTACAAGATTTCAGATGTTACCGAATTGACGAAGTTGTCGAAATGTGTGGGATTCAGGACTGCCCCACACGCCAACACAAAGACGCCAACGAAGGCCCCTTGCAAAAGGAGCCTTTGTCGCCGCAACGACGCGCAAAGGGCAACGACGGCAACGGCAGCTGCGAGCATTGAGGCTCTTGACAACGCAACGTATAGAAGTATGCCCGCCATCAGTAACGCTATCAGACATCGATATCGCTGACCCCTGGTTCTCGCGACAATCACGCCCCACAACAAGATCGGGACCATGACCACACCCATTACGGCCCCAAGTGAGTTCGGGTTCCCCCATATGGGCAGCCCAGCTCCAAGATAAGCTGCCGCGGATGCATACACTACCAACTCGCATCCGATCAGGAGACCTTTAACGAATTTTGTCTCTCGACCAAAGATTGCAAGTCGAGCTCCCGTTGCGCCATACAGGAACAAGAGAAATAAGCTCAACACCTTCAGGAGAGAGGTTGGGGCGTCTGCAGAAACGAGCGCTGATACGAGAGCTGCCGCAACACAAAACAAGGCTACAAGATGGAATGCGTCGTAGGTATGTCGGCGCTCACGCATCCACATTACAAAGCCCGCAAACGCAGCCACCACCAACACCAACCAGCGAGCCGTCATGCCTACTGACGCAAACGGCAAGTCCATCCCGGCCCAAAGAAAAAAGATAACAAGCAGCGGGAAGTAAACAATCTCGTAATGCCACAAGCTGGCGAGGACGAGTTGGAGCAAGACGAGCGCGCCCAGGTAGTCAACGTTGTTGAAGTAGCCGGGGTGGGTTTGAACAAAGAAGTATCCAACGAGCAATCCGACGACCGCAAACCCGAAGAGAACGAGTTTCCACGAACCGCCGGTCACGGACGCTCCTGACAGGCCACGCCTGCCGCTCGCGCAATCCCAGCCGCGCACGCATCGGGCGAGTAGCCTTTGATTCTATCGATACTTCGTAAACCCATCTGCCTTCTTAGCTCATCGCGCGATGCCAACTTCTGCATCACGTCAGCGAGGGGCGTGACACTCTCACTTGCAACGACAAAACCATTGCCGCCGTTTTCGACTAAGTCCGCAACACAACCTGCGACATCGGTTGTCACGATTGCAGTTCCAGAAGCCATTGCCTCGTTTACAACCAATCCCCAGGTGTCGCTGTGCGTGGGAAACATTAACGCGTCGCACAATGCATAGTATGCAGGGAGTTGTTCCTTTTGAACAAAGCCCGCAAAGCGAATTTTGCCCGGCACAATGGTTGCAGCGCGACTCTCCAATTGCAATCGTGCCCTGCCATCGCCAACGAACACTAATCCGATGATTGAGCGCAACGATTCTTCCAGTTTGGCATAAGCATCGAGAAGTTCAAAGACGCCCTTTGCCTCCACCAAGCGTCCCACATAAAGGAAGTACCGGTCAGGCAGTTCGAGGCGAGTTCGCACGTGCGCTGCGTCACCACGTGCCACTTTCGCACCTTCAGAAAAGTGCACATTATCAACAGCGTTCGGGGCGTGAAAAATCTTAGTATCCGGAACATCAAACTCGCGGAGATAGGCTGCCGAAGATTGGCCAGGTACGACAAATCCCGAACACAGGCCGAAGAATTTTCTCTTTAAGCCCTCGACCAGGGCCCGTCTTTTCCGTTGATCGAATGCAGTACTCTCAATCCACAACAGAAATGGAATCCGTCGCTTTCGGGCCCACAAACCGGCTTGCCAGGCAGCGACATAGCTGTATCCGCCGCAAAGAACTACATCTGGTCGCGAGCGTTCCAGAGCTTTTTTTAAACCTCGATTCACTAGTAGATTGTACTTTCCGATGCGCCGTCGGAACGAGGGGAGTACGTCGTAGGAAAAGCGAATTTCATCGAGTGGTACGTTCCATTCGCGCAGGCTCGTGTCAGTGTGTGACAGGAAAATTACGTGAAGTTCGATGTCCTCGCGCGCTGCCAGAGCATTGAATACAGGCACACGATACGGAGCGATGATCTCCGTGATGAGCGTGAGCCGCCGTTTCATGAGGCAATCTCACGATAAATGTCCACAAACTGTTCAGCCTGATGAGTAAGTGTCAGAGATCCAAGTATGGTGTGCCGGGCGCGTGCCGCGATGGTTTGACGAACTGGGTGATTTAAAAGCAGTGTGGAGAGTCCATCAGCAAGATCGGCTGAATTTTCCGGATCGATTAACCAGCCGTTCATTTGGTGTTGAATGATTTCGTCAATTCCCTGCCCTCGACATCCAACTGCCACTCTTTGCGACGCCATCGCTTCGAGATAAACACATCCAAGGCCTTCGTAGTAGCTCGGCAACGCAAACAAAGCGCATCTCTGATAAGCCGCAGCCAGCTCTTGACGCCCAAGCCGTCCGAGAAAATGTACACGCCGATCAATCTTGAGCTCTTGAGCCAAAACTCGCAGGTTGCTCTCTTCAGGCCCACTCCCAACAATTTCACAAACGACGTCGGGGTGTTTGGACTTCATCGCGTCGAGTGCGCGCAACAACGTGGCATGACCTTTACTTGGGATGAGGTTGCCAACGCTCAGAATGATCTGCCTTTCGGGATCTTCGGCTCCAATCGGCGCAAAAAGCTCAGGATCAGTACCGTTGTAAACCACCGAAACCCGAGCCGCCCCAGCCCCGGTGAGCACTTGATCTCGCACATGCTCACTGACGCATATCACGCGCCCGGCGCTGCGAAACACGGCTTGAGACACTCGGCGGCACCACTCCCCGGCTCGCCCCGGTACCTGAACGTTAGAATATGCGTCCAGGCCGTGAACGGACACCGTATATGGAATACCGAGTTCTCTGCTCAACAGCATTGCAGTATGGCCACACGGAAGAGGCGCGTGTGCATGGATCACGTCGATGGGACGAGAAGCGTGCAGTTGGCGAACTACGCCTATGATTCTCGAAAAAAGGAACGCGCCCGATGTCGATAAGCCCCATCCGCCAGGAACGCAAAGGTAACGAATCCATTGAGCAATAGGAGGTGTTGGTCGAGCGACACGTCTTCTCCGATAGATGGGTTGAACCGCTACAACCGAATTGAACACGCCGGATTGGGCGAGAGCTGTCAGCGGCTCCGCAACAAAGCAGCCGTCTACGTCGTCGCCTTGGGAGGGGTAGAAGGGTGTTAGCGTAAGAACGTGCAACGGAGACTCGTCAGGACGGCGAATTCCGATTTCCTGGTTCACGCTCTGGCGCCATTCTGCGGTACCAATCGCGCGAACACATCTTCCCATCTCTGAACGATTGTCTTCCAATCGAAGCTTCGAATGTGCTCACGCCCCCGCAAACCCATTGCCTCTCGTTCTGTACGGTGCGCAAGCAGGAAATCCAGACGAGAAAAAAGTTCATCGTCTTCTCCGACCAGAAATCCTGTGATGCCGTCCACAACGGTTTCCGGCTCATAGTACTTGCGCGCAATGATTGGCAAACCGCACGCTGCGGCTTCGGAAACTACCTTCGGAGAGCCTTCCCATCGCGACGGAAAGAGAAAAATATCCGCTCGACGATATTCCTCGCGCACATCTTGAACGGCCAGCAACCCTTTCATCTCAACATTGGCTAAGGTTGTGGCACGAGCGTGCAATGATGCCGACAATACTCCGTCCCCCACTATTACAAAGTCCGCATCTCGAAAACGCTCGGCCGCGTTCAAAACAACATCCGGCCCCTTGAAGCCCCGCAGAGAACCTACGAAGAGAACTCGAGGGCGAACATTCTTGGGGCGCTCGCGAAGCGGAGCGAAGTATTCGCTGTCAACACCAGTTGGAATCACTTCGCTCGTCCGGCCGTAATTCGCCTTCAAGCTTCGCGCTACCAAACTGGAGTTGCTAAAGAGGTGGTCGGCTCTCAGCACGGTTTGCTCGAACAGATCAACACTCTCAGCAGTCACGGTTGGTTCGTCGCGCAGATTCATTTGCGATTCTATCGTTGCGACCGTCAATCCTCGGACACCTCGCAGTGATCTTGTCCGCATGTACCACTTCATCGCGGGTGAGGCCTTCGGATAGAACAACAGGTCGTGAGAGCCGAATAGAAATTCCCGAAAGATCGTTGGCGTTTGTCGACGGCGCGGAACACGTACCAGACGTGTATTTTCGCGTGCCTCGATTCGCCGGTCAGGGACATCGACAACGAAGGTCGTCACATGAAAACGTTCGGGGCTTAGGCGCGCGATAATTTCGCGGCCGTTGCTCATTTGAGCGTTCGTCAGGCCCTCATCAGCAAATGTATCAACCAGTATTCGAATGAGCATTCTATGGTGCGCGTCGGGCGGCGAGACGCGCCGCGTAACAGACTATGCAACCGGTTTTGCACATTCTAGACGAATGTCGCGAATCCTAGCGCGAAGCCTCGCTGACTCATTTTGTTTTGCTGCTAGATGCGCTCGAGCGTGATCAAGAAGACGACGACGAATCGGCCTATCTGCGTCGACTGGTAACGGTGACAACTCCCGCGGGTCAACTTCGAGGTCAAACATCAGCTCCCGAGACTCGTCGAAGTGGAGAATCAATTTGTACCTGGAGTCACGGACACCCAAAATGCGTGGTCCTATTCGTTGTTGCGGCCAGAACGGATTGGTACACCCGCTCACGCATTCGATGATCGCTGGCTCATCCCAGCCAATTCCCTCTTTCATCCGAGCCCAACAGCTTTTGCCGAAAAAATCGGTGGGAACTTCAATCTGAAGAGCGTCGAGAAGGGTTGGGGACAGATTCAGAAGACTGAACGCTGACTTCGGCTGCGATTTTTTTGGAAGACTTGGAACTCTCAACATGAACGGAACGTGCACGATTTCTTCGAAAAGGCCGACCGGCGGGTGAAAGCGACCACCATGATCGAGAAATTCTTCACCATGGTCCGCCGTCAAAGCAAACACGCACTTTTGCCAGTGGCCGAGGTCTCGTAAATTTTCGACGAGTCGCTTGACTTGGAAATCGACCCAGCGGATCCCGGCGTCATACAGACCCACTACATCATCCCGATGCTGCCGCAAGCGTCTTACTCCCAGTTCTTTTCGTTGCCACAACGAATTGAGATAGCGAGCCCGGAAGGGACTCACCTCCCGAAGCTTCAACATCTGGATGCCTTCCTCAGTTGGGTAGTACGGAGCGTGAGGATCCATGAGGTGCAACCAAAGGAAGAATGGAGAGTCCCCAATCGAATTCAGCCATGCGATGGCGGCGTTCACCACGACATCAGCGCTAGGGAATCGTCTGAGTTCAGACATCGACTTGGGAGTTGAAGTCGCCCAACGTTGGCAATACTGAAAATAGAGTTCGTCGTAGACGTTCCCCAAGGGTCCTAGCTGATGGCTCCCATACGCGATCACTTGATTAATCCGACTCGGTCGACGCAACGCGTCTACGGTTACGTTGGAAACTGCTCCTGTGTCGTTCGCCAGGAAGTCTTCAAACGTATCGAACCCCGATTCATATCCAAATCGCGGCGAAATGTAGGGGTTGGCTGCCGAAAAAGCAGCCGTCCGATAACCGGACTCCAGCAAAACCGATGCGAGCGTGGGCTCTCCCGGTGCGATACCCAGTACGTCTCGTCCTAGCGCCAACGGAGGTCGCGATGCGAACGTTGCCGGAAATGAATAGTAGGTTGGCGATCCAGCGGCCACAGCCGCGGGAAGCACCACACTTTCTGATGCCAATGAATCCAGGAAGGGAGTCGTCAAACGATCGTACCCAAGGAAGCCGACATGATCGGCTCTTAAGCAATCCACAGTCACGAGTACAACTGAGTTTGAGACCACTACTCTCCAGCTCCTTTCGCAAGACCGCTGCGCTTGGTTCTCTTCTTCGTCACGGTGACTCTTTCGATGCCCGAATCCGTTTGATATGCGCCCGTTTGGACAACCTGCCAAACATCCTCATCATTAAGGTATAGAAGGTCTGGATAGGTGTGCTCGAGCGCGGAAAGAAACTCGTCGAGAACAGCAAGAGTTCTGCTGCGAAACTCTTTGAGAGACGAATGAAAGTTTATCGAGTGAACCGACACAACCGCTGGAATCTTTAAAGAAATACTATGCGCCGCCGCATCAAGGCAACGCGTCAACGAAAAGTTCTCTGTAATGGCTGGCTCCATCAGAACATTCCTATACAGTTGAAGGAGTTCGTCATTCTCGAAATGGGGTGGAAGAAGAACCCCGGCTCCGTTTTGAGCAACCTTGATTCCGAATTGCGTCCACGCGCGGTTTGTATTGCTGTCCGCGCGGTAGCCGGGCGCGCATGCGGAACGGGGCACAGACGAAAAGAGTTTCGCGAAATAGCCGACGGCAGAACCAATCATCTGAGTCTGCGACTCCGCCGAGAGAAACCGTTCTGTCTCGGATTGTCCCGGATCCCAATACTCGTACCCGATCCAGGGCATTCTCCAATGAATGTAGGGCGTTCCGGCGTTCCAGAGATTCCTCAGCAATCGGCCACGTTCGCCAGAATCCGCGAGCTGACGCTCTACGGCGGGTCGACAAAAGTGCGTGGTGCCGTGAACGGCTGGATAGAACACGCCAGCGGCGACACCTGCTCTGTATGCTTCGAACAAACCCGGACGAACCCAGCCCTGAGGTAGGCCATCAGCCAGAGGCAAGAGTTCGATCTGCCGGAATCCATCCATCTTAGAGAAATCGAGATTCGCTGTAATGAAATTCATGACCAGACTAGCGGGGCGGCCCGTGGAATCTCGGTGCCTTTTGAGCAGGTTGCTCAGCGCATTCAAGTCCTCTGCTGTTTCGAGCGTATAGAAGTCATAGGGCCGCTCTCCTAGATTGAGCCCTGCCGCTCTCAGCTGTTCAAAGCCTTGTTGATCCCGCACGCCAACGCGTCCCCAATCATCGCTCTGCAACACGACGATGGGACGATCGAAGTGAAACCCTTGTAAGGGAAGTAAGGAGAGCGCGTGATTCCAGAACTTATTGAGCAGACCAGCCATTTTACAAGGCCTGCGATGCTTTCTTGATGACAACAAACTCGCATCCACCCTCGAAGACGCTCACCAACCAGAGGGTTAGTCCCAAGAAAAATGGTCCCACCAGCGGAAGGCGTGTCAAAGCGCTTACGATCTTCACCTTCGGGCTCGCAAAAGATCCGCTTGCCCGTTTCTGAAGAAATTGCTCGCGATGTAGATCGACAACGGAGTAATTGGCGCCCAATTTACCTAACAATCTCCGCAGCCGGGAATTTGTCGTATACGTAATTTGGTTTATCAACGAGGGCCGTCGATTTCGCATGCGGAGATAGATTCTTCCAAAGACTTTAGGCAACAGGGGAAACCACGCAATTTTGTAGTGAGGCTCGTAGAACCTTAGATAGTTTGGGCATGCGAGGTAAATCACGCCATTGGCACGCAACACACGTGCCGCTTCGAAGATCACGCCAGACTGGTCGTGCACGTGTTCGATCACCTGGTTCATGGTAACCAGATCAAAGCATTCATCAGCCAGCGGCAGCATTTCTCCCACCCCGGCCACGAAGACTTGATCGTAAACTCGTCTCCGTGCAATCTGAATCGCGGTCACCTGCGACCCGTTACCAATTCGATCTGGCTCTACTCCAAAACATTGGAGACCCTTGTTCCTGCACCCTACGACGAAACTCCCGACACCCGACCCGAGATCAAGTATTCGGGAGTCCTTTGAGAGATGATGGTAGGGCTCGACGCGCTGCAAGGGTGAGGTGGCATCAGTACCCAGAATGTCTGAAACGATCTTATTCTGCGCGTCCGGAGTCTGAATTCCCGTCCAATTCTCCCGACGGTATTGCAGCAACAAACTCCGCAGTTCGTCTTCAGGGATACCCTTATGGATGGACGAAACAGTCATTTCTTAGCAAATGCTCCGAAGTTGGCCGCAAACTGGTCGTTGGTCGTTTTCACAAGACTCATGACGGCAACTGCAGCCATGTTGCAAAGTGGTACGACAGTCCAGCGAAAGAGCGTCGCCAGCCAAGAAGGCTTTGTGTACGACGCAGCTATGAGCGCTAATGTTCGAAATATTCCAACGACGCTCGAGCCTTCAGGAACGATTTCCGTCGCAGAAAACTCCCTCAACAAATATCGTAACGCTTCTGGCATGAATCTCCAGCAGTCGTGGTCAGCATCTCGCGGGAAAATTGAAGGCACTGTGAGAAGAAGAAATCCTCCAGATTTCAGAACTCGATGAATTTCAGCCACCGCCAACGAAGGCTCTAAGACATACTCCAAGACCTGTGTACAGATTACGATGTCAAAAACTCCATCTCGCACCGGAAGTTGTTCCCCGCGCGCAACGATATCCACCAGCGGGCTGGGGACCATGTCAACCGCAACGTAACTTGCCGTTCGATCCTCCACCAAGGGTCGATATGGTTGAATGCGCCCTCCGAGATCGAGAACCGCCAGATTATTTCCAGCCGCCCTGCTGATCCAATTCTTGAGAAGGACCCTTCGTTCCCGCAGAATCAGCCAGTTTGGATTGGTCAACGACGGGTAGAGGCGTTCGTGCCCTTGCGCTATTGCCTCTTTAGAGATTTTGTCGAGTGCCATGGGAAGGAACGATGTAGTCGCAGCGACAGCTCGCTTCACATGTATCCGAGATCTTTCAATCTGGATTCGAGCATCTGCTGTTCATCTCTATCAAGTGCAGTCGCGTCATCCTTAAGCAGTTCTTTCAGAACGTGGACCAGCCAGGGTTCCAACCCTCCGAATTGAGCAGTGAACTTGCTTTCTGCTGCCAAGCACAAGTCTTCCGGAATCTTTACGTCGCGAGTCTTGAGCGTCATTTGGCATCCATTGCGGGTCTTGAAAAACTATCACGAAGGCGACGCCAAATGGCATTTGCCACAACTCGATCGTCGCTACCCAATCCCATCATCGTGCTTACAACAATGAGAGTTGCATAGCATATAGCAATGGCTAAACAAACCATGATCCAGGGAGTTGTCGCCGACCTCAATGCGAATCGCAAGAACCACGCCATGCCAGCTACACTCAGGGCTGGCGCAAGCAGTCTAGCGTAATCGCGATTGAACGGCGACATGTTCAACGCGTCTTTCACCTCGCGCAGATACCAAATATTGCTGCATGCATTTGTTGCGGCAGTTGCGATTGCAGCGCCGAGAATACCCCATATTGGAATCAATATTAGATTCAGGGCCACTACCACGAACGCCATCACAGACTGAATCTTCACCAGTCTCTTCTGATTCCCTGACATCAGCAGCATGTACCCCACTGACCCCACCGCACAGTTAATCAATTGGCCCATCGTACCGATCACCAGTACGATCCAACCGCCTTCGAAGTCTCGTCCAAACATTTGCATAAGCGGTTTCGCAAAAACCATCACTACGGCCGCAAGCGGTAGAGTGAGGCCGAGAATCCACTTCGTAAGCGTCTGAAACAATCGTCCCAACAACTCTTGTTCGCCGCGAGCATGAAGGTCAGCGATAGTTGGAGAAAAGATCTGGTTGACTGACTGCAACGCGACAGGAACAAAGGCTACGATGGCCATCGCCACCGAATAGACCCCCACTTCTCGAGGGTTGATGTAGGCGCCGATCAAAACTTTGTCAACTTGGCCCAGCAGAAATTCCAACAAACCGACACCAAACACCGCCGCGCCAAAGAACACAACTTGCGATTCAATCCTCGATGGTTTTCCTCGAAAATGCCGTGCTGCGGGCGGCGTTAGTCGCCAAACAAATACCAACAATAAGCTCAAAACTACGACGCCACTCATCACCTGTGCCGTGATGTATCCCCTCAAACCGAAACCCGCACTAATCAAAGCAACGCTGAGCAGCATCATCAGCGGCGTACCTACAAAGTTTGTAATAACGGTGCGCCGTGAGACGTCCTTATAACCTTGAAGAACTTGACCAAAAAAACCATTCAAGGCACCAAAGAACATGAGCAGTGCGAAAAGAGGTAAATACTTGGGAAGTTCCCGCGTGTGATACAGGTGCTCACTCACCCAGGGCCCGGCCGTAAGCATCAGAATGCCAAGTCCGATGTTTGCCGCTAGAATCAGCCCAATCGCGTGCGCCATGAAGCTGTGAAGCGCATCGGTTTTGCCCGTCGCCTTGTAGAACGCAACGAAACGAACGGCCGACTGGGGTAGCCCCATAGCGCTGAAAATTCCGAGAAGGCCCACCATCGTCATGCCAAGCGTGAAAATACCAAGCGCTTCCGCTCCGAGCATTCGTGCCACGTAGACTTTGAATAAATACCCAGCGGCCGCAGTGAACATGGTTCCGGCAAAAAATACGCCGGAGTGCCGGGAGATGTGCCCCATCTGCGTGCGGAACGCTTGCGTATCCGCCGATACGGCAACGGGTTCAGAAGTAATGTTCGAAGTTGACGACATCAGGACAAAGCGACCAGTCTTTTCGAGTCTAAATCAGGACAAGGCGAATATCTCTCAAAACTAGCTCACAGAGCTCTTCCCATTGCTTTGAAGAGGCAGCATCGAGTCGCCTGGCGCGTCAAGTGATCCGTCAACGCGCTTAACACTTTGCCAAGTAAAAGTCTTTTTCCGAACCATTGAAAAACGATGGACAAAGCCCGCTTTCGATATTCCACGGACCGATGCTGTGTTGGTCTCGGCGCTGAAGATCCACGGAATTTTCTGCTCAGCTCTTAGCTGGTGTGCCAAAAGCGTAATCGCTGTCGCATAGTGTGCGTGTCCCCGCGAAGACCGAGGGGTCCAGCAATCGAAGATCATTGATTCTGCCGGACTAGCGCTAAGCCGCTGGCCCAATTCTTCTATAAAAAACCCGTCAAATGGTGATGTCCAGCAGAAGTGCAGAGGCGCGCGATCAGGGCCGACAAGAACGAAGCCGCTTGTTTGTCGTTCTTGGGATCTCAGCCTCAGCGCCGCGCGAAGCAAATATGTCAGTGTCTCACCGTCTTCTTCGTTGCGCATCGCGGCACGCGCGAGTGTTTGAAGGTCGAGCGGGCGCAAAATGAGGTTATCTGACATTGGCAGGTGTCCTACGCCCTTTTGCTCATCCCATTCGTAGAATTCCACCTTCTGGCGGCTCGAGACGAGCCCGCTCAAGCGTTTCGTACTCCAAAGTATGAAATCGCGCTGACTCCCCGTACGCATGCGCCTTCGTAATGACAATCCACGCGAAACAATGCTCCGAGCCAGCCCCTCTGCTCCGGGAGACGCCTTAATCGTCTCGGCTACCTTGAAGCGAGTCGCTGCCGCTATGTACCGCCGACGCGATTTCGTCAACGTCAGATGCCGCGTCTCACGAGATGCATTCGCAAAACGCTCCTTGTAACCCTCAGCCCCAAGCCCAAGATCAACGACATCCAGAGCCGGCTCATCGCAAGCCTCGATGATCATTTGTGACAGCAGACAATACCCGGGCGAATGTTCTTCGACTCGGCTGTCGAACGTCGGCTGATACCAAAACAAGCTTCTCTCAAACTGAAACCCGTAGTTCCACGCGACGGCCTGATTTCCAACCATTAACCGAGTCAATACAAACGAATCTGTTTCGGCAAGCCTCTCGGCAAGCTCCGCCAGAAAGTTCCGTCTTTCAGATCGCACAAGATTGCTGATGCGTTGCGTGGCGAGAAAACGAGCAACATGCGCTTCATAAAATTCTGGGAGCGCCTCTCGAGCACCCAGTGCCGAACGGATACGCTCGAGACGTACTGGCGCTTCTCGGCGCAGAAAATTGATGTTTCGGCGAAACATCTTTTTCTTGTCCAAGGCATGGCGAAGTTGCGCCCGCCCTTCACCCGTCCCCAGATTTGTTTGCGCACACTGATAGCCAAGTCGATCAAAGACGTGGATTCCGAGTTGTTTCGCAGCCGCGCGAAGAGCAGGCAAAGACAACGAATCCGCCGGAAGATTGGCAAGTTCAAACGTCTGAATTCTTGATCGAAGGAGTTCCGTTAACACCCCAGCGACAAAAATCTCGCGGTCCGGCGCCCGACTCACGAAATCGCAGTAATCAGCGGTGGTATGGCAAAGCAGATGAGCAGATTTTCGGTTTCGGTGGAGTGTGAGAGCCGCAACTCCCTTTAGAGCTTCGCCTTCATATCCCAATAACAGCAATACCGGCATTTCGCCGCGGTACGCCTGTTGCACCGCCATGGCCCATTCATAGGTGTAAAACACTTGCGGACGCTCCATGGACTGGACAAGACCGTTCCAGTCGCGCCGCAGCGCTGGATCATTCGGAACCTCGCTGTGAACGGCTATTCGCAAGTGGTTGGGCTCGAAGGTTTCTGAACGGTGCTAAAAACATAGTAGTACCAGTCTGTCGCGAAAATCCTGCTGCGAGCAGGGTAGTCGTCGCCAAGCACCTCAAGTAGCCTGAAACCTGCACTGGTGAGTTCCGAGATTACGACCTTAGGAACCGCATAGTGGGTTAAAAGGCCGCCGTGAGCGTTGTCCATCATGTAGCCTTCGCCTCGCCAGAAGGCGCGCTTCGGAAGTCTGCGCGCGAGCCGTACTGCAGAACGCGCGAGACTGGTTGCTGCTGATGCGCATGCTTTCAAGACAGTCAGTATTCCAATGGCTAAGCGCTCTATGGCCTTGCGACCTCGAGATACGCGCGCCGCGACCTGCTGAATTTTCGAGCGGCTCCACCCAGGCCGTACCCAAAATGCGCGAGGATTGTGAGACGAGAAAATTACAACGCCGCCATTTTTCAGCACTCGATGAATTTCACATAGCGCCTGCGCTCGCACGTTGTCGGGTATCACGTAATCGATACTGTTGAATGCCATGATCACCGCATCAAAGTGCCCGCTTTCCAACTCACGCAGGTCCGCAGCATGAAGAACTCTGAACTCAAGAGTCGGAAACTTGTTTCGGCAGGCGGACACCATCTCACTCGCGTAATCTGCTCCTACGTAGCGCGAGGCAAGCGCTGAGAGATACGGCGTGGTTCGTCCGCCGCCGACTCCGAGATCAAGGATCGCCATTCCGGGCTTGAGGAATGATTGAAACAAATGGAGCTCGCACTCGGAGAGATATTCGAGACGAGCATAATGGGCCGCCACACGTGACTCGTTGTATACGTCAAGATTGCGGTCTCTTCGATTAGTTGTGAAATCCGTCGGCATCACGCTACTCAGCGCCCAATCCATCGACGCAACGCATTGTGAAATCCGCAGACGTGAGCCGCGAATTCCCCCAGCCGCATGTCGGCGGTAACGTGTACTCGCGGAATCGAAAAGCGCTCAATATGGCTCCCGAATCCGCCATCAAAATTGACAAACGCACATTCATAGCCTGCTTTTTCGGCCATTTTTATTTCTCTGTCGGTCACAGAGGTTTGATCACCGAAGGGGTACGCGAAGGACCAGATTGACGTCCCTATGGCTTCCTCAATGAGCTTCGCACTCTGCTCAATCTCAGCCCAGGCAAGAGCGTCGACCATCTTGGGGAGCACAGGGTGGCTAAGAGAGTGAGCTCCGATTGTCATATCGGCCGCCAAGAGCGTTTTCAATTCGTCGGCGGTGAGGCGCAGGAAACGCTGCCTGTTCGGCTCATCGTTCAAGCATTGCGAGAACCAATTCTCCGGCAATCCGCAGGCTTCGCGAATATCATCCAACACAGCGTAACGAGGCCTCTCCTCGAGCCTCGAAAGAGTTTGCACGATACGCCACCACGATTGCCGGATCGTGTCACGTTCGACGACTTTCTCACCTAGCTCTAGATGACCCAAATGCACCGTCGCGCCTTTGGCGCTCAGCAACATCAAGTACAGCTCTTCATACCAGAGCATGGAAGCGGCGCTCGCTGCCGATGCAGCGGTAATAAAGAATAAGCACGTCACCGCCTCGGATTTTAGGATTGGAATCATTTCGGTGACTACGTTGGCAAGACCATCATCGCAAGTGAGCAAGACAGCGCGTGGGGGAAGCTTCTGCTCGTCCGCAAGCCACTGGCGAACTTCGCGCGGTGAAACGATATTGAATTGCGACTTCAACCAACGAATTTGACGACGAAAACTCTCGGCAGTCACTAGGCCGCCATCGAGCGCCGGGTCAATAGAGACATACCCAGCTGGACGTACGCCATGATAGGTGATTGCACAAAAGCGACCCTCGCGGGCGTAGTAGCGAGGGAATCCAACCGACGACAGGGCCGGGTACATCACGCGTTTCAGGAAAGGGCTAAGAACCCTCATGCCCGCGGACCAGATCCCAGCTCAATGGAGTACCACGTTGAATTTCCCGCGCTGCTGGCTTTCCGAGTACTTCCCTCAAGTGTCGGGTATGCAGACCGCGCCCAGGACGAATCGAACGCACATTTTCCTCGGTAAACGTTTCACCGCACTTCATGTCAGCAACGACAAACAGCGATCTTCGGAAAAGACGGCTGCCTTCTTCTTTTTCGCTCGCGCCAAAACGGGCTTGGCCCAGAGACCTTTCGGCGATTCGCACCGCATCCACCATTGCCTTGAATTCACTTGGCTCGAGCGAGAATGCGCTGTCTGGACCGGGAACGGCTCGCGACAGTGTCAGATGTTTTTCGATGATGCAGGCACCCAACGCTATGGCCGTGACCGGCACTGCAACATCCATTGTGTGATCGGAGAGGCCAACCGGGAGCCCGGCGTGTGCCGCAAGATAAGGAATCGTACGCAGATTCATCTCTTCTGGAGATGCAGGATAGGCACTCGTACATTTGAGAAGCGCAATTTGCGTCGCCCCGGCGCCGCGCGCAGCTGCCACTGCTTCGTCAATCTCCTCCAGACTGGCCATCCCCGTCGACATGATCAACGGCTTCCCGGTGCTCGCCATCTTTTGAATCAGTGGAATATCAACGAGTTCGAAAGACGCAACCTTGTGAGCGGGAACACCCATACTCTCGAGGAAGTCGACGGCGGTCTCATCGAACGCGCTTGAGAACAGGTCCATGCCCAGTTCGTTTGCAATTACCTTCAGCTTCGGCTGCCACTCCCAAGGCATGAAAGCCTCGCCGTACAGATTGTGGAGGGTTTTGCCATCCCAAAGCGTCCCTCCTTTGACCACGAAACATTCTTGATCGCTGCGCAAGGTGATCGTGTCGGCAGTATAAGTCTGCAGCTTCACTGCGTCCGCGCCAGCATCTTTGGCGGCACGCACAATTTTCGCTGCTTGTTCGAATTCGTGATTATGGTTCGCAGAAATTTCAGCAATCACGTAAACCGGCTGCCCCGCGCCTACGATCCGCTGATTGATTTGCAATGAATTGTTCACGCTACAAACTCCGGCCGTTCGAGAACAAAATGCATTGCTGAATGCCCATCGATTACCGTGTCACCGGCTCGGAAAAACCCGCCGCGAGAAAACAGCCTTAAGGAGGCTGCATTACCTGGCTTTATGTATGCGTCGATAGCGCGAACGTTGGACATGCGAAAAAATTTCTCTACCCCTACGTTAATAATCTCAAGCGCCAAACCTCTGCCACGCCACTCTGGGACCAAACTGATTGAGATGGTCGCGCGATCCTTTCCGGTTAGGAAACGAAGCTGACCAACGGGCTGTCCATGCATATCGGCGGCTATGTAGACTATGGCTTTCGGATCAGCAAGTTTTGCTTGAAACCACGACATGTGAGCTTCCCACGGAATTGGCTCGCTCGAGAACGACATCGCACGTGTCAAAGGATCATTCGCCCACTCCCACAACAGTCGACAGTCGCGATCTTCCGCAGATCGAAGACAGATCCGCGGATCAAAAAACGAGAGAACACGAGAAGCGCCGTAGCCGTCAACGAGTGCGCGTCCCTTGTTCGACATTTTACTTCGCAACTCCATTGAACCCATGAGGGATGCGAGCTCAGATAGAAGTTTGTCGTCAAATGACCCCTCATGGACGTCGACGTGTACCGCAACTCCCAGGCGATTGAGATGCTGCGCAACAGCGGTCTGATTTTCAGCTACGTCCAAAAGAATTGCCGGAACTCCGAGGCAGCACATTTCCCAGCTGGTTGTACCCGCCGCAGCAATCGCCACATCGCACCATGCCATCAACTCGTCCATGTTTTCAACGTCGGTTTCGATGCGAACATTGCCCTCAGATCGGCTCGCTATCTTGTTAAGTAGGTCGGCGTTGGGATTTGCTCCGCCCACGACCACAACGATCTCGAGGGGTATCGTATCGAATCCGGACAAGCACTCTACGACACGTTGCGTAACATTTGCGGCATCGCTGCCTCCCAGGGTAATAAGAATCCTGCGCCCCACATCAGGAATCTGGCGTTTCCAGTTCGCCCAGCGATGGAACTCCCTGCGCAACAAAGCGTATCGAGGCCCTAAAAGCAAACGAGTGTCGTCCGCTCGTGAAACGTAGAGTTTTTTGGATGCGTGAGCGTTTTGATTGAGCACGATATCGGCAGAATAGTGTTCTGAGTGACCGTTATCGTCGATAAACAAAACTTTCAACCCGGCCTCTTTCAAAGTGCTCTGGTAACGCGCTCCAAAACAATACCCATCAACCACAACCCAAATTGTGCCGAGATCGCGGGCCAAGGACGCAGTCTGCGTTGCATCAGAAGTGTCACCGGGTGCAGTCGTGAATGCGTCAATCTGAATATTTCTCGCACGCAAGCGTTTTTCGATCGCCGGCGTCGATTGCGCCATAGCAATTGTTGCCGCCCCTCCCACATCCTGCCAGGCTTCTGCGAGGGCAAGACATCTCATTACGTGTCCCGTACCTATCGCGGCGCTGGCGTCGGCACGAAATAATATGGTCTTCTTGTCCATTAAGGGATTAACTGACGTCGATTCGATTTTGTCACAACGGTGTCGATGTCGCTCGCGAGCCACATCCTAAGAATGCGGCGAATCGGGCACTCTCGATCGGGGTCGAACAATTCCGAACAACGACCGGATCTGGCTTGTAGCTGGCCAGCAGTTTCGGAATCTCCAGTAGGTCGGTTGGTCGATCGAGCTTGATACCAACCCCAAATCGCGTGAACTGGTCGATATATCCGTAAGGCCAGAACTCCAACCAGCTGCAAAGGAAACATGGGATCGCCTGCGTCGCGCACTCCACGGCTACAGTCGATAAAATCGTTACACCAAACCAAGTCTCATTAAGCAGTTCCCCGAGCGGTCCGGCCACAACCCGGACGACATCTCTTTGGGCGGGGCTTAAAGTATCAAACACAAACCCTTGTCGTTCCGCGAGACTTTCTGCAGGGTGTAGTTTCACAACCAGCTGACAACTCTCTCGCATCGCCAAATCAGCAAGTGGCGGAAGAACGTCGCGATAAAACTCTTTCGCCCTGCCTCCGCCGCTGATTTCGTAAGCCTCAGAAAAGAACACAATCGATTTACGAGAAGCGTGCGCCGCCGGAACCTCTTTTCTTTCCAGCACCGCTGGCGCTCCTATTTCGACCTTATCCCCTGGCACACCGCAGACGCGCACCAAGTAGTCTTGTTCCATTCTTCCCTTGGCTAGGATGACGTCGGCGTGAGCTCGTTTGAACATGTAGCGACCATCGAGTGCGCCGTGGTGGCAGGCGACCGTTGGTAATCCTCGTTCCTTCGCAAGCAATAAGGGAATGTGTGTGTAGGGATTGCTGTCGTCGGCACACAAAACTCCAGTCACCGGTTCTCGGTCAAGCACGTTGCACCAGGCATCTCGAATCTCAAGACCTTGTGCAAGTCTGCGTGGAAATTCATCGAAGCCTCCAATGGCTTCAAGCATTTTGAACTCGGGTAGTCCATTTAACTCAACACGAAGCGCATTCCAGCGTTGGCTTAAGTGTTCAAGCTCGACACGCCGAGAACGATCGCCCACAGAGGCGTACGAGCGAAGAGAATTGGTAGCAACGTTGGAAGGAGTACTTGAAATCCAGCCACTGCGACGAGTGGAAACCAAGAGGAAGTCCAACTCAGGAACACTCCCGGCATACGCGATCGCCGTACGCGAAGCATTGCCATAAGCTGTGGGTGCGAGGATGACTGGGCGAGCAGACGGTTTCACTTGTCGTGAAAAGCGGCCCCGGAGTTGGTAACCGGGATCCGTCTTGTCCCAAAAAATTTCCAGCAACTGAGATGCCGGGAATTTCTTGGCAACGCGAACGTAGTGATCAAGCCCTCGGCTGGCCGAGTCGTGGTTCGATGGGAACGGCCGAACACTCGACCCCAGAAAACTGTTGAGCGCCGTGACGTAAAAACCCGGTCGCGAGACGAATACCTCGTCTTGCGGTTCGAGGGATTCGGCTACCTTCCGGAGTAGCACAAGTTTTTCAATCGCACTATGAACCAGGATTGATGTGAGTTCCCACCAATCCAACCCAAATTTATCCTTGAGTACGTCAAAACCAGCTTTGAGCAATTCGCCGACTTTGCGAATTTCGTCAAATTCAGCTCGCAAAGCATCGATCGGTGTGACATCGCAACGGTAGTACGTAGAGGCCGACTCGTATGACATTTGCCCGCTTCGGCCAAGATCGATAATGCGATCCCATTGCATCGTCGCCCAAGGGCCTTCTTGCAATGGATCTTCAGGATGTACAAGGAGAATGTTCATGCACCGGTTCGATTCAAACAAAGCGCAAAGTCTCGCTCAGTTTAGCCTTCGTGCATGGACTTTTGCGATACCTTGTTGTTGATCTCAACGAGCTCGGGCTCGCTCTGGAGGAGCGACACTACTGCCCGCCAAGTTACGTCGTTTTGTCCTTGCAACCGGTTGAACACGGCATGGAGAAACTCGAGATCTTCGGTGGTGTCAAGTGTCCAGCGATATTGACTGTAGTTTTCCTCTCCTTTGACCGACAGCAATTTGAACAACTGCGGATTCTGATAGAGATATGGAGTGACATGCACACGCTGGTATGTGTCTCGGGCATCACGCCACGCCCGTTCGAGCGCCGCAAACTGTGCGACCTCAGTATCAAGTCCCCGAGGATAGGTTCGCTCTAGGGTGTTACTCGCATAATCAGGCTGGTTGTTCACGAATGCGCGAATGGTCTTGTCCATGACTTCAGGGTCGATCAGAGGACAGTCTGCAGTAACTCGTACAATCGCTGTGGCTTGCTTTGATTGAGCCGCCCGATAGTAGCGATCGAGGACGTCGTGTTCGTCCCCACGGAATGCGTCGACTTCAAGTTGGTCACATTGGTAGACGATGGGATCATCATTCTTCTCTGTTGTTGTCGCAACAACG
>Ga0207706_10000206_pt1 | contig 65055 bp, 54 predicted proteins | sample KBSC53metaG_FD_184318 | JGI IMG/M metagenome (GOLD analysis project Ga0207706, IMG submission 184318) | Corn rhizosphere microbial communities from Kellogg Biological Station, Michigan, USA - KBS C5-3 metaG (SPAdes) (version 2) | ecosystem: Host-associated > Plants > Roots > Rhizosphere > Soil ... | reverse complement strand
AAATGACTTTCGTTCCATTCATCCCGAGGAAGCGCAGATCATCCTGCTGGATGGTGCACCACGAGTACTGATGCCTTTCCCTGAGGATCTGGCCGAAAAGGCATGCCATTCCCTTGCGAAGCTCGGAGTCAAGGTGAGGTGTGGTGCAATGGTCAAGAACGTGGACAAAGATGGTCTGACGCTTGATTCCGGCGGCCAAACTGATTCAATCGCCGCGAAAACTGTTGTATGGGCTGGTGGTATCACCGCGTCGCCGCTGGGCAAAATCGTCGCTAGCCACACAAAAGCCGAGACCGACAAAGGAGGACGAGTTAAAGTAAAGCCTGACCTGACTATTCCAAGCTATCCGGACATTTACGTGATAGGCGATCTGGCTTCAGCGATGGATCAAAAAGGAAAACCTCTGCCTGGAGTGGCCCAGGTCGCCATGCAGGGAGGAGCCTACGCAGCAAAGGCAATCTTGCGAAAAGTAAAGGGGCAGCGGGAGCTTCCACCGTTTCGTTACTTCGACAAAGGATCTCTGGCAGTGATTGGCCGTGCGGCCGCAGTGGCGGACGCTTTCGGTCTTCATATCTCGGGATTCTTAGCGTGGTTCGTATGGGCTTTTATCCATGTAACTTACTTGGTGTCGTTCCAGAGCCGCATTCTCGTTTTCATTCAATGGGCGATACAGGACCTGACATTCAGTCGCGGTGCACGGTTGATCACCGGCAGCGCTCCCACGGATTTCAATTTCTCTAAGGAACTTTCCGAAAGCAAGCGTGAACCGGTAAATGGCCGGCGTTGACCGTCTTCGCTCTCCAGTCTGCATCGAGCATGCAAATATAGTGTGCGTCAGGGGTCGCTAATCATCCTCGGGTTCCACCCCCTACGCCGAGGCCTTGCGTGACTTGTGGATCGCATCATCCGATACAATCTATCCGACGTTGTCAACCGGCCCTTGATCGGCGACGACAGAATGAATCTCGCGAGATTTTGATTTTGACTTTCCTTCTAATTGAGGCGTGTCGTTATGAGCACGCAGGGTGTGCCAACCGTATTCATTGTCGATGATGATAGAGATGTCCGTGAGTCGCTCCAAGAGCTGCTGGAGTCCGTCGGCCTGCATTCTAAGTCTTTCGGAACTGCACAGGAGTTCTTGTCGAGTCCGCGCAGTGATGCTCCCAGTTGCCTAATTCTTGACGTGAGACTTCCCGGCATTAGCGGCTTGGACCTTCAGCACGAGCTGAAAAGAGGGAAAGTAAGCATTCCAATCATCTTTCTCACAGCACATGCAGATGTTCCGATGTCCGTCAGAGCCATGAAGTCTGGCGCGGTTGAGTTTCTTACCAAGCCATTCAGGCAACAGGATCTGCTCGATGCGGTTCAACGATCGCTCACTCGAGATCGCATCGTCCGCGAAAAGCAGCGAGACACTGCTGAACTGCGACAGCGATACAGCACATTAAGCGTCCGGGAACGCGAGGTGATGAGCCTCGTCGTTTCCGGGATGCTTAACAAGCAAATTGCGGCAGAACTCGGTGCCAGCGAAGCTACTGTCAAAATGCATCGGAGCCAAGCAATGAAAAAGATGCAGGCTGAATCCTTGCCTGAGCTTGTCAGAATGGCGGACAAACTCAAGTCCATCACATAGCCGCTTTACCCAAATCCATGTTTCCCTCACCCGATTATCGTTAGTAAAGATCTAATCTCCTAAAGTCTGGCTCAATCAGCCTAAAGTTTGATTGCCCCAAGTTAGGCAAGCTCATTAATCTAGTCGCATGCCGGCGGACCGAATGTCCAGATTGATAGCGATCATTGATGACGACGAGGCAATGCAAGATTCACTGCGCGACCTTATGGAGGCGGCTGGGCTAGTCGCACGGTGCTTTGGATCCGCCGAGGAATTCCTCGAATCCGATTCGCGTACTCGGGTTGCGTGCCTAATTGTTGATATCCGTATGCCGAAGATGTCTGGCCTGCAGTTGCAGGCCAGGTTGAAAGAAGAGGAATGCAATATTCCGATCATCTTCATCACGGCTCATGGAGATGCCAGAATGAGAATTCGAGCGATGAGAGAGGGTGCAGTCGAGTTCCTCGCAAAACCGTTCGATCATCACCTGTTGCTCAGAAGGGTGCGTGCTGCACTTGAAATGTGAGCAACCTCGCATATGGCAGTCGCGTGGGAGACTTAAAGTGTTGAGGTTTCTGTGGAAGATTATGCAACAGCCATGAACCTTGGGCCGGATCAGGCCGAGCGTACGTTCGAGCGGATCATCGGCAATAGCACTGCGCTCGAATCTGTTCTCGAGCAATTGGAACAGGTGGCGCCCACAGACTCGACTGTCCTCATCGAGGGGGAGACCGGCACGGGAAAGGAGCTCATCGCTCACGCCCTTCACAATGCAAGCCAGCGTTGCGGGCGCGCTTTCATAAAGCTCAATTGCGCGGCAATTCCACTGGATCTTCTGGAAAGCGAATTGTTCGGTCATGAGAAGGGTGCCTTCACCGGTGCGATTGCGCAGAAGATCGGGCGCTTCGAAATGGCGGACAAAGGCACGCTGTTCTTAGACGAAGTGGGCGACATCCCTCCCGCGCTGCAGCCAAAGTTGCTGCGTGTGTTGCAAGAGCAGGAATTCGAGCGTTTAGGGAGCGGTCGTACCCACAAAGTGGATGTCCGGCTTGTAGCTGCAACCAATCGGGATCTGGTCAAGATGGTAGCTCGCGGTCAATTTCGCAGTGACCTCTATTATCGTCTGAATGTGTTCCCCATCATGCTCCCGGCGCTCCGAGAGCGCCGGGAAGACATTCCTGTTCTTGTCACACATTTTGTGAAGCTGTTTAGCCGCCGCATGGGGAAGCAAGTCGACAGTGTTCCTCCTGAAACCATGGCTGCGTTCCAGTGCTATTCGTGGCCTGGCAACATCCGCGAGTTGCAGAACCTAGTGGAACGCGCGGTTATCCTCTCGCGGGATGGCGTCCTCCCAAACCCGCTTCACAAAAAGCAAACAGAGCTGATGATTCCGAGTCTGAATCGCACCCGAGCCTTCCACTCATCGATGACCTTGGAAGATTCGGATCGCACTTTGATTTTGGAAACACTGGAGCAGGCCGGGTGGATTGTAGGTGGACCGCGCGGCGCAGCGGCCAAACTGGGACTGAAGCGAACCACGCTGCTGGCCAAGATGAGAAGGTTGGGGATCTCGCGTCCTATCCCTCAGGAAGGAACCAGCGTCACCGAACTCGCGCCCGAAGATGTCCAGATTTGAAAGTAGAACTGGCAGCCTCACATGGAATCATTCTGCCATCTGCTCGGCTCTACACCATCAGATAGGCAAGTCAACTTAATCGCGTAAAGGTAGGTGCGATGACTGCACTAAAAACAATGTGGGACACGGTGATCGTCCGAAGACGGTCACGACGCGTTTTCGTAAAGTTGAGCCGGTTGCTCCTAGCGCCGCTCTACCTCGGATCATGACTGAAACTGATGATATCGCGCCCGGACATTGTCGCACGTACTGCAACATTCTCAATGCTGTTCGTGTCCTTCGTGCTGACCGGATGTCACTCTGCGCCACAAAACTCAACTCCAGCTATTGCTTTCAGCAGGGTCCCCGGCGCATATCAGGAGAGCCCGTACAAGACAGATATATTCGAGCGTGACTACAAGACAGACATAACTGAAGGTCGTGTCACAGGGGCTCGACCCGGGCAGCGAATCCTGTTGTATGCAAAGACGGATGGACGATGGGGCATTTGCCGGCAATCAGGTCAACCGTTTACCAATATCGAAACTGACGGCCGGTGGAGAGCTTCAGTCCACCTGGGAATACAATATGCCGCCCTGCTCGTTGATCCAACCTTCGTTCCACCAGAACAAACTGAATCGGTGCCGATCGTCGGCAACGGCGTGGTGGCGATGGTAGTTGTTAACGGGGAAGGTGCAGCACCGGTACTCCCGTCGCCCAAGATACTGAACTTTAGCGGCTACGAGTGGACGACGAGCACCGGGCCAATTTTTCACGCTGGGTCAAGACATTTTTTCGATCCTGCGAACGTTTGGACGGACGAAAGAGGTGCATTGCATCTTCGCATTGCTGGAAGTCCGGGAAATTGGACTGCGGCGGAGCTGAGGCTAACGCGCAGCCTGGGATATGGAACATATAGGTTCCAGTTGCGCGATATCTCTCATCTCGAACCTTCCGCTCTTCTGACTCTAATCGCCTGGGACGGCGTTGGTACTGAGAGCAATCGGCAAGAGTTGGACGTTGAGCTTGGTCGTTGGGGATACCTTGATAATACCAACGTTAAATATGTCATTCAGCCCTACTACGTACCAGCTAACTCTGTTGCCTTTCGGATGCCGCCTGGTCTCTACACACATTCGTTTCGGTGGGAACCGGGGAAAGTAACCTTTTCGACCGTAGCGGGATCGGGCAATGCCACCCGCTATCGGGACGTCAACCAGCACGTGTTTACCTCCGGTGTGCCTTCCCCGAAGGGCGAATCGGTGCGCATCGCCTTGTACGTATTTCATCAAGGCCATATCCCCTTAAGAAACGAAAATGAGGTCGTAATCGACAAATTCGAGTATCTCCCGTGATCTGTTGGTCGAAGCAAACTCGATGGATTCTTATTGGAAGCGTGCTAGCGGGCTTTGTCACCGATGCACGTGCACTCGATCCCAGTCGCCTGCCTTCGCAGTACGTCCGGGAGCGGTGGACCACCGAAACCAGATTTCCCGGCGGTGTTGTCAACGGCATCGCGCAAACCGCAGATGGATACCTTTGGATTGGAACGGACAAAGGCCTGCTACGTTTCGACGGCTTCGATTTCAGGCCTGTCTCTTTTACTTCCATCCCCACCGCTTCGAACGTTCCGATATTGCAACTGCTCACGGATGCTCACGGAAAACTGTGGATCCGTCCCCAGGGTGCTGATCTCGTACGTCAAAAAGATGGCAAGTTTGAGAGCGTAAGATACGGTCCAAACGCAATCACCGCCCTGTCAAAGGATAACCACGACGGCGTAGTGGTTTCGGACATCGAGCAGGGCACATTTCGGTTCGTGTCAGGTAGCTCTCAGAGATTGGGATCCGCTTCACCGCCAGTAATCTCTCTGGCAGAAACAGCAGACGGCAAGGTTTGGCTGGGCACACTGGGCGATGGGCTTTTTTTTCTTGCGGCCGACGGGCGAGCTACCCAGGTCAACGCAGGATTGCCCAACCGAAAGATCAATTGTCTGCTGGCTGTCGGGAAGGACGAGTTGTGGGTTGGAACGGACAAGGGCTTGTATCGTCGAAGGGGCAATGATTTTCGTCGGTTTAAGTTGCCCTCGTTCCTCGGGAAGGTCCAGGTGTTGAGCCTCCTGCGTGATCGTGACTCGAACATTTGGGTGGGCACAACGCATGGACTACTGCGGATTAACGCGCAAGGCATTTCGTTCTCAGAAGAAAAGGAGCTGCGCGGAGACGGCGGGATTAACACTCTTTTTGAGGACCGCGAAGGAAGCCTTTGGATCGGGGGTGCGCGAGGGCTGGGCCGCATTAGGGACAGTGCGTTCGTTACTTATTCATCTGTTAGCGATCCTCGTTTCAAGAACGGTGGACCTGTATATGTTGACCCGGAGGGCCGCACATGGTTGGCTGCCGCCCAAGGTGGGCTGTATGTTCTCCAGAATGGACGCGTTAAACCCGTTACGTCTGTACCACCAAATGAGGTCGTCTACTCTATCAGTGGACGCGCAGATGTGGTGTGGGTCGGACGTCAACGCGGGGGACTGACCCGTCTACGATTTCGCGACGGTGTGATAACGAGCCAGAGTTATACAGAGGCACACGGACTGGCTCAAAACAGTGCCTATGCTATATATGAGAGCCGCAATGGCTCTGTGTGGGCCGGCACGCTAAACGGCGGCGTCAGCAACTTCAAAGATGGGCACTTCACTACATACACGACGGCGAACGGCCTCGCTTCGAATACCGTCTCGTCCATCCTTGAAACTCGAGATGGTGCAATGTGGTTTGCGACACCTAGCGGGCTGAGTTCTTTCTCAAACGGCCAATGGAAAACCTATACAGCGGCAGAGGGTTTGCCTTCGCCAGAGGTGAACTGTCTTTTCGAGGATTCATCCGGGGTTCTCTGGAGTGGGACGTCGGTTGGGCTTGCCTTTTTTTCCTCTCACCGTTTTCACGTTCCTCACGAATTGCCCGACGTTTTGCGCGAACAAATAGTCGGAATAGTGGAGGACAAGAGCGGGAGATTTTGGATCGCCACCTCAGATCATGTTTTGCGCGTTCCACGCAACAAACTGGTAAGGGGCGTTGTGAAGGAAATCGATGCTCGCGCCTATGACCAGGCCGACGGTCTTGAGAGCACTCAAGGAGTGAAGCGAAGCCAATCGGTGGTCTCGGATTCGGCTGGCAGGATCTGGTTTTCACTCAGGAGGGGCTTGTCGGTTGTTGATCCATCCCAGATCACCGACAATTCAGTTCCCGCGCTGCCACACATCGAAGCGATCACCGCCGATAACAACACCGCAAACCTTGGTGCCCCCGTTCGAATCCCTCCATCGCCCAGGCGAATCACGTTTGAGTACACGGGATTGAGCTTCGCGGTGCCCGGGCGGATTCGCTTTCGATATTTTCTCGAAGGTTTCGACAGTGGCTGGAGCCAGCCGATCGCAGCGCGAGAAGCCGTTTACACGAACCTTGGGCCTGGCTCCTATCGGTTCCGGATTGTCGCCAGCAACAGTGAGGGGCTTTGGAACGGGCCAGAAACTGGGATCGCTTTGAACGTCGCCCCGGCCTACTATCAAACTTACTGGTTCCGATTGTCGTGCTTTGCAGCCTTTAGTGCTCTTATGTGGGCACTTCATCGATGGCGCATTCATCAGCTCGGGGGTGAGGAAAAACGCTTGCGAGACGTTGTGGAAACAATTCCGGCAATGACTTTCGCCACATTGGCTGACGGCTCCAACACATTTGTGAACAAGCGCTGGACCGAATACACCGGGCTTTCTGTCGAAAAGACCTCGGGCGCAGGTTGGCAGCGGGCGATCCATCCCGAAGATCTCGCGCGTCATTCCGAGAAGTGGCGCACCTCCGTTGCGACGGGGCAGTTTTTCGAAGACGAGGCGCGGTACCTTCGCGCCACCGACAACGAGTATCGATGGTTTCTAGTGCGTGGTGTCCCGCTGCTGGACCAGCAAGGAAACATTGTGAAATGGTACGGAACCCTCACCGACATTGAAGGTTCGAAACGTGCGGAACAAGAGCGCGAGAAATCGCGACAGCTCGAGGCAGATCTCGTCCATATGAACCGTGTAAGCATGTTGGGGGAAATGGCCGCTTCTCTGGCGCACGAAATCAAACAGCCGATCTCGGCCGCAATCAACAGCGCCAACAGCTGCATCGAATGGCTTGCCCACCAACCGCCCAACCTCGATCGGGCGCGGGCGGCAGCGACCCGAATCCATAGGGATGGGAATCGTGCAGCCGAGATTATCGATCGAATACGTTCGTTCTACAAGAACTCTCCTCCCCAGCGAGAGTTGGTCGACGTGAACAGAATCATCCACGAAATTCTTACACTGTTGAACGGCGAGGCTATTCGATCGTCGGTGGCAATGCGTACCGAACTTGCAGCTGACCTGCCTGAAGTTATGGCCGACCGTGTGCAGTTACAGCAGGTGTTCATGAACCTCATGCTCAACGCCATCGAAGCCATGAAGGACTCAGGCGGAGAACTCACAGTAAAGTCACAACCGGGGCAAGACGGGCAACCAATGTTCTCGGTCAGCGATACAGGCCCGGGACTACCAGTTGAGAATGTTGACCAAATCTTTTCTGCGTTCTTTACCACCAAGTCGCAAGGCAGCGGCATGGGGCTGGCCATCAGCCGTTCCATTGTCGAATCGCATGACGGCCGCATGTGGGCTAGCTCCAATAACGGACGGGGGGCCACTTTTTATTTCACCTTGCCAATCCATGTGACCGAGTCAGCATTGGTTATATAAAGTGTGTTCCTCAGAATTTGATCATGAGGCCGGACACGACAACATCTCTGATACCCAAGGCGAGGCTGAATCATGCGCCATACCGGTGACAGATCGGCTGCGACCAGTTCCTGCTCGGAATTTCCAGCGTTCTTTCAGAACGTCGGGCGGAGGTCATTCCTCGGCGGGCTTGCTACCTTCCTGCTTGTTGGGGGACAAGGTTGTCATAGGGCAGACCAACTAGATCGTGAGGTCACCCTCGTACTAATTGAGCAAACCTGGATCGATAACGCGCTCCAGCACTGGCGCGACGAGGAACTCAAGCAGTTCACAAAGGAGACAGGAATCCGGGTCAAACTTCTCCCTGCAGGAGAGGGTGCGGAGCCATTGGAAGTGTGCAGCCGCTTTCTGCAAAGTGGCGCGAAAATTCCAGACGTCTATGGAGTAGACGTGATCTGGCCAGGAATTCTTGCCGAAAATCTACTCGATCTGAAGGACCTTGTGCCTGCACCAGAGATCGAGACGCATTTCCCCGAGCTGATCGCCAACAATACGGTGATTGGCAAGATGGTCGCATTGCCATGCCTAATTGACGTTGGCCTGCTGTATTACCGGACTGACCTGCTGCGGCGTTACGGATACCGGACTCCGCCACGTAGCTGGCGAGAGCTCGAAACTATGGCCACGCGGATTCAGGCTGGCGAGCGGGCAAAAGGCCAAAAAGATTTCTGGGGTTTCGTATGGGAGGGAGCATCGTCTGAGTCCCTGAGTTGCAACGCTCTGGAATGGCAGGTTTCCGAGGGCGGGGGATCGATCATCGAGAATAACGCGGTCACGGTGAATAACCCAGACACCGCTCGAGCTTGGGAAAGAGCGCTACGCTGGGTTGGCACCATATCACCGCCCGGCGTAGTCTCTTACAAAGAATGGGATGCGTACAACATCTGGCGAGCAGGACAAGCGGCTTTCATGCGTAATTGGGCTCCTCCGAACTCGGGCGAGCTCGTTCAAGGGTCACTCACCAGGGACCAGCTCGGTATAGCGTCGCTCCCTAGAGGACGGGCCAAGGTCGCCGCGACCGTGGGAGGCCGAGGTTACGCCATCTCCAGGCATTCGATCCATCCTCGGGAGGCATCTTTGCTGGTTCGCTTCTTGTGCAGACGCGATACTCAACTCAGCCGATGCCTCAACATTGGCAAAGCACCAACGATGCCGGAGTTGTACAACGACTCCAAAATTCTGGCGGATTCATATTTTTCAACGATTCTAGAAACCTATCGCCAGGATAGAGCCTCGCGGCCCTCCACGGAAACGGGCAGGCAATATCCCGCTGTCTCTCGCGCATACTTCATGGCTGTCCACGAAGTGTTGGCGGGGAAAAGACCTGTTGCCGCTGCGCTGGCCGACTTGCAGAACGAGTTAATACAAATCACCGGCATGAAGGCCCCAGCTCCGCGCGCAAGAAGCGGGCGCCATGGAAGGTCAGCTATTTTGCGCGTCAAGCCGCCATGCGACACGGATCAGAAGATGGCCTAAACGAAGTGAATATGACGCTAGGCGCAATGTGAGGCGGAAGGATGGCACAAGAGACCACTGGGCACCTCGCGACTCCCGCACCGGTCAAAGGCACGGGTTCTCGAAACTACTTTCGTTTTGGTGAGTGGGAGATTCGGCACCTTTTGCCAGCGTTTTTCGCGGCCATCGTGCTCTTGATGATAGCTGGTGACGCCATCGCCGTCTTGCAACTCAACCGGCTCGAGACACGGGCCAGGCGTTTCTACGAAGCGGATCAAAAATCTCTCGCTATCATGCATGTTTACCTCGACGTTGTGACCTTCCGCGACGCATTGACTGGCTTGGCGCACGAGCAAAATGCTCAAGAATTTTCATCTCGAGCCACTGCCTTGCGGGACAATTTCTTGAGAGACGTCACACGCGCACAACAGACGCTCAGCTCTGCCCCGGATGTCAAACAGGATCCCGCGATTTTGATCAGGCTGGAGACCGTGAGGGCAGCACTGCCGTTGCAAGTTGACAGTTTGTTGGAGCTGGTGAACGCGGAGGACTGGCAAGCCGTACGCTTTCGATTGGCCGGTCAAGAGCACGTCTTGATCGCATTAAGCTCATCGTTGGTGGCAGACGTCGAACAGGAGGTTGCGCAAGAACATACCCGAGCTCTCGAGGGAGTTCAACGGGCGCGTCGCCAGCTTTACCTAGTGCTTTCCATAACGGCCCTGCTGATGCTCCTAATCGCCGCAGTGCTGGGCTGGTACGCCACACGGAGAATCAGCAGATCCCTTGCAAAGCTGGATGCAGGTGCGCAAGCATTAGCGCGCGGTGAATTTGGCTACGAGATTGAATTGAGTGGAAATGATGAACTAGCAGATCTGGCCAGAGCTTTCAATTTCGCCGCCAAGCAGCTCAACAAGTTCTACGACAGCATCAAGCGTAGCGAGTCTGACCTGGCAGAAAGCAATGCCAGACTTGAAGAAGCCCAGCGCATCACGCATGTCGGCTACTGGGAATGGGACCCCTTAACGGATCGCGTGAAATGGTCAGATGAGACCTATCGCATCTACGGACTGCGCCCTCAGGAACGTCCTATGGACTTAGCGACGGTGGAAGAAAAGATCCACCCTGAAGATTGGAAGCGGGCGACGGAAGCGGCTGCCACCGGGGTTGCTTTTAACGTTGAATGTCGCTTGTTCCGGCCAACGGGCGAAATGCGCATCGCAGATTTTCAGGGTGATGTGAAAAGGGACATTTCGGGTCAACCTAGTCTAAGGTTCGGAACGATCCAAGATATTACCGACCGTAAGCGCGCGGAACAGAGGCTGCGTGAAAGCGAAGCATATCTCGCGGAGGCGCAGAGACTCAGCCAAACTGGGAGTTGGGCATGGAACCCAGCGACCGGTGATATCAGGTACTGGTCGGAGATGTGCTTCTGCCTGTTAGGATTCGATCCCGCTGGCCCGCTGCCGCGATTCGAAGAATTTGTCTCTCGGATTCATCCGGACGATCAAACAGTAGTCCGGGAACGGTTCGATAAAGCCATCCGCGAAAAAGAGGATTTCGAACTAGGGTACCGAGTCCTGCATCCGGAAAAAGGGGTCAGGGACATTCACGTCGTCGGTCATGCGATCCTCGACGGATCCGGCAATCTGGGTGAGTTCGTAGGTACCGTTATCGATATAACGGAGCGCAAGCGCGCCGAGGAGGCACTTCAGCGAAGCCAGTTTTATATCAGCGAAGGGCAGCGCGTTGCACATATCGGGAGTTGGGCCTTCAACCCAGATGGATTCGAATACTGGTCCTCCGAGTTGTTTCGAATCTATGGTCTTGATCCAAGTGGCAAGCCGCCAACAGTGGAAGAATATCTGGCTCTTGTACACCCGGAAGATCGTGCGTTCATGAAACAAGCCATTGCGAAAATGTTGGATAACCATCTTGCATTCGATTTCACGAAACGAATTGTGCGGCCTGACGGACAGACTCGTCGTATACGTTGCGTGGGTGTTCCAGTCACGGAAGCGGGGTCTTTCCAGGGTTTCCTTGGGACAGGGATGGATGTTACTGAGCAGGAGCGACTAACGGAGGATCTGCGCCTGAGTGAACAGTATCTCAGTGAAGGGCAGCGCCTTGCGCACATGGGAAGTTGGGCATTCAACCCCTCTGGGGTTTTTGAGTACTGGTCTCAGGAGTTGTTCAAGATTTATGGGCTCGATCCGCAAAAAGGGGCCCCGACACTTGAACAGTATCTGGCCACTGTGCACCACCAAGATCGAAACTTTATGGCTAACACGATAAAGAGAATGCATGCGGAACGCAGTGGCTGCGACGTAAAAAAGAGAATTGTTCGCCCCGATGGCGAGCTACGCTACATTCGCTGCGTTGGAATTCCTATTATTGAAGGCGAAGGCCTGAAGGGTTTTCTCGGTACCGCGATGGATATCACCGAGCAAGAAGTGCTGACCCGGGAGTCGAATCGGCGACAAGCATACCTTGCTGAAGCGCAGAGGCTGACCCGCACCGGCAGCTGGGCGTGGAACGTCGGTACTGACACGCTCTTCTGGTCAGAAGAGATCTTTCGGATTTATGAGATCGACCCGGTGAAACTGAAGCCCGATTGGTCGCACATTCTCGATAGAGTTCACCCCGAGGACCGAGCAAGCCTTCTGCAGCGAAAGAAAATGGAGTCTACGCAGACGGAATGGACTTCGTCGGAGGGTGATTTTCGAATCGTCGTTCCGGACGGGACGATAAAGCACCTTCACAGCATCGCGCACCCGGTTATAGATGCCTCGGGTCAAGTCATTGAAGTCATCGGCACAGTCATGGACGTAACCGAACGAAAACGGGTCGAGGATTCCCTGCGCCGGAGTGAAAGCTATCTTGCCGAAGCGCAAAAGCTTACCCATACGGCTAGCTGGGCTTGGCGCTTATCGGATCGAAAGACGGAGCATTTCTCCGAGGAGTTTTACCGGATCTATGGCTTCGATCCGGCTAAAGGAGCGCCCACCTGGGAAGAATATGTCGAACGCGTCCACCCGGAGGATCGCCCTAAGTGGACGAGCACGATCGAACGGGCAATCGTCGAAAGAGCCCATTATGATCAGGAGTTCCGCATTCTTTTTCCGAACGGAAAGGTGAGGTGGATCCACACTGTTGGCCATCCTGTCCTTTCCGGCGCCGGAGATTTGGAACAATTCGTGGGCAGCTCGACCGACATTACGGAGCGCAAATTTTCCGAGCAAGAGCGCGAAAGGCTGCGACAACTAGAATCCGATCTGGCACATATCAATCGTGTGACCACATTGGGGGAAATGGCCGCGTCGGTGGCGCACGAGATCAAACAGCCTATCGCGGCCGCCATCACCAGCGCCAACAGTTGCATTGAATGGCTCGCACACGAGCCGCCCAATCTGGATCGGGCTCGCGCGGCAGCAGCCAGAATCGATAAGTACGGGAATCGTGCGGCTGAAATCATCGACCGCATACGTTCGTTCTACAGGAAGTCTCCCTCAAAACGTGAGTTGGTCAACGTGAACGGCATCGTCCCGGAAATGTTTACACTGCTGAACGGGGAGGCCAACCGGAACTCGGTTGCCATGCACACGGACCTTGCCCCAGAACTACCCAATATCATGGCGGACCGTGTGCAGCTACAGCAGGTGTTCATGAACCTCATGCTCAACGCCATCGAGGCCATGAAAGAGTCAGGGGGCGAGCTTACGGTTAAATCACAACTAAAGGACGGTCAACTCCAGTTTTCGGTCAGTGACACGGGCGTGGGTTTGCCAATGGAGAAGACGGATCACATATTTTCCGCATTCTTTACCACCAAGCCACAAGGCAGCGGAATGGGGTTGGCTATCAGCCGCTCCATTGTGGAGTCGCACGGCGGACGGATGTGGGCTGAGGCTAATGGACGACAGGGCGCAATCTTTCACTTCACTTTGCCAACCCAGACGACGGAAACATTGCCCTTGATTGGGTGAGGCAGTTCTCGTCTCCTGCGTTTCCGATCCTCAATGGGAGAAGGATCAGTGATCGGGGAGATGGCAAGGATCCAATGCTGCTAGCGTTCCGTAGGCTTTGATTGGAGTGTTTGGGTAAGCACTCGGTTCACATCCGTGGTTTTTTGAGCTTGCAGATTCTCAATCGCGCCAAGATAAAGCTCATAGACGACTGGATTCGTTTTCACCAAAATTTGTTCCATTGCATCAATCCTGATCCGGCTTTCTACCAATAGGTCAACGACTTCTTTTAAGGCATTCGTCAATGGCTCACTGGCGGCTTTGCTCATTTCTGTTCCCCTTCTATCTTCTGCTCGGGTTTTTTTCGCATAAAAAGTAGGGGGACGTCAGCTCACGGAGCGTTGCTCGTGTGTCCAGAAACGCTCGCGCAGAGTCTTCTTCAACACCTTACCGGAACTATTCTTGGGCAGATCGGTTTCTGAAAAGTCGACGCGCCTGGGTAGCTTATAACTCGCAAGGCTCCGTCGGCAGAAAGCGATCAGATCGTCGGCGGTTAAAATTGCGTCCGGCTTCAGGACGACGCAGGCCATTACAATCTCGCCCCATTGCGGATCGGGTACGCCGAAGACGGCTACTTCGCGAACGGCGGGATGCGCATAGATTACCGCTTCAACTTCTCCCGAATAAACGTTCTCACCGCCGGTGACGATCATGTCCTTGAGCCGATCAAGGATGTAAAAATATCCCGCAGTGTCCTGATAGCCGATATCTCCCGTACGAAAGAATCCGTCGCGAAATGCTTGAGCAGTTGCTTCAGGACCGTACCAATATCCCCGTGTGACATTCGCCCCTCGTGCTACCAGTTCTCCTGCCTGTCCTGGCTCGACTTGCTTCCCCGCAGTATCGGTCACATGAAGATCGACACCGGGGCAAGGCCGCCCGCAGGAGCTCAGCTTGTCTTCCGTGTGCTCCTGGTCCTGCAAGCCTGTCAGAAAACCTGTTTCACTGAGCCCATACACTTGAATCAGCTTGACCTTTGGCAAGAGTTCCCGCGTCCGATGAACGAGTTCAGGTGCCATCGGGGAGCCGCCGTACGCCAGCACCTGCAGACTGCTCAAGTCATACTTTTTCGCATCCGAGAATTGTGTGAGCAAATTGATCATCGTGGGCACGAGCACGGTATGAGTGACATGCTCCCGCTCCACCGTCTCGCAGAAAGTCTGAGCGCCAAATTTTGGAATCGTGATTTGGCTGGCGCCGAATGCAGGGGCCGCAAACATACTGGGAAAGTCCGCGATGTGGAAAATCGGAGCGGCGTGCAGGTAGGTTCCGCCTTCGGTGTACCGCATCCAGTAGTTGAAGTTGTGCACGTCAGCAAGGATATTCGCATGCGTCACGGAGACCCCTTTTGGCTGGCCCGTTGTACCGCTTGTGTAGATAAGGCCCAAAATACCGCCGGGGTCGTAAAGGATCTCCGGGACGGGTTCGTTGCTGATTGGAAGCGGTTCCTCGTCGATCACGTGTTCCCAACCCAACCGTACTCCCGGGACAGCGAGGGAGGAATGGCGCACGATCCCATGCGGACGCGCATCTTCGAGCACACGGTCGATCTCAGTGGTCGACAGGCGGGTGTTCAGCGGAACAGCGATCACGCCTAACATGCTGCACGCATAGATGAGTTCGATGTAGTCGGGCCCGTTCGGCAGCAACAGAGCCAAGCGGTCTACCCTGCGAAAATCGCGGCTGGCAAGCGCTCCTGCGATGCCTTCGACGCGAGTGTGCAGTTCGCGAAACGTCAACAATCGGCCATCACGAACAAGCGCAGTTTGGTCGGGATAGAATCGGAATGCCCGGCCGAGAGAGTGAACGTAGATCATCTTTTGTTCGCCAAAAAGAGAGTGGTCGCCTCAGCGGCCCACGAGTTTTTGTAGCTCTTCGGGATATCGAGCACCTTGCACCGGGATCTTTGAGGCGACCGTGTCCAATTCACGGAGATCGTCAGGCGACATTTCGACGTTGACTACTCCGATGTTTTCTTCCAGTCGATGCAGTTTCGTGGTGCCCGGGATTGGTACAATCCACGGTTTCTGGGCAAGCAACCACGCTAGTGCAATCTGAGCAGGCGTCGCTTTCTTCTGTTGCGCGAACCGGCCGAGCATATCCACCAAGGCCTGATTCGCTTTGCGGTTTTCTGCTGTAAAACGAGGGACGACGTTGCGGATATCGCCCTTCTCGAACTTCGTCTCTTCGCTGATTTTGCCGGTCAGGAATCCTCTGCCAAGAGGACTAAACGGTACGAACCCGATCCCCAGTTCCTCAAGCGTCGGGATCACCTCCGCTTCAGGCTCTCTCCACCAGACTGAATATTCATTCTGGAGTGCCGTAACCGGCTGAATTGCGTGTGCTCGACGAATGGTCCGCACTCCGGCTTCCGAAAGTCCGAAGTGCTTCACCTTGCCCTGCTGAATCAGTTCTTTCACCGCTCCTGCGACGTCTTCGATCGGAACGTTCGGATCAACACGGTGTTGGTAGAACAGGTCGATGACATCGGTCTTTAGGCGCCTCAGTGAAGCGTCCGCCACTTCCTTTATATGTTCTGGTCGACTATCCAGACCTACCTGCTTCCCATTGGCATCGAATCTGAACCCGAACTTGGTGGCGATCACCACCTTGTCCCGGCAAGGAGCGAGAGCTTCGCCCACGAGTTCTTCATTGGTGAACGGGCCGTATGCTTCGGCGGTGTCGAAGAATGTCACGCCCCGTTCGACGGCGGATCGGATCAGCGAAATCCCCTCTTGCTTCCCCACCGGTTGACCGTAGCCAGCACTCAGCCCCATACAGCCAAGCCCGAGAGCGGAGACTTCCAAGTTTCTCTTTCCGAGTTTGCGCTTTTGCATGGTTCCTCCTTCGCGGCATAGAAACAGTTTCCCACAATTAACCGGCGCGCCGTTTAATCGGCCGCAGCGTTTGTCCCACCGCGTACGGCTTTTTCGGACTTCGAGCGCGTCGTAAGCAATTCCAACAGCATCTCGTCACGCTCCCGTTCGAGTTCTGTGATTGAACGGCCGTTGGCCTCCTTCAATACGCCGTTGACAATGGTTTGCTTCACCTCGGCACTGAACTCAGTGATCGTGCCGAGATCTTTCCACCATGTGGCGACAGGGCCGGACAGGTGTTCCATGAAGTGTTGAATCCCGCCTTGGCCGCCTGCGAGATGGAACAGCAGATTGGGACCCATTAGGCCCCAACGTAATCCAGGTCCCCAGCACACCGCGGCATCGGAGTCAGCGACATCAAGAACACCCTGTTCGATGAGGTATACGACTTCACGGTAGAGAGCAGCCTGAAGCCGGTTCGCAACATGGCCAACCACTTCCTTACGAACGTGGATTGCCCTTTTACCGATCGAGGTGTAGAACGAGATCGCCCGCTCAACAGTTTCCGGTGATGTTTTTTCGCCAGCGACGACTTCGACCAGTGGAACCATGTGCGGAGGATTAAACGGGTGGCCAATCACACACCGTTCAGGATGTTTACACGCCGATTGCATTACGCTCATCGTCAGACCAGATGAACTCGAAGCGATGATGGCATCCTTAGGCGCCGCGGCATCCATGTCCGCAAATAATTTGAGTTTGAAGTCCTTGCGTTCCGGTCCATTTTCCTGAACCAGATCAGCGCCGGCAACCGCTTCCTTCAAATCGAGAGTAAACCGCAAATGGTCGCGGGAGCCGTTGGGTGAAATTCCCAGAGCCGTCAAGTCCTTCCACGCCGCATCGATGTATCGCCGCAGATTCGCTTCGGCGTTTGGCGCCGGATCTGTGGCGACAACGTTAAGGCCACGCGCCAGATATAGAGCAGCCCAACTCGCGCCAATCACTCCCGTGCCCACAATTGCTACATTTCTAATTTCTCGAGTCTTTGTGCTTGCCATTTGATCCTCCAAAAGGTTCTCCTTAATTCAATTGCCGGTTTACTCCGAGGCTCTTATCTTGCTCGGACTGTCTCTTCCGCGTTCTTGCCTTGTTGTGCACCCGGTATCGCGCCACTGGTGCGTAGACCGTCGATTTCGTCATCTCGAAAGCCGAGCTCTTTCAGAACTTCATCATTGTGTTCGCCGATTCGCGGCGCGCGCCTGGCCGGTACTTTCTCAACACCGTGTACTTGAATCGGACTGCTGATGGTCGAAGTCAATTTCTCGCCCGCACCTTCGATCGGAACGACAATGTCATTCGCCCGCAATTGCGGATCATTCACGACTTCCTGCGGCTCTCGCACTGCTCCGAAGGGGACGTGAACACCGTTGAAGACCTCATACCAGTGCGACATTGGCTGCGAGCCAAAGATCTCATCGAGGATTGCCGTTAGTTGCGGCCGGTTCTGCGCCAGCTTGGCAGGATCCGAGAATCGCGGATCCGTTAGGACATCCTCACGACCCATTGCTTTCAGAACCGCGGGTACCTTGTCCGGCGTGGCAACAAGAACGAACCAAGTGCCATCGGAAGAGCGATAGGTGTTCAAGGCTGCATTTGCGGGATGTGTTCGATCGTGCAGCCCATAGAAACTCGCACCACACAGTGCGGCCTGGATAAAGACGCTAGCCGACCAAACGCCTGCTGCGAGGAGAGAAGTCGTGACATAGGATCCTTTACCGGTGCGTTCGCGACGATAAAGCGCGGTAAGAATCGCGGCATAGATGCAGACCGCAGTGGCATTGTCACCGCTACCTGCTACTGGCCAGGTCGGCGGCTCTCCAGCATCCCGCGTCATGAATAACAAGCCGCTTCTTGCCCAATAGGCCGTGAGATCGAATCCCGGAAGCGTGGCGTCCGGGCCGTTCTCGCCGAAGCCGGTGAGATCGGCATAGATCAGACGCGGATTCCAATGCGCCACATCGTCATATTCAAGCTTCAATTTCTTGCGTGCGGAATGCGGCGTGTTGACGATAAACACGTCGGCCCAGTTGGCTAGGCGCTGGAGAACCTGTTGCGCGTTTGCAGCTTTCAGATTGAGCGCAACGCCACGCTTGTTTCGATTCGCCAATTGGAAGGGATAAGGTTCTTCCGAATGCGGTTGGGGCGGGATCTTCTGCCCGATTCTCCACAGCTCTCCCTCAGGCGGCTCGACTTTGATAACATCCGCACCGAAATCGGACAAGATTGTTGCGGCACCCGGCCCGGCAATGAAACTCGAGAGATCCACGACCTTCAATCCGGAAAATATGTTGCCTTCTGTCATTTCCATCTCCTTCTTCACGATCACTACTTATGGCAGCGAGTCATTCGAAACTCTGAAGTGGCGCGCAAAGTCCTACTTTCCCTGAAACTTCGGCGCTCGTTTCTCGAGAAACGCCGACGTACCTTCCTTCTTGTCGTCAGTCGAGGCGCAGACTGCGAAAAGCGAGGCCTCGATGAGGAGGCCTTCGGCCACACTCGTCTCCAATCCTTTGTTGACCGCCTCAAGCGCGTACTTCACGCTAAGAGGGGCGTTCGCAATGATCTTCTTCAACACAATTTCGGCACGCTCGATCACGCGTGCATCCGGCACTAGTTCGTCCACCAAGCCAATGCGATAGGCCTCCGCGGCATCGATCATGTCGCCGGAGAGGATGAGCTTTAGAGCTCGGCCTCTTCCGACCAGACGGGGCATGCGCTGCGTGCCTCCATAGCCGGGCATGACTCCGAGCTTTACTTCGGGCTGACCGAATTTCGCGCTCTCGGCCGCGATCCTGATAGTGCACGCCATCGCCAGCTCGCATCCACCACCTAGCGCAAAGCCGTTGACTGCGGCGACGACCGGCTTGCCAAGGTTCTCGATGATGTCGGTCAATGCCTGTCCTCGACGCGTCGCTTCCTCTGCTTCTACAGCTGTGTTGTTGGCGATCTCCGCGATGTCGGCGCCCGCGGCAAATGCTTTCTCACCGGCACCTGTGAGGATGACTCCACGAACGTCGGAATCATCACGAGCGTCCTCGAAGGCGGCGCGCAGCTCGTTGATCGTCACCTTGTTCAGTGCGTTCATGACCTTGGGCCGATTCAGAGTTACGCAGGCAATCGGACCTTTCTTGTCGTAGACGACATTCTCGAGTTTTAGAGCAGAGGCTAGCGGGCTCATTTCCTTATCCTTATTAATAGGGGTCTATGGTGGCCTTCGTCATTGCGCGGGAGGAATCTCGGCGTACGCGATGCCGGTTAGGTTTCCTTCCGCCGCAAGCACAGTCTTCCGGTTAGAGCCGTCGAGATTTGCGCTATAGACCGATCCACCCAAGTCGGTCAGAAACATGCGGCCGTTCTTCAGGTCCAACGCGATACCGATTCCTTCCATCAGGTGGTCGAAAATAACCACTGGTTCTTTCTTGCCATTTCCCTGAGCCGGATCCATGGATGCCCGATTCACCGTGTTCCCGCGCGGCGGATCGCCGCGATCAGTCCAGTACATCGTCCTGTTGGCGAGATCGAGTTCGAGATCAATGGGTTCCGGCAGGCCTTCGTAGAGGAGTTCGATGTCTCTACGATTGGCAGGACTTTGGCCCTTCGGGATTTCAAGATTGGCCCGAAAGATACGCCCGTCGCCGGCATTGTCCGGGCCCTTTTGAGTCCAATAAAGCTTTCCACCGTCGATGTCCAGCGCGATGCCCACGCACCATTTCCTGATGTCTTTACCAGGACGTGAGTCGCCTTCGCTGGTATCGACCAAGCTCTCGATGTTGGAGCCATCCAGGTTGGCGCGCATGACGCGCATTCCTTCGCGATCGCACCAGTAGAGTTTTCGGTTCTTCTCATCGAGTTGCAGTTGCTTGGGAGTAAAGGTCTCGCCCGGAGGAACGATCTGCGTAACGTCTTTGCCGTCAAAATCCGCACGCTCGATGGACCCATCGTTGGCGGTGGGGTTGCCCATGTTGGTCCAGTAAAGGTGGCCTGCCCGAGAGTCCACAACGATGCCGTCGGGGAGTCGCCTTCCTTCGCTCACGATGACCTTAAGGTCGGCGCCGTCGGGGTTGGCGGAAAACACTTCTCCGGTGCTCGCGCTGAGAAAGAACAACCGACCCGTCGCGGCCTTTGCCTTGGTTTTTAGGATTTTCGATTTAGAGGACTTAACGGCCATGATTTTCTTCGCTCCTTCATTACTTCAGCTTTTGGCTAGCAGTTGGATAAGAAACCGCAGTTCACTTCCATTCCACTAAACGAAGGCGCTGAACCCCGTTATGGCTTTACCGAGAATCAGGTTCTGTATCTGGAAGGTGCCTTCGTAGGAATAGAGCGCTTCCGCATCCGCAAAGAAACGGCCTACGTTATAGTCTGCGGCGATGCCATTACCACCCAGGAGTTCCCGCGCCCACGCGACGGTCTCGCGGCACCTGGCAGTTGTGAACGCTTTGGCCAGTGAGGCGTGCGCATCCGTGAGCTTGCCTTCGTCCTGCAATTGGCCCATGCGAACCAAGAGGCATTGCGATGCTGTAATGTTGGCAATCATCTTGGCGAGGAGGTCTTGCACCATTTGGAACGATGCGATCGGCTTTCCGAACTGCAGGCGTTCCTGGCAATACTTGAGTGCGTTCTCGTAAGCGCCCATGGCGCATCCAGTCGCCTCCCAGCCAACCATGAAGCGCGTCATCTTCAGAACGCGTGCCGTGTCGCGGAACGACTGATCTCGCTGCAAGCGATTCGCTTCCGGTATTCGGCAGTCTTCCATCGTGATCAGCCCGTTCTGGACCACTTTGAGGGCGATCTTGTTTTGAATTTTCTCTACTTTGAAACCAGGTGTGGTCTTGTTTTCTACGATGAACGCTTTGACTTGGTTGTCCGCTACGTCGCGTGCCCAAATAATGGATATGTCGCACCAGGGGGAGTTACCGATCCACTTCTTCTGACCGTTGAGTATCCAGGCGTCTCCATCTCGCTTGGCGGTCGTCAACATCCCGCCCGAAGTTCCTGATCCAACTAGCGGTTCAGTCAGGCCGAAGCAGCCGATTTTTTCCCAGCGCGCCATCGGTGGAAGCCATTTCTGTTTTTGCTCTTCCGACCCGCCCAGGTAGATCGAACCCATCGCCAAGCCGTTGTGAACACCGAAGAATGTCGCAATAGACGAGTCGACGCGGGCCATCGCCATGGCGATCAAGCCAAATAGCTGCGCGCTTCCGCCTCTGCAGCCATAACCCTGCATGGCGACGCCGCCAATGTTGAGTTCTTTCAGCGCGGGCAGGATTTCGAATGGGAACGCATCTTCGACCCAGTACTTGGTGATGATGGGAGCGATTTTGGTCTCCATGAAAGTGCGCACCTGTTTCACAACCGCCAACTCTTCCGCGGGCAGTGTCTCGACGAGTTCATAGAAGTCGCTATTGGGTGCCGGTAGCGGTGCAGGCGTTCTGTCTTTTGCGGGGCTTGCCATTAAAACCTCTCTTTATTGTTTTTGTCTCGCTGCTCGCGACATTTCACTTAAGCAAGCGGGCCGCCAAAGGTATCTGGAAATTCCCTGCTGAAAAGGAAGCAAGTTGCAGTCTGAAGGGAGGCGTCGATCAACGTAGCGGTGTCATCAATAGATCAGTGTCAAATCGTAATGACACCGACCGAATCTACTCGCGCAGGAGGGATCCAGGTTCGCGAGAACCGCAGCACCACAATTTTGCGCAACCGCCGAAACCAACCAAACTCCTTTTTAGTTGTGTGGGTCGGATCAATGGGTATCACATCGGGGAGATCAGTCGTTCGGGAAAGCAGAGGAAAGCGAGCTCCGTCATGGACTGGCAGCGCTCATCTCACGAGCGTTTCTTTTTTCGCTTAGGCGGTAATCGATCGTACCAGCGCAGTGGAATGGGTGCGCAGTACGCTGCTCACCCACTCCACAAACGATGGTCAGAATCAGCTGTTTCTTGTTTTTACGGTTGTTGGTTTTCAGTGAGAATCAAGATCGACTTCTAAACGACGGTTGACGATCATCAGTTTGTGGCGCCACTATCGTCCGAATGATGATGTCCATCGTCACCTCGGTCGTCTTCGTCGTTCGGGCGTGCTAAATGGAAAGCGAACACCTTGTTGTTTGAGATTCCGGGTGGGATCCTCCCATAACCTGACGCCCAAAAGAGAACGCCATCCACGATCGAGGGTCCATCGATGACAGTTCCCCCGCTTTGAAAGCTCCAAAGGACATTTCCGGTGGCCGCTTCGAGCGCGTACATGTGCCCGGCGTCAGAGCCGGCATACAGAACACCATTGGCGACACTCACCGAGCCTCGGTCAGTGGTGCCAGGTGTGGGGTCTGCGGTTTGCCAAAGGATCTTGCCTGTAGCGACGTCAAGGGCACTCCATGATCCCCAAGTGATCTGCTCGCCTGATGGCACCAATGTATACGGAAGGTGATCCTTGTTCCCGATGGCCACATAGATGCGCTTCCCATCGGTAGCTGTGCCCCACTCGATTCCTCCCAGCGAGCTGCCGGGACCCACGGGTGTGCTCCAGACGATCTTCCCGTTATCGGGATTGAGCGCCCAATAAATGCCGCTCTTCTGGCCAAACCCGACGATGTTCCCAACGAGATTGGGTCCTGCTCCTCCCAAATCGAAATCCGGACTGCTAGGTACCGGACAATTTGGATTTTGGCCTCCTCCGGGAAGAATGCATGCTACCGTCCAAGTGTCAAACCCTTGCAGCTTGTTTGCCCACTTGACCCGCCCTGTCTTTAAGTCGAGTGCAAGCGCAGTATCGAAGAAGTCGTTCGCCGCCGCGCAGTTTGCGGTGGGATCTGCGTTCTGGCAGGCTTCCACGTCTGCGGGTACGCTGTAGTTGTTCCCGGTGCCGATGAATAGTAACCTGCGCTTTGGATCAATCGCTGGTGGCTGCCAGATGGCGCCGCCGCTGTATCCGCCTATCTGGCCGCCGTTGTCAGGCATGTCGAAGGTTTTCCAAAGCATCCGGCCGTTCTTTGCATCCAGCGCAACGATGCTGCCGCGAAACGTGCAACATGGGTACGCGGGATCTTCAGCCAGCGCCTCTTCATTCGATGAGACTCCGATGTAAACAACGCCGTCAAAGACTACCGGAGATCCGGTAATAATCGCCTGCTGCTGACTGTCCACTTGCGTGATCCAGCGGCGTTTTCCGGTGTGCCGGTCTACTGCGATCACGTTCGCTCCGTTATGCAGCGCCGATTCACTGATCGTGTCGCCAATAATTAACCGGTCGCCATCCACAGCCGGACTGACGCGTGAGATTGATCCAGTGGCGCCATTGTAGTCAGAAATTTTGTGCGACCAAATGAGACGCCCGCTTTGCTTTTTGACTGCGAACAGATTACCTGCCCAATCTGGGAAATAGACGGCGGCGTCGGCCACTGTTGGAGTGGCAGAGACATCGCCACCGGTTGTAAAAACCCATTTCGGGGTTAGGCGATGGACGTTGGCAGGACTGAGGGAGCGCTCCCTCGGCTGACTCCAGCTGTTGCTCAAGTTCTGTCCCGCTATGCGCCAGCCGGCGGGCCTTTGTTCTTTTGATGTCGTCTGTGCACTCAACATCGAAGCTGCTAATAAAGCACTGACCAATGTGATTGAACACAATGACCATTTACGACTACTGTGTGACATCTTATACGGTCTCCTTTTGGTTTAGGTGTCAGCGATACCTACGCTGCACGGCAGATACAAATGCATGCACGATTCCAACCAGACACGTACTATTTGCAGTCACTTGCAGAGCCTGGACCGTCTCTTGGTGCGACATTGGCATGGCGCGACAACGAGGCAACACTAGGGAGAGCATGATTCAGGCGTGGCAAGATAATGTGCAAGGCTAGGTTTGGATCCCTGGACCGGGCCCCCACTTTGGTCGCTAACCACCCCAGGTCGCATCCGCACTGGTTGGCATGGAGTTTCTCTCCATTTATCGCGCTTAGTCAGTCAGAAGAAGGGGGCCTCGGATTGTTTGCCGAGTTCCCCTTTACCTCCGCACGAATGAAGTGTGGCTAGCCGCGCTTCACATCTTCCAATCCGCTACCAACGCCGGGTAGAACTGGACGACTGTGCCGGCGGACGATGTGTCCACGTATCTGTATTTATGCCGGCTGGCGCTTCGCAAAGAACGCTGAGAATGCCTGCTTCGCATCATCGGACCTCACGAGCTCCGCGAACACCTCGTTCTCAAGCTTCACTGCTTGCTCCAGTTGCTCGCGTAAGGCTCTCTTCATTAGGCGTTTGGAAGCCTGCAACGCAGCGGCGGACTTCTTGGCCAGTGTGCGAGCAGTCTCAGTTGCTGCCGCCAGAACCCTCTCATCAGGCACAACCTGTGTGACGAGTCCAAGCTCCGCTGCCCGCGAGGCACCAAATGGCCCACCCAGCAGGATCAGCTCGGCTGCACGCGTATATCCGAAACGCATTGGGAGCAAGTAGCTGCTTCCAAATTCCGGCACGAGCGCCAGGTTTACGAAAGGCAACTGGAACTTCGCGCTCTCCCCTGCGTACACGAAGTCGCAGTGAGCCAACATGGTTGTTCCGCCCCCAATTGCTGCGCCTTGGACGGCGGCGACCAGCGGCTTCTCGAAATTGATCAACGCGTGCATCAATTGCGCCTGAGGACTCTCGCCCGCCGGCGGGTTCTTCATGAAGTCCTCGAGATCGTTTCCCGCGCTAAACGCATTTCCCGCAGCATGCCAAAGCACGACGCGTATCTGATCGTCCTGCCCCGCCCCGTCGAGCAATTCCGCCATCGTGACGTACATGCTCGAGGTCATTGCGTTCTTCTTTGCGGGGCGGTTTAGTTGGATGCTTAGGATGTTTCCCGAGCGCTCCGCAACAATGTCAGTCATCTACATTCTCCAGTACGTGAATTTCCGTGCATCGGATCTTCCTCGACAAATCTCTTCCAGTCTGAGCCGGGTCCATATGTTCCGGATGGAGCCAAGCCGGGAGGTCGGTCTGATTCCGTTTCGAGCCTGTAGCGAACGAGTTGCGCCACAGTCACCATCGTGAGGCCATACTCTGAGCAAAACCTTCTTAGGTCGGACCCGTTCGCCATGCTGCCATCGCGGTTCATGATTTCGCAGATCACTGCGGCCTGATGCAGTCCTGCCAAACGTGCGAGGTCAACAGACGCTTCTGTTTGGCCGCGCCTTTCAAGAACGCCATCGGGCCGCGAGCGTAGCGGGAACACATGACCGGGGCGCGCTAGGTCTTCAGGCTGAGTTCGGGGGTCGACCGCAGCCAAGATCGTTTGCGCGCGATCGTACGAGGAGATTCCGGTTGTTACGCCCCTCCCACGTGCATCGATGGAAACGGTAAACGCTGTGCCAAGATTCGCGGTGTTGTGGACCACCATTGGCGCCAATTCCAACTGGTCAAGTCGCTCGCCAGTCATTGCGAGGCAAATCAGACCCCGAGCGTAGGTAGCCATAAAATTGATCACTTCAGGAGTGACCATCTCTGCCGCGATCACGAGGTCTCCTTCATTCTCACGATCCTCATCATCGGCAATGACGATCATGCGCCCTGATCGCAACTCCCTAAGTGCCTTCTCAATCTCGGCGAATTTCACTGCTAGGACAACCGGGCAGCTCTCACCATCGCCGGACACGTGCGAAACGTCGGACGAAACCAGTGGGTCCACTGCGCTAGGCCGCTGACTAGACATAGGTGCTCCGATTAAGGCCAATCCCTCCAATCGTTCACATGATCGTGAGTGAATGCCCCATCTTCTCCTTCTTGGTCCGCAAGTATGGCATTGCATAAGGGCTTGGCGGTGCTTCGCAGGCAATCAGTTCCATGACTTCGATTCCACCTTTTATCAGTGCCTCAACTTTTTGTGGGTTGTTCGACATCAGGCGGACCTGGCGGACCTTAAGTTCATGCAGGACAGCCACGGCCAGAGTGAAATCACGGCAGTCGGCGTCAAAACCCAGCGCTTCGTTCGCTTCGATTGTGTCGAGGCCTTGATCCTGCAAGGCGTAGGCTTGGAGCTTCGCCATGAGGCCGATCCCACGCCCCTCTTGGTGTAAGTAGATGACTAGACCGAATCCTTGCTCCGAAATGGTGGACATCGCGACTTCCAACTGGCCTCGGCAATCACATCGCAAAGATCCCAACACTTCCCCGGTGAGGCACTGCGAATGAATGCGCAGCAAAGGTACACGACCTTCCAGATCGCCAAGCATCATCACCAAGACAGTTTCGCGGTCTCTTTTGACATTGTTTGCTTCCTGAAAGCCGATCAGGTCGAAAACACCAAAAGCCGTAGGCAGCTGCGTAGAGACCACCTTACGGATGCCGCGATGTTGTGTGCTCTTACCCATGCTATTGAAGTAAGCGGTAATCACTGCTCACGTCTCTCAATCGGTGCAATTTCATCTCCATCACCTTTGCAGCCAAACTGCTGTGTGAGCAAATAAGTGACTTGCCTTCTCTCTAGCAGAACCTTTCCCGCTGACACGGTGTCAAGCCTTTGACAGCACCTGGCGTATCCGCGTGCCAATATCAGCACGGCCCTTATCAGCAATCCCTGTTTCAGCATTCGATCCACGTTGGTTGCAGAGCCAGTCGGTGTGGCGACCGGGTTGCTCCCCCATACATAGGGCGACGAGTTATGAGCAGTATCGAAACGGCTGATTTTCAAGTTTCTGAACACGAGATCTCAGCGACATTAGTTTCATTGCGAGAGCGTTTTGAGGCTGTGCGCCGCAGTGAAATTCAACGTGTACGCGGACGTCTCGGCAGTTTGAGTCCCGACCAAGAGAACGCTATCGATTCCCTTAGTCATGCCCTGGTCGAAAGGATGCTGCAAGCGCCACTGGCCCTGCTAAAGAACGCGAGCGCAGGCAATCAGGCTGTCTCTGTTATCGGGACGGTGCGCAGAATCTTCAATTTGCGCACGTAAAGAATTAAGAGCCCAGACAACTTCTCAGAAAAGAGGTTATTCGGGTGTGCGGCCAATCGCATTTTGGAGCTCATCGTGCGCTTGCAAGTAGTCCAGCCGTGATTGCAGAAGGAGGGCCGTGGCGTCGTATTCCTGAGCGGTTGCGGTTTCCGCCTGCGACTTCAGCGCAGCCCCTCGTAGCAGTTTCTGCTGCAGCACGCGGTTAGACTCGCTGCGCAGAGCCACGACTTCTTCGGACACCTTCAGCATCTGCTGCGTCCGGTCAAGTTTGTTGTACGCAGTTTCGACTGCAAGTTCGACTTCATCCGTCAACTTCGTCAGCTTCTCTTTCGCCTGAGACAGCTGCGCTTCATTGCCGCGCAGCAAGGCCTTCTTACGCCCGGAATCGAACACGTCAAAGCCGAAATGAATACCGAAAGTGCCAAAGTTACGCGCTAGAAAGGGGACGTTGTTGGAGTAGCTGTATCGGGCAAAAGCCTCAACATCGGGGACCCAAATATCTGTCTTGGCCAAACGGACTGCGGCCTCAGCTTTCTCCACTTCGGCGCGAGCAGCGCGTATTTCTGGATGCGAGGCGGTAGCGGTCGCAACACATTCCTTGCGCCGGCAAGTCTCGTTAAATTCAACAATAGCAGTATCGAGCTCCAGTTGTGCGGTCAGCGGTAGTCCTATCAAGTCATTGAGCTTGAGCTTGAGGTCTGACAATTGAAGATCCGTGGTCAGCAGTTCTTGCTTGGCCTGCAACAATTGCGCGCGGCTGTCGATCAAGTCTTGTTCCAGGACACTGCCGAACTTCACCTGCTCGACCCGCTCGCTGTGGAGGTTCTCGGAGGCTTTTATTCTCGCCTCAGTAGCACTACGGTGCGCCTGAGCAATGAGGATCTTGTAATAGACCTGATGGACCGCGAGCGCTACATCGTTTCCGGTAAGCTGTGCCTTCTCGCGCGAGGCTTTTAGCTCAGCTTGAGCCATATCGTTTGCCCGCTTGATCTTTAGCAGAGTGGTCAAGGGCTGGGTGATTTGCGTTCCGCTCGTAGTCAGGCTGCGTCCCCCTTGGTTAAGAATGCTGTTCGCGGGAGGAATCGGCGTTCCATCTGCAAGGCCCAGGCTGCCGGCGTTGATCTGGACCAACTGCGTGTCTGTCACATGCAAGAAGCTGCTGTCATTCCGTATAGATGGAAAGTACGAACTCTTCGCGGCCTCCTTCGCGTGTTGTTTCTCCTCGACCGTGTAGCCGGCAATCCGGATGTCGTGATTGTGGTTGAGCGCCAACTGAACGGCTTCCTGGAGTGTCACGTGGCGCGAAGGTGTATTGCCTGTTTCCTCGGCCCCGGTGAGGCAGGCCGAGCAGGCGATCGCCATTAGTAGAAAGATTGAAGTGTTTCGTTTCATCATTTTGACTCCTTCGCGGAGGCTGGTATCTCCTGTTGTGTGCTCAGGTCGCCATAGTCCAACGGCGATCGTCGTAACAGAGCGACAAAGATCAATGCACATGCACAACTCCAGGCGATCAGTAGGAACCCGTCGATAATGCTCAAACTGTAGGCCTGAAGACGTAGTCGGGCTGCGATCAGATCGATGGCGCGCGCTCCCGCGGCGGCCATGCCGGACGATTTGGCATAGAGACCTGCGGTCATGGCGTGAACGTTCTGAGCGGTGATCCAGTCGCCGCCGCTGACGTGAAGTCCCAGGAGGTTCGAGTGCAGCTTTTCGCGTTGCGCCAGAAAATGGCCCATGTAGATGGCGCCTGCAGTGCCGCCGAATATGCGGATAGTGTGAAAGAAGGCCGAAAAGGTAAGGACCCACTCAGGTTTAGCCAAAGCGCCCGCGAAGATTGCTTGCAGCACGATGCAGCCGACAAGTCCGATGAAAGCAAACGCCTGCCCGGCACCGGTGAGCAACTCGGTGCGGTAGAAGTTCTCCGCTGCCCAGGCATTGCTGTACTGAGCATTTAACCAGGCAGCAAAGGCAGTGCTAGCAAGGCCGATGGCGAGGAGAAAACGGGGATCAAATTTGCGCAGCAGCAGAAGCGCAGCCGTGAACGCGAGGGGAATAAGCGGGGCAGCGCTCCAGATAATCGCAGGTCCAATCTGGTCGGGTTCGAAACCGCGGATGGCCAGCGCCTGCGGGACCAGAATAATGGTTGTGCAAAGGGTGAAGCGGAACCAGAAGAGCAGGCTTCCCAACAGCATGGTGTTCCACTTAAATAGATAGGCCAGCGCCACCAGACGATTGGGACCGCGTAGCCTCCGAATCAGGGCACACAACAGGAAAAACGTCCCGCCAGCGAACAATCCGTTGAATACTCCGGAGCGCCACCAGTCGAGCCGCTCACCTTGTTCGCAGGCGGCCAGCAACATAGCGAGCCCCGCGCTGGCGTACAAAAATCCGGCGAAGCTCGGTGAATTCCCGGATTTCTTCGTCGTGCTGGCTTTAGGTATCCCGTAATAGATACAGATCATCATCACCGGCGTGATGAGCGCCGAATTCCAAAACATCCAATTCGAAGAGAGATGGTCTCTGTACCAGCCGTAGAGCGAAGGCGTGATGTTTACGGCACCGTCGACGAAGGTTGCGTACAAGGCAAGTGTGAAAGGAAGGTATCGAAGGGGAATGTTGCGAAGCGCGAACGTGAGCGTAAGTGGATAGAACGTGCCGGAAGTCAGGCCACCCAGAAGCACCAGTGCAATCACCAGGGTGTAACTGTGCACAAAGGGTAAAAAGATAAACAGAACAGTGAAGAGCGCAGCGGCTGTGAGCAAGATGCGCCGCGGACCCATCAGACCGCCGAGATACACGGTAAACGGGCCGATAAACATCAGGCCGACATCGAAAGCAGTACCAATCCACGCGCTCTCGTCATACCCAAGCCCGTGGAGGCCACGGAAATCGGGCAAGCCGAGGGAGATCATGCGACTGGTAAGGGTGACAACTCCTGCCCCCGTAACTACGCCCAGAATCCCCAGCAGCGGCTTGGTCGAAACCTCCGCTGGCATCGCGGCGGCGGCCGCGCGCGCGATCTCTACGGCCGACGGGCGAACTGTGATGCTCGAGGCTGCCATATGTTCCAGCTCACCGTCTCGTGCGGACGGTTGCAATCACCGAAATTCCGGGACGGAGTTTCGTGGCGAAGCTCGAATCCTCCAGCGCGATCTTGACCGGAATACGCTGCACGACTTTCGTGAAGTTGCCAGTCGCGTTGTCGGGCGGCAACAGAGCGAATTGCGATCCACTGGCTGGTGCGAGCTCGACAACTTTGCCGCGAATGACTTGTCCGGGGTATTGGTCAATGCGAAGTTCGGCAGGGTCACCGACCTTCACGTTGGTCAACTGGGTTTCGCGGAAGTTCGCCTGCACCCATTTTGTGAGAGCGACGAATGAGATCACCTGCATGCCGGGAGAGACAAGTTGTCCAGGCCGAACTTGCCGTTCGCCCACGGTGCCGTCGCCCGGTGCATAGATTTTGGTGTAGCCGATGTTCACCGACGCTACCGCAAGATTCGCCTGCTTCGCGCGGAATTCAGCTTCAAGTTGCGTCTCCTGCGATTCGAGGACGGCTTTGCTGCGGCGTTCGGCTTCAGCGGCGAGTTCACTGCTGCGCAACATGGTTCGGGCCTGGTTGAGATCGGCGTCACGACTGGCAAACTGAGCTGAGAGGTTACCTTCCGACGCGACCGCAGCCTCCACGCTCTGCTCGGTCGTTGAGCGAGTTTGATACAGCCCTTCCTGGCGTCTGCGTTCAGAGCGAGCACGAGTCCATTCAGCCTGCACTGCTTCCCTGCCAGCCTGGGCTGCAACAATTTGCGCTTTTGCCTGATCGATACCCGCCAGCGCTTTCGCGATGCGCGCATCTTGCAACTGGCGCTGGCGGAGATTCTCCTCAATGCCAGCACGGGCAGCCGCAACTGCGGCATTGGCTTGATCAACCTGCGCACGATAGTCATCGTCTTGCAACTCGACAAGGAGATCGCCCTTGTGCACCTGTTGGTAGTCCGCCACATGCACCGCGCTCACAATGCCTGACACCTTGGTACTGAGCGGAGTAAGGTCCCCGCGAACGTATGCATCATCTGTACTCTGTTCGACCTTGCCACCTTCCCACGCATTCCAGTTACGCGTGATGGTGATCAAAACGGCCAAAGCGAGAATCACAACGAGAATTGGCGTTGTGTAGTTCTGCCATCTCGCACCTGTGCGAGGACTGATCTGTGTCGTTTCGACCTTAGGCGACACATGTGCAACCGGTGTCGCACATCCAGCGGATGCTGCCGAGGCGGGCATCACACTTGCCCCTTGAACAGCAAGCGATCTCGAAGCGATGGAGTTTCCATGACTCTTGCTCAAGCAACTGCATTTCCAATCACGACGGCGCCGCTAACCATCAGAAAGCTGTAATTTGGCTCGCAAGCGGAATAAATTCGCTCCTCGCTCCGGAAAGAGGCGATGGCCGCCTTCATTTCCGCAATCGGCCGTGACATGTGACGCTTGACACTTTGACAATTGACATCGTCAAACGGAGGACTGGGCTTAGGATTAAGTCTTCTAGGGAAACGCAGCGCCAGACGGGACGCTACCTCGTGTAGTGCAGCCGATCTCAGTTCTTCATTTTCTGCGCCAGGAATTGACTTTCGACGTTTGCTTCCATGGATACGGCATTGTTTTATCCCTCATGGATGCGCCAATACTCGCGTTTGCTTTCATCTACGTTCTCGCTTGTGTCACGTTTTCGCTTACGCCTGAAGACAAGTCTTACCAGGGCGATACCTAACCCGAAAAAGACTAGGATGGCCAGTGTGAACGCCAGCCACTCGCCTGCGTGAGGACCGCAAACATAGCGTCTGAACCAGTTCACTACAAACTCCTTGAATCGATAGCGAGAACGAGGACACGCAGAGATAGGACTTGCCGACTCTAGCGAAGTTCCTTGAAGTACTGCGCCTCCACGGTCGACTGCGCTGGACTCGGCGATCTATCGAATGTTCAGTTTCGTTCCAGCTGCCGTAGGGCCAGTCGCCACATCCGCAGGAGTTGGACTCAGCAGCTTGTTGAGCGCCCGTTCCATCGTACGGTTCATCTCAGAAACCACCGCGGGGACATCGCGCTTATTGACTTCTCCTACCTCCGAAACAGCGTTGGTCCAAACAGTCGCGCCCGTCGCCAGATTTGTCATCTGCGCGGAGATTGCGATTTCGACTTTGACGCCGCCCTCGTAGTCGAGTTCCTCGAGCTTCTCTAGTCGTCCACTGAGCACATAATCGACATCGCGGCGACCATCGTAAGCCGTCACACTGGCAAAGTTTCCGGCAGCACGAAGACGGTCGATGATGGAGTTGGTGACGAACTCGTGTGGGTCAATCGCCCAGCGGTGGTAAGCGTAGAAACCGAGCTGTTCCGGAGACGTTTTATATACAATTGCTCCCTGCCGCAGGTAATTGGGCGCCCGGAACTCACGAATTGCCACGGTGGCGCGCGTGTTTTCTGCAGCCGGCGGATCCGGCGGTGCAGGCAGGTTGAGAGTGTAGTAGTGTGGGTATTTCACCCTTCCTCCACAGCCTGTCAGGATCACCAGAGCCGCTAGAACGAAGACAATTGTCGTAAAAGTTCTTTTCATATTCACCATTCGCCTTTGCGCGCCGTGCGTCGAATGCGAGGACCATGTTCTTTCGTTCGATCGCATTATTTCGGCACCTTCCGATCTTCGGGCTGTTTGATCCGAATCAGACTCCACGGACGCTGCTTCACCGACTCGGTCAGCTCGTCGAGGTTTTGCGTTGCCGTGCGCAAGTTTTCGATTGTGTCGTCAATCTTGTAATCATTTGCTCGTACCAGCACCTGCATGTCAGACAACAATTGCTTGGCTTGCAGTAAGGTACTCTGCAAATCAGCCAAATCCATGCGGATTGGCTCGCGTACATCACTCACGGCGCCATTCACATTTTGAATGGTGTCATCGGCATGCTGGCTCAAGGCGGTCAGTTGATCGGTGAGACGGTCAAGCTTTGGTCGCTCGGTCGCGAGCATTCCGTTTACGTTATCCAGCACGGCTCGAATCCTCTGCTGATTGGGTTTCCCGGTCACTGTGTTCAAGTTGGCAAGCAGACTGCGCGCATCTCCGCTGATTCCCTCCAGTTCTCCCTGCGCCTGTGTGATCAAACCGTTCGCGTTGTCGGCCACAGCGGCCATCTTGCTGGCAATCTCGTCCAGGCTGGCGGCTTCCTGTGAGGAAATGGTTGATCCTGGTGAGAGGCGTCTGGCGTCGCTGCCGCCTGTCGTAATGGACAGTGCGGCTCCACTCATCACGCTCACTAGCCCCAACTTGGCTACAGACTTTTCGTTCACCGGAGTGTTTTGTTTCACATCAACGAGGATTTCAATCTTGGTGGCGTCCGACGGAGCAGGCCGTACCGCCCTTACCTTCCCCACGTTGATACCGCCAAACAGCACCGATGCTCCCGGCTCCAGCCCACCGGCGTACCGCAGATATGTGCGGTATGGAACGGTGTGTCCGCTAAACTCCGCATTGACAAGGTAAATGAGCGCAAATGCGAGGATCGAGAAGCACCCAATGACAAACGCTCCAACCTTTGCTTCCGTGGTCACGGTTATGTCTCCTGAGACTGCATATACTTTTCGAAATACGCGCCCACAGCCGGCGCTTTTGCTACGTTTTCGGGAATGCGATCGAGAAACTGACGGACGCGCGGATCTTGGCTTGCCTTGAGTTCATCTTTTGTGCCGACCGAGCTGAATGAACCCTGGTACAACATGGCAATGCGGTCGGCAATGCGGAACGCGCTGGGCAGTTCGTGAGTGACGACAATGACTGTCATTTGTAAAGCTTCCTTGAGGAGCAGAATCAGTTCATCAAGTTCCGCGGCGACGATTGGATCAAGCCCAGCCGATGGCTCATCGAGCACGAGGATTTCAGGGCCGAGCGCGAGTGCGCGCGCCACGGCCGCGCGCTTCTTCATACCACCCGAGAGCTCCTGGGGAAGTAACTTGCCAGACTCCGCGAGACCGACTGCGGCGAGCTTCATCCACACCATAAGGTCAATGATTGAGGGTGAAAGTCGTGTGTGTTCGCGCAGTGGCAGAGCGACGTTATCTTCAACTGTCAGCGAGTTGAACAAAGCCGCGCTTTGAAAGGCCACGCCTATAGAGCGGCGGATCTTTTTCAATTCGTACTCTGAGCAACGCGTAATTTCCACACCCTTTATGTGGACGCTGCCTGACTTTGGACGTTCCAGACCGATGATCTGGCGCAACAAGGTGCTCTTTCCGGAACCGCTGCCGCCCAACAACACCATCGTTTCTCCGTGCTCAATGTCGAGATTCACACCATTCAGTACACGGCGGCCGTCGTATTCGACCACCAGATCGCGAATGGAAATGATGGGCATCACAGTTTCACCGTGAAATAAAAGATGGCCGTGAAAACCGCATCTGCGACGATGACGAGGAAGGTCGACTTCACCACCGCGCTGGTGGTAGAGTGGCCGACCGAATCGGGACCTCCGCGGACACGAAACCCTTCCAAGCATCCAACGTGAGCAATAATGGTTGCGAACACCACACTCTTGAGCAATCCAGTGATCACGTCACGCAAGTTGATGGAATTGAACACATAGTGGACGTACAACAAAGGTGCCAGGCGAGTGCTGAAGAACATGAACAAACCGCCGGCCACAATGCCGAAACAATTCGAGATGATGCTGAGGCACGGAACCGAAATCAAAGCTGCCAGATACTTGGGGGCGAGCACAAACTCCACCGGCTCCAGCGCCATGACGCGGAGCGAATCAAGTTCCTCGGTAACCTTCATGGTCCCGATTTCAGCCGCGAAAGCGGAACCGGACCGTCCGCTCACAGCAATCGCCGTGAGCAGTGGGCCCAGTTCGCGCGTAAAACCGACGGCGACCAAGTCGATGACATACTGCATAGCTCCAAAGCGGCGAAGTTCAGACGCTCCCTGCAACGCGAGAATGAATCCGGTGCAGATCGCCATCAAAGAAACCATGGGCATCGCATTGACGCCGATTTCCAACATCTGCTTAACGGTCGCCTGCCAGCGGTGACGATTTCCTACAATGGGCAGCGCTCGTCCCATGGCGCGCAATGTGGCCCAGAGCTGAATATTCAGACTTCCGACGTAGTCGAGATGCTCAATCGTTCGTTCGCCGACGTTTTCGAGAACATTGGCCATCAAGATGCCTTCGGGCCGCAATTGCTGGCTTCGAACAGGGACAGTACACCCGTGACCTCGAATAGGCGGAGCGTTGAACCAGTGAGTCCCTGCAAGCAAAATGTAGTCTGGTGGCGGCGAGCGATTCTAAGAGCCTCGATCAACGTCGCGATCCCCGATGTTTCAATGTAGTGAACACCTGCTAGGTCCACGGTGATCGCACGAGGCAAGGGTTCCTCGGACAGCACGGCTAATAGGCAATCACGAAAATCAGGCGAGGAATCTACATCGATGCGGCCGCTAAGACTCACCAGGGTATCTGATCCGCACTGATCCACTGTGATCGAGATGCTGCCGCTTGACGGGAGCGGAATCTGCTTCACCCTACCTCACTCTCTGGTTTGACCGCACAATCCTGCGTCATGCCTGTGTCGTCAGGATAATCGGGTGTTTGCATGCAGCCTTCCACAGCAACTCATAGCGAAGAAGCTCATGCGTTTTGCTGACAATGGCTGAGCGTCTTTGTTCAAGAAGTGGAGCAGGCTACAAGAACATCACAGGTGTGGGCTGGTCGTAACTCTAGGTATTGATTGCTTCCACGGCGTCGCAGCAGCCAAATGCTCACCGACCGACCCAGTTCTTTGCTATTGGCAAGACAAGTGCTTTGCATTTTGTGGACATTGTCCTGGATGTCACGAGCCATGACATGTCTGTCAACGTGGGTGACACAAAACCTAGGCTCATTGCGAGCCATTGTGCCTGTTACGAACATTGCAACTGCCCAGCACAGGTTCAGGCCGCAGACATTCGGGATCGCGGCAGAGGAATTGCTTGGAATCTAACAGCGTCAAGCAGCGTTGCCTAGACAGCACGCAATCGGAGAACAATTGGTGTAGCGCTGACTGCAGCGCTACAGAAGAATAGGCGACTCTGGGTCAGGCGAAAGCGTGTACTGGACTGCGATCCAGTTGAGGGACACACGGATAAGTAGACATGCGGCAAAACGATAGAACAACATCGCACACCAAACTCGCACTTTCATTCGGAGCAGCCGCATTAGTAGCTATTGCCATGTTCGCGGTAGAGGTGAAGGCTCAGACTAGTGTTGAGGTCCTTCCGAATCTGGAAGCGCGCGTCGAACCTTTGAGGCCGGGAGTCACAGAAAGCCGCGTGCTTGCCGAACTTGCCGTCCGTAACGAGGAGCGGAGGGTCGCCCTGCGCGACTACAGCGCCCTAAGAACCTACCAGGTCGTTGATCTCAAGGGAACGGTGCATGCCGAGGAGATCGGACGCATGGAGTTTTTGTCGCCCGACAAGAAGGCCTTCACAGTCACGTCTGAGTCTGGCTCGGGATTGGTCCGGCGTATGGCGCTGAATGCTTTGATCAATAGTGAGATCGAAGCCGCCGCCGGCAAAGAGCACCGTGACAGCGCCATTTCCGCCGACAACTACTCCTTAAATCTTCTGGGTGAACAGCAACTAGGTCCGTACCGCTGTTTCGTCGCCGACGCTGTACCCAAGCGGACAGACAAGTATCTGTTTGAAGGTAGGGTTTGGATTGATGTAAACGACTACTCGGTGGTGCGGATCGAAGGGCATCCCGCGAAGAAACTCTCCTTCTGGATCCAGCGCGCAGACTTTGTACGGCAATATCAGAAAATTGATGGCTTCTGGCTCCCAGAAAGGGACCAGACCCTCGTTCAGGTACGGCTGTACGGGAAGAAACTTCTGAAGATCGAACACCGGAACTATGTTGTGAACGCAGGCCAGAGGACAAACGCACGGACTATTGACAGGGAGTCCGCGGTCGGTCAGATCAACTAGTTGGCGCAAGGCAGGCCTGGCTTCCATACCCTGTAGCACGGCCGCTCACATTTCTCTTCGCAGAAATGTGACAACCCTTTGACGCGTCAAGTCCATCTTGCCCAAATGACACCTTGCACTCCTCTGCGAGTGTGAGCTCGAACATTCCTCATTTAGCCTCCTCAGTGTGTTGAAAGAATTCCTACCCCACGCCTCCTAGTTTGGAGGCCGTATTGCACTTACTGCGTCGAGAAAGAGCAGAGATACGAAAGTCAGGCACTTATGCTGTGTCGATCCTACTGTTCGTGCTTCCTGCCTTTGCTCAGAGCGTTTTTTAGCAGAAAGGTGCACCATGCCTGACCTCACAACAACATTAACCGTTTCGATCGTTGTTCCTTTTCACAACGAGGAGGACAACATCAACGAATTGTATTCTCGCTTGCACTCCGTGATGGAAGACGTTGATTGGGAATATCAGTTTGTCTTCGTGGATGATGGAAGCACAGATCTTACATATAAGAGACTCAGGGATCTTGCCGCGATCGACGCTCGTGTCGCCGTTGTCCGGTTACGCCGCAACTTTGGTCAGACCGCGGCGTTGGCGGCTGGGTTTGCACACTGCACATGTGACTACGTGATCGCCATGGACGGCGACCTTCAGCATGATCCGACGGAAATCCCCAAATTCCTGGAGAAGCTCAGTGAGGGATACGACGTTGTCAGCGGTTGGCGCAAGCACCGCGTTGACAACCTATTGTTGCGGAAGATTCCTTCACGTTGTGCCAATTGGCTCATGGCTAAGCTCAGCGGCGTCAACATTCACGATTTCGGAACAACATTTAAGGCGTACCGCCGCGAGCTGCTTTCTCAATTGCCGCTTTATGGAGAGATGCACCGATTCATACCAGCTTTGGCTTCGGCATACGGCGCCTCGATCTGTGAGATTCCCATTCAAAACAAACATCGGAAGCACGGGATATCGCATTACAACTTGTCTCGCACCTTCCGTGTCATGTTCGATCTGCTGACCATTCGGTTTCTCCTTCGCTACATGTCGCGGCCGCTGCACTTCTTTGGTCGGCTCGGTCTGATCAACATGAGTGCGGGGTCCGCCGTGGCGCTATGCCTGCTGATGTCGAAACTCCTTTATCGAACCAATGTCGTGGAGCAACACGCACTGCTGCTGGTTTTTGCGGCAGTCCTGGTCCTACTAGGCCTCCAGTTGGTGGCGCTCGGACTCCTCGGTGAATTGGGAGTCTGGCAGTACTTCAACCCGTCCGCGCGAAAACCATATTCCGTGTCCGAGACTTTTGATCTGCGCGCAGCTGGTGGAATTGACGTCGCATCCGAGTGGCGGTCATGAGCACGAAGGCGCTCACGATCGAAACAGAAGAGTCTGTGTTGAATCAGCGTCGAGATCGTTCCTGGCGCTGGCATCGGGATGCAGCAACTGCGCTCCTGCTTACGGTCTTGGCGTTTGCGGTTCGGTTGAATCACGTCGACTTTAACAGCCTCTCTGAGGACGAGTCGGCAAAGTGGGCGGCCGTTCAGGAATATCGTCACGGACACTTCGTGGGCGTCAACAGTGAGCACCCGATGATGCTGAAAATGCTGGCCTGGGCCAGTCTGACCGCGGGTGAGCGCTGGAACCGCCTAGCCTCACTCCACAGTTGGCTCACTATGAGCCCCGAGGGCTGGCTTCGACTTCCGAATGTCCTTTTCGGCGCAGCGACGACTGCAATTCTCTTTCTGTTTTGTCGTCGCATGATTGGATTTGTGGGGTCAATCGCGGCGAGCTTCTTCTGGGCAGTTTCGCCATTGGCGGTCGCACTAAATCGGCTTGCCAAAGAGGAAACGGCGCTCACCTTCTTCACTCTTCTAGCTTGTTACCTCTACTGCCGAGCCCAGCACGCAGATTCGGACGAGAGTGTACGCCGATGGTACGACCTGAGCGCGATTGGGTTTGGGCTGGCTTTTGCCTCGCAATACATTCTTCACCTTTGTGGTTTGAACGCGCTTACCTGGCTTTTTGCTGGAAAGATGGGACTTAATCGCAAGCCTTCGCGGTTTAGCTACAGACGATTCTTTCTAGTCATATTTCTTACTTTCATCCTGGTGAACCCGGTCGTTCTCTTTCCGAGTAACTTCAGCGCTATCCAGCAATGGCTTCACCATAATGGGGTCAAGCACAGTGGTTACGATTTCGACGGCACGCTATATCTGAACTTTCCCTCGCGCCTTCTTGCTGGAGTTCCCTGGACTTACTATTTGTGGCTCCTTTTGATCAAGACACCCATTCCAATTCTGGTGGCCGTCATTGCCGGAAGCCTCTTGCTCCTGCGGCACCGCCGGACCCTCGTATCATGCTTTTTTCTTTCTCTGGGAGTGCTTCAGCTGGCCGGGCTTTCGGTCTGTGGTGCAAAGTGGGTGCGTTATTCACTCGCGGTGCTGCCGTTTCTTTTTCTGGCTGGCGGTTATGCAGTACAAGCGGCCTGGGAACGCATGAGGGAAAAGAAAATGGCGCTGGCATTTGTTGGGTTGGCCGCTGCCGCTCTTTTTGCCCTGCCTTTGCTTGAATTGCACGCGTGGTCTCCCTACTACTCCTTCTATTTGAACTCAATTGGCGGTGGCCAGAAGAATATTGCCCGCTATTTTGGGCAAGATGAGGTTTCGGAGTTCGACACGCGGCAAGTGGCGCTGCAGGTCTGTTCAGGCGCACACGCAGGCTCCCGACTGGCAACCGCCAGGCCGATGACCATGACCTATTACCTAGAGAACTGCGGGCACACTGGCATTGAGGTTGTGCCCCTTTACGACCGCCAATATGTACCCCGGGAAGGAGACATGATCATTCTTGAGCCATCCCGGCGGTTCTTTGAGACCCAGAGATTCTTCGACGCGCTCACTACCTCTAATATGTCTCGCCGTGAAGTCCGTGTCGGACCGGTTCTAGCGAGCACAATTTATAACGTCGACTCATCTACGCCGCAAGCAACTGGCCGGGAGCAATTGACGCTCACCGAGGTGCGAGAGTCACCGACTGAACTCACGACACATACGCACAAGCCAGACTTCGCAAACATGAACACTGTTGTCGGATTCTTACGATTGCCATGGAGAAGCAACAAATGATCCGGTGTTCCCTATTTGCCTTTTACGAAGGTAACTCGATGTTATGCCGACTCTACATAGCAGTTCATAGAAGGCAGGGTGCAGCTGCATGAAAGGAGATCACTTTGATATGGCTACTTATAGTGACAAACTATCGGAGTCTGAACAGCGCATTGCATACCCGGTTTTCCCAAGGCTGCGGCTGCGAATTGATTCCCGAATTGCAGCACGGCCGGAGCACGTGGAAGTATCGCGCCCCATATCTTCATGCCTGCAACAAGGGGATCTATTTCAGGACAGTCTAGTTGTATCGGGTGCGAAGTCACGACCGCGAAATCCGTGGGCGGCGCTTGGATCGGTGACCCTGCTGTCGCTCCTGTTACTGGCACTAGTTGTCATTCCGCTGTTTCACTCGGATACGCTGCCCAAGCTCGAGACACTAACAATGTTATATCTCCCGCCGGCCGCAGCGGCTTCCAATGTAACGAGCCTTTCAGTGTCCAGATCCACCTCCAGAAGCACCCCTACAAATATTAGGGTTCCTGGTGCTCTGTATAAGACGCAAGAAGCACCGCCTTCACCTCCGGTGGATACTGCGGGCGGACTAGTTGGGGGAGTTCCTGGCGGAGTAATCGACGGAATTCCCGGTGGAGTGCTCAGCGAAGTGCTGCGGAGCACGGGCAGCGCGCCCGTTCTCGCGACAACGCCCGCGCCGAAGAGAATCCGTGTTCCGGCCCAGATGGCCGAGGCCAACCTGGTCTACGACGTTGCGCCAAAATATCCAGCTGAGGCGGGCCGCGCGCGGATTGAAGGGACGGTAGTGCTGTTGGCCGTAATCGGCAAAGATGGCACCGTGGAAGATGTTCGCGTCGAGAAGGGTTTGCCGGTGCTCGCGCAGGCCGCGATAGAAGCAGTAAAGAAATGGCGCTATCGGCCGTATCTCTTGAATGGAGAACCGGTTGAAGTCGACTCGCAGATCACAATCAATTTCACCCTCTCGAAAGGTTAGTAATGTCAACAACGTACAACAATAGGTGTACATCACTTGACCGGTTTTCAAGAAAGCTTCTGGATCTAACACACATGCTGATCATCGGCCTGGCATGCCGATTGGTTCTTGTTGTACCCGCGTCCGCGCAGTCTGTGGACGTGCCCACCCTCACAACAGGAAGCATTCTCGGTTCAGTGGTTGATAGTAACAACGATACGATTCCCAATGCGACGGTAGTCTTGCAAAAAGCGAACGGCGATCCTCTCACAGTTTTAACAGCAGACGATGGATCGTTTGCATTCCATGACGTCACGCCAGGAATTGCCCACCAGATCACCGTTGCCGCAGAAGGATTTGCAGAGTGGAGCTCGTCGATTACAGTTGAACCCGGGCAGGAAACAACTCTGACCCCCGTGACACTCCACATATTGGCTGTGCAGCGTGCGGTTACGGTGACCTATGCCTCACAGGAGGTTGCTGCCCAGCAGCTCAAAGCTGAAGAACAGCAGCGTGTTTTCGCTTTTATACCGAATATCTATGTGGTTTACGAGCCTCACCCCGAGCCCCTTACCGCCCGGATGAAGTTCCACTTGGCCTACAAAGGTCTTACCCACCCAACTTTCTTCGCCTTCCAAGCTGCGTGGGCCGGAGTTCAGCAGGCTGCCGACACACCTGACTATCGCCAAGGTGCAAAAGGATATGCCGAGCGGTTCGGGGCTAACCTCGCCAGCGGTGTCAGCGAAAGCCTGTTCGCGAATGCAATTCTGCCCTCTCTTCTGCATCAGGACCCTCGCTATTTCTACCAAGGCTCTGACACAAAGTGGTCTCGAGCTCGCCACGCGATGTTAGCTCCATTTGTCTGTAAGGGAGACAACGGGAATTTGCAGCCAAATTATTCTCAGTTGGGTGGGTCTTTGATTTCAGCGGCGCTTGCCAACACCTACTACCCGGAGTCCAGTCGCGGTGCTGGGCAGGTATTCAGAAATTTCGGCACTAGCATAGGCCTCCATGTTGCCCTCGGTCTGGCACAAGAGTTTGTTTTGGACAAACTCACAAGTAGGGGCAAGCGCTAATGTCTCCGGTCGTCTCTGTGACAATGTAAGAGTGGAGCTCGGCTGCAAGTTCTCGCCCGATTTCTCCCGATTTCTGAAGAGTACGCCGCCAGAACTTCTACACGTGCACCGGTTTTTGGCGATTCAGTTGCTCTTCATGTCTACATCTGACGCGTGGGACCGCAGACCTTTAGTGAGCGCCCTCCTCAACTCGCTCCTGCGGTCCCACGCTGAAGTTGCTGTTCATTTTTCGTCGAATGCATTGTCGCGCATGGATTGCAATTGAGATCTGCAAGGAGAGAATTATGAAGTTCACAGCACTCGTTCTGACTTTGACGCTGGGGTTGGCCGCCAACGGACTGACACAAGATGTTGCCACCGATGTTGCGAAGGAAGCAAAGAAGATCGGCAAAGCTACAGAGAAGACTTCTAAGGATGCCGATCGCGGAACAAAATCGGCTGCGAAGGAGGCAGCACGCGCCGCTGACAAAGTAGCGACGGAGACCTGGAAGGGCGCCGAGAAGGCTTCACATGAGACAGCGCGCAAAGGCAAGCGGGCCGGCAAGAAGACAGGCCAACAGATCGGAAAGGGCGCAGAAGCCGCTGGTAAGCGTACGAAGAAAGCAGCGACCAAAACCGCCGACGCGCTGGAGTAGCGCAGAAAAGGGTTTCGGTCCAACTGAAACTACCTGCCAGGCAAAGCGGTCGCATCACTTACAGCAATCACAACCTGCCAAACAAAGCGCCGGTTCTCTTCGAGCGGCATGTTTTGTGAGGTTAATGCCAAGACGCATGAAGTTCACCGAATCTCGTAATCAACGTGTAAGGTTTGCACCTTGGCTTCACGCGTCCGCTTCTTGCCCTGACGGTTCCAGCTCGACGTTGCTACCGAGGGCAGTGCGTTTCTCCAGCGCTCGAGCCCGTGAGATTAGACAAGTTGCTCGCTTTGCATGGATCGCCTTGTATTGGAACGTAGCTGCCGTCCTTTGGGGTGCTTATGTAAGAGCGACCGGTTCAGGTCTCGGTTGTGGCAACAGGTGGCCGCTCTGCGATGGCGACGTTGTCGGGCCAAGCGCAAGAGGACAAACAATCGTCGAGTTCACGCACCGAATGACCAGTGTCATCTCGTTGCTCATGGTGACCGGTCTGGTGGTCTGGTGCTGGCGAGTAACAAAGAAAGGCGACTGGGCTCGCTATTCCGCGGTTCTCGCCGCTGCACTTCTGATGAATGAAGCACTATTGGGGGCTGTTCTTGTCCTGTTAAAGCACGTGGGAAACGACCAATCTGCCGGCCGAATTCTTTTTCTCTGTTTGCACTTTGGCAATACACTACTTCTACTTGCAGGGCTGTCGCTCACTGCTGCCTGGTTGTCGAATGGCAGCAGAAGCTTCACGCTCATCAGCAAATGGCGAGAAGTAGGTTCTATCGGACTCGGTCTACTCGCCACGATGGCTACGGGGATTACGGGGGCGGTAGCTGCTCTGGCCGATACTCTGTTTCCGGCGACATCCCTGTCCTTGGCATTGGCGCAAGATTTCAGTTCGGGCACTCCTGCCCTCTTGCGCTTTCGGCTGCTGCATCCCGCCGTAGCCGCAGTCTCTGCATGTCTCGTTCTGCGGGTTATATGGAAGAGCTCAACCGGGCGAAACCGATTCCCACGATCTGCAATCGCTCTTATCACGCTTCTCTTCATGCAGGTCGTCATTGGCATGACGAATGTATTACTTCTCGCTCCCGTTTGTCTCCAGATCGCCCATCTGTTCCTAGCCGATGCGCTCTGGATATTCCTTGTCCTCGCGTCAGCTGACCTGGTGCTTGAAGGCGCCAAGGAACGCCGACAAACGTGAACCGGTACGCTCACATCGCCAACTGTTGTGCGATTTTCGCAATCGCAATAGGCGGGCTCTCTGCTGAAACCACGCGAGGCTCGTATCAGCTCCCATCGGACACAGAAGTTATCGGATATCTGCTGCAATCAATGAACTGGTACCGCCACGTGTACACCGAACGGCAGGTTGCAAGCGATCCGGGAGACCTCGTGTTTTTGAATGACAATCAAGCCATTGAAAGCCAGATTGTCAAGCTCTCGTTCGAATTCGCCAAGGCGGATGTAGCCTTAGCCAATCTCGCCACATCTCCACACGACGCGCCCGCGACAGGGGGCGGCTCCGTTTCTGCGGATCTTGCGCACTTTATCGAGTTGAAGAATCGAAATGACCAGGTAACTCAGCAAACAAGTGTCGACATCGGAAAGCTGAACGAGAAACTTGCTTCGGCTCGCAACGCCGATCGCAAGAAGTTGAAAGCCGCTCTCGACGATGCTCGGAGCCGATTAGAACTCTTGCAGGCTGTTTCGCAGGCGGTAAATGATCTAATCCAGTTCGTCCAGACGGCCCGGACGTCGCAAGCCAACACTGTAACTCTCGATTTGACCATTGACGACCTTGCACAATCCATACCCGAGGTGAGCGGTCCGGCAACTCCCTGGTCGAAATTGCCCGCACAAGACGCAGATTCCAAAACCAGCAGTAGCTGGCGAGAGACCGGCCTCCTCGGGCTGGGGTCGGAAGTCTCTGCGCTAAAGCACAAGCTTCGGGTGGTTAACGAAAAGATTCGCCTCACTGACAACTTTTTGCTCTGCGTGCAGAATATCCGGGCCCCGATGAGCGGCTTCATCACCAAGGTTCTTCAGAGGGCCTCCACAAGCAATTTGCAAACCAGCAATCTTTCATTGCTGCGCGAACAAAAGTCTCAACTCGATGCGCTTACATTCGAACTCAAAACCTTTTCTCCGGCGATAGTGGCGCTCGATAAGCAAAAGGCGTTGCTTGAACAGTACGAGTCACACCTACTGCCCTGGCGAGCAGCGGTAGCCGGCCAATACAGACAGGCATGGAAACAATTGGCGGTCCGCTTACTCATCGTTGTGCTGATCGTCGGTCTGCTAATTGGAATGGGCGAGATTTCACGTCGATTGGCACTCCGCAGAATCCCGGACCCAAACCGACGACGGGTCATAAGCATGGTCCACCGCCTTCTGACATTGTTTGCCATAGCGGTCGTTGCCTTGTTCAGCGTCGCCTCAGACTTAAGTTCGTTGGCAACGTACTTTGGGCTTCTCACGGCCGGAATGGCGGTTGCTCTGCAAAATGTAATTCTCGCGAGCCTTGGCTATCTCGTATTGATGGGGAAGCGTGGAATCAGAATTGGAGATCGCATACAGGTGTCTGGCATTACCGGAGATGTCATCAATATGGGTATGCTGCAATTCCAGTTGAGAGAATTCGACCTGAAGGAGGCCCGTTTCACGGGTCACGTTGCGACCTTTTCGAATTCCTTGGTTTTCGTGTCTCCCGCCATTGGTCTGCTGAAGTTTAAATCTGCTGCCGCGAAGACTGCCAAGGCCGCAAAAAACAAAACCGCAGAAGAGCACGATGCGGGGAACGCGGGACCGGTACCAGAGGCTAAAGGTACGACGTAGGTTATCAATGCAGAGCGTCTGCCCACAAGGCGGGGTGCCATGGAGGTTCTGACTTCGGCCGTCCCAGCGCTCGGTTGGCACTAAATCGTCGCCGCGTTCATTGCGAGAGTTGATTACTCTCGAGGAGCTCCGCCGCTTTTGAAGTTCCGATACCTTCAGGGTCTGTATCAGATATTCGGCCAACAGCAGAAAACAGGTTCGGGAAATTCTGACCTAAGTCACAAGAGAAGGGGCAGGCCTTCCTCCCAGGACCGCATCAATGTTGTCCAGCGCCAGCATACCCATGGCCGTTCGCGTCTCGATAGTGGCTGCGCCGATGTGTGGCAGCAAGAATGTGTTCTTCAGCGACAGATATCCCGGATTCAGCTTCGGCTCTCCCTCGTACGTGTCCAGGCCGGCGGCTGCGACTTGGCCACTCTTGAGGGCAGCGATCAGATCCTCATCGACCACCATGCCCCCTCTGGCAGCGTTCACAACTATTGCGCCACGTGGCAAGCACGCAATTGCTTTTGCGTCGAGGAAGTGATGGGTCTCCATTGTTTCGGGTGCGTTTAAGCTCAGGAATGGGCTGACGCTGAGCAATTCATAGGGGTCATCGTGGAATATCGCATCTCCTTCAAGTTTGGGAGACAATCGATGCGGATTGTGGTAGTGGATCTTCATCCCAAAACCGCGAGCGCGTTTTGCAACCGCCTGTCCGATGTGGCCCATTCCATAAATTCCGAGAATCTTCCGTGTGAGTTGCCAGCCCAACAGCAACGTTAGGTCCGATGGATTCCAGTTTGCACTCCGGACCACTTGCTGGGCCTCATATGCTCGTCGCGATGCCCCGAGGAGCAAGAGCAGGGTGAGGTCTGCTACCGCGTCTGTCGATAGTGCGGGGACATTCGCTATCGCGATCTTCCGCCCGGCTGCAGCGCTTAGATCGATGTGTTCATAGCCAACTGAGTGGGTGGCGATGACTTTGACTGACGAAGCCACCCGAGTGAAAAATGCACGGTCTAGTCTGTCTGCCGGAGTGACGAACATCGCATCAGCACCGTCGGCGGCCGAGAGCAGTTCTTCTGTTGTGAAGTGAGCGCCATTGTTCTTGCGACGCAGCTCGAAATCCTGTTTGAGTCGAGCTTCCACGGCATCGACGAAATAGGCCGTTACGGCCAGAACCGGTTTACGCATGAAACTGCCTCCTCTTACCGCTTGTCGCGCATCATCATCTATTGCATGAGCAAAGTGCATGTTCGCACTGTGAACTCAAGAGTCACCTCAGCCGAACTGTGAAGAGAACATGCAAGACGTGTGCCATGCAGTTCCGGAGTCGCTTTTGATCGATCTGCAACCCGACTAGGTAAGGGTTACAGGCCATCCCGAGATTAGTGGCGATGAGGGCCTTCATCTGTGGTGATCGCTTGTAGGAAGGTCGCAAGTTGACGAACATTGTTTACTATCCGTCGCTCCCGATGTTGAAGGTCTCATCAATCCGTGCTCGATAATTGACGCGTTACTGACACTGACGCGACTCTTATTGCTGGCTGTCAAAACCGGTCTCCACTGTCGCATTTCGTCGTTCATTTTCAAGCACTTACAGTCAAGCCCGGCGGATCACTGACTTGGTACGAAGCTTGCACATCCCTGATGGCAGACAGTTTGAAAAATCGGTTAGCAGTAGCAAGGAGCTGAGCGTGCCCTACCGCAGCGTCAATCCAGCAACCGGAGAACTACTCAAAACCTTCCCTGAGCATACCGATGAGCAGATGTGCAATGCGTTGGCGACCGCAGACAAGGCGTTTCGAACCTGGGCGGCCCGGCCTTTCACAGAGCGTTCGAAGATTATTGCGAGATCCGCTCAGGGACTTCTCGAAAAGAAGCAAGAACTCGCTCGTCTCGCCACACTGGAAATGGGGAAGAGAATCGCTGAGAGCCGGGGCGAAGTGGAACTTAGCGCTTCCATCATGCAGTACTTCGCGGATAAGTCTGAAGCGTTCCTCGCACCGAAGAAGCTCGACTCTGCCATGGGCGACGCTCGCCTCGAGTATTCACCCCTGGGCGTCCTTCTCAGCATTCAACCCTGGAACTACCCTTACTATCAGCTGGCTCGCTTTGCCGGTCCGCATCTCATGTCCGGCAATGTGATGCTCCTCAAGCACGCGTCTGGTGTTCCTCAATGTGCATTGGCCTTTGAACAGGTTCTTCGGGAGGCCGGCGTACCCGAAGGTGTTTACACCAATCTCTTCTTGAGCAACGATCAAGCCGGAGCTCTGATCGACGACCCGCGGGTGAAGGGTATCGCTCTCACCGGTTCCGAGCGCGCGGGAGAGGCACTCGCCTCACGCGCGGGAAAAAACCTGAAGAAATCAACGATGGAGCTCGGCGGCAGCGATGCGTTCATTGTTTTGGACGATGCTGATCTTGACCATACTGTAGAAATGGCTGTCCTCGGAAGGTTCGGAAACAACGGGCAGACGTGCATCGGTGCAAAGCGATTCATCGTAGTCAAATCGATGTTGGACAAATTCCTTCCCCGATTCATCGCCGCGGTCAAGAAGCTAAAGCTGGGGGACCCGCTCGATGAAACGGTAACCTTGGGACCACTATCTTCCGATGCGGCTCTGCAGCTCATCCTGCGACAGATTGAGGAGGCCACAAGTCACGGAGCGCAGATAGCCCTTGGTGGTCGCCGCGCCAGCGAAGTCGGTGCTTTCCTAGAACCGACGATTTTGACGAACGTCACCTCCGACAACCCCGCCTACAAGCAGGAATTCTTTGGGCCTGTTGCTCTCATTCTTCCAGCCAAAGATGAGGAAGAAGCCGTTGCAATCGCCAACGATTCGCCATTTGGCCTCGGCGGATCGGTCTACACCTCGGACATCGAAAGAGGCAAGCGAGTGGCGAGTCGTATGGAAACCGGCATGGTCTTCATCAACTATCCCGATCTCAGCGCTCCTGATTTGCCTTTCGGTGGAGTCAAGCGCTCCGGTTATGGCAAGGAACTTTCCAACCTTGGCCTGGAAGAGTTTGTGAATAGGAAGCTGATCCTCGTTCCAAACATCCTCTCGCCCGCTCAGAAAGCGGGATAAGCGCAGGGGATGAATCCAATTCGTCGATGTGCAGGATTTGCTCGAGCTTCCACCAACAAATTATTAAATGTGGAGATCATAAATGCTTAAAGGCTTCAATTATCCGCTCACTCCAAGAGGCAAGTCGACTCTGAATCCACCTACCCCGTGGTATTACTCTTCAGACTTCCTCAACATTGAATTTTGGGCGGAACCCTCTGCCGTGGCGGCTGTGTTGCCTCCGGGGCTCGATCCCGATCACTCCGCCAGTGGTCATGCCAACGCTCTTTTCTACGATTGGCAGTTCAGCGGGAACGACGAAGAATATCTTGACCCCGCGCGCTATCAGTACCGCGAGTTCTTCATCCTCGTAGATGCGTTATACCAAGGAAGGCCGGTCGTCTATTGTCCCTATATTTTCGTGGACAATGACGCGGCACTCGCCCGCGGCTGGGCGCAGGGCTATCCCAAGCGAATTGGCCAAGTATTCCAGACCAGGTATTACGCTGCGACGGGAAAGGCGGGGCCTGCTCTCGCACCCGGATCGAAGTTCGCCGGGTCCCTAACATCAAGCGGGCAACGACTGGCTGAGGGTACTGTCACGCTGAGAGAACAAGTAACGGACGTGACGCTGTTGCAGCAGAAGCCCGTTATCAATCTTCTTCACTGTCCGCGGCTCGCAGCTGACAAGCAGGACCAACCTGCCGTTCACGAGCTAGTCGAGAACGTTCCTCATGACGTGAAGATCGAGCAAGCGTGGATTGGAGAGGGTTCTCTGACACTACCGGTCTGTAAGGGCGAAGAAATTTCGGACTTGGCGCCCATCCGGTGTGGCGCAGGTATACGGGCGTCCATGGCATACGTCGTGGATGATCTCAAAACTCTGAAGGAGTTGAGCAAGTAGTGCCCAGAGGTGGAGCAGTTCCTCGATTCGGAGAGGCTCAAGGGTAAATGTCCTGGCTTTCAAAACAGCTTTTATTTTTGCACCGTATGAGCACGATTGCATTCGTCAATTTGGTGCTCACCAGCAGCGTTCCAGGTCAGACTGCGCCTGCTTCGCCCGAGCGCCCATGGCGTGGGTCAGCTGAATTCATTATGAAGCCATACGCTGGGAGCATCGCCAACTCGAAGTTCGCCCTAGATCAGTCGAGGACGTACTCCTTGTCGGAACTGGTTGACCTAGCGGAAGCCCACAACCCTGCGACTCGCTTCGCTTGGGAACGCGCGCGATCGCAAGCGGCGGTTTTGGGAATTACTCGAAGTGAATTGTACCCGACCCTCGCCGCTGCGGCACTCTCCCAAACCGAAAGTGTTCAAGCTTTCCTTGGGAACCGGTTCTTTGGTCAGACCATTCAGACTTTTGAATTGGCACTCGATCTAAATTACACCGTGTTCGACTTCGGCGCCCGCTCAGGACGAATCGATGCGGCACGTGCACGGCTGTTGTCATCGAATTTCGCCTTTAATGACACTCACCGCACCGTGATCAATCAAGTGCAGCAGGCATACTACCGATTGTTGAGAGCGATCGGGCAGGAGGATGCCGCAACGTCAAGCTTGTCCAACGCTAAAAGCGTGGAACAGGCAGCCGAAGAGCGGCTGACGAACGGTCTCGCAACCTTGCCGGATGTCCTGGAAGCGCGCAGCGCCACGGCCCAGGCTGAATATGATCTGCAAGCTGTACTTGGCGCGGAAGAGATTGCGCGCGGCGATCTCGCAACTGCCGTCGGAATGTCAGCGAGTGTGGCAATCAAGATTCAACCGCTCGACCAATTGCCGACTCCTGACTCGATCGGTGAAACGGTAGAGCAAGCGATTAATCGAGCATTCGGGCAGCGGCCCGACCTCATACAACAGGTTACAGAAATAGGTGCATCCAAAGCGACGCTGAAGGAAGCCCGAGCTGCATACTACCCCACCCTGAGCCTCAATGTTAGGCCAGCTATGCCGTCACTCTACGCGATCCAGCAGCCGTTTGATTGGGTGCATACCGCGGACTTGACCGGCAGCGTTAGCCTCAATCTCAAATGGACAGTATTTGATGGCGGCGCGAGAAAAAACCGAGCGGCTCAGGCGCAGGCGGACATCCACGCGGCGGAAGCACAAACCAATTTGAAAAAGAACCAGGTCGCCGATGAGGTGTGGACAGCTTACTCGAATTTGAATACCGCGTTTCGTCAGCATAAGACAGCGATCGCTCTCCTGGAAGCCGCCAGCCAGTCGTACCATGCGGCTCTCGAATCGTACAACTACGGCCTGCGCAACCTGCTCGATGTAACCGCCGCTCAACGCTCGCTCGCACAAGCTCGGTCTGCAGACGTTTTCGCGCGTACTCAAGTGCTCACCGCACTCGCGGATCTGGCTTTCGCAACGGGAGATTCGATTCAAGCCAACAATGGATGGTCTCACCCATGAACGCCAGGGCCTCTCGAATTCTCCACCGTTCTGCTGGGTTCGTTCCCCTGTTGCTCACTGGCTGTGGGAGAGCTCCTTCGTTTGACATCTTGGGTTCGTTTTTCCCGGCATGGCTGGTCTGTTTCGCAGTTGGCATTCTGCTCGCCGTCCTATGTCGAGCCCTGTTGCAAGCTCGTTTCGAGATTGCTTTCCCGGTATTGGTCTACCCGAGCCTGACAGCGATTTTTACTTTTGCCCTGTGGCTCGCACTGTTCCGCTAAGAAGGGGGCTGATGACATTCCCATGAATACGCAAAACCGACAGATTATTGGACGCTGGATCAGTATCGCTATCGTGGCCGGCGCCGTCGTAATGGGATTCGTTGTGCTGTACCGCACGAATTATTATCCTCGGACCGATGATGCCGAAGTCTTTGCAAACTTCATCGGAATAGCGCCACAAGTCGATGGCCCGCTTGTTCGGCTGAACGTGAAAGACAATCAGCTTGTTAAAACGGGCGATCTACTCTACGAAATAGACGAACGTCCCTATCGGTATGGATTGGAAAACGCCCTCTCGGAGCAGGCTGCTCTTGAAGGGCAGATCGCAGATGAACAGCGCAAGATAGCCTCCCTGGTAAGCGCTGTCTCTGTTGCGCAGGAGAATATCCACAGCGGCGAGGCTGCAGTGACGGATGCCGAGCGGGGTGTCGGCCGAGCGCGAGCTGAGTGGACATATGCGAACAACAACCTGCATCGACTTGAGCCATTGCTGGCGAAGCAGTTTGTCACCGTGGACCAGGTGGACAAAGCCAGAAGTTCAGAAACCGCAATGGCAGAGGCTCTAAGGCAAGCTGAATCACAACTGATTCTCTCGCAGGCAAAGCTGAAATCGACTTGGGCGCAACATGAGCAGGCCAGGCACGCGGTCACGACCCTTGAGCCGCTGATCAATCAACGGGGGGCAAAAGCTGCTGCGGTAAAAAACGCTCAATATCGGCTAAACAACTGCCGAGTCTACGCACCATTCGATGCCATCGTCACCAATCTCACCATCTCAGAAGGCGCTTATGCGCATGTAGGACAGGAAATGTTTACCTTGATCGACGCGCGCACGTGGTGGGCGATCGGTAATTTTCGCGAAGGCCTACTCGGACGTATCGCGCCTGGGATGAAGGCCGATGTGTATGTGATGTCCCGGCCAGACGTGCGCTTCTCGGCAACTGTGGATAGCGTCGGGTTTGGAGTCACTCCAGACCCTGATCGGATTGGCAGTTTAAGCCGCAGCCTTCCCGATGTTCATCGCACACTGAATTGGGTGCACCTCGCATCCCGGTACCCAGTCCGAGTACGCGTTGACAATCCAAGGCCTGACTTGTTTCGAGTCGGCGAGTCCGCCGTAGTCACGATACGGGGCGACTGAGAATGGCAACCGTCGCCCACACCCTCCCTCGCCCGTTTTCTGCGTTGACTTGGCTACGCGCATTCCTCCAAGAGGAACTCGCTCCCTACCCGGGCAGGACGGCCATGGTTGCGCGGATGACCCTTGCGGCTACTCTCATCATGATTATCGGGATGACTTTTCGCATTCCCTACACGTTTCAGGGTGCGATCTATGCGCTCATGATCTCTCGTGAAAGCCGTCAAGCCACCCTGAAATCCGCGGGAACCATACTTCTGGTAACGGGTATCGGCGCGGCTTACCTTCTGATATTCGCATCGTTCGTGATCAATTCTCCCCTGCTTCATTTTGTCTGGGTTGTCGGCTCTTTGTTCTTGGCCTTTTACGCGATTAGCGCGCTGACGAACTACACGGCTGCGGTGATCTTCGCGATCATGATCTCCGTTGGAGTTCCATTGTGGGACCGCCTTCTCCCGTCCGAGAGCAATGTCGAAGATACGCTTTGGCTTTGTTTGTCGGTAGCCATAGGAGTCGTAATCACCGCGGCCGTAGAGCTGGTGTTCGAGCGTCGGCGACACGGAGACGATGTAGTCATCCCGATCAGTGACCGATTGTCTGCGATCGAGAGGTTAATCACCCGCTATGCGGAAGGGGCGTACATCGAGGCCGCAACTAAAGAGCAAATCATGCAGTTTGCGATGCGCGGCACATCACTACTACGGCGTATCTTGCGGCGCTCGGACTCCCCGATTCAATATTCCGTCGAGATGGGAGGTGTTATAGCCTTGGTTGGCAGGCTGGTTGATCTCGCCGCTGCTCTGACGCAGCTCGGGTTCGAAGGTTCCGCCAGTGATCAAAAGCGACTCCGGGCCCTGGCCTCAGCTCTTGCGAGTATTCGAAACGATTTGGTGAACCGCAGGATTCCCGGCCCACTTCAGTTCAACACAGATGAGCAAACTGTAGGTGTGCCACTGCTGCATGAAATAGAGCACACTGTCAGCCTCATTCCTCAGGCGTTTGCGGCGTCCCGATCTATTCCCGACTATTTGTCACCGGTAGACGACATCCAGCGACCGTCACTTCTCTCCTCAGACGCGTTCGATAACCCTGATCATCTTCGCGTCGCCCTCAAAGGCTGCTTGGCGGCCGGCATTTGCTACGTGATCTACAACGCCATGGAATGGCCCGGCATCAGCACAGCGGTCACGACATGCTTGCTCACGGCTCTCTCCACGGTCGGTGCATCCCACCAGAAACAGATCCTTCGAATTCTCGGTGCCCTGTTTGGCGGATTTGTTCTTGGGATGGGGTCACAGATTTTCATTTTGCCGCATCTCGATTCCATAGGTGGTTTTGTGCTCCTTTTCGTGGCCGTCACCGCCTTGGCTGCCTGGTTCATGACCTCGAGCCCCCGCTTATCGTACTTCGGCATGCAGATCGCAGTGGCTTTTTACCTGATTAATGTAACCGAATTCAGAATGCAGACCTCACTCGAGGTCGCGAGAGACCGCGTTGTCGGCATCTTGTTCGGCCTGTTCGCAATGTGGTTGATATTTGACAAATTGTGGGGTGTGCCTGCGGCACGCGAGCTGAAGGAGACCTTCATTTCCAACCTTCGGTTACTCGCACAGTTTGCAAGAGAACCAGGCTCAAACGGCCCGAAAGCCGCAACGGCACGAAGGGTCGCTCTGGGCGAGACCATCAATACCAATCTTGACAAGGTAAGGGCTCTTGCGGACGGGGTTCTCCTCGAGTTCGGACGTTCCCGCGAGCAGGATCTCGCTCTGCGAAGCCTGATCCGTCGAGCGCAGCCTCAAATGCGAGTGCTTTTCATCATGCAAATCTCCGAGTGGAAATATCGGGCACAACTGCCTGGCTTTGAGCTGCCGGAAGCCATCGCTGTGCAGCAGCGTGAGTTCGATGACCGACTGGCTGAATCGCTGGAGGCGATGGCCGACCGTGTCGAAGGACGATCAACAGGCGTGCAGCAGACATTGCAAGAGGCACGCGCCCGACTGGAGCGGACAATTCAAGGTTACCGTCCGAAAGGAACTTCAGAGCGCCGCTATGACGCGTTGCTTCTGCTCGGCCGCAAGATCGAATCTTCGATCCTGTCCCTCACTCACGAGATCTGAATGAAGAATGTCTACCGTGCGATTGCGATCGGGAAGCCACGTGGGCTGATCTTGGTGCTGGTGACAATCACCATAGGTGTAGAGTCGGGGCTCGCTGGAATGGCACTCGGACTACTGTTACGCGTGGTTCAGCACCTCGCCTACGGTCACGGTCTACATGCGATCGCCGGCAGAGTAAGTTTTCTGCAGGAGGTTACGGCGGCTTCCGACTTGCGACGGTTCCTGGCGCTCTGTTCGTGTGGTGCTATCGCTGGGATCGGTTGGTCGTTGCTCTATCGTTCTGGTTCCCCGTTGGTTTCAATCGCCCAAAGTGTTCGAAAAGGCGAGCGCATGCCTTTTTGGGCTACGGTGGCGCACGCCATTCTTCAGATCGTGACCGTTGGACTAGGTTCGCCGCTAGGCCGGGAGGTCGCACCACGTGAACTTGGCGCCGCATTGGCCACGAAAGTGTGTGCTCGCGCCAATCTGACGCCCGAATACACCCGTATCATGATTGCGTGCGGCGCCGGAGCAGGTTTCGCCGCCGTCTACAATGTTCCTCTCGGGGGAACTCTTTTTGCTCTCGAGGTGCTCCTAGGGACCTTTAGCCTTCCTGCTTCTGTGGCAGCGCTATCAACGTGCGTAATCGCAACTTTGGTTGCATGGCTTGGCCTGGGCAATGGGCTGCAATACTCAGTTCCAACGCTTGCAATTTCGCCTTCCATCATCGTCTGGTCGTTGCTCTTGGGACCGGTATTTGGGGCAGCGGCCTACCTATTTGTAAGGGCGACTGAGACAGCCCGTGCGCGTGCCCCTAGAGATTGGCATCTTCTTGTTTGGTGCGCACTGGTCTTTCCCATCATCGGCCTTCTTGCGATTCCATTTCCGCAACTACTAGGGAATGGAAAGGGACTGGCGCAGGCAGGGTTTGAAAATGAAGTTGGTCTCGCACTCGGGACGACGTTGTTGGTGCTCAGGTTAGTCGTTCTATTAGCATCGCTCCGCGCGGGTGCAGCGGGTGGCTTGCTTACACCTGGCCTGAGCATTGGAGCATTACTCGGTATCATCCTTGGTAGCTTCTGGAATCACATTTGGCCCGCACAGTCCTTAGCGGGATTCGCCATCATCGGCGGCGCCGCGTTCCTAGCGTCGTCTATGAAAATGCCTCTTACGGCTATCGTGCTCACAGTCGAACTCACCGGTATTGGCCAAGGGTACCTAATTCCACTTTCGCTGGCTATCGGTGGTTCGGTTTCTATCTTCCACCTCTGTCGTGCTTATGCAGATCAGCTAATGCGAGCGCCAGCGGCGATAAGGGATCAGGATCGCATGCCTGAACCGTTGCCCTCGGGCGACTGATCGCGCGTTCGCCGGAGAATTGCAGCCGGATGCTGCGGACAACTCTCGAGCGCACGTTGTCGTGAAGACTGAGCATGAATAGGAAGGTCACAATGTTGGTGACAAGCACAGCACACCTGAGCCAACTCGGATGATCCAGCATCCAGTACAACTCCGGGGCAAATGTAAGGCCGTCGACAATAGCGAGAACCATTCTGCCCACTCTCGTTCTCGCCAAAGGCCGTATCCCTCAGCTAACCTCACATAGGCGCAAGCCAATGCGCCTAAAGCCAGCACCCGCAGATTGCGATCGCTGGAGTGGCTCGCTGGCTGAAGAACGTGATTCGAGACCTTCCCTTCGGGATCGAAGTGAAGAACATGGATGAGGCGCTCGGCAACCTCGTCGAGATTCTTGTGCATGAGATGAAACAGTTCGCAACCGAGCAGTAAGGTGATCGCTGCCTTTGTCATTTCGAATATAGCGACCATGCGGAGGACGACCGATGTCTTAGTAAAGTGACAGCGAGGTAACGCCTGAGGTTCCATAATCTGCGAAGCCTTGGACTGCCCCTTCCTGACGGTGTTCCGCATAACACGAGCCCCGATGGATGCTCGTGGCATGTAGGGCCGCATCAGCATCCACCAACACTCGGAAATCTATTCACGGGCACCGCAGGGGCACGATCATCGCGGGACATTGGGGCGCCGGCGGCCAAAAACGGTCTAACGCTTGCCTGATCCCGGCGGAAAGTTCTTGAACATCTTGGCTACGCCTTTGTCGAGATTCTTTTCATTTTTCTCGGCCTTGTCGGAGACCACACTCTCGGTGCTCCCCCGCCAAATCAACTGCTTGGTCTTCGCGTCGTATAGGTCGATGACCAACGTACCTTCCTTGTAGTCCTGTTCGGTGGTGGTTGATTCGCCGAAACCGCCAAACCCGCGCCATCGCCAACCGCCGCCGAAGCCGTCGTAAAAAGTTTGCAGCGTCCTCTGCGTTTGGCTCGTCTTGAGTGCCACAATCGCAATGTCTCCGCCGTCCGCAACTTGTGCCAGTCCCTTAGTCTCCAACTGAGCATTGACCGCGTTTTTTATGCGGGCATCCCACAGAGAAGCGCCAGGCTTGATTTCCTGCCACGAGTAGGTTTTGTATTGAGCGAAGTTCGCCTGGTGGTCAAAGTCGGTCTGGACATGCTGAGCAAAACCTGTTGTCAGCGTGACCAGAGAAACGGCAGCGCACATCGTAATGAATCGTAGGATTTTCATATCAGTTTACTTTTCCTTTTTGGACATTTTCCTTGTGGACATTCGAACTCCAAGTAGTCGCAGCCAACTACAGCCCTTCTTCAAGGCTTTTGTTAACCAGGACTTTGACGTCGACGCGGCGGTTGAGTTCACGACCTTCAGTGTGAGCATTGCTGGCCAGCGGATGCGTGCTGCCGTAGCCGATGGGAATAAGAATCCGCCGCATTGGGATGTTTTGAACCTCATAGAAGTAACGCGCTACAGCGGCAGCACGCTCCTCGCTCAGCTTCTGATCGGTCTTGCTGCCCAGTGTGTTGGAGGCGTATCCCGCGATCTCGATCAAGTACCCGTGAAATGACTTCGCGAGTTTCGCGAGATCGGCAAGAGCCGGCTTGGCGTCCTCTTTTAGGACTGCTGAGTCCCTGTCAAAAAAAACGTCGTTCTCCGATTTAATCGTGTACTCATCCAACTCCGAGACGCGTTGATCGACAGCTGCGATCGCAGCTGCGTCCGACAACCCAACAACGCCAGCAGCGTCGGCCTGCAAGGCAGCCTGATCTGCTGAGTTCTGAGCCTGATCGGCGGAACTTTTTGCGGCGCCGGCTGCTGTTGCAGCCTGGTTGGCGGTCGACTGGGCATTCTGAGCGGCCACCTTATTGGCCAGGACTTGTTGTTGTTGGGCTACTTCGATGGCGAAATCGTCCGGCGTGAACGAGATCTTGCTGGCTTCCAGTTGTCCTTTGGAATTAGCCACGCCTTCAGCCTCGATCGTCAGGCCTGGAAGCAAGGCGGTGACATCCATGTCGGTATAACGGTAAAAGGGAAGCTTATGGCTCTTGCGCTCGATCTGAGTCGCATCGCCAATGCTCACCGTAATCACATCATGCGACTTCTTATCGCGCACTCGCACCAGATCTCCATCCCGAGACACAATCAGGCCCGACATTTTTGCCTTCGCGCCCGGTGTAAGTTGATGTGTTTTGCCGGTGGCAGCAAATGCGGAGCTTGTGATGAGGACGATCGCAGTTGCACAAAGGAGCGTGCTGAGCTTTGATACGCGAGCAAGGTTCACTGTTAATCCTCCAAGGAGTTCTCGTTTCGATTCGTTACGTACGAGGACGAATCTGCACGACTCATGCCAATCAATCAGCTGCCGAACCCGTTGGTAAGCGGTTGAAATTTAAGCGGCACAAAGGAATGCTTCGGGAGCAGGAGCGGGTCACGCTGTCGAAAACGCGACAGTGTCAATTTCGTGTGACGCATTCGCGCACCACTTGTCGATTGCCCGCGCGTCTGCTGTGGTTTTCGTAAAACACCTTTTGGGCGTCTGTGCTAGAGCGAAAGCTACTAGCAGAACGTGCCACTACAACTACTCCGAAAATCTCCTGATTGCTCGGGGTCATTGCTTCACCTTGCTCAATTTCAGTTTCGCCATGTACGTTTCAGAACCGGTCACGCCGATTTTCGTACTGTCAGTGGAAACACGAGCACTTTGCCACGTTCGTCCGGCGGAAACCACTTCGAAACCTTTCGAAAACCTTGCGGTATGTAGAACTCGATTATCTTTGCCATATGTCCTCCGAGCACCCTTGTGCTTGCTACAGCAGGAGAAGAGCACGCCAAATACCAGAGTGCGAAAGCAGCAAGCCGGTTGGTGTTGGAAGCGTTGCAGACGCTCGCATCACGCGTTAGCTTCGGTCTTGAGTTGAGATTGGTAATGTGAGCATGTGTGCTTTGTTAGGCGGATAGTAAGAGCAGTGGGGATTAAACAGTGGGCTTACGATCGAGTAGCACGATCGGGATGATCAAACTGCTCGTATCGATCAAGACTGCGGCCGGACTGCCCGCGGGAACCAGCCTCGGAACTTGTTCGGTGAGCTACGAAGACGAGATATTCAGACTGTCTGTCACGGCAGCCTCCGCCGACCCTCACATCAGATAAGAAGAAGAGGATGAAGTGTTGTCGGACGCGCTGGTATTGGATTGAAGAACTGATTCTTACCAAATCCATCCGCAGCAACAGCGTATTGCCTCGCGCAGGTTGTGCTTCTTCAAAGTTGCTTTACACAAAGGACATACTCTAGTCCACATGGCGACCTCCTTACCAAAATTGAAAGTAATTCACGCTGTGAGTTGATGAAGCAAATGACCGCGCTGTCTCAGCATCGCCAAGGCCAAGGCACTAAGGTCCGGGTCGGCAGAGTCTGCTGCCCTTAGGAGCTCACGGCCAGCATCCTCCTGGCCGTAACGGCACCACATCACGCCACAAAGAAATACGTAGTCACCATCCATGGCCCTCTCCTCTAACAGTTTTTGAAATGCGCCCACTGCGACATATGCAATGCAACGGCCAAGCGTTCGAAGGATTCTCTCGCGAAGAAGAAGTCGGACTTCGACCATTGCGAGGCGAACGGACATTGCCGCTCCTGCGCGAATCTAACCAGATTTCCGGCACCAGGCGCCGAAACACACCCCGCATCTAATTGACTGAGTATCAGTTAGAGTGCTTGTTGATCTTGATGCCACCACTGATGCGAACGTCGATGCAGAGGCATTTGTCAGCCCGCTTAGCCATCCCGACGTGGTGTCAATCTCCGGACACGTGTCACTCGGGACCCTCGATTGACACTATTCTTCGCCCCATGTTTGCGCGCAGAGCAGAGCCATGATTCCAAAACTCGTTGGCCAGTTACGTGCTTTTCCCTTTTGTGGGAACGAAAAAACATGCCGAATGCAGACGCACGTACAAAGAATGCTCAGTGCCTGGACGTGGCCGACGATCAGAGCGCAGCGCGCGAACTCCAGATAGTTCTCTCGCTCCGTTTCCCATACTTTTATCGCTGTGCTTTTCGTCTTCTAGGGAATAGAGCGGACGCAGAGGATGCGGTGCAGGAGGCGCTTTTGGCTGCGCACAAACATCTGCACCAATTCAGGGGACAGTCACAGTTGTCCACTTGGCTGACGGCGATTGTCTGCAATTGCGCCCGTATGCAATTACGCAAACGACCACGCCAAGTCCATATGTCATTGCAGGAGCAGATTGACGGGGAAGAAGGACACTTCATCTTCGAACGCGTGGTAGACACGAGGCCCAGCCCTGAAGATGAGTGTCGTAATTCTGAACTCGCTGCACACCTGAGAAAGTGCAGTTCACTGCTCTCGCACAGCTTGCGAAGAACTTTTCAGCTACGCGTCGTGGACGGCCTCTCGACCTTCGAAACAGCCCAAGCTTTGGGCTTGTCGCAGGGAACAGTAAAGGCGCAGCTGGCACGCGCGCGCGCAAGAATCGCGCGCCACATGCTGCCTGCTCTGGAACCACGATTGCGCAGGCCTCAGCGCTCGCACAGCACGGGGCGTCGGTGGAAAGTGATCTCAAGAACCGACCTACCGAGCCGAGGGTCGTTAGCGATTCTGTCCAATCCACGTAACCCACGTTAGTCGCCATTGGCGGCTACCCACTTCAGATTTGGCGTTTGAAAAACAGATGAGGAGAATTGTATGGAGAATCCACAGTCCAATATCACGGCCATAGTAAAGACGGACGAGGAAATATGGCGCGCAATTCGTGGTCTCGATCCTGATCAACGACGTAATATCAGTGACGTGGCATGCGTGATTGCAATAATCGTTGCCTGCATTGTGTGGTATGTCGTGATTTTCGCGGCCTCCTAGTGATCGGAAAAATGATGGATGACGACATTGTCATCACCCTGGATGCTCAATTCGTGAAGGCTTAACAGTTAGCCAGAGTCTCGTCTGTAATGATGAAGGCGTCGGGAAGAACGTAATTTCTCAGCGGCGGTCAAAGAAGTGTGTCAGTTGAGCGCAGGCAGTCACACTGGAAGCGCAGGCTGTTCAACAAAACTACTGCCCCGGCTTAGCCGAGAGAGTCACCACGGTATAGTGCTCGATCCGGCGCAGGGTGAGCTCACTGTCGCTCCCGCGCAAAGAAAGGCCAGCAAATTGAGGCTGGGTCGCGTCCGGCGAAAGGACTTTCACCTCCCAGCGGCTCAGGTCCTCGACCAGGCCGCTCAGCTGAAGCCGAACTTTCACGTTCTCTGCCGGGGCGTGGTGATCGTAGTTGAGCAAATGGAGAATCAAAGTTCGACCATCGGGTTTCCGAGTCAACTGGCCCAGCACATAACCGCGCGGCTCCAGACTCAGGCGAGGTCCTTCTGCTGCGGCGTCGGCGCGCTCCGCAATCCCCGGCTCCGCCTTTCCCGCCCTGATGACGACGCCCCCGGCAGAGGTAAACGCATCCAAACGGGCCTTTTGTTCGACGCTGAGCTTGGGTAGGTCAGCCGGCATCACCAGTACTTTGAACCGCTCCAAGGGAACTCCCTTGTCCAAGTGCGCGAGCACTTTGGTCTCGAAAAAGACGCTTTGCTTGAGGAATTCGTCGGCCAGCGGATTGTGCGGTTCGGCGGAGATCAAGGCGATCCGCGCCGCTGGCGCCACCTGACGATAGAGTTCCGGATGCTCCACGAGGAAATGGTTGTATTGAGCGATGGCCGTCCAAGCCTCCCGGGCCTCCGGCTCCCCCTTGATCAGCGCAGAGAGAAATCGTCCCTCGATGTTGCGCGAGGTGGCAGCCCCGAAAGCGTAGGCCTCAGCGATAGAAAGCTTCTGCTCAGCCGGGCTGGGGATGCAGCGCTCACGTGGGCCGCAGTGGTAAATGTCATTCTCATACTTCAGGGGCTGCCAAAGCTGCTTCTCGCCACTCAGGAATTTGATCTTGCGCGCGTTGTCCATTTGCCATTTACCACTCCATACTCCGGGAGTGTCCTTGCCATCCTCCTCCCAGATCACCTCGTTCATGTCGTTCATCCCAAAACTGTGCGGCGAAATATGGATGTTGGCATAAACCATGACCTTGGGCTTGCCGGTCTCCCGCGTCTTCCGCTCCGCCATGCGCTGAGTGTCATCGAGCAACTGAGCCAAGCCGTCTTTGTACCCGATCATGTTGTCCCAGATGATCGCGTCCACCCCCGCGTCCACAGCGAGCTCCGCCTTGTTCAAGAGATAGGCCCGCCAGCCGGGCTTGCGCGCGTCGGCCAGCCGGCGCTCCCAGGAGATGTGCAGGTGCGTCTTGGTCGGACCGGCGTAAAACATGGGAATGCCGTGCATCCAGAGCCCGTATTTCTTCGTTTCTGGATCGTCGCGGTAGGCGCTCTTGCGGAACATGTTGGAAGCCGACAAGTAAGCCGAGACATGGATGCCGTTCTCATGGCAGCGGGCGATAATTTTTTTCAGGTTCTGCCGATTCTCTTCTTCGTCCTTTAATGACCAGCCGCTGCTCCAGGTAACCCAGATCCAGTTGAACTCTGCCTGCTTGAGCAAACCGAGTATTTTCTCGAAATCGCGGTCATAGATGTGACTCAGCACGTCCTTCTGTTCGACGCTGAACTTGCTGCCCCACCAGGTCCGCTCGGCCTTCCAGCTCTCGATTCGTCCGCCGTCCAGCCGGATGAAACGAAAATTCCCCTGCTCGGCCCAGGCCGGCACGTCCGCCGGTTTAGCGCGATACTGTTTCGCTGCCGGCTCAAAAGTCCGTGCGGAGCAGAGGAGCAGGGACACAGTGAGCAAGCCAATCAGTCCAACAGTTTTCATGGTTCCGACACGCGGCATGGGTTCTTGCCTACCAAAGACCAAGACTATCAACCGGCATAACATTGGACGCGCTGCAGGCAGCACCTGGATCAATACATTTCCGCATTCGGCGGAAAATCGAGTTGCGCACAATGTGCGCGGGTTCAAGGAAGTGATTGGCTGTCGCGCGGCGATCCTGCGAATTTTTTAGGGTTCCGGAGGAAAGGGATCGCGCCTTCGAATGACAGCTCCGACAGGTGCTCTTACAGCAACATGCCCGCAATGGATGCCGAAACCAAATTCGCCATTGTGCCCGCCATCATCGCACGCAGGCCCAACGAAGCGAGTTCGCGCTTTCTGTTGGGCGCAAGAGCGCCGATTCCGCCGATTTGTATCCCGATCGAGCCGAGATTAGCGAATCCACAAAGCGCAAAGGTTGCAATAGTGAATGAGCGCGGATCAAGCACAGCTTTTTGAGGGCCAAGCAACGAAAACGCAACCAGTTCATTCAGCGCCATACGCGTGCCCAGCAGATTTGCCACTATTCCACATTCTTTCCAGGGAACTCCGATGACCCACGCAATTGGCGCAAACACGGTGCCGAATATACGTTCAAGGCTGGAAGGAAAGTAAGGCAACCCGTGCGCTGCCAGCCAGCCGTGAATTCCACCCAGAATGCCGTTTAGTAAGGCAATTAGGGCCAGAAAGGAAATCAGCATGGCGGCGACGTTCAAAGCGATGTTCAGGCCGTCCGTTGTGCCGCGAGCGATTGCGCCTAACAAATTTTCCTGCGCTTCTTTTCCTTCTTCCTCCGCGCTCATCACAACCCGCCCGGCAGTTTTCGGCTTCTCAGTTTCAGGCACCAGCATCTTCGACATAAGAATCGTGCCGGGGGCTGTCATGATTACGGCGCTGAGCAAATGCCTCGGCTCGATCCCGAATGCGATATAAGCCGCCATAATTCCGGCTGAGACGTGTGCCATGCCACTGGTCATCACAGTCATCAATTCGGAACGCGTGAGGTCAGGCAAGAAAGGACGAATCGTTAAAGGAGCATCAATCTGCCCCATGAAAATGCTGGCGGCAACATTCAGCGATTCGGCTCCGCTTGCGCCCATGAACCGCGCCATTACTCGCGCCAGTTGGCGAATGATGAATTGCATCACGCCATAGTGATAGAGCACGCTACAGAACGCAGCAATGAAGATGACTGTGGGCAAAATCTGAAATGCAAAATAGAAGCCAAATTGTGAGCCGCGCTTTCCCACTTCACCGAAAACGAATTCAGATCCGGCAAAGGCATAACTAAGCAGTGTGTATACTGCATTGCCCGCCGCCTGGAAGATTCGTCGGCCGATATCAACGCGCAACACAAACACCGCAAAGGCCAGTTGCAGGCCAAGTCCCCAAGCTACCGTCTTCACACGTATCGCACGGCGGTTAGTGGAGAATGCGAAGGCTAATGCGAGTATGGTGCAGATTCCGAGTATCCCGGTGAATTTACCCATCAGTTGGCACGATTGTGGATGATAGCAGGCGTCCGGGAAAAGGATACCCGATGGTGATGGCAACTGTTCGCCATCGTCAAGCTTCGTCATTTCCACATACCGTCTCAATGCCTCACGAGTCGCTTTGTAACCCGCAAACGGAAGCCCGATGGCCTCAATCTCGTGCCTCAAGTCTCCCGGCTTCGACTACAGATTGGCGCGGAAGTCAGGCAAGTCAAGCTTCTTTTGGCTGACGTCAAGCCCGAAGGCGAAATGCTTTGGATTGATCCGTCCAATACGCATATCGGAGATGTAGCGCATCGTACATACCGTTAGCGCCAAGTCGAATCGTGCTTCCTCCCGCTGCTCCAAGTAACCCAGATCCAGTTGACTCTGCCTGCTTGAGCAAACCGAGCATTTTCTCGAAATCGCGGTCATAGATGTGAGTCGGCACGTCCTCTCTTGGACGCTGAACTTGCTGCCCCACCAGGTCCGCTCGGCCTTCCAGC
>Ga0207706_10000203_pt1 | contig 65753 bp, 61 predicted proteins | sample KBSC53metaG_FD_184318 | JGI IMG/M metagenome (GOLD analysis project Ga0207706, IMG submission 184318) | Corn rhizosphere microbial communities from Kellogg Biological Station, Michigan, USA - KBS C5-3 metaG (SPAdes) (version 2) | ecosystem: Host-associated > Plants > Roots > Rhizosphere > Soil ... | reverse complement strand
GGAATGGAAAGTCTATCAGGGGCGGTCAGCGGGACTCGCAAGCCGCTCCAGGTAGCGGGCGATCATGTCGACTTCGCAGTTGACCCTCGCCCCCACGCGCCAGTCTCCCGCATTGGTCACCGCGAGCGTGTGCGGCACGAGATTTACGCCAACCCGGCGCCCGCCGATTTCGTTGACCGTAAGGCTTACGCCGTCGATACAGATCGAACCCTTGCGCGCGACATAGTGCTCGAGGCCCGGCGGAAGCTCGAACTCGATGCGCACCGAGCGGGCGTCGTCTGCTCGCGCGATCACGCACGCCACACCGTCGATGTGACCGCTCACGTAGTGACCGCCGAGCGGATCGCCGGCGCGCAGCGCGGTCTCGAGATTGAGCGGCGTCCCGACGCGCAGCTCTCCGAGTGTCGTCAACCCGAGCGTTTCGCGCGACACGTCGGCGACGAACGTTGCCTCCTCGAGTCGCGTCACGGTCAGACATACGCCGTTGACCGCGATGCTGTCGCCGATGGCGGCGCCGACGAGCGAGAGTCGGCCCGTGTCGATCACGAGGCGCGTGTCGCCGCCCACTCGCTCGGCTTCGCGCAACCGGCCGACCGCCATGACGATCCCCGTGAACATCAGTGCCCTGCTCCCTGCGGCCGAAGCACGACACGCAAGTCATCGCCGATGCGGTCCGCATCGTGTACCCGGAAATCGTATCGATCCGTCATGCGCTCGAGGGGCGGGAGACGGAACATCGGTCGAGCTGCATCTCCGAGCACGCAGGGCGCGACGTAGAGCACGAACTCGTCGACCCGGCGGTCTTCGAGAAACGCTCCCGCGAGCGCAGGTCCCGCCTCGACGAGTATCTCGTTGCACTCGAGAGCGCCCAGCCGGTCGAGCAGCGCTGCGAGGTCGATGCGGCCGTCGCGCCCTGGCAGTGTCTCGATGCGGATACTGCGCTCCCCGAACGCACTGGTGTCTGGCGCCGCCTGCGTCGTAAAAACGATCGCAGGTGCGGACTCGTCGAGCACGCGCGCGGTAACCGGGATACGCAGACGCGAATCGAGCACGACGCGCAGTGGTCGACGCCCGAGCAGCTCGAGTCCGGGATCGCGCACGGTAAGCTTGGGATTGTCGGCGAGCACCGTGCCTATTCCGGTGACTACAGCCGACGCGCGCGCGCGCAGCCGCTGCACGTCGGCGCGCGCGGCCTCGCCCGTGATCCAGCGGCTGACGCCGTCGGCGAGAGCAGTACGCCCATCGAGACTCGCTCCGATCTTGAGCGTCACCCAGGGGCGGCCGCTCGACATCCGTCGCAGGAAGCCGCGGTTGAGCTCGGCGGCGTCGCTGGCCAGCAACCCGCTCTCGACCGCGACGCCGGCCCGCGTGAGTTCCTCGAGACCGCCACCGGCGACTCGCGGGTCGGGATCACGCAGCGCGCACACAACGCGCGCCACCCCGGCCGCGAGCAGCGCCCGCGTGCACGGCGGTGTGCGACCGAAGTGCGAGCAGGGCTCGAGATTCACGTACGCGGTCGCACCACGGGCCGCCTCGCCGGCTGCCTCGATCGCGTGCACCTCCGCGTGCGGGCCGCCGGTGCGACGATGATGACCCTCGCCTATGACGCGCCCGTCGCGCACCAGCACGCAGCCCACGGCCGGGTTCGGTGGTGTCGAATAGATTCCGAGACGCGCGAGCTCGAGGGCCCGCGTCATATACGACCGATCCTCCGCCTGCGACACGCACTACTCCCGCGAGCGCGACGGGTCGCCCGACCAGAGAGCGAGCTGCAGATCCTCTGCGCTCTGCGGGCGCCGCTGCCGCAGCCGCTCGATTTCCTCGCGGAAGGCCTCGACGTCCTGGAAGCTGCGATAAACGGACGCGAACCGCACGAACGCCACCTCGTCGAGGCGGTGCAGCTCGTCCATCACCAGCTCGCCGATCAGCCGGGCCGGAACCTCGCGCTCGCCGAGCGTGCGGAGCTTGTGGCAGACGTGCGCCACCGCGGCGTCGACCGCATCGCTCGCCACTGGGCGCTTCTCGAGCGCCTTGAGCATTCCGGCGCGGAGCTTCGATTCGTCGAATGGCTCGCGGTTCGCGTCGCTCTTGATCACCCGCGGCATGACGAGCTCGGCGGATTCGAAGGTCGTAAAGCGCTCGCCGCAGTCCAGACATTCGCGCCGGCGGCGAACCTGCAGCCCCTCGCCTGACAGGCGCGAGTCGATCACCTTGGTCTCGCCCTTGCTGCAGAAGGGGCAATACATGATCGGGAATCAGGCGTAGACGGGATACCGCCGGCAGAGATCGACGGCCCGTCGACGCGTGCGCTCCAGGACCGCCTCGTCGCCGACATCGGCCAGCACATCGGCGATCCAGTGCGCGAGCTCCCGTACCTCGCTCTCCCCGAAACCCCGCGTGGTCACGGCGGGTGTGCCGATCCGAAGGCCGCTCGTGACGAAGGGCGGGCGCGGATCGTTCGGCACGGCGTTCTTGTTGACAGTGATGTGGACGCGGCCGAGAGCGGCGTCGGCGTCCTTGCCTGTGACGTCCTTACCGATCAGGTCAAGCAGGAAAAGATGATTGTCCGTCCCGCCGGAAACGATGCGGTGACCGCGCTCGATCAGCACCTCGACCATCGCCCGGGCGTTGGCCAGGACCTGCTTCTGGTAGCTGGTGAACCCGGGCTCGAGCGCCTCCTTGAGCGCGACCGCCTTGGCGGCGATCACATGCATCAGCGGCCCGCCCTGCGTGCCGGGGAAGATGAGTGAATTGAGCTTCTTGGTGATCTCATCGTTCGCGCGCGCGAGGATCAGGCCGCCGCGCGGTCCGCGCAGCGTCTTGTGCGTCGTGGTCGTGACGACGTGGGCGTGTGGCACGGGATTCGGATACAGACCGGTGGCCACGAGCCCGGCAACGTGCGCCATGTCCACCAGCAGGTAGGCGCCGACCGAGTCCGCAATCGCACGGAACCGCGGCCAGTCGACGACGCGCGAGTAAGCGGAAAATCCCGCGATGACCATCTTCGGCCGATGCTCCTGAGCCAGGCGTTCCACCTGCGCGTAGTCGATCTCGCCGGTCGCGGGATCGAGACCGTACTGCACCGCGTTGAAGAGCTTGCCCGAGAAATTCACCTTCGCGCCGTGCGTCAGGTGCCCTCCGTGATCGAGGCTCATGCCGAGGATGGTGTCGCCCGGCTTGACGAGCGCGAGATAGGCGGCGGCATTCGCCTGCGAGCCGGAATGTGGCTGCACGTTGGCGTAGTCGGCGCCGAAAAGCTTCTTGGCGCGGTCGATGGCGAGCTGTTCGGCGATGTCGACGAATTCGCAGCCGCCGTAGTAGCGCTTGCCGGGGTAACCCTCCGCGTACTTGTTCGTGAGCACCGAGCCCTGCGCCTCGAGGACGCGACGGCTCGCGTAGTTCTCGGAGGCGATCAGTTCGACATGCTCTTCCTGGCGCGTCCGCTCGTGGTCGAGCGCCGCCGCGAGTTCGGGGTCGAACCCGGCGATAGTCTGGCTGGCGGGAAACATCACCACTCCACGGTCGGGGGGCGGCAATTGTAGCCGATGGTCGCCCTGGTCCCTCCGCGTCGCGCGCAGTCAGCTTGCGACGAAGGCTTCCACCACACGGGTCCAGGCTCGGGCCAGGTTGCGGCGGTTGTACCCGCCGCCGCCCATCCCAAGGACGCGACCATGGCCCAGCTCGTCGGCTATCCGGCAGACCGACGCCGCCGCCCGGGCATGCGCCTCTTCGCTGAACGCCATGTGGGTAATCGGATCGCCGTCGAGGCTGTCTGCCCCGCACTGGAGCAGGATGAACTCCGGGCGGGTCCTGCGCAGATATTCCTCGATGCTTGCCCAGGCGGTGACAAAATCCGCGTCGGTCGCACCCGGCAGCATCGGCAGGTTGAGCTTGGTGCCGACCGCGGCACCAAGGCCGGTCTCGCTTGCGGCGCCGGTCCCCGGATAAAGGTACCGGCCGTCCTCATGTATGTCGGCGAACAGCAGGTCCGGGTCGGACTCGTAGGCGTAGAAAACCCCGTCGCCATGATGGGCGTCGATGTCGACGTAAGCGATGCGGCGGATGCCGTGGTGCCGTCTCAGCATCTCGACGACGACGCCACAATCATTGAATACGCAGAACCCGGCGGCGTGCGCACGAGACGCGTGATGCAGTCCCCCGATGCCGATGAACGCGCGCTGGACGCTGCCCTGCATCAGCTGTTCGGCCGCGAGCAACGTGCCGCCGACCACCAGGCTGGTGGCTTCGAACACACCGCGGAAGGCGGGGGTGTCGCCGGCATCGAGATAGCCTCGACCGTCGATCGAGCGCTCTACGACCAGGTCCACGTACGCGCGGTCGTGGAAGTACTCGATCTCCTCGCGCTCAGCGACGCGCGGCGTCAGCACCTGGAGACTGCCGTACGCCGTGCTCTGCTTGAGCTCGCGAAGAAACGCTTCCTGCCGGTCCGGGCCAAAAGGATGACCGTCGGGAAAGCCGTACCGGCCCAGCGCATCCGCAGCGACGAGCGCAACTGTGGCCATGCACGAACCTGAGGGACGACCCAAGGCGGGGTCGCGGGCGAGACTAGCACAGGCTCACCGGCGTGGCGTCCGGACCGGCCTTGTCCCATAATCGCGCCCCTTTTTCGAGTCCGGCCGCCTGCGCCGGGCAGACCAGGACCATGGCTCAATTTATCTACACCATGAATCGCGTCGGGAAGGTCGTGCCCCCGAAGCGCGTGATCCTGCGCGACATCTCGCTCTCTTTCTTCCCGGGGGCGAAGATCGGGGTGCTGGGCCTCAATGGCTCCGGAAAATCTACGCTGCTCCGGATCATGGCCGGGGTCGACAAGGAGTTCGAAGGGGAAGCGCGACCGCAGCCAGGGATCAAGATCGGCTTCCTCCCGCAGGAGCCGAAGCTCGACCCCGCCAAGGACGTCCGCGGCAACGTCGAGGAAGCGGTGAGCCACATCAAGGACGCGATCGCGCGGCTCGACCAGGTGTATGCAGCGTATGCAGAGCCGGATGCCGACTTCGACAAGATTGCCGCCGAACAGGGCGAGCTCGAGGCGCTGCTCGCAGCAACCGACGGACACAATTTGGAGCGCACGCTCGAGGTCGCGGCCGACGCGCTGCGGCTGCCGCCCTGGGACGCCGACGTGAGCCGTATCTCCGGCGGCGAGCGGCGGCGTGTCGCTCTCTGCCGCCTGCTCCTTTCCAAGCCCGACATGCTCCTGCTCGACGAGCCCACCAACCACCTCGACGCGGAATCTGTGCGCTGGCTGGAGCATTTCCTCGAGCAATATCCGGGGACCGTCATCGCGGTGACGCACGATCGCTACTTCCTCGACAATGTCGCCGGCTGGATCCTCGAGCTCGACCGCGGCTACGGCATTCCCTGGCAGGGCAACTACACGTCCTGGCTGGAACAGAAGGAGCAGCGGCTGCAGGTCGAGGAACAGCAGCAGGCCGCGCTCAAGCGGATGCTCGAGCGTGAGCTCGAGTGGGTGCGCGCCAACCCCAAGGCGCGCCAGGCCAAGAGCAAGGCGCGTCTGCAACGGTTCGAGGAACTCAATTCCCGCGAGTTCCAGACCCGCAACGAGACCAACGAGATCTATATACCGCCCGGGCCGCGGCTCGGCGAGCTGGTAGTCGAAACCAGCGGTCTCGCGAAGGCCTACGGCGAGAAGCTGCTGTTCGAGGACTTGAGCTTCAAGCTCCCGCAGGGCGGCATCGTCGGCGTCATCGGTCCGAACGGAGCGGGCAAAACCACGCTCTTCCGCATACTCACGGGCCAGGAGAAAGCCGACGCCGGCGAGGTCCGCATCGGGCCCTCCGTGCAGATGGCCCATGTCGATCAATCGCGGCACTCGCTCGACGACCGCAAGTCGGTCTGGGCCGAGATTTCGGGCGGTCTGGACATCCTGAAGGTGGGCAACTACGAGACTCCCTCGCGCGCCTATGTCGGCCGCTTCAACTTCCGCGGCGCTCAGCAGCAGCAGCTCATCGGCGAGCTGTCCGGGGGCGAGCGCAACCGAGTGCATCTCGCCAAGGTTCTCAAGTCGGGCGGCAACCTGATCCTGCTCGACGAGCCTACGAACGATCTCGATGTCGAGACGCTCCGGGCGCTCGAGGAAGCACTGCTCAGCTTCCCCGGTTGCGCGGTCGTGATCTCCCACGACCGTTGGTTCCTCGACAGGATCGCGACGCATATCCTGGCATTCGAAGGTGACAGCGACGTCGTATGGTTCGAGGGGAATTATTCCGAGTACGTCGCGGATCTGAAGCGGCGTCGCGGCGAAGATGCGGAGCAACCGCATCGCGTGCGCTACCGCAGCCTGCACGGCTGAACACTCGAGCGAGGTCGGAATCGATGACCACGACCGGTGCCAAGGCGACGCTCGACATCGACGGATCGGCCCTCACTCTGTCGCAGCTGCGCGACTACGAATCCGCGCGGCCGATGGTGCGTCTCAGCGACGAGGCGAGGCGCAGCATGCAGGCGTCCGTGGACTCGGTCGCACGCGCAGTGACACGCGGCGAAGTGACTTATGGCATCAACACGGGCTTCGGCGCCTTCGCGAGCAAAGTCATCCCGGCGGCGCAGACCCGCAAGCTTCAGCTCAACCTGATCCGGAGCCACACCTGCGGCAGCGGCACCCCGCTGCCCGCGACGATCGTGCGGCGCATGCTGCTGCTCAAGGCCAACAGCCTCGCCGCCGGCTGCTCAGGCGTGCGACCCCTCGTGGCCGAGCTGCTGCTCGAGCTCCTGAACGCGGACGTTCTCCCGGTGATACCCGAGCAGGGGTCCGTCGGCGCGTCGGGCGATCTCGCTCCGCTCGCGCACCTCGCGCTCGCACTGATCGGCGAAGGCGAAGCGACCCGTGATGGCGCGATGCTCGCCAACGAGGCTGTGCTGCGGGCGATCGGACGCGATGCGCTCGAGCCAGCGGCCAAGGAAGGGCTCGCGTTACTGAACGGGACGCAGCTGTCCCTCGCACTGGCTGCGGAGGGCCTGTTCCAGGCGGAACGGCTGCTCGAGACGTCCATCGTCGCTGGAGCAATGACGGTCGAGGGACTCGCCGGCAGCCACGCGCCGTTCGATGCCCGCATCCACGCCGCGAGCCGGCTGCCTGGGCAGATCGAGGCGGCGCGCCGGTTACGATTGCTGCTCACCGACAGCGAGATCCGCCGCAGCCACGAGGACTGTGAGCGCGTGCAGGACCCCTACGCGGTGCGCTGCATGCCCCAGGTTTACGGAGCGGTCGAGGACACGCTTGCGCACGCACGCGCGGTCCTGTCGGCCGCGATCAACGGCGTTTCCGACAACCCGCTGATCTTCGGCGAGGACATCCTCTCGGGAGGCAACTTCCACGCCGAGCCCGTCGGCTTCGTCAGCGACTTCCTCGCGATCGCGGTCGCCGAGCTTGCCAGCATCTCGGAGCGACGGATCGACCTGCTCGATCGCCGCGTCAATCCGAACCTGAACATGTTCCTCGCCGGCGAACCCGGTCTTGAATCCGGCTTCATGATCGCGCACGTCACGGCGGCAGCGCTGGTGTCGGAGAACAAGGTCTACGCCCACCCAGCCTCGGTCGACAGCCTGCCCACGTCCGCCGGCCAGGAAGACCACGTCAGCATGGCTCCCTGGGCCGGTCGCAAGCTGCTCGCGATCTGCACCAACACCGCCCGCGTGCTCGGGATCGAGCTGCTCGCGGCCGCGCATGCGATCGACAGCATGCGTCCGCTCGCCACGACGCCCGAGCTGCAGCGCGTGCACGCGCTGGTGCGCGAGCTGGTGCCGTTTCAGCCGCAGGATCACCGGCTCGATCGCGACATGGCCGCGCTCGCCGGGCTGGCGGCGGGCGGCCGGCTCGGTGGGTTCCTGGACTGATGACCCATGATGGCCCTCGCATCGGTCCTCGGCCTGTTCGGACTGCTGGCCCTGCTGCTGGCGCTGTCGCGACTCGCCGCTGCCCGAGGACTCGCGGCCGCCGGTCATGCTGTGCTGGCGGTGCTGCTCGTTGGCGCTGCGGTGGTAACGGGTGCCCTGGCCACGGATCTCGCGAGCTACCAGCCGCGCGAGGGTGACCGGCCGATCGCAGAGCTTTACTTCGAGCAGGTCGGGACGCGGCACTACCGCGCAACGCTGACGCGGCTGCCGGGCGGACGAATGCAGGTATTCGAGCTCGAGGGAGACGCGTGGCGCGTGGATGCCCGAACCCTCACTTTCGGTGGCTGGGCACGCGCGATCGGCGGCCGGTCGGGTTACCGGCTCGATCGCCTGGTCGCCGTCGAACAGTCCGCCGACGCGAGAGCGTCGGTGTCCTCGCCGAGCGGCGGTTTTGCGCTCGATGCGCGCGACGGCTTCGATCTATGGCAGACGTCGCGTCGTAGCGGGCGCTGGCGCGAGCTGGTGACCGCCGGTGATGCGCAAACCGACGAGCTCCCAATGACCGCCAATTCGCGCTTCGAGCTGCGGCTCGACGGTCAGCGAATCGACGCGCGGCCGGCCATGGAGGCCGGCGCCGACAGGGTCGCAGCCGAGACGGCCGCTCCCGCGCCGTAGCCGCTCCCCCGGATGCCGCCGACGCGCGCTTCCGCTACACTCGCGGCGGATTCAGGCGCGCAGGTCCGTCAATGTCCGTCTACGTCGACGCGAACAGCCGGTTGCACCACGACCAGGAACGCAGCCTCGCGCTCAATTGCCCGCACTGCCAGGCTTTCTCTCACATCACCGCGATGTCGGTACCTCAGTACGGTGAGCTGGTCGCCAGCCGCCCGAGCCACGTCGGGGTCGTATACCGCTGCGACTCGTGTAACGCGCCGATTTTCCTCAAGTATCCCGTCAAGATGTACGCGTCGAACCGGGTGGAGCTCGCAAACAGCTTCGTCGAGCTGGAACGCGCCCGTGAGAAGTTCAGCTTCACCTACCTGCCGGAGGAAGGCGAGAAGCTGTTTCGCGAGGCTCTGGCCTGCTACTCGGCGGGACTCTTCGCTGCTTTCGCGTCGATGTGCCGGCGTACCGCGCAGGCCGTGTTCCACGATCTGGGCGAAAACGGCCGCCTGCAGACCTTCGACCAGATCGCCGAAGCCCGCGAGATGGCCGAGATCGACGCCGATACCTTCGCGGCGATGAAAAAGGTGCTCTTTGGAACCGACGCCGAGGCGTACCCTTCGCTGCCGGAGCTCGGCCCCGACGAGGCCGCGGTGCTGCTCGAGTTCCTCAAGGACATCCTGTACCAGGCTTATGTTCGGCGCGGCAAGCTGCAGCAGGCGACGATGGTGCGGCGTTTCTTTGTGGACGAAGCGCCGGACAAGATCACGCCCATCGGACGCGCCGCCGGTCAGACCACCGACTGACCGGTGCCGAGGTCACGCAAGCCAGACGCGGGCGTTGCGAAAGAAACGCATCCAGCCGCTGTCCTCGCCCCCGCCCGCAGGTAGCCAGGAGTTCTGCACCGCGCGGAAGACGCGCTCGGGGTGCGGCATCAGAATCGTCGCCCGCCCGTCGACGCTCGTGAGACCCGTGAGTCCTCCGGGCGAGCCGTTCGGGTTGGCGGGGTACGACTCCGTGGCGCGACCGTGGTTGTCGACGTAGCGCAGGCTGATCAGCCCGCTATCGAGACAGCCCTGCTGCGCATCGCCGTCGCTGAACTCGGCGCGGCCTTCGCCGTGCGCGATGGCCACCGGCAGCACGGATCCCGCCATCCCGGCGAAAAACAACGACGGCGACGGCAGCACCTCCACCAGGCCGAATCGTCCCTCGAACTGCTCGGACCGGTTGCGCACGAACCGCGGCCAGTGCGCGGCGCCGGGCACCAGCGACTTCAGCGCCGAGAGCATCTGGCAACCGTTGCACACGCCCAGCGTAAAGCTGTCCGGGCGCTCGAAGAACGCTGCAAACTGCTCGCGCAGGCTTGAGTTGAACAGGATGGACTTCGCCCAGCCCTCACCCGCCCCCAGGACGTCGCCGTAGGAAAACCCCCCGCAGGCAACGAGCCCCTTGAAGTCGCCGAGCAGCACACGCCCGCCGATCAGGTCCGTCATGTGCACGTCATGCGGCATGAAGCCCGCGCGATGCAACGCCGCCGCCATCTCGAGCTGGCTGTTGACGCCCTGCTCGCGCAGCACGGCCACGCGCGGGCGCGCGCCGACAATGGCGAACGGGGCAGCAACGTCGTGCGCGGGTTCGTAGCTCAGGCGAACGAAGAGCCCGGGATCGGACGGGTCGGTTGCGCGCGCGCGTTCCTCGGCCGCACATTCCGGGTTGTCGCGCAGCCCCTGCATGCGGAAGCTCGTTTCCGACCAGGCCGCCCGGAAGGCCGTGCGCGTTGAGTCCAGCACTACTCTCCCCCGGTGACGGAACTCGATCCGGTCATCGCCCACCACGCGACCGAGCAGCCTCGTGCAGCTGCCGAGACCCGCCTCCGCGAGGATTGCGAGCACCCGGTCGGTGGCGGCGGCCTCGACCTGCAGGACAGCACCAAGCTCCTCCGAATAGAGCGCTGCCGCGATATTCTCGTCGTCGTCAGGCAGCGTCACATTGACTCCGCATCGACCCGCAAATGCCATTTCGACCACGGTCGCAAACACTCCGCCGTCGGATCGGTCGTGGTAGGCGAGCAGCAGGTCGGCGTCCGCGAGCGTGCGGATCGCTGCAAAGAAGCGACAGAGCAGCGTCGGATCGTCACAGTCCGCCGCAAGGCGGCCGGTGCGACCATAGACCTGAGCGAGGCATGATCCGCCCAGCCGGTTGCGACCTTGCCCGAGGTCGACGAGCAGCAGTCGCGTCTCGCCCCGTTCGAGTCGCAACTGCGGGGTGAGCGTGCGTCGCACGTCTGCGACGGGCGCAAATGCCGAGACGATCAGCGACACGGGCGCAAGCACGCGGCGCTCCTCGCCGGCCTCGCGCCACACGGTGCGCATCGAGAGTGAGTCCTTGCCGACCGGTATCGCTATGCCGAGCGCCGGGCAGAACTGCTCGCCCACTGCGTAGACCGTGTCGTGAAGATCGGCGTCCTCGCCCGGCTCGCCGCACGCCGCCATCCAGTTTGCGGACAGGCGTATGTCCTCGATGCGGCGGACATCGGCCGCCGCGATGTTGGTCACGGCCTCAGCGATCGCCATGCGACCGGACGCGGCCGGATCGAGCAGCGCGAGCGGAGTGCGCTCGCCCATCGCCATCGCTTCGCCGCGCGTCGAAAAATAGTCGGCGACGGTCACGGCGACGTCGCTGACGGGGACTTGCCAGGGGCCGACCATCTGGTCGCGGCTGATCATCCCACCCACCGACCGGTCGCCGATCGTCACCAGGAAGGTCTTGTCGGCGATCGCAGGCAGATGCAGGAGCCGTTGCGCCGCCTCCGCGAGCTCGATTCCGCGGCCGTCGAAATCATCGCCGGCGTGCGGCCGACGCGTCACATTGCGCGTCATCCGCGGTGCTTTACCGAGTATCGTGTCGAGCGACATATCTACCGGCGGCTCGTCGAAGAGCGCGTCCTCGACACGCAGGCGACCGTCGTCCGTCACTACGCCTATCACCGCGAACGGGCAGCGCTCACGATCGCAAAGCGCACCGAACGCGGGCAGCTGCGCCGCATCGACGACCAGCACGTAGCGCTCCTGGGCCTCATTGCACCAGATCTCGAGCGGCGACATTCCAGGCTCGCCGCTCGGCACCTTGCGCAGATCGATACGACCGCCCATACCGCCGTGCGCCACCGACTCCGGTACCGCATTCGAGAGACCGCCGGCACCCACGTCGTGAACGAGGAGAATCGGGTTGTCCTTACCCATCGTCCAGCAGGCGTCGATCACTTCCTGCGCGCGGCGCTGCATCTCCGGGTTGCCGCGCTGCACCGATGCGAAGTCGAGATCGGTGCTGCTCGTGCCGGCGCCCAGCGAGGATGCAGCGCCGCCGCCGAGCCCGATCAGCAGCGCTGGTCCGCCGAGCACGACGATGCGTGCGCCGGCCACCACGGGCGCCTTCTCCACGTGGCTGCGACGGATGTTGCCGAGACCGCCCGCGATCATGATCGGCTTGTGATAGCCGCGCAGCGCCGATCGGCCGTCGATCGGTACTCTCTGCTCGAAGCTGCGGAAGTAGCCCGCAATTCCCGGCCTGCCGAACTCGTTGTTGAACGACGCCGCGCCGATCGGCCCTTCGAGCATGATGTCGAGCGCGGACGCAATGCGGTCGGGTCGGCCCAGGTCCTCCTCCCACGCGTGCTCGAAACCGGGGATGCGCAGGTTCGAGACGCTGAACCCCGTGAGCCCCGCCTTCGGCTTGGCGCCGCGTCCGGTCGCACCCTCGTCCCGGATCTCGCCGCCCGAACCGGTAGCCGCCCCCGGAAATGGCGAGATCGCGGTCGGATGATTGTGCGTCTCGACCTTGAGCAGGATATCGATCGGCTCGTCGTGACCGGCGTAGGCGCCGCCGCCGGGCGCGGTGTACCAGCGCCGTCCAGCCGCGCCTTCGATGACTGCGGCATTGTCCCGGTACGCGGACAGCACGCCCTGCGGACGCAGCCGATGCGTGTTGCGGATCATACCGAACAGCGATTTCTCGCTCCGCCGGCCATCGACGATCCACTCGGCGTTGAAGATCTTGTGCCGGCAATGCTCGGAGTTGGCTTGCGCGAACATCATGAGCTCGACGTCGCTCGGGTCGCGGGCCATGCGTGCAAACGCCTCGGCGAGGTAGGCGATCTCCTCCTCCGACAACGCAAGCCCGAGCGAAGCGTTTGCCACAGCGAGCGACCGCTGATCCCGCCCGATGCGCGCGAACGGCCGCGGTGCAGCGTGCGAGAACAGCGCCGCGGCCGCAGCGGTGTCGGTGGCGAGACTCTGCGTCATGCGGTCGTGCAGCAGCGCCCCCGCTGCCGCCAGGTCGACCTCTGCGAGGGGCCTCGCGCTACGCAGGTACCAGGCGATGCCGCGCTCTATGCGGCGAACGGCGGCGAGCCCGCAGACCTGCGCGATGTCCGTCGCCTTGCTCGACCAGGGCGAGACCGTGCCGATGCGCGGCAGTGCAAGCAGGAGGTTCCCGATCGGTGCCGCTGTCTCGGCGGCAGGACCATAGCGCAACAGCGACTCGAGCACGGCGGACTGTTCGGGCGTCAGCGGCCGCTCGACGTCGACGAAGTGCAGGTATCGGGAGTCAAGCCCCGTGACGCCCGCGATCCGCGCCTGGATCGCGGACTCGAGTTTGGCGAGCCGGAAATCCGAAAGCGCCGGCGCGCCGGTAAGTATCAGCATTCGGAGCAGCCACCCGCGGCCCGGCAGGGGCGCGAAATGATACCGGACCCACCCGGACCGGACCAGCGCGCGGCTTATTTGTTGCGCGGGCCCGGATCGCCCGGCGTGTACACCGGATACGGGAACTGAGTGACGTTCGAGCCTTCGAGTGCCGACACTTTGCTAACGCCGGACTTGCGCACCTCGTCGATGCGGATCACCGAGTGCAGCGGCAGATACGTGCGCTTGACCCCTGCGAACTCCGACTGGATCTTCTCCTCGGACGGATCGACGACGACCGCGGAGCGCTCGCCGAAGATGAGTTCCTCGACTTCAACGAAGCCGAACAACGACCCGTGCCCGACCTTGCGGGCGTAGACCTCGTAGATCCGACCCTGGTTGTGGAAGACGACCTTGAAAATGTGACTGGCCGCCATCTGGTCCGCCGTGCTTGCATGCTAGGGTCCGGGCATATTACAAGGGACACGCCGGAGCGTCAGCCCGTGGGGTGGGGCTCGGATCCGGTATAGAACGGATTTGGGGCCATGGCCATCAAACTGCGAGTCATCAGCGACCAGCATCGTGAGCTCGGCGAGCTGCGCACGCGCGTATTCGGCGTTAACGGCGGCAGCATCGGGCGCGCCCCGGACAACGACTGGATCCTGCCGGACACGAAGCGGATCGTATCCGGCCATCACTGCGAGATCGAGTATCGCAGTGGCACGTACTGGATAAAGGACATCAGCACGAACGGCGTGTTCGTCAACGACGGCGAGGAGCCGGCGTCGCAGAACGGCCCGGTCGAGCTGGCGGACGGGGATCGCCTGCGGCTCGGGGACTACGAAATCGTGGTCAGCGTGGACAGGCGCACGGATTTCCTGCCCAACCCGGGCGAGGAGAGCACCGCGGCCAGGAACGCGGATTCGGGTATCGGCGCGAAGCTCGATCTCAACAACCTGCTCCGGTCACGCGACGACACTGACCCCGGATCGCGCTCGATGCGTATCAAGGTGCCCGACGCGCTCCGCCAGCTCGAAGCGGAGGCTCTGGGCGACGAGCCACCGCCGCCGCCCGGCACGCCGCCCGACGGCGACTGGGCCATGAAGACCCGCCCGGTGACCAGGCAGGAGCTGGCGGACGCCCTTTCGCGACGACAGAACCGGACCGATGCGCGCGAGCGCTCGGCGCCGTATCACCAGCAGGCCAACACCTGGACCGATCTGCGCTCCGCGCTGCAGGCGTTCTGTCGCGGCGCGGGTATCGAGCTCGGCTCGTTGACGCCGGAGGCACAGTCGATGCTGCCGCTGCTCGCCGGCCAGCTTCTGCGCGAGGCGGTCGTAGGCCTCATCGAGCTTCAACAGGCGCGTAACAAGGATGGTCCGGGCGCGCAGGTGCCCACCGGCAGCAATCCGCTGCGCACGTCGCAGAGCGTGGAGCAGGCGCTGCAGCGCCTGTTCGAGTCCTATGGGCGTCTCGCCGGCGGACCGGTCGACTCGATGCGCGAAGTGTTCGTGGAGATCCGCGATCACGACGCCGCGTCGTCCGGGGCAACGGCAGCCGCGCTGCACGAGGTGCTGGGCCAGCTCGCACCCACCAACGTGGCCGACCAGTTCGAGCGCGGCCGATCACGCGCGCTCGCGCCCGGCCAGGACCCGCGCCCGAAATACTGGGAGCACTATCTCGAGTTCTACCGCGTACTGACCCAGGGCGGCACCGACGGCCTGCCGCACCAGTTCACGGAGATGTTCCAGCGGGCCTATACAAGGGCCCGCGAGGAATTGCGAAACCGCCGTCGCGGCGAATGAGAATTGGCGGAGAGGGTGGGATTCGAACCCACGTGGGGCGGTTATGCCCCCATCCGATTTCGAGTCGGCGCCGTTATGACCGCTTCGGTACCTCTCCGGGGGTCCTGTCTGCGGCGAATTGCGCGCGCTTCAGGGCCGGGCATTCTATAACAGACGGCGCAGCCGGCACCACGTGGCCGGCCGTCCCGCAGCGCGGAGACGGCGGGTGAGGATCCTGCTCGCGCTCCTGGCCACGTTGCTGCTCGCTACCTGCGCGCAACCCCCACCGCTGCTGCTGCAGATCCTGAGTGCCGGCGAGCTCCGGGTGGTCACGCGCAACAGCCCGGATGCCTACTATCTGGGCAGCCAGGGTCCCGTCGGCCCGGCATACGAGCTCGCCAGCCAGTTCGCCGAGCATCTCGACATCCCGCTGCGACTGTACACGGTGCGAACGCGCGAGGCGGCTATCGCGGAGGTCGCCGCAGGACGCGCCCATATCGGAGCGGCGGGCCTTTCGACCGGTGTCGCTCTTCCGCCCGGCGTGCAGTTCGGCCCCGGATATCACCGCGTTCGCGAACACCTGATCTACCGGGGCCGCGGTGCCCGGCCCCGCTCGATTCGCGAGGCGGCGCGGGGGCAGATCGAGGTCGCCGCCGGCAGCCCCCACCAGCGGACGCTCGAGGACCTGCGGCTCACGCAGCCGGACCTCGTGTGGGTCGAACGCGCGGCCACCGATACGGAAGAGATCATGGCGGAGGTTTCGCGCGGCACCGTGCAGTTCACCCTCGCGAGCTCGACCGAGTTCGCGCTCAGTCGCGCGGTGCATCCGGAGCTCTCCGCGGTGCTGGATCTCGCGCCGGAGCGCGCCATTTCCTGGGTCATCGCGACCCCGGGTCACGACGCCAGTCTGCTCGGACGCGTCAATGCCTTCTTCAGCGCCGCTCGCACCGAAGGGCTCATCGCAGCGGTACTGGATCGCTACTACGGCGCGGGCGACGCCTTCGACTATCTGTTGTCGCGCAACTTCATGGAGCACGTACAGACGCGGCTGCCGAAATACGTCGAGTGGTTCCAGCAGGCCGCGACGCAGTACGACCTCGACTGGCGGCTGCTGGCCGCGATGGGCTACCAGGAATCGAAATGGGACCCGCGCGCCGTGTCACATACGGGTGTGCGCGGGCTGATGCAGATGACCGAGGGTACGGCGACCATGATGCGCGCGGGGGACCGGCACGATCCACGCGCGAGTATCTTCGGCGGCGCGAAGTACCTGGCCCGGCTCGTCAAGTCGGTGCCGGAGCGCATTCCGGAGCCCGATCGCACCTGGTTCGCCGTGGCGGCCTACAACGTCGGCTTCGGTCATGTCGAGGACGCGCGGGTCCTCGCTCAGCGCGCCGGCAAGGACGAGGACCGCTGGGAGGAAGTGCGCAAGTTCCTGCCGCTCCTGTCCCAGGAACGATGGTACACACGGACGCGGCGCGGATATGCACGGGGCTGGGAGCCGGTGCGATATGTCGAGAACGTCCAGGCGTATCTCAACATCCTGGAAGTTGCGGGGACCGCGAGTCCTCAGGTCGTCGACGCCCGCTGAGCTTCAGCGGCGCGCGAGGAAGAATTCCCTGAGCAGCGAGCCACACTCCTCCCCGAGCACGCCGGAGCTGAACTCGATGCGGTGGTTGAGCGCCGGATGCTGCACCAGGTTGAAAACGCTGCCGGCCGCGCCTGCGCGCGGATCCGGAGCCCCGAACACGAGACGACGGACACGCGCGTGGACCATCGCCCCGGCGCACATCGGACAGGGCTCGAGCGTCACGTACAGCGTCGTGTCGAGCAGCCGGTAGCTCGCGAGCGCCTGCCCGGCCGCACGCAGCGTGATCATCTCGGCGTGCGCGCTCGGGTCGTGCGCGCGTATCGGCTGGTTCCAGCCTTCGGCGATGATCGCGTCGTCGTGGACGAGGACCGCGCCCACGGGTACTTCCCCAGCCCTCTGCGCCTGCCGCGCCAGCTCCAGTGCCCGCCGCATGTATGACTCGTCGTCGGCGACCATTCCTTACGGTACACGATGCGGTCGTCGTCTCGCGACTCGAACGGAGATCGGACGGCACTGATCCGAACGCCTGCGCCTCGATTCCTGTCCAGCAAAAGGGCAGAATGAGACACAACGCGCGGACGGATTCTTCGATCACGCGGGTCGACTGCACCAACACTCGGGTTCTCATCGCCGGTCGGCCGTCATGTCAAACGCGAACGCAGCCACCGTTGATGTTGCCGTGGTCCAGGCGGGCTCAGTGCCGTTCGACACCGAGGCCTGCGTGGGAAAAGCCGTTCACCTGGTCGAGGAAGCGGCGGCCACCGGGGCAAAGGTCGTCGTCTTTCCAGAAGCGTTCATCACCGGCTATCCGAAGGGTCTCAACTACGGCCTCGTGGTCGGCGCGCGCGACGCAGCCGGCCGCGAAGAGTTCCGGTTGTACCTCGAAGCGGCCATCGACGTCCCCGGCCCGCAGACGCTGCGGTTGGGCGAGGCGGCGGCGGCATGCCAGTGTTATCTGGTCATCGGCGTCGTCGAACGCGAACTCGGCACCTGTTACTGCACGGTCCTCTTCTTCGGTCCCGGCGGGGAATTGCTTGGAAAGCACCGCAAGCTAATGCCAACCGCCCTGGAACGGATAATCTGGGGCTTCGGCGATGGTTCGACACTGACGGCGGTGGACAGCCCTTATGGCAGGATCGGTTCGGTGATCTGCTGGGAGAACTACATGCCCATGCTCCGCATGGCCATGTACTCAAAGAACGTCGCGCTCTATTGCGCTCCGACGGCCGACGACCGGGACACCTGGCTCCCAACGATGCAGCACGTCGCGCTCGAAGGCCGCTGTTTCGTGCTGACGGCCTGCCAGGTCATCCGCAAGAAGGATTTCCCCGCAACGGTGCGCGTGTCGCTCGGCGACTCGCCGGATGCGGTATTGATGCACGGCGGCAGCGCCATCCTCAGTCCGTTCGGCAAGGTACTCGCCGGTCCCGTATTCGACGCCGAAACGATCCTGACAGCGAAACTCGATCTCAATGACATCGGCCGGAGCAAGTTCGATTTCGACGTGGTGGGCCATTACAGTCGGCCGGACGTGTTTCAGCTCATCGTCAACCATGCGCCAACGCCTGCCGTGACGGCCAGGAAGGACTGACTGCCTGGAGCCGGACAGCTACACCGCGCCGGAAGCCCGTTCCGGGCTCGATTCGTGGATAGCGGCGGACCTGCCTGCACCGCCAACGCCGCAAGGACTCGGCTGGATGGCCGCCGTAGGCCCCGGAGTCATCGTCCTCGGACTCTCGATCGGGAGCGGCGAGTTCCTGCTCGGCCCTGCGATCTTCGTCAAGCACGGACTCACGCTGCTATGGGTTACGCTGGTCGCGATCCTGCTGCAGACCGTCTTCAACACGGAGGTGATGCGCTACACGCTCGCAACCGGTGAGCCCGTATTCACCGGCTTCATGCGCACCCGGCCTTCAGCAACCGCCTGGGCGTGGTTCTACGCCGCACTCTACTTCCTGCAGATCGGCTGGCCCGCATGGGCCGGCACCGCCGCAGGCGCGATCTTGTTCCTGTTCACTCAGCGCGCGGCGGAACCGCAGGACGCTTCGTCCATCTACTACATCGGCATAGCGGCATTCCTGGCTTGCGTCGCCGTCCTCTCGGTGGGACGGCGGATCGAGCGCACGCTGGAGATTCTCAACTGGGTTCTCATCCTCTGCATCCTGGGCGGGTTTCTGCTGCTGGCCGTGCTGTTCGTTCCCGCCAGGATGTGGTTCTCTGCGGCAGCCGGTCTCGGGGGTTTCGATTCCGCAACCGGTGGCTTCAATTTCCTTCCGCCGGGCGTGGACTTCTTCCTCCTCGGCGCGCTGGTGGCGTATTCCGGAGCCGGCGGAGTCGGCAACCTCGTCCTGTCGAACTGGGCGCGCGATCGCGGCTACGGGATGGGAGAGCGCGCCGGCTACATCCCCTGCGCAATTGGCGGCCCGAGAGTGAACCTGGCCCACAGCGGCTTTACCTTCACGCACAGCGCGGAAGGCATGAGCCGGTGGCGCGGGTGGTGGCGCATCATTCGCGCGGATCAGTGGGGCGTGTTCTTCGTCGGCGCGATCCTCGGCATGATGCTGCCGGCGCTGCTGTACGTGACGTTTCTACCGGCGGGGACCGACATCCAGGGTCTCGGTATCAGCGCCGCGCTCGCTGTCGGCGTGAACGAGCGGGCCGGACCGCTGGTCGGCATCCTCATTGCCTTCCTCGGGGCGTGGATCCTGTTCAAAACCCAGCTCGACAACCTGGAAGGAATGGTGCGCGCCATCACCGACATGCTCTGGACCGGCAGCGGCCGGGTGCGCGCATGGCGTGGCGGCGACGTGCGCACCGTTTACTACGGCGTGCTGGCCGTCGTCGTGGTGTGGGGCATTGCAGCGATGGGCCTTGCACAGCCGATTTTTCTGCTAAAGCTGGGCGCCAACTTCGGGGGTGTCGTATTGATCGTGGCGTCCCTGCATCTGCTCTACATCAATACCCGGCTCCTGCCGGAACACGTGCGCCCGCCGCTGTGGCGGCGTGCCGTACTGATCGGTACGGCGATCTTCTACGGATTCTTCGTCAGCCTCTCGGTCTACAGCTTAGTGAGCAGCAAGGCGGCATAGCGCGACCGTCCGATCTCTGGCTCACTCCCACTCGATCGTCGCCGGCGGCTTGCCCGAGATGTCGTAGGTCACGCGCGAAATGCCCGCGACCTCGTTGATGATGCGCCGGGCGCATATGTCGAGGAACTCGTACGGCAGCCGCGCCCACCGTGCGGTCATGAAATCCACCGTTTCGACCGCCCGCAGCGCGATCACGTAGTCGTAGCGGCGACCGTCGCCCATCACCGCGACCGAGCGCACGGGCAGGAACACCGCGAATGCCTGACTCACCTGATCGTAAAGACCATGTGCGCGCAGTTCGTCGATGAAGATGCGGTCGGCCTTGCGCAGCAGGTCCGCGGACTGCCGTGTGACCTCGCCCAGGATCCGCACGCCGAGTCCCGGCCCGGGAAAGGGATGCCGGAAGACCATTTCCCGCGGCAGTCCGAGCTCGAGCCCGAGCCGGCGCACCTCGTCCTTGAAGAGCTCACGCAGCGGCTCGACCAGTCCAAGCCTCATCTGCCCCGGCAGGCCGCCGACGTTGTGATGCGACTTGATGACGTGCGCCTTGCCGGTGCGTGCGCCCGCCGATTCGATCACGTCCGGATAGATCGTGCCCTGGGCGAGCCAGCGCACACCTTCGAGCTTGTGGGCCTCCTCCTCAAAGACATCGACGAAGAGCCGCCCGATGACCTTGCGCTTGTCCTCGGGGTCCGCGACGCCACGCAGACCGTCGAGAAACCGTTGCTCCGCGTTGACCCTGATCACGCGCACGCCCATGTTCTGGCCGAGCGTCGTCATGACCTGATCGCCCTCGCCCGCGCGGAGCAAGCCGTGGTCGACGAACACACACACGAGCTGATCACCGATGGCGCGGTTGAGCAGCGCTGCGACCACAGATGAGTCCACGCCGCCGGACAGCCCGAGCAGGACACGATCGCCGCCCACCTGCTCACGCACCCGCGCGACCGCGTCGGCAATGATGTTGCCCGGCTGCCAGCGGGCCTCGCAGCCGCAGATCTCGCGTACGAAGCGCTCGATCATCCGCGCGCCCTGCAGCGTGTGGGTGACCTCCGGATGGAACTGCACGCCGTAGAAGCGCCGCGTCTCGTCGGCCATCGCGGCGAGCGGCGCGTTGGCCGAGGCCCCGACCGGCGCGAAACCCGGCGGCAGGGCGTCGACGCGGTCGCCGTGGCTCATCCAAACGTCCAGCACCGCGCGTCCCTGCGGGTCATCGTGATCGCGCAGACCCTCGAGCAGCCGGCAATGCGCGGTCACGGTCACCTGCGCATAGCCGAACTCGCGGTGCCCGGACGGGGTCACGCGGCCGCCGAGCTGCTGCGCCATCGTCTGCATCCCGTAACAGATGCCGAGCACGGGCACGCCCGCCTCGAACACTGCCTGCGGCGCTGCGGGCGGTCGGCTGTCGACCACCGACTCCGGTCCACCGGAGAGGATAATTCCCCGCGGGCCGAAGGCGCGTACTTCGTCGCCATCCACGTCCCACGGCAGGATCTCGCAGTAGACGCCGCTCTCGCGCACCCGACGGGCGATGAGCTGGGTGTACTGCGCCCCGAAGTCGAGTATCAGAATCCGGTAGGCGTGGATATCCGGCGGCCGCAGAGGCAGTGCGGACCGGCGCTCAACTGACGCGATAATTGGGCGCTTCCTTGGTGATCGACACGTCGTGCACGTGACTCTCGCGCACCCCGGCACTGGTGATGCGCACGAACTTCGGCCGGGTGCGCATCTCGTCGATGTCGTTGCTGCCCGTGTAGCCCATCGCCGCGCGCAGCCCGCCTGCGAGCTGGTGCAGGATCGCGACGATACTGCCCTTGTACGGCACGCGGCCCTCGACGCCTTCGGGCACCAGCTTCTCGAGCTCCGCGGTCGCGTCCTGGAAATAGCGGTCGCGCGACCCCTGCGTCTGCGACATCGCGCCCAGGGATCCCATTCCGCGATAGGACTTGTAGGAAGCGCCCTGATAGAGCTCGACCTCGCCGGGGGATTCTTCGGTGCCCGCAAACAGCCCGCCGATCATCACGCAGTGCGCGCCGGCGGCGATCGCCTTAGCCAGGTCGCCCGAGTAGCGGATGCCGCCGTCGGCAATCAGCGGCACGCCGTCGCGCGCCAGCGCCGCAGCGACGTTGCCCACGGCGCTGATCTGCGGCACGCCGACGCCCGCTACTACGCGCGTGGTGCAGATCGATCCCGGACCGATGCCCACCTTGACCGCATCGGCACCCGCGTCCACGAGCGCCTGCGCGCCCTCCGCCGTCACGATGTTGCCGGCGATGACCTGTTGCGCCGACCACTTGCTCTTGATCCGCGCGACGGTGTCGATCACTCCGCGTGAATGTCCGTGCGCGGTGTCCACCACGATTACGTCCGCGCCCGCCTCGCGCAGCGCCGCGACACGCTCCATCGTGTCGACCCCGGTTCCGACGGCCGCGCCGACCCGCAGAGCTCCCCGTTCGTCCTTACAGGCACGCGGGAACTCGGTCGCCTTCTGGAAATCCTTGACCGTGATCATGCCCTTGAGCGTGAAGTCCTGGTCGATGACCAGCACCTTTTCGATGCGGTGCTTGTGCAGCAGCGCGAGCACTTCCTCCTTGGGCGAGTTCTCGCGCACCGTCACCAGCCGCTCGCGCGGCGTCATCACCGTCGACACCGGAGCGTCGAGCTTGGTCTCGAAGCGCAGGTCGCGGTGGGTGACGATCCCCACAGCCTTGCCATCTCGCACGACGGGCACGCCCGAGATGTTCTTCGCGCGCGTCAGGTTCAGCACGTCCCGGATCGTGAGCTCGGGCCCGACGGTGATCGGATCATGGATGATCCCGCTCTCGAAACGCTTGACGCGCGCCACCTCGCGGGCCTGCGACTCGATCGTCATATTCTTGTGGACGATGCCGATACCGCCTTCCTGCGCGATCGCGATCGCGAGGCGATGCTCAGTGACGGTGTCCATCGCCGCGGACACCAGAGGCAGGTTGAGCCGGATGCCGCGCGTGAGTCGCGTGGCAAGGCTGACCTCCATGGGCAGGACCTCGGAGCGAGCCGGAACCAGCAGGACGTCGTCGAAGGTGAGCGCTTCCTCGAGGATACGAATCATGACCTGCCTTTGGGCGGGCGGAAGGAAGCGGGGCATTCTATCCTGCGCGCCCGGTGACGGTAAACCGACGTGGAGCAAGCGGAACCGGAAGCGACCCATACTCGACGGCGATGTCCCGGATCGACGTCGGCCCGCATTGACTCGGCTTGTGTGCGTCGGCGGCACCCGCGATGATGCCCTCCATGTCCTCGATGACTGTCGAAACCGGCGGCAAGCTCCTGCCGGAGCGGGATATTTTCACGGTCAGCCGGCTGAACCGCGAGGCGCGCAGCCTGCTCGAGCGGAGCTTTGGCAGCCTCTGGCTCGAGGGCGAGGTGTCAAATCTCTCGCGACCGGCCTCGGGACACTGGTATTTCTCGCTCAAGGACGACGCGGCGCAGGTGCGCTGCTGTATGTTTCGCAACCGCAATCAGCTGGTGCGACTCCCGGTCCAGGATGGCGCCAAGGTCGTCGCGCGCGGAAGGGTCAGCCTCTACGAGGCGCGCGGCGAATTCCAGGTCGTGGTCGAGCATCTCGAGGAGGCTGGCGAAGGCCTGCTTCGCCGGAGATTCGAGGAGCTCAAGCGCCGTCTCGCGGCCGAAGGACTCTTCGACCCTGCGCATCGCAAGCAACTACCTGCCCTGCCACGCCGGGTGGGTGTGATCACCTCGGCCACGGGCGCGGCAATCCGGGACATCCTGCACGTGCTCAGGAGACGCTTTCCGCCCGTACCCGTCCTCGTCTACCCCGTCGCCGTGCAGGGGATGTTCGCGGCCGGCGAGATCGTCGATGCGCTGCGCCTCGCCGGGCGCCGCGCTGACTGCGACGTGCTGATCCTCGCACGCGGCGGCGGCTCGCTCGAGGATATGCAGGCATTCAACGAGGAGACGGTGGCCCGCGCCGTCCACGCCTGTCCGATCCCGGTCGTAAGCGGCATCGGGCACGAGACCGATTTCACGATTGTCGATTTCGTCGCCGACGAGCGCGCGCCGACGCCGTCCGGCGCGGCGGAGCGCGTCGTGCCCGACCGGGCCGAGTGGCTGCGTTCCTTCTCGGCGGTCGAACGGCGAAGCACATATGCGGTCCGCAGGCGTCTGCAGGAGCTCGGCACCTTGCTCCGCTTTCGGGCAAGGAGCCTCGCCCGCACGCATCCGGGCGCGCGCCTGCGCCAGCACGCGCAGCGCCTCGACGAGCTCGACACGCGCCTGGTACGCGCCGTGCGCGCAACGCTGGCTCGCACCACGACCCGCGTGTCGCAGGCCAGCGCGCTCCTGCAGCGATCGTCCCCTGCGCTTCGGCTGCGGGCGCTGCGCGTGCGGCTCGCCGTCGCGCAGCGTGCGCTTGCGGCGGCAGGTCGGCGAAACCTGGTCGCGGCGCGCACGCGGCTCGAGTCCGCGATGCGCACGCTCAACGCAACCGGACCACGAGCAACGCTCGAGCGCGGCTACGCCATCGTCATGACGGGCACGGGGCGGGTGCTGCGCGACGCGGCCGAAACCGTGCCCGGCGCAACTCTCGATGTGCGGCTCTGGCGGGGCTCGCTCGCGGCGACGGTGACATCCACGACGCCCGAAGCGCCGGACCGCCCGCAGCCGCGGCGGAAGCCGCGGTGACCAAGCGCCGGCGCGTATCGGCCTTGCCAGGTGCCGCATGCGGCGCCGTGCTGCTCTTCGCGGCGACGGCGCAGGCCGGGCAGGATCGCCCGCTGCCGCTCGAGAGCCGCGTGCCGGGCGGCATCGCGTTTGTCGACCTGGGTCCGCCGACGGCCAACGAGGCTCGCGTAACCTTCAACGATCATCGCGCGCCGGTGCTGCTCCGCGGCGGACGCCGCGTGGCGGTGATCGGTATCCCCCTCGATACGCCTCCGGGACTGCAGACGGCGCGGCTCGACTACGCAGACGGCAAACCTGCGACCACGCTCGTTTTCGAGGTCACGGCCAAGGCCTACGACGAACAGCGCCTGACCGTGACGAACCAGCGTCATGTCGATCCGTCACCGCAGGACCTCGAGCGCATTGCCGCGGAACGTGTGCGCATCGACCGCGCGTTATCGACCTACAGCGCGGACCAGGAACCGCAGCTGCGGCTCGCCGCGCCCGTCGCAGGTACGCGCTCGAGCTCGTTCGGGTCGCGGCGGTTCTTCAACGGCCAGGCGCGCAGCCCGCACAGCGGGATGGATATCGCTGCCGCGGCGGGGACGCCGATCCTCAACCCGGCCCGCGGCCGCGTGCTCGACACCGGCGACTTCTTCTTCAACGGCCAGACGGTATTCGTCGACCATGGCCAGGGCGTAGTCGCGATGTACTGTCACCTGAGCCGTATCGACGTGAAGCCGGGCGACGAGGTCGGTGCGGGAGCGCAGCTCGGGCTGGTCGGCGCGACCGGGCGCGTCACGGGCGCGCATCTGCACTGGGGCATTGCGGTCAACCGCGCGCTGGTCGACCCGGCGCTGCTGCTTGGCGAGGCGATCCCCGCGGCGGCGCACTCAGCGCCGCGCGAGGAATCCGCGGATCGCCCCCTCGAATCGAGCCAGGTCGACTAGAAACGAGTCGTGGCCCGCCTCCGAAGGGAAGGCGTGAAACTCCACCTCCGCGCCCGCCGCCTCGAGACCGGAGCCGATCGCACGCTGCTGGTGGATCGGAAACAGGATGTCTGTTTCGACGCCGATCACCAGCGAGTGCATGCCGCGCAGGCGAGCGAATGCCGCGGCGAGCGTGCTGCCATGCTCCGCGAGATCGAACTCGTCCATCGCGCGCGAAAGGGCCAGGAAGCAATTCGCGTCGAAGACCTGCGAGAAACGCTCCGCCTGATGCTCGAGATAGGACTCGACCTCGAAGGGACGTGGTTCGCCGTCCGGCGCGCCGGGCCCTGCGACCCGCCGCCGCCCGAAGCGTGTGTCGAACTCCCGCGCGCCTCGGTAGGTGACAGTGCCGAGCTTGCGCGCCAGTCGCAGTCCGGTCCGCGGCCCGCGACCAGGCTCGTACGCGCCGTTGCGCCACTCCGGGTCGCTACGCACGATCTCGCGCTGCAGCGCGCGCAGCGCGATCGCCTGCGCCGAAGCGCTCGTCGCCCCCGAGATCGAGATCAACGCATCGACCTCGTGCGCGTACTGGACACAGTACGCCAGCACCGTCATGCCCCCGAGCGATGGTCCGATGACGCAGGCCACGCGCGCGATGCCGAGCGCGTGCAGCGCTTCGCGCGCGGCACTCGCGATGTCCTCGACCGAGAGCAGCGGAAACGCCGTGCCGTACGGACGGCCGGACGCGGGATCGATCGAGAGCGGACTCGATGATCCGAAGGGGCTGCCGAGCGAGTTGATGCAGACCACGTGCCAGCGCTGAGTGTCGATGGGGCGCCCCTCGCCGATCATCGATTCCCACCAGCCCTCCGCCGGGTCGAGGGCGGAGGATGCTGCGTGCGCGGAGGGCGACAGCCCGGTGAAGAGCAGCACCGTGTTGTCGTCCGCGGGACTGCGGCGACCCCAGCTCTCGTAGGCCACGACGGGCTTGGCGATCAACCCGCCGCGATACAGCCGGAGCGGCTGCGGCAGATTCACCAGTTTCCGTGCGGGGAAGTCCGGCGGCACGTGCGGCGGCTTGATGGCGACGGACATGGACCGCAGTCTAAGCCGGCCGGGCCGCGACACAAGCGCGCACAGTCAGCGGCTCAGAACCGGCGGTTATCTGAGCCGCGCGCGGCTACTGGCGCTTGCCGCGCTTGCGGCTCCGCACCAGGCGGTTGCGCTTGCGCTGCTGGCGCGGCGTGAGCTCGTTGCGACGGCCGGCGTACGGGTTTTCGTCGGTGCGGAACTCGATACGCATCGGCGTCCCCTCGAGCCGGAACACCCGCCGGAAGTAGTTCTCGAGGTAACGCCGGTACGCGTCGGGCACGTGCTGGGTCTGGTTGCCATGTATCACGACCACGGGTGGGTTGCGGCCGCCCTGGTGAGCATAACGCAGCTTTATGCGCCGCCCGCGCACCAGCGGCGGCTGGTGGCTCGTGACCGCGGCTTCGAGCGCGCGCGTGAGCTCCGGGGTCGGCATCTCGCGCATCGCCGCACGGTACGCAACCTTGACCGAATCCATCACATCGCCGACACCCGTTCCGTGGCGTGCGGAGATGAAGTGCACCGGCGCAAAGGTCAGGAAATCGAGCCGCAGGTCGAGACCTGCCCGGATCGCCTCGCGCTGATCGCGCGCGATCCCGTCCCACTTGTTGACCGCGATCACCAGGCCCCGCCCTTGTGTGGCGATGAGGCCGAGGAGGCTCGCATCCTGCTCCGACACCGATTCCTGCGCGTCGAGCACGCCAATCACGATCTGAGCCTCGTCGATCGCCTGCAGCGCCTTGACGATGCTGTACTTTTCGATCGTATCGTGCACGCGTGCGCGGCGGCGCACGCCCGCCGTGTCGATCAGTACATACGCCTGTCCTTCACGCTCGAACGGCACGTAGACGCTGTCACGGGTGGTCCCCGGCTTATCGAAGGCGATGAGGCGCTCCTCGCCGAGCAACCGGTTGATCAGTGTCGACTTGCCGACATTTGGGCGGCCGATCACCGCGACCCGAATCGCATTCTCCTCCGGCGCAGGCGCCTCCTCGGTGCCGGCAGCGAAACCGTCCATCGCGCGGCTCATCAGCGTCTCGAGACCTTCCGCGTGCGCAGCCGACACGGCCACCGGGTCGCCAAAGCCGAGCGAGTGGAAGTCCGCCACAGCCGTGCCGAGCTCGAGCCCTTCGGACTTGTTGACCACCAGCAGGACGGGCTTGCCGCTGCGGCGCAGCTGTGTCGCCACGTGCAGATCGGGTGGCGTAAGCCCCGCGCGGCCGTCGACGACCAGCAGCACACGGTCGGCGTCCTCGATCGCCTTGCGCGTCTGAGTCGCGGTCAGCCGTTCCACGCCGTCGGGGCCTTCGACCAGGCCGCCAGTGTCGATGACCACTGCCGGGCGATCACCTATACGGGTATAGCCGTACTTGCGGTCCCGCGTCAGACCCGGCACGTCTGCGACGAGCGCGTCGCGGGTGCGGGTAAGCACGTTGAACAACGTCGATTTGCCGACGTTCGGTCGGCCGACGATCGCAAGGACGGCGAGCACCGGAGATCCTGCGGCCTGACCTCACACCCCGCCGGGCGCTGCGTCTGCACCGCTGCTCGTATAGGCAACCAGTGTCCCGTCGATGTCGAGCGCGTAGAGCCGGCCGGACCCCACGACCGGTGTGCGGATCGGCGTATCCCCGGGTCGCTCGCGCGCGACGAAGCGACCAGTGTCGCGATCGAGCCAGTGCAGATAGCCCTCGAAATCACCCACCACCACCGTGGACCCGTCCACCGCCGGCGTGCCGAGTCCGCGCTGATGGAGACCGTCCTGCTGCCACACAACGCTGCCGTCGCGGCGCTTGAGCGCGATGACGGCGCCGTCGGCAGCCGACACATAGATCTGGTCGTCGTCGAGCGCCAGTCCGCGATAGCTCGATACATCGCGTCCCCACCACACCTGGCCCGAATCGAGCGACAGCATGACCAGACGCCCCTGGTAGCCCACAGCGTAGACATCGTCGCCCGAGACGCGCACCGCCGCGTCGACATCAGCCAGCCGCTCGAGCTCGGTGCGCCCGCTGGGCGTGCTGACCTGCGCCTGCCAGAGCGCTTCACCGGTTGCGAGCGACACCGCAACCACCTTGCCAGTGTCGAACCCGCAGATCACGACATCCCCGCTCACCACGGGAGCCGCCGCGCCGCGCAGCGAGAGCCGCGGCACGAGCTCCTCGACCAGCCAGAGCTCGCGCCCGTCGGAAGCCGAGAGCGCACGCATGCGCCCGTCGAGCGTGCGTACGACGACGCGATCACCCGCGATCAGCGGCGCCGAGAGCACCTCGCCGCTGACCCGTGCCTTCCAGCGCTGGCGTCCGTCCGCGGCCTCGAGCGCAACGACGTCGCCATCGCTGGTCCCGAGCGCCACGAGCCCGTTGCCGCCGCCCGGCCCCGCAGAGAGCGCGAGCTTCGTCTCGGCGCGCCAGCGCGTGCGGCCATCCACAGCCGAGATTGCCTGCACGACGCCCTTGTGCGACGCGACGTAAAGCGTATCGCCGTCGACTGCGATGCCGAGTGAGAGGCGGAGGTGTTCACCTGCATCACCGATACGCGTCGACCACAGCTCCTTCACCTGGATCGTCGGCTTGACGTCGACGAGCTCGGCCGGCGGATCGACTTCCTCGTCCTTGTCGCAGCCAGCCACGAGAAGCGCCGCGAGGCCGAAGAGTGCGAGTCGGCGCATCATGGAGCGGCTCCTTCAGTGGCCGCGGCGAGCGGCATCGAATCGCGCTTGAGCGTCACGTATTCCCGGTCGAGGCTCTTCTGCTCGGGATCGGCCGCGAGCGCCGCGTCGTACGCGCGACGGGCGCCGGCGATGTCGCCCTTCGCAACGAGGGCGTCGCCACGTATGTCGTGGAAGTGCGGCGCGAACGCGCCTGCCTTGGATGCGTCGAGCAACGCCAGTGCCTCGTCCGGCTTCGACTGTTCGATAAGTACGCGCGCCAGCCGTATGCGCGCAACCTGGCGGAGTTCCGCGTCGCGCGAGCCGTCGATTACGGCCCGGAGGCGTTTCGCCGCCTCGTCGTATTCGCGGCGGTCGACGGCGGCGCGAGCCAGCGCCAGGTCCGCCTGGTCCGCATAGGGCGAGGACGGGTTCCCTTCCCGCAGGGCAACAGCGCGGGTCGCAGCGTCGTCGCGCTTGTTGGCCGCCAGCGCCTCGATGACACCGGTGTATGCGGCCTCGGCTTGTTCGGCCTGCTGCCGCGTGTGCGACTGCCAGTAGCGCCAACCGGCGATTGCGCCGAGCCCGATCGCGACGCCGCCGACCAACGTCAACCAGTTGTCGCGCCAGAAGCTGCGCAACTGTTCTTCGCGTTCAAGATCACTCAGGTCTTCCACTTACCATACTCCAGGGTCGGCGAGCGCCAGGCGCTCGCGGTTGATGTCTATCGCGATTCCGGTTTCGCGCCGAGTCGGCGACCGAGTTCCGCCGCGACGCCGTCCAGCGGCACTTCGTGCTGCGCGCCCTCGCCACGCAGCTCCTTGATGGCAACGACGCCGCGTGCCAGCTCATCATCGCCCAGGATCAGCGCGAAATGTGCGCCACTACGATCGGCGCGTTTCATCTGCGACTTGATGCTGCCGCCGCCGCAGTTCGTCTCGACACCGCGCCCCGGCAGCTCGTCACGCAGCCGCTCGGCGAGTGCGATCCCGCGCTGCTCGGCGGCGGCGCCAGCGAGAAGCAGGTACACGGCGGGAAGGGCGTCATCGACGGACCGCTCCTTGAGGCGCATGAGCTCCACGATGCGCTCCTGTCCGAGCGCCCAGCCGATCGCAGGCGTCGATTCGCCGCCGAGCTGCGCCACGAGACCATCGTAGCGACCGCCCGAGCACACGGCGTCCTGCGAGCCAAGATCGGTGGTGATCCACTCGAAGACCGTGCGCGAATAGTAGTCGAGCCCGCGCACGAGCCTCGGGTTGAGGATATATGTGACGCCCGCCGCATCGAGATGCGTGCGCAGCGCCGCAAAATGCTCGGCCGATTCCGCGTCGAGATGGTCGGTGATGAGTGGCGCACCCGCCACCACGTCGCGCATCGCCGGATTCTTGCTGTCGAGCACCCGCAGCGGATTGCCATCGAGGCGCCGCCTGCTGTCCTCGTCGAGCTGGTCGGCGCAACTTCGGAAGTAGTCCGCCAGCAGTGCCCGGTAAGCACGACGCGACTCGGGTGTCCCGAGCGTGTTCAGATTCAGGGACAGACCTTCGAGACCCAGTCGCCGCCAGATCCGCGCCGAAATGAGGATCAGTTCTGCATCCACGTCAGGGCCGCCGTAACCGATCGCTTCGGCGTCGATCTGGTGAAACTGGCGGTAGCGGCCTTTCTGCGGCCGCTCATAGCGGAACATCGGGCCCTGGCACCAGAGCTTCTGGCGCTGGTTGTGCAGCAGGCCATTGCTGATGCAGGCGCGTACGACTCCGGCCGTCGCTTCCGGGCGAAGAGTGATCGAATCCCCGCCGCGGTCCTCGAAGGTATACATCTCCTTCTCGACGATGTCGGTGTGCTCACCGATCGAGCGCTTGAAGAGCTCGGTGCGCTCGAGCAGCGGCAGGCGCAGCTCCCGATAGCCGTATTCCGACAGCGTCTCGCGCGCAACTCGCTCGAGCCGCTGCCAGGCCGGCGCGTCCTCGGGAAGCACGTCGTTCATGCCACGAACAGGCGAAAGACCGGTTGCCATGCGACGCCTGAGGCTGCTCAGCGCACCGCGCCCGTGGCGTCGATGCTGAAGCGGGTGAGGCTCTGCCCGGCCGGCGCCGCAGGCACGGTTAGGCGCCTGCCGTTGGCGTAGACCACGACCGAGGCAGGGTCGCCGAGGGTCACGCTCAAGGGCGGGGTGGCACGCACAGTGCGCTCGTCTCCCTTGCTGCCGAGGTCGTAAAGCACGGCGGCCCCCGACCCGTCATATACCTCCACCCAGGTGTCCTTGCTGAAGGTGAGCTTGAGCGATACGCGATCGCCGTTGCCCGCCTGTTCGGATGCCGGCGGCGACGGCGCCGCTGGAGCGACCTCCGCGGCCGCTGTTTCAGCCGGCACCTCCGCGGGTGCCGGGTCGACCGTGGCGGTTGCAGGAGCAGACGGTCCGGCGCGGTTAGACCAGCGTTCGACGACAAAGGCGGCCATGGCCGCGAGCAGGAGCGCCCCCGCTATTCCGGCCAGCACCCATGGCCAGCGCTGCGGCGCACGTGCTGGCATCAACTCTACCCGCGCCCGCGGTATCAGCGTCGGCTGCGAAGGATGCGTGCCCGCTTGCTCGTAGGCCTCGAGCAGCCGCTCGGGCGGAAGACCGAGCATCATCGAGTAACGCCGCAGATGCCCCCTGGCGAACACCGGTGCGCCAAGGGCTGCGAAATCGTCGTGCTCGATCCAGTGGATGACGCTGACGTCCAGGTTCAGTTGATCGGCGACCTGCTGCTGGGTGAGACCCTGGCGCTCACGCTCGCGCGAGAGCTCAGCCCCGGGTCCCTGGGCTCGCGCCTGACCGGCGGTGTCCCCGGCCATCACCCACCTTGCTCCGCCTCGAGCAGCTCTCGGGTCTCGGCGGAAGTGGCGAACTCGGTCCGCAGCCGCCGCGCGTACTCCTGCGACTGCGTGCTGTCGCCCAGCTTGCGTTCGATACGGTACCCGAGCCACAGCGCCTGCGGGTTCACCGGTCCGATGGCCATGTAGCGTTGCAGAAATGCGCGCGCCTGGAAGTCGTTTCCACCATCGTGGTTGAGGTCCGCCATCTGCAGCAGCGCATCCGGCTGATCGGGCTGATAGGCGAGCGCCTTGCGGAAGTAGCTTTCGGCATCGGTGGGGCGACCATCCGCGCGCGCGCACCGGCCCGCGTTCGTGTATGCAGCGGCGGGCGTGCGATACATCGCGTTGCCCGCGGCCTCGAGGAAGAGCTTCTCGCCGCGCTTCTTGTCCCCCTTGCGGCAGTAGAACACCGCGGCGTTATTCAGCACCTCGGGATCGCCATCGGCCAGGCGAACGGCCTGGTCGTAATGCGACTGCGCCTTTTGGTCATCACCGAGCCGGTCGTAGAGAAAGCCCGCCGCCATCTGCGTCTCGGATGTCCGAGGGTCCTGCTCGATCGCCTTATCGATGCGATCGCGCGCCGCGGCGAGGTTGCCCTGGTGGAGATAGGTCATGCCGAGCTGCGCGTTGGTTTGCGCGGCCTTGCTCCTGGACTCCGCGGTGATCTTCGGCGAGCTGCTGGTGCAGGCCGCAACCGCGGCGACGATCGCCAGGGTCGCCGCGACGCAGATGGAAACCGGTCTCCTCATGCCGTCACCACGGGGATCCCGCCCAGGCGATCCCCGAGGCGCGACGTCGTGCGGTCGACGACCCGACCGACGAGCTGGCCGCAGGCGGCATCGATGTCGTCGCCGCGCGTGCGCCGCACGGTCGTGATGACGCCATCCTTGAGCAGGCGGTCGCGGAACGAGGCAATGACGTGCTCGGGCGAACGGCGGTAGCGCGTGCCCGGGAACGGGTTGAACGGGATCAGGTTGACCTTGGCCGGCCGGCCGCGCAGCAGCGCCGCGAGCTCCCGGGCATGCTCCGGCCGGTCGTTGACGCCGTCGAGCATCACGTACTCGAAGGTCACGTTGCGCGCGTTCTGACGCTCGACGTAGTGCCAGCAGGCGGCGAGCAGCTCGGCGATCGGATGTCGGCGGTTGATTGGCACGAGCTGGCTACGCAGCGCATCGTTCGGCGCGTGCAGCGACACGGCGAGCGCGACATTGGTCTCCTCCGCGATGCGAATCATCTGCGGCACGAGACCCGAGGTACTGACGGTGACACGCCGGCGTGACAGGTCGAATCCGTAATCGTCCATCATGAGCTCGGCCGCCGGCACGACGTTGCGGTAGTTTGCCAGCGGCTCGCCCATGCCCATGAACACGACGTTGGTGATCAACCGGTCGCCACCGGGTACAGCGCCCAGCTCGCGATTCGCGAGCCACACCTGTCCGACGATCTCGGCGACCTCGAGGTTGCGATTGAACCCCTGCTGCGCGGTCGAGCAGAACGTGCAGTCCATCGCGCATCCCACCTGGCTCGAGATGCAGAGCGTGCCGCGACCGGGCTCGGGTATGAAGACCATCTCGATGGCCTGATCGCCCTCGAAGCGCAGCAGCCATTTGCGCGTGCCGTCGCTCGAGACCTGCCGATGCAGGATCTCCGGGACGCGGATTTCCGCCTCGGCTGCCAGCCGCTCGCGGAATCCCTTAGCAAGATCGGTCATGGCCGCGACGTCGCCCACGCCGCGGCGATACATCCACTTCATGAGCTGTCGGGCTCGGAACGGCTTCTCGCCCAACCCGGCCACAAACGCTTCGAGCTCGGAACGGGTCAGTCCGAGCAGGTTGGTGAGTGTGGTGGCGGTGTTCATGCACGTTTGACCGTCGAGGCTGAGCGAGTTCCGCTTAGGCTCAGCGAGCGCAGATCTCGGACTGCGCGAAAAAGAACGCCACTTCTGTGGCGGCGTTCTCCACGCTGTCCGAGCCATGCACGACATTCTGATCGATGCTCGAGGCCAGGTCCGCCCGGATCGTGCCGGGCGCCGCCTTCTTCGGATCCGTCGCGCCCATGACCTCCCGATTCTTCGCAACAGCGTCGGCACCCTCGAGCACTTGCACCATCACCGGACCTGAGGTCATGAAACTGACCAGGTCGCGGAAAAACGGCCGCTCCCGGTGGATCGCATAGAAGGCCTCGGCCTGCGCGGTCGTGAGCCGCGTCATGCGCGCGGCGACGATCGAGAGCCCGGACTTCTCGAGGCGGCGGTAAACATCGCCGATCACGTTCTTGCGGACGCCATCGGGTTTGACGATGGACAGGGTACGTTCGACGGTCATGCAGGCCCTCGCGGCGGGCGCTGCCGCGCCCGGATCATTGGTTAGCGGCCGGCTGGGTGCCTCGCGCACGCGAAGGTCACGGTCAGCGGCGCTGAAAATAGCCGGGAAGTATACCTGTGCCCGGTGCGGCTGAAAAGAAAAGCGAGCCGCAGCAGGTAGTTACGCGAGCATAAAGCTCAGCTGCAGGTCAGACGTTGAAGCTCTCGCCGCAGCCGCACTCGCCCTTGACGTTCGGATTGCGGAACTTGAACGCCTCGTTGAGACCTTCGCGCACGAAATCGACCTGGGTGCCATCGATCATGCGCAGGCTTTCCTGGTCAACGATCACCTTGACCCCGCCCTGCTCAAATACGACGTCGTGGTCCGCTACGTCATCGGCGTAGTTGACGACATAGGCGAAGCCAGAACACCCGGTCTTCTTGACGGCAAGACGCAGCCCGATGCCGTGACCCCGGGCGCGGAGGAAACTCGAGACCCGTTCTCGAGCGGAAGCAGTGAGTGATACGGCCATGTCTCTGGTCAGGGATTGCGGAATCGATGCCCGATTCTACACCGCTGCCGCGATTTCTCCGGGCCAGGCTGCTGCGGCGGCACGTGCGGCATCCTGAAGTGTGATCAACCGCCCGAACCGCGACGGCGGGATCTCGAGCGCGTCCGCCGCCTCGCGCCAGTCCCATTCCGCGAGCTCGTTTCTGCTTGCGCCGCGCAGTCGTTCGGTGAGCCAGGAGGCTGCGGCGATGAAATACGGACACCCGTAGGCGCGAAACCGCGCCTCGACGACGACGCCGCGCGCGGTGCGCAGGCTGAGCACGACGCACGCGCCGTCGTCGGCCGCGTCCGCGCGTGCCCTGATCACGCCTTCGTCACCCAAAACCTCCCCTGCACCTGGCAGCTCGCGGAAGCGGCGCAGCACCTCGGCCCCGTAGCGCGGGTCTGCGTGCATCAGCCCGCCGCAGCCGCCATCGGCGGCGCGATCGCCCGCAGCCGCCCGACTTCGGCGCGGATACGCATCGCCGCTCGCTCGACGTCGTCCGCGGTCGTATAGCGGCCGAGGCTGATCCGTAGCGAACCCTGCGCAAGCTGCTCGCTGCGGCCAAGTGCCCGCAGCACGTATGACGGCTCGCCGCGCAAGGTCGCGCACGCCGAGCCGGACGACACGGCGAGATCGGACAGCGCAAGGAGCAGGCTTTCGCCTTCGACGCCCGGGATCGAGACATTCAGGATGCCGGGCGCGCGCCTGTGCTCGGACCCGTTGAGGAGGATGCCGGGCAGAGTGGAAAGCGCCGACCACAGCCGGTTCCGCAGATGCGTGACGCGCGCTGCCTCCTCCGTCATCTCCGCCGCGGCGATGCGGCAGGCGGCACCAAAGCCCGCGATCTGGTGGGTGGGCAACGTTCCGGAGCGCAGACCGCGTTCCTGACCGCCGCCGTACAGAAGCGGCACGAGCCCGAGCCGTGGCTCGCGTCGCACGCATAGCGCGCCTACTCCTTTCGGCCCATTGAGCTTGTGCGCGGTCACGGCGAGCAGATCGATCCGGTCGCGGACGACGTCGAGGCCGAGCTTTCCCGCGCTCTGCGCTGCATCGACGTGCAGCAGTACACCGCGCGCGCGACAGACGCGGCCAACCTCGCCTACGTCCTGGATGACACCGGTCTCGTTGTTGACGTGCATCAGCGACACGAGGATCGTGTCCGCGCGCAACGCGGCCTCGACCTGCGGTGGCTCAACGATCCCGTCGGGACCCGGGCGCAGGTAGCTCACCTCGAATCCTTCGCGCTCCAGACGGCGGCATGGATCGAGCACCGACGGATGCTCGGTACGCGAGGTGACGATGTGCGCGCCCTTCGAGCGATGAAACCGCGCTGCGCCGAAAATCGCGAGGTTGTTCGCCTCGGTTGCGCCCGAAGTCCACACGATCTGTTCGGGAGCAGCCCCCGCGAGCGCGGCAACGGCCGAGCGTGCCGCCTCGATGCGCGCGCTGGCACGACGCCCGGGTCCGTGGCTGACCGAGGACGCGTTGGCGAAATCCGCTGCCGGGCCCATGCAGGCCAGCATTTCCTCGGCCACGCGTGGATCGACCGGGGTGGTCGCGGCGCTGTCGAGGTAGATCGTCTCCATCACGTGCCGGGGGCGGCCGGCGCCCGATGTGGCTCGCCGGCCCGGCGGCGGCGAGCCTGCACGGCGGTCAGAATTCCGCGCAGTATGTGAATCTCGTTCTCGTCAGGCGCCGCCCGGTTGAAGAAGCGCCGCAGCCGGGCCATCAGTTGTCCGCTGCGCGTGCGGTCCCGGAAATCGATCTCGTCGAGTACCTGCGCGAGCTGCTCGTAGAACCGCTCCATTTCCTGCGCGGACGCATGCGGCCCCGCGGCGACGTCTCCGTCCCCGCCGCGCGGCTCACGCACGGCGAGCCAGAGCTCGTACGCGACGACCTGTACCGCCATCGCGAGATTCAGCGATGCGTAAGCCTCGTCGCAGGGGATGGTGAGCAGCCGGTGGCACTGCTCGAGATCGTCGTTCGAGAGACCGGTGCGTTCCGCCCCGAACAGCAGCGCAACCGGCGCGCGCTTCGCGGCGGCGACGATCTCCGGCGCGGCTTCGCGCGGCTCGACGACCCGCCACGGCAGATGCCGCGGCCGCGCCGTCGTACCGAGGATCAGCCCGCAGTCGGCGACCGCCTCGGGTACGGTCGCGAAGACTCGCGCGCGCGCGAGCACGTCGTCGGCCGCCGCCGCCATCGTCACGGCCTCGGGCGCCGGGTAACGCTCCGGCGCCACCAGCGCCAGATCGGCGAGCCCCATGGTCTTCATCGCGCGCGCCGTCGAGCCGATGTTTCCCGGATGTCGCGCCCCGACCAGGACGATGCGGACGTTCATGCTCTGCTATTCTAGCCGCGCTTTGGCGGGCCTCCCGCCGCTCTTTCGCAAGCCGATCGGATCCCGGGACAGCTCCATGCAGCCACTGCTCAACATCGCCGTGCGTGCGGCGCGGCGCGCCGGTGACCTGATCGTCCGTAACGTCGATCGCGTACCGACCCTGGGCGTGCGGTCCAAGAGCCGCAACGACTTCGTCACCGAGGTGGATCACCTCGCCGAGCGCGACATCATCGAGACGATACGGCGCACGCATCCCGATCACGGGTTTCTCGGCGAGGAATCGGGCCGCAGCGGCGGCGACGAGTTCGTCTGGATCATCGATCCGCTGGATGGCACGACCAATTTCCTGCACGGGTTCCCGGTGTTCGCGGTCTCGCTGGCGGTCGAGCGTCGCGGTCGCCTCGAGCATGGCGTCGTCTATGACCCCATGCGCCAGGAGCTGTACACGGCGTCGCGCGGCGACGGCGCTCAGCTCGACGGCAAGCGGATCCGCGTCAGCCGGCAGACGACGCTCGAGGGCGCTCTGGTTGGGACTGGATTCCCATACCGTTCAAACGCGCAATGGACAGACAGCTACATGGCGATGCTACGCGTGGTCATGGAGCAGGCAGCGGGCATCCGCCGCCCGGGCGCGGCCGCGCTCGACCTCGCGTACGTTGCAGCCGGCCGGCTGGATGCGTTCTGGGAGATCGGTCTCAACGCGTGGGATACCGCGGCAGGCACGCTGCTGATCACCGAAGCCGGCGGACGCGTCGGCACGCTCACGGGTGGCGAATTCCGGCAGCGCGGCAACATCCTCGCGGGGACACCCAAGGTGTTCGAGGCGATGATCGAGTGCCTGGAGCCGCACATACCGGCGGGTTTGCGCGAGGTCTGATACGCGCCCCCGACGCCGGCGGCGCGCCTCTGGCACTGTCCGCGCTCAGCTGCTTTCGGTCTCGCCCTCGCGCCTGGTCGCCCACAGCGAGGCGAGCACGCCGGCGCCGAGCGTCGCGACAATGATTGCGAGAGACATCAGGTTCGGCACGTGATAGTGGTTCACGAGCAGCATCTTCACGCCGACGAAGGCCAGGATCAGGACCAGGCTGTACTTCAGATACCGGAACATCGCCATCAGCCCGGCCACTGCGAAGTAGAGAGCCCGCAGCCCCAGGATCGCAAACGCGTTCGAGGTGAAGACCAGGAAAGGATCGCGGGTGACCGCCAGGATCGCCGGAATTGAATCGACCGCGAATACGACGTCGGTGATGTCGACGATCACGAGCGCGACGAGCAGCGGCGTCGCGTGCAGCTTGCCGTCCTGGCGAACCAGGAACTTCGAGGTCGTGATCTCCGAGGTCACGGGCATGAAGCGACGGACCACCCGCACGGGCCAGCTGTTGGCGACGTCGGACTCCTCGGCGTCGGGCTTCAGCATCCGGAGCGCGGAGACGAGCAGGATCGCGCCAAATACGTAGAACATCCAGTCGAACCGGTGAACCAGCGCCGTGCCCGCGGCGATCATCAGGCCGCGCAGCACGATCGCACCGACGATCCCCCAGAACAGCACGCGGTACTGGTAAAGCACCGGGATCTTCAGGTACGAAAAGATCAGCGCGATGACGAAGATGTTGTCGACCGACAGCGACCATTCGAGCAAGTAGCCCGTCACGTACTGGACGACAGCGTCCGAGCCCGACGCCACGCCCGCTCCAGGCTCGAATCCGAGCCAGCGATGCTCGTACAGCCCGTAGATGGCGAACGTAAAGGAGAACGAGACGCCTACCCATACCAGCGTCCAGAACAGCGCCTGCTTGACCGAGAGCTCCGCCGCCTCGCGATGCAGGACGCTCAGGTCGAGCACCAGCAGAGTCAGGAACAGCGCGAGGAACGCGGCCCAGACCAGCCCGGTCATGGGCGCGCAGCCTCAGGTTCCCGACTGTGTGACAGGGTATTCAGGGGAGTGCGTCGACGTCGCCCTTCTCGCGCTGGGCGGGCATCAGATCGCGGGCCGTCAGCCTGAAGTCGAGCGCAATGGCGCTCGCCACGTAGATCGACGAGAAGGTGCCCACGACCACGCCGATCGCGAGCGCGGTGGCAAACCCCTTCAAGACGTCCCCGCCGAAGAGCAGCAGCGACAGCACGGCCAGCATGGTGGTCACGCTGGTCATCATTGTGCGTGACAGGGTCTCGTTGACGGCCATGTCGATGATCTTTGCTGGCGGGTCCTTGCGGCTCAGGCCAAAGCGCTCGCGGATCCGGTCGAAGACAACGACGGTATCGTTCAGCGAGTAACCGACCACCGCGAGGATCGCGGCCAGAGTCGGCAGGTCGAAGGTCATCTGGGTCGCGGCAAAGAAACCGAGCACGACGATGGGATCGTGCATCGCCGCGATCACCGAGCCGAGCGCCAGCTTCCACTGGAATCGCAGTGCCACATAGATCGCAATGAAGATAAAGGTGAAGAGTCCCGCGAGCGCACCCTTCTGAGCCAGCTCCTTCCCGACCTGGGACCCCACTGCCTCGGTGCGCCGAAGTTCGACGCCGGGTACATCGCTGCGGATTGCGGCGAGCACACCTTCGCTCACCTGGCTGACTTCCTTGCCCTCCTCCGGGAGCACGCGCACCAGCACGTCGCGCGTCGTGCCGAAGCTCTGCACTGACGCTTCACCATAGCCCGCCTTCGCGAGCGCCGAGCGTACCCGGTCGATTTCCACGGCCTCGGGGAATGCGAGCTCAATCACCACGCCACCGGTGAAGTCGATGCCGAAGTTGAGCCCGCGGAACGCGAGCAGCAGCAGCGAGCCGATGATCAGGATCCCGGACACTGTGTAAGACCAGCGCCGGCCATCCATGAAGCGGATGTTTGTTTTCTTCTTGAAGAACTCCATGGCGACGGGTCCTCAGATCGGCAGGGACGCCAGCTTGCGCCGACGACCCCAGATGAGGTGGATAAGTGCCCGGCTTCCCAGGATCGCCGTGAACATCGAGGTCGCGATGCCGAGGCACAGGGTGACCGCGAACCCGCGCACCGGTCCACTACCGAAGGTAAGGAGCACGATGCCGGCGATCAAGGTCGTGACGTTCGAGTCGGCGATGGCGGAGAACGCCTTGTCGAAACCCGCGTTGATCGCCGCGTTCGGGCTCATGCCGTTGCGGAGCTCCTCGCGGATACGCTCGTAGATCAGGACGTTGGCGTCCGCCGCCATGCCCACCGTGAGCACGATTCCAGCGATACCTGGCAGCGACAGGGTTGCCTGGAAAAGTGACATCAGCGCCGTGAGCATCACCATGTTGGTGATGAGCACCAGGCTTGCGACGACGCCGAACCAGCGGTAGTAGGTGACCAGGAACACGAACATCCCGATCATCCCGATGACGAGCGCCCGGAAGCCGCGGTCGATGTTGTCCTGCCCGAGGCTCGGACCCACCGTGCGCTGCTCGACGATATAGAGCGGCGCGGCCAGGGAGCCAGCACGGAGCAGCAGCGCGAGCTCGCGAGCCTCGCCCGCCATGAGACCGGTGATCTGGAAATTGCTGCCGAACACCCCCTGGATGGTTGCGACGCTGATGACCTCTTCCTCCGTGCATTCGGTGCCCGAACGCACGCCGCGGCACTGCTGCTGCTCCGTCAGCCGCTTCTTCTCGATAAACACCACGGCCATCGGCCGGCCGAGATGCGTCCGCGTGGTCTCGAGCATCTCGGCGGCACCGCGCGCGTCGAGCTTGACGAACACCGCGGGCTGGCCCTGGCTGAACCCGGAGCTCGCGTCGACGAGCTGCTCTCCCGAGGCGATGACCTCCCGCTTGAGCAACACCGGCCCGCCGGTGCGCATGCGGTAGAGCCGCGATCCGAGCGGCGCACGCTTCAACCGCTCGGCCTCGGCGGCGTCGTTCTGGTCGTCGACCAGGTGGAACTCGAGCGTGGCGGTGGCACCGAGCACGCGCAGCGCTTCGTTGGGGTCCTGAACGCCGGGCAGCTGCACGAGTATGCGGTTGAGCCCCTGCCGCGCCACGATGGGCTCGGCAACGCCCAGCTCATCGACACGGTTGCGCAATGTCGTGATGTTCTGCTCGATTGCGAAGTCCTGCCGCTGGCGGATGTGATCGGGCCCAAGCTTGACCGCGAGCTCCGCACCCTCACCCGTGGCGCTGTTGGCGACGGACAGGGTCGGATCCTGCCTGCGGATCGCCGCGGTGGCCCGCTCCGCATCCGTGGCCGAACGCAGTTCGATGGCAACGGTGTCGACGCCGTTATTGCGAACCCCGGTGAACGGGATCCGCTCGTGGCGAAGCAAGGTGCGGTAGTCGCGCTCCATGCCCGAGAGGAGCTGCTTGACTGCGCCCGCGACGTCCACTTCGTAGAGGAAATGCACACCGCCTCGCAGATCGAGGCCCAGACTCATGGGCTTCAGCCCGATGGCGCGCACCCAGCCCGGCGTGCGCGGCACCTGCGACAACGCGACCAGGTAGTCCTCTCCCATGGATTCCTGCAGCACGTCGCGGGCGGAGAGCTGCTTTTCCACCGTGTGGAACCGCAACACCAGCCGGTCCTCGGCCAGGTAGGACGCCTCGACCGGAATATTCTTCGCGACGAGGGCCGTCGTCACCGATCCGTGATCGGCTTCCGCCATCGCGGCGCGATCGTTACGGGAGAGCTGCAGCGCCGGTGCGTCGCCGTACAGGTTCGGCAGCGCGAACAATGCCGACACGAACAAGATGATCGCGACCAGCCAGACCTTCCAGGCCGGGTAACTGTGCATCTTTGGGCTCCCGCGGGCTCAGGTGCTCTTGAGCGTGCCCTTGGGCAGGACGCGGGTGATCGTCTGACGCTGGACCTTGACTCGGACGCCGTCGGCGATCTCGACCGTCAGGAACTGATCACCGCTTTCCGTCACCTTGCCGAGAATGCCGCCGCTGGTCTCGACTTCGTCACCCACCGCGAGCGCGCCGACCATCGAGCGGTGCTCCTTGGCCCGCTTTGCCTGCGGTCGGATGAGGAGGAAATAGAACACCACGAAGATCAGCAGCAGCGGCAGCAGCTGGACGAGTGCACCACCGGGGGCCCCGCCTCCGGCCGTCTGGGCCCAGGCGCTCGGGATCAACCAATCCATCAGGGGAACTCCTGTGCTACCCCGCGGCGGGGGCGTCGGAAAAAAGGCGGGCGATTATACCCGAGCGCCCGGTGAACTGCCGACGGTGGCGGGTTGTGCCTCGGGTCCCGAAAGGAAGTCACGCTGGAACTCGGCGTATCCACCGACCTCGATTGCGGCGCGAATCCGGCCCATCAGGCCGAGGTAGTAGTGCAGGTTGTGGATCGTATTGAGCCGCGCGCCCAGGATCTCGCTGCAGCGGTCGAGGTGACGCAGATAGGCGCGGCTGTAGTGCCGGCAGGCATAACAGTCGCAGCCGGCATCGAGCGGGCGCAGGTCGTCCTGATGCGCGGAATTTCGTATACGGATCACCCCTGCGGTCGTGAACAGATGACCGTTGCGCGCGTTGCGGGTCGGCATCACGCAATCGAACATGTCGATGCCGCGGGCCACCGCCCGGACGATGTCGGCCGGGGTGCCGACCCCCATCAAGTACCGGGGTCGATCCGACGGCATCAGCGGGTCGAGCGCCTCGAGCACGGACTCACGCTCCGCGGCCGGCTCGCCGACCGCGAGCCCCCCGACGGCGTAGCCGTCGAAACCGATGCCGGTCAACGCCTCCAGGGAGGCGGCGCGGAGCTGAGGCCAGGTTCCGCCCTGGACGATCCCGAACAGCGCGTTCGCATTGCCCAGGCGGTCGAACTCGACGCGGCTGCGCGCCGCCCAGCGCGCCGACAGCTCCATCGAGTGCCGCGCGACGGGCTCGCTGGCTGGGTACGGCGTGCACTCGTCGAACACCATCACGATGTCCGCGTCGAGCGCCGTCTGAACCGCGATCGAGCTCTCCGGCGTGAGCAGCACCGGGTCGCCGTTGACGGGTGAGCGGAACCGCACACCTTCCTCCGTGAGCTTGCGAAGCTCCGCGAGGCTCCAGACCTGAAACCCGCCGGAATCGGTGAGGATCGGGCCCGGCCAGTTCATGAAGCGATGCAGCCCGCCGTGCGCGGCGATCACCTCGGGCCCGGGACGCAGCATGAGATGAAAAGTATTGCCGAGCACGATCTGCGCGCCGAGACCCCTGAGCTCCTCGGGTGTCATCGCCTTGACCGTTCCGTATGTGCCAACCGGCATGAAGGCGGGCGTCTCCACCGCGCCGCGCACGAGACCGAGCCGGCCGCGTCGGGCCCGACCGTCGCGCGCCAGCAACTCGAAGTTCATGAACGAGCGCGCGGCACGATCGCGGCGCGGTCCGGCTCGACGAACATCGCGTCCCCATAGCTGAAGAACCGATAGCGACCGGCGACGGCATGCCGGTATGCATCCAGCACGCGCTCGCGCCCCGCGAAGGCGCACACCAGCATCAGCAGGCTCGACTCGGGAAGGTGGAAGTTCGTGAGCAGCACGTCGACGACGCGAAAGCGATGACCGGGCCTGATGAAGAGGCGCGTCTCGCCCTCGTACGGCACCAGGGTCCCGCCCGCAGCGGCGGACTCCAGGGCGCGGACACTGGTGGTCCCGACCGCGACCACGCGGCCGCCGCGCTCACGAGCCGCCGCGACCTGCGCACACAGGTCGGCCGAAATACTCATCAGCTCGGAGTGCATGTGGTGGGCGTCCAGATCGTCGGCGCGCACCGGCTGAAACGTGCCAGCTCCGACATGCAAGGTCAGGTGCGCGGTAGCGATGCCGGCGGCCCCGCAGCGCTCGATGATGCCAGCATCGAAGTGCAGACCCGCGGTCGGCGCCGCCACCGCACCCGGCACCCGTGCATAGACCGTCTGGTAGCGCTCGCGATCGATCGCCTCGGCCGCACGGTGCAGATAGGGCGGCAGCGGTATCTCGCCGTGCCGCTCGAAGACTTGAAGCGCCTGGTCCTCAAAGCGGACCTCCCAGAATTCGTCGCGCCGGCCCGCCACGACGGCGCGATGTCCCCCGGCGAGCGTCAGCCCCGACCCGGGACGCGGGGGCTTGCTGGCGCGAAGCTGCGCCAGGACGCGGTGCGCATCGATGACGCGCTCGAGCAGCAACTCGATGCGTCCGCCGCTGTCCTTGGCACCGTGCAGCCGCGCCGGCAGCACGCGCGTGTCGTTGAAGACCAGAAGATCGCCCGGGCGCAGCAGCGCGGGCAGATCGGTGAAATCCCGATCGGCGATCGCACCCACATCGCCGTTGAGATGCAGCAACCGGCTGCCGCAGCGTCGCTCGCAGGGATAGCGGGCGATCAGCTCGTCGGGAAGGTCGTACGCAAACTCGCTGCGCAGCATCGGGCGCGCATGCTAGCAGAGCCACAGCGGACGAATTTGGCTCCGAGGCGAGTGCTCCCGGAACACTACGCGGGCTGTCGGTCAAACCGGCCCGTCGTCGGCCGGCGGTGGCGGTACCGGCATCCCGGGGGGCATTGGCGGCATGCCCGGCCCCGGAACCCGGATCGCGCCGTGCGTCGGTCGGTCCTGCGGCACCGTAACGCTCACCTCCATCCGCTTGCGGCTGCGCAGGACGTCGAGCTTGAGCTTCTCGCCGGGCTGATACGAGCTCAGGATACGAAACGCGTGGCCCGGGCTCTCGGGCACCCGACCGTCGATCCCCATGAGGACGTCTCCGTCTTGAAGCTGATAGGCGCTCTCGTTCGGGGCGCGCACCACGAGCAGGCCTTTTTCGGTGCCAAAGTAGCTGCCGAGCCGCGGGGTGATCTCGACCAGCTCGAGCTCACCGAAGCCATGACCGGGGCCGAGGAAATGCTCGAAGGGCGGAAACGAAACGACGTCCGGCAGCATTGCGACCTCGGGCAGATCGAAGCGGTCGCGAAACATGGTGAAGAACGGCGGTTCGGCAGCCTTGGTGGTAACCGTCGCCGTCTGGCGCTTGTCGCCACGAAGATAGTCGACCTTGACCCTGGCGCCCGGGTCGATCTCGCTCAGGTGCTCGACGAGCTGTGTCGCCGCGGTTTCGTCGCCGGCCCGCTTGAGGGTCTTGCCGTCGATCGCGACGATGACGTCGGACGGGCGCAGGCCCGCTGCTTCGGCCGGACCACCTGGGCTCACGCCCACGATCTCGACGCCCGTGTCGCGCGGCTTCTCGGTGCCGATATTCACGCCCAGCATCGCGCCGCGACGCCCCGTACGCCTGAACCCGACGACATCTCTCTCGTGATCGCCGTAGAGCTGCCGGCTCAGATCGGCGACCTCGCTCGCCGCCGTGTCGAGGCGCGCCTGCGCCTCGGACAGCGATTTTCGCAACTGTTCACGGTCTGCGTTCGCCTCGGCGGCAAGACAGGGGGTGCTCATCGCCGCGACGACCGTGAGGCCCACGATGATCACCGTGTGTGCAAGAAACCCTTTCATCGTCAAAACCTCCGGGATGTGCAATCTCGACGGCGTGCGGCGTCCGCTCGTCGGCCGTCAGAGCGCGACCCGCTGCGCCTCGACGTAGCGCAGCTGGACCAGCGTGTTCATGATCTCGACCCGCTCGCGCCACAGGCGCTCCCTCAGATCCGGGGCCGCATGCGCCGCCCCGGACACCGAGAGCTGGTGGTCTACCCACTGCACCTGCGCCTGCAGCGTGTCAATCGGCACCGCGGTGCCGGCGCGCTCGACGGCCGGCCGCGCGGGGAGCGCCGCCAGGACTTCCTCGAGTACGCGCGAGCGGTCACGCAGTTCCTCGATCGAATCGAGGGTCTGTGGCAGAACGACGGCCGCAGGCCTGGCGACGAGCTCCGGCACCCCAGGCCCGGTCTCGCGCAGCAGCATCCCCGCCAGCACTCCGAGCATCGCGCAGGATGCGGCAATCGCGACTGCACCGCCCCGGCGGCGCGGCACGGCCGGACGGGATTGCGCGTCGATCCGGGCGCGCAAGCGCGCCCAGCCGTCCGCCGACGGATCGACCGCCGGCAGCGCCGCCAGACGCCGGCGCACGGTCTCGATCTCGGCCTTCGTCCGCGCGCATTCGGTGCAGGACTCAACATGCGAACGCACGGCGAGGTCGACCGGCTCGCCGTCGCGCAGGTTCAGCAGATGGTCGATACGGGCATGCATGGCTGTATCACTCCGGACGGCTCGAGCAGTTCGCGCAACCGTTCGTGCGCGCGCGCGAGCTGAGACTTGGACAGGCTGGGCGTGCCGCCGAGCAGCGCGCCGATCTCCGCGTGCGTATAGCCCTCGACATCGTGCAGCCAGACGACGAGCCGCGCCGTCTCGCCCAGCCGATCAAGCGCGCGCTCGAGATCGAGGCCGAGCTGCGCACCCTCGGGCGCCACCGGCTCGGCATCGCCCGAGCGGGACTCAGCATCGCCGTGCGTGATCAGGCGCAAACCTCGACGCCAGGGCGAACGCAGCTGCATGAGGCACCGCGTAACCGTGATGCTCCGTACCCACCCCGCGAACGAGCCGCGGCCGTCGTACTGGTCGAGCTTGGTCAGCACGTCGATGAACACGTCCTGCGCGAGATCCTCGGCCGCGGCGAGTCTGCCCAGCAGGCGTCGCGCGAGCGTAGTCACGCCCGGAGCGAAGCCGCGATAGATAGCCTCGAGGGCGTCGATCTCACCAGCGCGAGCGCGCTCCAGAGTTCCCGGCGCAAGATCAATGTCGGCAATCGAAGGCATGCACCCCCTAAGATGCGGCCGGACGCGAAAAGGTCGCAGACAGGCGTTCGCGGGAGGGGGCAAACCGTGTCAGCGAGCGCGGGCCACCTGCGCCGGGGCGGACCTCTGCCCGCACTGCAGATACGACGACTCCGCGAGCCACTCACGGTCGGGGTAATAGGCGAAGACCAGTGCACCGTGCTTCAGCGTATCGATCATGCGGCGGGCAACGGCTGATCGCACGGCCGGGCAACCCCAGCTGCGCCCGATCCGGCCCTGCTGGCGGACGACGTCCTGGCTGACGTACGGCGCACCATGCATGACGATCGCGCGATCGAGCGCGCGATCGTTGAAGCCGGGCTCCAGTCCCTGCAGACGCAACGAATAGCCGTTTGCGCCGTCATAAGGATCGGTTGCGCGAAAGAGCCCCAGGCTCGACATGTGGCTGCCCTCGGTGTTCGAGAAGCGCTCGGCGAGGCGCTCGCCGGTGCCGCGTCCATGTGCCACCAGCTCCTCGAACAGCAGACGGCCACGACGAAGATCGAACACCCACAACCTGGGCTCGCTGGACGGACGGGAGTAGTCGATGACCGCCAGACGATCGAGCTCGCCTGCAGCTCCCTCGCGACCTGCGCATTCCGCCGCGCCCGCGGCCAGCGTGAGCACGGCCGGGTTCGCGGCCGGCGCGGCGTGGACGAGCAGGTCCGCGAGCCGGGGCTCGGCTCGCGCGATACCTGCGGCGAAGAGAAACACGGTGGCGGCGCCGGTCAGGACTCGTCGTTTCATGCAGACCTTCAGCAATCCCGGCGCAGGCTCTGCACCCCACCGGCTCTGACCCTCGGGGATACGTTTCGTTCCGTCGCTCCATCATCGCCCAGGCATTCTCTGCACGCGAGAAGTCCCTTCGCAATCCATTAGCACAGTCCTGAATTGCTTGACTTAATTCCCGTCGAAACCGATTCGGGTAAGCTGCGCGCTCTTTGCCGGGATGGCGGAACTGGTAGACGCACCGGACTCAAAATCCGGCGGTGGTGACACCGTGGGGGTTCGATTCCCCCTCCCGGCACCAGGAGATCGATGAACTTCTGCTCGAACTGCGGTCAGCCCGTCGAACTGCGAGTCCCGCCGGGGGACCACCTGCCGCGCTTCGTCTGCGGGGCCTGTGGCACGATCCACTATCAAAATCCGCGTATCGTCGCCGGCTGCGTGCCGGTCTTCGAGGACCGCATCCTGATGTGCCGGCGCGCCATCGAGCCGCGCCGCGGCTTCTGGACGTTCCCCGCCGGCTTCATGGAGAACGGCGAAACCATCCAGGATGCCGCCCGGCGCGAGTCGGTCGAGGAGGCGCTGGCGGAGGTCGATATCGGCTCGCTGCTGTCCGTCGTCCACGTGCTGCACGCGGACCAGGTGCACGTCACGTTCCGCGCCGGTCTGCCGCGCCCTATATTCGGAGTGGGCCCGGAGAGCCTTGAGGTGGTGCTGTGCGACGAGGCTGAGCTGCCCTGGTCCGAAATCGCGTTCCTGAGCGTCGAGTTCGCCTTGCGGCGATTCGTCGAGGACCGTCGCGCAGGCGTCGAGGCGCATCATTTCACCACGATCGATCTGCGCCGCCGCGCCGGAAACTAAAGCCCGGTCCTTGCAGGGCGGCCGTGCTTTGGCAGAATACGGGACCCGCGCGTGCCCGTTCCACGCGATGCGACCGGGATTTCGCGGAGTTTCAGATGACTTTTGTCGTCACCGAAAACTGCATCAAGTGCAAGTACATGGACTGCGTCGAGGTCTGCCCCGTGGACTGTTTCCACGAGGGGCCGAACATGCTGGTCATCGATCCTGAGGAGTGCATCGACTGCACGCTTTGCGAGCCGGAGTGCCCCGTCGAGGCCATCTTCTCTGAGGAGGAGATCCCGGATGGCCAGGAGCCCTTCAAGGCGCTTAATGCCGAGCTGGCAGCTCAATGGCCGGTGATCACGGAGAAGAAGCCCCCGCCCGAGGACGCCAAGGAGTGGGAGGGGCGCGACGGCAAGCTCGCGCTGCTCGAGCGCTAGGCTCAGCGCGCTGCGGCCGCCGCCGCCTTCTCCGTTTCCTGGATCGTCTGCACGAGCTGCGCTGGCGTCAGGTAGCCGCCCACATAGTCGCCGTTGGTGGTGAATATGGCCGGCGTGCCTTCGACGCCGAGGTCGTCGCCGAGCTCGTACTGCGTCTTGATGACGGAATCGCCGCAGGACTTGCCCTTGATGGGCTCGTCGCGCTTGGCGCGCGTGAGTGCATCCTTGCGGTCGGCGGCGCACCACACTGATTCCGACTTGGCCCACGAGGCCGTGCCGGGACCAGTGCGCGGATAGCTCATGTAGCGCACGCGGATCCCTGCCTTGTTGTACTCGGCGATCTGCGAGTGAAACTTCCGGCAGTAGCCGCAATCGACATCGGTGAACACTGTGACCGTCATCTTCGGGTTCGCCGGCGAGAAGATGATCATGTCTTCCTCAGGTGCCGCCGCGAGCGCCTTGGCGCGCGCCGAGCTGCGGCGCGCGGCGGTAAGGTTGGTCTGCGATTCGAGATCGTAGACGTCGCCGCTGACCAGGAACTTGCCGTCCTCGCTCACGTAGGCGACCAGACCGCCCATCGTCACTTCGTAGAGCCCCGGGATCGGCGAGTTGCTGACGTCGGACGGCTTTACGCCCTGCAGCTTGGCGACGACACGCGTGCGCACATCCGCCGGCACGGCATGCTTGTCGGCGCGGGCACGGGCATCCTGCGCCTGCACGACTCCGCTCCATGCTGCGAGCAACAGGGTCGCGACGCCGAATACCTTGGTGAGAGTACGCATCGAGTTCATCCGGGGGCCAGACAGGGTGCGTCGCCATCTGAGACAGCGGCGGCGTGCCGGGGTTCAGAATCGGCGGGCGAAGTCTAGCAGAGGCCCGCCGCACGCACGGGCCCGGGCGGCTCAGCCGCGCGGGTGGTGCTGGGAATGCACGTCCTTGAGCCGTTCGCGCGCCACGTGAGTATAGATCTGGGTCGTCGACAGATCGCTGTGCCCGAGCAGCATCTGCACGACGCGCAGATCGGCGCCGTGGTTCAGCAGGTGAGTCGCGAAGGCATGCCGCAGGGTGTGCGGCGAAAGGTCCTTGCTGACACCGGCCTTGCGTGCATAGCGCTTGATGATGTGCCAGAACGCCTGGCGCGTCATCCGGTCCCCCCGGCGCGTCGGGAACAGGAAGTCGGTCTGACGCTCGAGCAGGATCTCGACGCGCGGGCCCTGCAGGAACTGCTGGATCCACTGCACGGCCTCCTCGCCAAGCGGAATCATCCGTTCGCGGTTGCCCTTGCCGACGATTTTGAGGACACCCTGATTCAGGTTCACCTGAATCAGCTTGAGATTCACCAGCTCGGAGACCCGGAGCCCGGTGGCGTACAGGACCTCGAGCATCGTGCGGTCACGGTGACCGAGCGGATCGCTCACGGCAGGAGCGGCCAGCAGGGCCTCGACTTCCTCCTCCGTGAGCGACCTCGGCAACGATCGGCCGACCTTCGGCATCGCGATCTGTGCGGTCGGATCCTCGCGCAAATGCCCCTCGCGGAGCTGATAGCGGTAGAAGCGCCGGAAACTGGAAAGCTGTCTCGCCGTGGACCGGGGCCGGGCCCCGCCCTGGACGCGCGAGGCCATGAAGGCGAGGACGTCCCCGCGTTGCGCAGTCATCAACGACTGCTCGCGCACGTCGAGCCAGCGCTCGAGTGCAGTGAGGTCCGCGCGATAGGCGGCGAGGGTATTCGGGGACAGCCCGCGCTCCATCCAGACGGCGTCCAGAAAGCGGTCGATCGGGCCGGGTCCGCCCGCATCTCCACTTGCCCGTTGTCGTCGGGTAATCACGCCGGCCTTGATTGCTGTGCTCATGTCGCCTCGAAGGCTCGAATGCCCGAAAGTATGCGAGGCACCCCAAGGCGCGTACGTGACAGTTCTCACAGAACCCATCACCGTTAACATAACTGGAACCAGTTCACAGAAACTCTCCGCGGGGCCGCGAGACCGCCGCGTCACCTCGCCCCGAGGAATTTGACAGATGGCGTTGCCGGTGTCGCGGGTCTGGTCCACAGCGTATGGAATCGTGGCACTGCCGGTATTCGGGGTGCTGCTCGCCATCACATCGGTGCTCGCACTGCTGGTCCCCGGCCTTGCACTACGGCGTCGCCTGGTACGCTTCTTCGCGCGGCTGGGGCTCCGGGTGCTTGGTCTGCGGGTATCGGTCCGGGGCACGGAGCACCTGCCGGACGGCTCCTGCGTCGTCGTGGCCAACCACGCGAGCTACCTGGACGGCGTGGTACTCAAGGCCGTTCTACCGCCGCGCTTCTCATTCGTCATCAAGCGCGAGGCCGCGGCTTTTCCGGTGGCGGGGTTGCTGCTGCGGCGGATCGGCTCGGAGTTCGTAGACCGAGGCAGCCACAGCGGTCGCCAGAGCGATGCGCGACGCGTGGTGCGCCGCGCGGCAGCGGGTCATTCGCTGGTCTTCTTTCCCGAGGGCACGTTTGTCGAGGAACCGGGGTTGCGCCGATTTCACATCGGCGCCTTCGTAGCCGCAGCGCGCGCGCAGCAGCCGGTCGCGCCGGTGGTGATCCGCGGTGCGCGCCGCGCGATGCCGAGCGGTGCGATCGTCCCGCGTGCCGGTCGCATCGAGGTCGAAATCCTCGAAGCGCTGCTGCCCACCGATTCGCGTCACGCTGCCGACGAACTGCGCCACGAGGCACGCCGCCGAATACTCGCGCGCCTCGATGAGCCTGACCTGGAAGCCGCATCCTGTCTCACACTCCCCGCCGAGCGGTAACCTGCGGGACGACGACCCTGGCGGGAGCAGCTACATGTTCCGCCGGTACTGCCCGCCGACCTGATAGAGCGCGCGCGAGATGCTGCCCAGCGAGGCCGACTTCACCGTCTCCATCAGCTCGCCGAACACGTTGCCGCCGCTCGCCGCGTTTTCCTGCAGGCGCTTGAGCGCCTCCGGTCGCCGCTCGGCATTGCGCGCGAGGAAATCGCGCACGTTGCTCACCTGGTCCCGCTTCTCCTCCTCGGTCGAGCGGATCAGCTCCGCGCCGCGCAGCTCGTCGACACCCTGTTGCAAGCCCAGGAAGGTGTTGACGCCGATGATCGGCAGCGAACCGTCGTGCTTGCGGGTCTCGTAGTAGAGACTCTCCTCCTGGATGCGGCTGCGCTGGTACATCGTTTCCATCGCGCCCAGCACGCCGCCACGCTCCGCGATGCGGTCGAACTCCCGGTAAATCGCTTCCTCGACCAGGTCCGTCAGGTAGTCGATTGCGAACGACCCCTGCCACGGATTCTGCGTCTTGTTGAGCCCCAGCTCCTTGTTGATGATGAGCTGGATCGCGACCGCGCGCCGCACCGATTCCTCGGTCGGCGTGGTGATCGCTTCGTCGTAGGCGTTGGTGTGCAGGCTGTTGCAGTTGTCGAAGAGCGCATAGAGCGCCTGCAGCGTCGTACGCACGTCGTTGAACTGGATCTCGCGCGCATGGAGGCTGCGGCCCGAGGTCTGGATGTGGTACTTGAGCATCTGCGAACGCGGCCCGCTGCCGTACAGGTCGCGCATCGCGCGCGCCCAGATCCGTCGTGCCACGCGCCCGATCACCGCGTACTCGGGATCCATGCCGTTTGAGAAGAAGAACGAGAGATTCGGCGCGAACTCATCGATCTTCATGCCGCGCGCGAGATAGTACTCGACGATCGTGAAGCCGTTGGCGAGCGTGAAGGCGAGCTGCGACACCGGGTTGGCCCCGGCTTCCGCGATGTGGTAGCCCGAGATCGAGACCGAGTAGAAGTTCCGGACGTTCTTCTCGATGAAATACTGCTGGACGTCGCCCATCATCCTGAGCGCAAACTCGGTCGAGAAGATGCAGGTGTTCTGCGCCTGATCCTCCTTGAGTATGTCTGCCTGCACCGTTCCGCGCACCATCGACAGGGCCTCGGCGCGGATCTTCTCGTAAGTCTCGCGATCGAGGAGCTGGTCGCCTGTCACGCCCAGCAGCCCGAGCCCCGAGCCGTCGTGGTGAGCCGGCAGCTCGCCCTTGTAGCGCGGCCGCTCGCGGTCGCGATGGAGCTCGGCGATCTTCCGCTCCGCGGCCTCCCAGCCACCGCTCGAGCGGAGATGCCGCTCGACGCGCTGGTCGATCGCGGTGTTCATGAACATCGCGAGGATCATCGGCGCCGGGCCATTGATCGTCATCGATACTGAAGTCGTCGGGTCGCAGAGATCGAACCCCGAATAGAGCTTCTTCATGTCGTCGAGCGTGGCGATGGACACGCCCGAGTTGCCGATGCGGCCATATATGTCCGGCCGCTCGTCCGGGTCCTCGCCGTAGAGCGTGGTCGAATCGAAGGCCGTCGACAGACGCGCCGCGCCATGACCGGACGCCACGTAGTGGAATCGCCGGTTGGTTCTTTCCGGACCGCCCTCGCCCGCGAACATCCGCGTCGGATCTTCTTCCTCACGGCGGTACGGGTAGACGCCCGCGGTGTACGGGAAATGTCCGGGCAGGTTTTCCCGCAACAGGAAGTTGAGCTGATCGCCCCAGTCGCGCCACGACGGCACCGCGAGCTTTGGTACGCGGTTGCGGCTCAGCGTCTCGGTGTAGTTCTCGCCGCGGATCTCGCGGCCGCGCACCACATAGCGATACTCGTCGTCGGTCGCCGACTTCGACACCGTCGGCCACTGCTTGAGCAGCTCGATGGCCTCGGCGCCAACCGCGTCGAGCGCATCGTTGTAGGCGTCGCGCAGCCGCGCCCGCGCGGGATCGCTCGCATCGGCGAGCGCGGCGTCAGCGTAGCGCTCGAGCGCCGTCGGCAGCAGTGGATCGCCCAGCACGCGCAGCGCTTCGTGCAGACTGTTCGCGCGGCTCGCAGCCTCGGCGCGATGCTGCAGGTCCTCGCGCGCGCGCCGCCCGTTTGCCGCGATCTCGGCCAGATAGCGCGTGCGCTGCGTCGGCACGAGCGCGTGCCGCTCGATGAGCTGTATCGGTCCCGGATCCGTAACCGTCCAGCGCGGCTCGCCGCCCGCTTTCGAATCGAGCAGGCGCGTGAGCGCGTCGAATAACCGGTTGACCCCGGGATCGTTGAACCGGCTCGCGATCGTCGGGAAGACCGGGATCTCGGCATCAGGCCGCTTCATGGTCGGGTGGTTCCGCCGCCACTGCTTGCGCACGTCGCGCAACGCATCCTCCGCGCCCCGCTTCTCGAACTTGTTGAGAGCGATCAGCTCGGCGAAATCGAGCATGTCGATCTTCTCGAGCTGGCTCGCCGCACCATACTCGCTGGTCATCACGTACACCGGCACGTCGACGAGGTCGACGATCTCCGTGTCGCTCTGGCCAATGCCTGCCGTCTCCACCACGATCAGATCGAACCCGGCGCACTTGAGCAGGTTGATGGTGTCGGCCAGCACGGCGCTGGTCGCGAGGTTCCGCCGCCGGGTTGCAAGCGAACGCATGAAGATCTGCTCGTTGGCGAGCGAGTTCATCCGGATGCGGTCGCCGAGCAGCGCGCCGCCGCTCCTGCGGCGGGTCGGATCCATGGCGATCACGCCGATGTTGCGGCCCGGGTGAAAGCGTACGAAACGCATGAGGAGCTCGTCGGTCAGGCTCGACTTGCCTGCGCCGCCTGTACCGGTGATGCCGATAACCGGCGCCGGACGCGCCACCCTCGTCACCGCCTTGCGCAGGGTGTCGCGCAGGGCGCCGGATTCCTCGTCACGCTCGAGCGACGAGATCGCGCGCGCGATCTGCAGGTGATCGCGCGGACCCATCGGTCCGAACGCGTAGGGCGTGCGGGGGACTCCACGTACGCGCTGAAGCACGTCGTCCATCATCCCGTCGAGACCGAGCCTCCGACCGTCCTCGGGCGAATAGATACGCTCGACGCCATAGGCGTGCAGCTCGTCTATCTCGTGAGGTGCGATCGTGCCGCCGCCACCGACGATGACCCGGATGTGGCCCGCGCCAGCCTGCGCAAGCATGTCGACCATGTAGCGGAAATATTCGTTGTGCCCGCCCTGGTAGGAGCTGCAGGCGATGGCGTCCGCGTCTTCCTGGATCGCGGCGCGCACGATGTCCGCGACGCTTCGGTTGTGACCCAGGTGCACGACTTCGGCACCGTGGGCCTGCAGCAGACGGCGGATCATGTTGATCGCGGCGTCGTGACCGTCGAAGAGCGAAGCCGCGCTGACGAAGCGTAGCGGTTGGCCCTCATCCGCCTCCAGCGTTGCCTTGCGCGCTGCGCTGCCCTGCGTCTTGCCGTTGCCCATGTCGCCGCCCTCGCCCCGCCCGGAGGTCAGTGTTTATGCTACTCGTTAGTAGGAATCTACCTTGCAGTATGATAATTTGCCGGTCGGGAGTCAATTTCCAAAGGCACCGGCCGGCCCACTGGAGGATGGATGAGCGACCGTCGAAGGTCCAGCGCAGGGCGGGGGCGTGCGGCCCCGGCATCGCCCGCCTCACCCTGGGTAGGTGGGCGGCGCGGCCGGCGTGATCATGGCCTGAAGCGCGAGGCCGTCATCCGGGCGGCCGCACGCGCCTTCAACGCGCAGGGCTATCACCACACGTCGCTCGACGACCTGGCCGCCGCACTCAACGTCACAAAGCCCACGATCTATTACTACGTGGCCAACAAGGAGCAGCTCCTTTTCGAATGCTTCCGCGCGGGACTGGAGCAGATACAGGCGTCCATCCGCGCGGCGGAGGCGTCACCACAGAGCGGGCTCGCGCAGCTCAACGACGTGATCCGTGGCTATGCCCGCGCAGTGGCCTCCGACTACGGCTGGTGCCTGGTGCGCGCCGAGGACCAGGACCTCGGGCCGGAAACCGGCCGACACATCAAGACCCTCAAGTCAGGCATCGACCAGGGCATCCGCCGACTGATCCGCGCGGGTATCGAGGACGGCTCGATCGAGCAATGCGACGCCAAGATCACGGCGTTTGCGATTGCCGGAGCGCTCAACTGGATCGCCCACTGGTACCGTGAGGACCAGCCTTTGACTGCCGAGCAGATCGCCGAGGCCTTCGTCGACGTGCTCGGACGGGGCCTGTCGTGCCGGCCGTCCCATCTTGCGCCGCAAAATCCGGGCGGCGTACACTCAGACAAATAATGTTGCACTGCCACATACGACAGCGATGAGCGACGAGATCGTCATTGCCGCCGCCCGGCGCACGCCGATCGGGGCGTTCCAGGGTGTGTTTACTCCCGTCAAGGCGACCGAGCTCGGCGGCGCTGCCGCGGCCGCCGCGCTGGCGGACGCCCGGCTCGGCGATGCCGACGTCGACGAGGTGATCCTGGGCTGCGTGATGACCGCGGGCCTGGGTCAGGCTCCAGCCAGGCAGGCGGCGCTGCTGGCCGGGGTGTCGCGCGCGGTTCCCGCGACCACGATCAACAAGATGTGCGGCTCGGGCATGAAGGCGGTGATGCTTGCGGCCGACCAGATCCGCGCCGGGAGCGCGCGAACGGTGCTTGCCGGCGGCTTCGAGTCGATGACCAATGCGCCCTATCTGCTGCCGAAGGCGCGCGTCGGTTACCGCTACGGCCACGGTGAGGTCTTCGATCACATGCTGTACGACGGACTGCAGAGTCCGTGGGACGGGCGCGCGATGGGCACGTTCGCCGATCAGACGGCCGTCAAGTACGGATACACGCGCGAGCAGCAGAACGCCTTCGGTGCGGAATCCGTGCGGCGCGCGCAGCGCGCAGTGAGAGAAGGCGACTTCGCCGCCGAGATCGCACCGGTCAAGTTCACGACGCGCAAGGGCGATCAGCTCGTCGAACAGGACGAGACGCCGTTCTCGATCGACGTTTCGAAGATCTCGAGTCTCAAACCCGCGTTCGGAAAGGACGGCACGGTCACCGCGGCGTCGTCTTCCTCGATATCCGACGGTGCCGCCGCGGTGATTGTCACGACTGCCGCAGCGGCTCGCGAGCGCGGGCTCACTCCGCTCGCCCGCATCGTCGCCTATGGCAGCCACGCACAAGCGCCGGAATGGTTTACGACGGCCCCGGGTCCGTCGATCCGCAAGGTCCTCGATCGAGCCGGCTGGCAGGCCGATGCGGTCGATCTGTACGAGATCAACGAAGCCTTCGCCTGCGTGACGATGGTCGCGATCCAGGAACTCGGCCTCGATCATGCACGCGTCAACGTCAACGGCGGGGCATGCGCGCTCGGTCACCCGATCGGCGCGACCGGCGCGCGCCTGATAACCACGCTCGTCCATGCGCTGCGACACCGCGGCTTGAAACGCGGCATAGCCTCGCAGTGCATCGGCGGCGGCGAGGCTGCCTCGATCGCCATCGAAATCACTCGCTGACTTCTCATATGCAATTGAAGGACAAGGTGGTCGCCGTCACGGGCGGCGGCCGCGGGATAGGTAAAGCCATCGCCACGGCCTTCGCCGCGCGCGGAGCAAACATCGCACTGCTCGACCTGAACCCGTCGGACCTCGAGTCGACACGGGCCGAGCTCGAGGCCGGCGGCGCGCGGGTCACGACCGCCGTCGTCAACGTTGCGAGCGAGGAGCAGGTCGTCCGGGCGCTCGATGCGATCGTCGCGACCTTCGGCCGCCTCGACGTCCTGGTCAACAACGCGGGCATCACCAAGGATGCCCTGCTCGTCAAGGTCAAGGACGGCGCGGTCGTCGGCAAGATGAGCCTCGCGCAGTGGCAGTCCGTGATCGACGTCGACCTCACGGGCGTCTTTCTCTGCGCCCGCGAGGGCGCCGAGCGCATGATCAAGCTCGGCAACGGCGGCACGATCATCAACATCTCCAGCATTTCGCGCGCCGGCAACCACGGGCAAACCAACTACTCCGCCGCGAAGGCCGGCGTTGCAGCGATGGCCGTGGTGTGGGCCAAGGAGCTCGCACGCTACGGCATCCGCACGGGGAGCATCGCGCCCGGCTTTACGCGGACCGACATCCTGTCCGGCATGACGCCGGAGACGCTGGAGAGGGTTACGGCCCCCGTCCCGCTCAAGCGCCTGGGCCTTCCCGAGGAAGTCGCGCACGCCGCGGTGTTCATCGCGGAGAACGATTTCTTTACTGGACGTTGCCTCGACGTCGACGGCGGCCTTAGGCTCTGAGGTCATGGACATCCGCGGTACGCGCGCAGCGGTCACCGGTGGAAGCTCGGGACTCGGGCTTGCAACCGCGCGTGCGCTGATCGCGAGCGGCGGGCGCGTGGCGCTGCTCGATCTCAACGCCGACGCGGGTGCGGCCGCCGTGGCCGAGCTTGGCTCCGCCGCCAGCTTTTACCGCGTGGACGTCGCCTCGGAATCCGCGGTCGATGCGGCGATCGCCGCAGCCCTGGCGCTTCTGGGCGGCCTCGATATCGCGGTGAACTGCGCCGGCATCGGGACGCCACGGCGCCTGCTTGGCAAGGACGGCGCGATGCCGGGCGATTTCTTCCGCAAGTTGCTCGAGGTGAATCTCGTCGGGACGCTGCTGGTGAGCAAGGCCTCCGCGGCCGCGATGCAGCGGAACACGCCGAACTCCGATGGCGAACGCGGCGTGATCGTCATGACCGCCTCAGTAGCGGCATTCGACGGCCAGATCGGACAGGTGGCCTACTCGGCGTCCAAGGGAGGCGTGGTCGGCATGACGCTGCCGATGGCTCGCGAGCTCGCGAGCTCCGGAATCCGCGTCGTTACGATTGCCCCGGGAATCTTCCTTACACCGATGCTCGCGGGATTGCCGGCGGAAGCGCAGGCGTCGCTCGGCAAGCAGGTGCCCTTCCCTCCGCGCCTCGGGCGCCCCGAGGAATATGCACGGCTCGTCCAGAGCATCGTCGAGAACCCCATGCTGAACGGCGAGACCATCCGACTCGACGGCGCCATCCGCATGGCGCCGCGGTGAACCTGCAGCGATCACCTGAGGAAGTCATGGACCGGCGTACGACTCCGGCCCCGCGACCCTGACGCCAGATGCAGGCTGAGCACACTGCCGGGAAGGCGGCCGCGAGCGACGGGTTCCAGGTGTCAGGAATAAACGCGCTGGTCAGCGCGCTTGTCCATCGCTACCCGCGATTGTGGATCCGGATCGGAGAGGCCGAGTCGCGCGAGCTGTCGGAGGCTATCGCGGGCGTCCCGGTACGCGAGCCGATTTACATAGCCGGCCTGGCGCGCGCCGGAAGCACCGTCCTGCTGGAACTGGTGGCCGCGGCCGAGGGAGTCGTCACGCACCGCTACCGGGACTTTCCTCCGGTGTTCATTCCTTACTGGTGGAATCGCTTCGTGGACAAGGCGCAGAACCGGACACTGGAGGCGACGGAACGCCCCCACGGGGACCGCATCCAGATCACACCGGAGAGCCCGGAAGCGATGGAGGAGCCGCTGTGGATGGCGTTCTTCCCATCCGCGCACGATCCGGCAGTCAGTCACTCGCTGGGTGATCGACACGATAATCCCGAATTCGAGCGCTTCTATCGCGATCACATCCGCAAGCTGCTCCTGGTCCGCGGCGGAACACGCTACGCGTCCAAGGGCAACTACAACGTGACCCGGCTCGAGTACCTGCTGCGCATCTTCCCCGACGCGCGGTTCGTGATCCCGATCCGCGAGCCCGCGAGTCACATCGCATCCCTGCTGAGGCAGCACGAGCGCTTCTCGAAAGCCTGTACCGGAAATCCCCGTGGTCTTGCGCACCTCCGGCAGGTGGGCCATTTCGAGTTCGGTCTCGACCGGCGACCGATAAACACGGGGGACGGCGCGCGCACCGCCGAAGTTGTCCGGTTGTGGCGCGACGGTGATGAGCTTCGGGGTTGGGCGCGGTACTGGAGCCAGGTCTACGGGTACGTGGCGGAGCGCCTGCAGGCCAACGAACGGTTGAGCGAAGCAGCCCTCGTCGTTCGTTACGAGGATCTCTGCAGCTCGTCAGAAACGCTGGTCCGCAAGGTGCTGAGTCATTGTCGTCTCGCGGCAGGCGAGCCCGTGATCGAGGCATTCAGCCGCCGGCTGAGTCCTCCCGACTATTACAAGAGTGAATTCTCGGACGAAGAACTGGCCGTCATACGCCAGGAAACGGAGTCAACTGCCGCGCGCTTTGGCTACGTCGGCTCGGCCCGGTAGAAACGTACGCGAGGCCCGCCACCGACGAGCGCAGACTGAGCGGGCCGAGAGGCCGATCAGCTTCGTGGCGCGTTATGTCGGGCGCCCGCTCGGAGCGCCATCGTTGATGTGCCGACAATGGATCATGTATGGTCCTTTATGCACTTTCGTCGGGCCTTGGCAATTTCCGTCGTCGGGGCCTTCGTCTTCTATGCCGGCTCGAGCTTCGTCACGGGCACCGAGGATGTGCTCGGTGCCGTATCGCGGATCGATCTGCGGGTGTGGATACTGGTGCTCGGTCTCTCTACGCTCAACTATGTTCTGCGCTTCGGCCGATGGCAGTGGTACCTGGCGCGTCTTGGTCACCAGCTCCCCGTACTTCGACACCTGCTGTACTACGTCGCCGGTTTTGCGTTCACGACGACGCCGGGGAAGATGGGCGAAGCCATCAGGTCCGTCTACCTGCGGCCCCATGGCATCAGCTACGCTGACAGCCTGGCCGCTCTCGTCGTCGAGCGCTTTCTCGACCTGCTGGCCGTGCTGTTGCTGGGACTGCTGGTCACCCGGTTCTTTTCCGACGTCTGGTGGCCAAGCGTCTGTGCCGCAGCGCTGATCGTAGCGACCTTCGCTGCAGTTTCGACGCCCGGGTTGCGGCAGTCCGTCGCTGCATGGCTCGAGAGGAACCGATCGCCACGCCTGCGGCGATTCGGCGGACAACTCCGTTCGCTGTTGCAATCCTCGGAAGCGCTGCTGAGGCCGAGGATGCTCCTCGGCGGCGTGGTGCTCGGCCTGATCGCGTGGGGCGCGGAGGGATGCGGGTTCTACCTGATCGTCCGGGCCCTGGAGTTCGAGGCGTCGATCACGGCGGGGATCGGTGTGTACGCGGCGGGGATGCTGGTCGGAGCCCTGTCCTTCATTCCGGGCGGGCTCGGCAGCACCGAGGCCACGATGGTCGTCATGCTCTCGCTGCTCGGCATGGACGTGTCGAGTGCGATCGCCGCGACCATCGTTTGTCGTGTCGCTACGTTGTGGTTCGCGGTGGCGCTCGGATTCTGCGCCTTTGCGGCCGTCGAGGCGGGGCGTGAGCGCAAACTCAACCCGCAGTAGGTATCAGTCCTGGGGCCGATACCCGCCGGCCAAACACCAGGTGCGTTTTCTCCGCTGGCGCCACGAACCGCTCTCGCACATCGGCGCTTCCTCGGTGCTCCCGTTCGGCAATGGCCGAAGCTACGGCGACAGCTGTCTCAACGACGGCGGTTTGCTTCTCGACATGCGCGGTCTGGACCGCATGATCTCCTTTGACAAGGAGCGCGGCGTGCTCTGCTGCGAAGCAGGCGTGTTGCTCGGTGAGATCCTCGAGCTGGCCGTTCCAGCCGGCTGGTTTCTACCGGTCAGCCCCGGCACGAAGTTCGTCACCGTGGGAGGAGCAATCGCAAACGATGTCCACGGCAAGAATCATCATCGCGCCGGGAGCTTCGGCTGCCACGTCAGGCAGTTCGAGCTGCTGCGCTCCGATGGTTCGAGAAGAATTTGCTCGAGATCCGAGAATCCCGAGTGGTTCGGCGCGACGATCGGCGGGCTCGGTCTCACCGGGGTGATTCTCTGGGCGGAGATCCAACTTCAGCGGGTGGCGGCCGCGACGATGGATATCGAGACGATACGGTTCGCCGACCTGGGCGGGTTCTTCCGACTGACGGAGGAATCGGATGCCAGCTTCGCCTACACAGTGGCGTGGGTCGATTGTGCATCGCGCGGAAACTCGCTCGGGCGAGGCATCTTCACACGCGGCAATCACGCCCACCATGACCCCGCACCGGCGCACGCCACCCGCAGTGCGCTTGGAGTTCCGGTCGAGCTGCCCCGTGCACTCGTCACTGATACGGCCGTGCGGGTCTTCAACGCGTGGTACTACCGCCGACCGCTGCAGAGAATCCGCCGCGTCCCCTACGATTCCTTTCTCTATCCCCTCGACCGGATTCGCAACTGGAATCGCATCTACGGGCGCCGGGGGTTTTTCCAGTACCAGTGTGTAGTGGGACCATCGGACGGGCGCGACGCCGTGGCCGAGCTGCTGTCCCATATCGCGGCTGCCGGCGGGGGCTCCTTCCTTGCCGTCCTCAAGGTCTTCGGGGCGATTCCCTCCCAGGGTGTCCTTTCCTTCCCGCGGCCGGGAATAACGCTTGCACTGGACTTTCCGAACCGCGGGTCCGGGACGATGCGGCTGCTCGATCGCCTGGACGAGATCGTGCGATCGAGCGGCGGAGCCGTCTATCCGGCCAAGGACGCACGGATGTCGGCGGACAGCTTCCGGCACTATTTCCCCAGGTGGCGCTCCTTCTGCGAGTATCTCGATCCTGCGTTCTCTTCCAGTTTCTGGCGGCGAGTCGCGTCATGAGCGTTCCTAAGCGCCTGCTGATCTGCGGAGCCACTTCGGCGATCGCGAGCGCCGCGGCCCGGTGTTCCGCCGCCGCTCATGACCTGCTGTTTCTCGTCGGGAGGAACCCGGAGAAACTGCGCGCGATCGCCGACGACCTGCGGGTACGCGGTGCCGCGCAAGTCGAGACACTCGTGATGGACATGAATGACATCGCCCGCCACGCGATGCTGATCGATGAGTGCCAGCGGCGCCTGGGGGGGATCGACGCGGTGCTCATCGCCCACGGGACGCTGCCGGATCAGGCGGCCTGCCAGGTCTCCTTCGAGGCGACGCGCGCAGAGCTCGAGACCAATTTCATGAGCGTGGTATCCCTCCTGACGCACGCTGCAAACTACTGCGAGCGTCAGGGCAAGGGCGCGATCGCGGTCATCTCCTCGGTCGCCGGAGATCGGGGTCGCCAGAGCAATTATGTTTACGGGACGGCCAAGGGAGCGGTGTCGATATTTCTCCAGGGTCTCCGCAACCGGCTTCATCGACGCGGTGTCCGCGTGATCACCATCAAGCCGGGATTCGTCGATACGCCCATGACCGCTGACTTTCCGAAGAACGCACTCTGGGCCGACCCCGCGTCGGTCGGCCGGGGCGTGTATCGTGCATTGGCCGGCGGCCGCGAAGTCGTCTACCTTCCATGGTTCTGGCGGCCGATCATGCTGTTGATTCGCGCGATTCCGGAGCGCGTCTTCAAGCGCCTGAGTCTGTGAACGACATGAGTGGCAGGCCCGACCCGATACCGCTGTGCGTGGACCTCGATGGAACGCTGATCAGGACGGACGTCCTCCTCGAATCGTTTCTTGGTCTGGTGAAGTCCAGCCCGCTTCGCGCGATCCGCGCCCTGTTCGGGCTGCGCCGTGGTCGAGCGGAGTTCAAGCAGGACATCGCAGATCAGGTCGATCTGGATGCTTCCCTTCTCCCCTACGACGACGAGGTCCTCGCGTATCTACGCGAGGAGCGAGCGGGTGGTCGGCGCATCGTCCTGGCGACTGCCACGAACGAGAAGTATGCGCGACAGATCGCCGAGCACGTGGGGCTGTTCGACGAGGTCCTGGCGAGCGATTCGAAAACCAATCTGTCGGCGGAGCGGAAGCTCGACCGCCTGCGGAAACGGTTCGGGAGCGGGAACTTCGACTACGCGGGTAATTCGCATGCCGATCTCCGGATCTGGCCGGAAGCTAGAAGCGCACTGCTGGTGCGGCCGGAACCCGGAGTCGAGCCCAGGGCAGCCCGATGCTCGCGGGTAACCAGAGTCTTTCCGGCCAATGGCGGCGGCACCACCGCATGGCTCCGCGCGATGCGACCCCACCAGTGGCTGAAGAACCTGCTGCTGCTGGTGCCGCTGGTGGCGGCACATCGAATCAGCGAAGTCGCGCTCCTGGCGACCGCGCTGCTGGCCTTTGTATCATTCAGCCTCTGCGCGTCCAGCGCCTATGTCGTGAACGACCTGCTGGATCTGCGAGCCGACCGCCACCACCCGCGGAAGCGACTTCGACCGCTTGCATCCGGCGCGCTCTCCGTCCAGCAGGGACTCGGGCTGTCGCTGGTGCTGGTCGCCTGTGGCTTTGGCCTGGGGGCCATCGTGTCTATGGCGTTCTTAGGTGTGGTCGCGCTCTACTATGCGCTCACGCTCGCCTACTCGCTCGCGATCAAGAACCGCAGCGTGGCGGACATCATGCTCTTGGCCGGCCTCTACACGCTGCGCATCATCGCGGGTGGTGTGGCGGTCCAGATCGTCCCGACGTTCTGGCTGCTCGCATTCTCGATGTTCGTCTTCCTGAGTCTGGCGATCGTGAAGCGCTACTCCGAAATCGCAGGTCTCCGGAACACGAACCAGACGACGACAATGGGGCGCGGATACCATGTCGGCGATCTGCCAACCCTGTTGAGTCTCGGCGCAGCGAGCGGCTACACCGCGGTACTGGTCCTCGCCCTCTATATCAACAGCAGTCTCGTTGTCGGGCTGTATGAGAATCCGATCTATCTGTGGGGGCTTCCGCCTCTGTTGCTGTACTGGTTCAGCCGCCTCTGGATCGGTGCAGGACGCGGGAAGATCGACGACGACCCACTCGTATTCGCGCTGCGGGACGGTGTCAGCCGCTGGGTCTTCGTGGCGGCAGCGCTGACCCTCTGGCTGGCCACCTGAGCCTCGAGCAGCGGATCGCGTCCGATACGGCCCGAGGACCGGTCAGAGTCGGCGGGTCATACGCCACGCTGCCACGCCAACCAGAGTGCTCCCGAGCAGGAACTGCCACGACAAGGTGACTTCGAGGACGGCTCGAAGGGAGACGACCTGCAGCGCATCCAGTATCCAGATCATGCCTGCCGGCAGGGCCAGAGCAAGGCCGGCGCCTGCGGTCAGCAGGAGGAAAAGCGAGAACAGTCTCGTAGCGTGCGATTGAAGTGCGCGCTCTTTGTGGGCGTCGTCCAGCGACGGATTGCGCATCACCGCCAGCGATGCCCGGGCCAGGTCGAGGACCTCATCGCATTTCCTCACCAGGCCGAAAATCCTGACCAGCGCCACGAAACCCACGACCAGGAAGATGGCCCCGGCCAGCGCCATCAGGGGATCTCGTCATCCCGGGTTTGCCGGGCCTGTGGCGCCGGGTCGGCCGGGCTTGAGCTTGAGTCAGCCTGCTTTGCGGTTGCGCTGCGCTTGCCGAAAAGTCGCTTTATCGGGTACCAGAGAAAGCCGGCTATCGCGACCACGACGGCGGCGAGCAGTGCCAGCAACGAGCCGAGCGCGGACAGTCCAGCGCCTGGACCCACGTATGCGGCGACCGGCAGAGCGAGCGTCAGGACGGCGATAGCCGTCGTCGCTACGCCCATGCGACGGGCACGCGGACCTCTTGCTTCGTTCATAGGCGCTCCCTTTTCCGATTCCGCTCCGTGTCCGTCGCGGTGCCGATCAATCGTGCGCCTTTGCGCACTTTGCCCTTCCGAGTATGTATCGTTCATGCGCTCAGGCAACGGCCAGGTTGACATATTCCCACACGACCCGACCGTTACGGTCGATCTCGAATGCGCGTCCCTAACATCGATTCGGCGATGAGCAGGTTGCCCGTTCGGCAGCCACTGGTGATTCCCGATGATATCGGTATAGGCCTTGCTCCCGGCGTAGTAAACCCTGCGCTCGCCCGAGGAAAAATTTCAAAGCGGCCGACGGCAACGCCGTACGCAAAGGCCAGCCGGAGTAGCGAGGCACAGAACATCGCCACTACGAGCAGATCAGAGCGAAAGCTGGGCACGTTTTCTTGTGGCCTTTTTGATTATGGTCGTGCAGCAACGCGATCTTCGCATCTGCGCAGCGCGGCGCAAGCATGGCCGGGCCTGCGAGACCTGCTGTCCGGCGCTAGAATCGAGCGGCCGGGACGTATTCTGCACATGCAATCATACAAAGCTGCAGTGGCTATAGATGGCTGAGTCAGACAAGGATCCGATCGAACGCGACGTCATGGAATATGACGTCGTCATCGTTGGCGGCGGCCCCTCCGGTCTTGCCTGTGCCATCCGGCTCAAGCAACAGAA